>Ga0182024_10023193_pt1 | contig 11137 bp, 14 predicted proteins | sample P32metaG_FD_120480 | JGI IMG/M metagenome (GOLD analysis project Ga0182024, IMG submission 120480) | Permafrost microbial communities from Stordalen Mire, Sweden - P3-2 metaG (Illumina Assembly) | ecosystem: Environmental > Terrestrial > Soil > Wetlands > Permafrost | place: Sweden: Stordalen... | reverse complement strand
GGCGGCGATGCGCTCCACGCGGCGCATCATCTCGGCGGCGGCGCGGCGCGAGAATGTCAGCAGCAGCATGCGGCGCGGATCGATGCCGTTGACCATGAGATGCGCGACCCGATGGGCGAGCGTGTTGGTCTTGCCCGAACCGGCGCCGGCGATGATCAAGAGCGGACCGGCCGCCAGGAACCCCGGCTCGCCGTATTCGACGGCACGCCGCTGCTCGGGATTGAGCGCTTCGAGATAGGCGGCGGTCATGCGCGAGGCCGGGGCGAGGCTTTGCCTCCGCTCGCCGCCAGGGCAGTTCCCCTCTGGAAATCGGCCCTCGCGGCCATCGCAGCCCCCGGATGATTCGTCCGCAGCATTAGAACGTCCCATGAACGATATGCCAAGCCCGTAGGGCGCAATCGCTTTATTGCGCCGATCGGCGATTCAGCCTGGTACTCCATTGGATTGAGCGCAGCGGACTTGGCGGAGCGGCGCAATAAAGCGATTGCGCCCTACGATTGCCGGCAACGCCGCGGGGTTGGGGTGGCTGCTAATAACAGGAAAATAACAAGCGCCCTGCGCGCGTGACATAAAAAGGCCCGGTGCGCCTTGCGGCCCGGGCACATTTCGTGAGTTTCAATTTACCGAATAATCTGATTTGGGGGTCTGGTCAAGGGCGAATTGCGCGATGATCGTGCCATGGTCAGGGTTGACGGCGGCAAGCCGACGCGCTCTTGTTGGAGCCATGACCGAGGACGAAAATATCGAACGGTTCGCGACGGCGCTCGGCTTGGCAGCGCTCGATCTGTGGAGCGAGTTGCCGCAGGAGGTCCAGCACCGGCTGTTCGAGCAGGCAGTGGTGCGGGGCCACAAGACCGAGCGGGACGAAAGCCTGCGCGAGCAGCTGGCGCAGTTCCTTCACGCCCACCACGAACGGACGGCCAAGCGCAATGCCGGGCAAGCGGGTCCAGTTTGACGCGGAGACGTGGCAGGCGCTCGACCTGCTGGCGCGCGACCGCATGATGGATTTCCAGGAGCTCGCCGACGAGGCGTTCCGCGATCTGTTGCGCAAGCACGGCCGGCCGACCGATCTCAGAACGGCCTTGCGGCAAAGCGCCGGGCAGGGCGCCTCGGTCCACCAGTTGCCGACCAGGAAGCCGTCGGCCAAGAAGCCTGCCAAGACCAAGCGCTGAGATTAGGTGACCGGACGCTTCAGGCGCGCCCGGTCGGTAAGGGGCTGCGGTCGGCAAGCTCCATCTCGCGATAGGCGAGCTTCTCCATCAGCTCCGCGCGCACGCCGCGATGGGCGGGATCCCCGAACAGATTGTCCAGCTCGTGCGGATCGTTCTCAAGGTCGTAGAGCTCTCCGTAGGAATCGCCTTGGATGATGGTCATGCGCCAGCGGGCGGTGACGAGCGTGCGCAGCCGCGATGCCGGCGGCAGGCCGAACACCGCCCGCTGCTGGTCGTCCTCGATCACCAGCGAGTCGCGCGCGACGCTGCTTGAGCCCTCGATAACCGGCTTGAGGCTCACGCCTTGGAGACCGTTGTAGGGCTCGACCTGGGCGCGATCGAGGATGGTGGCGGCGATATCGAGCGTGCCGGCCAGCACGTTGGTGCGGCGCGCGGCCCGCGCGCCCGGCTCCGCCCAGATGAACGGCACATGGGTGATGCCCTCGTAGTGCGCCGGGCCTTTCAGGAGCAACTGGTGGTCGCCGAGGAAATCGCCATGGTCGGTGGTGAAGATGACGACGGTGTCGCCGGCCAATCCGCTGGCGGCAAGGGAGCCGAGCACTCGCCCGATGGCGTCGTCGATCATCGCGATCATGCCGCAGGAGAGCGCCATCGCCTCGCGCGCTTCGCGCTCGTCGACCGCGAAGGCGGCTTGGCCCGCGGTGTCGGCCTCGCCGCGCCGCCGCTGCGCCAGCGCCCAGGCCACCGGGCGCGCGAGCGGCCGATTGCCGGGCTGAAAGCTCGGCGGCAGCGCCATGTCGCGCGGATCGTACATCGACCAGTAGCGGCCAGGCGGCGTGAACGGATGGTGCGGGTCGGGGAACGACGTCATCAGGAAGAACGGCCGGTCGCGGCCTCCGGCGGCATGGCGCTCGAGCCATTCGCAGCTTTTGTCGGCGATATAGGCGGTCGGATAGAGCTCCTCCGGGATCGGCGTGCGGATGGCCTGCGGGCAGACATAGTCGTGCGGCAGCTGGTTCTTGGGATCGCGCAGCGCAGCGGCGTCGGAGCGCCGCGACTTGAGCCACACATAATAGTGGCCGCCGACCTGGTCGCCGTGCAGCGTGCACAGATCAACATGCTGGAAGCCGTAGAACGGAAGCTGCATCGCGAAATCGCGGCCGGCCTCCCAGCGTTTCGGATGCTCCTGGTCATAGGGCCCGTCGCCCGCGATCGGCTTTCTGGCTTCCGCAAAGCCGGCGTCGAGCACCCGGTCGCCCGGCCGTGGCGGCGGGCGCTTGAGGATGGGCGGATGGGGTCCGAAATTCTGCAGATGGCTCTTGCCGACCAGCGCGGTCGCATAGCCGGCCGCGCGCAGCGCATCGACGAAAGTGTTGGAGAGGAGCGACAGCGGCGAGCCGTTGCTGCGCACGCCGTGCACCGAGGGCATGCGTCCGGTCATCAGGGTCGCGCGGTTGGGCATGCAGACCGGCGTCGCCACGTAGAAACGCTCGAACAACGTGCCGCGTGCCACGATCGAGTCGATGTGCGGGGTCTTGAGCACCGCGTGGCCGGAGCAGCCGAGATAGTCCGCCCGGTGCTGGTCGGTGATGAAGAGCAGGATGTTGGGCCTGGTCATGCTTTCTGTTTTCGCTTGTCCGACCGGAGGATCACTCCTCTCTGATATTCGCAGCCTTGATGAAGTCACGCCATCTGGTGGTGTCGCTTTCGATCAGCGCGGTCAGGTCAGCGCCCGATTTCCACTCCGGGTCGAGCCCGAGCGGGATCAGCCTGCGTTGCAGCTCGGGATCGGCGAAGATCATCTTGAGCTCGCGTTCCAACACGCCTTGGACGGAAACAGGCGTGGCAGCCGGCGCGTATAGCCCAAACCAGGTCGAAACAATGAAGCCGGGATAGCTGGCCGAAAGCGCAGCCAGTCCCGGGAGCAGCGGAGAGGATTCGACCCCCGTGACCCCCAGCGCATACACGCTGCCGGCCTTCACATGCGGCATGGCCTGCGGGATCGGGCCGCAGAACATGGTCACATCGCCGGCCAGAACGGCGTTCATGGCAGGCGCAGAACCCGCGTAGGGCACGTGAATCAGGTCGATGCCGGCCTGCTGCTTGATCATCTCGCCGCACAAGTGGGCGGGCGATGCATTGCCCGCCGAAGCGAAGGTGAGCACGCCGGGTCTGGCCTTGGCGGCGGCGACCAACTCGGCCATGGAGCGGATTCCCGCCGAGCGATTCACCACCAGAACGTTGTCGCTCTTGGCAACCGCGGCGATCGGGACGAGGTCGTGCCGCGGATCGTAGCGCAGCTTGCGCAGCGCCGGCGCCATGGTGATCGGCAGGTCGACGGTGAACAGGAGCGTGTGCCCGTCCGGCTGCGCCCGCACCACCATCTCGGATCCGATCGTCCCGGTCGCGCCGGCGCGGTTCTCGACCACGACCGGCTGCTTCAAATCCTGCGACAGCTTCTCCGCATAAAGCCGGGCCAGGATGTCGGCCGGTCCGCCCGGAGGAAATGGGTTGATGAAATGGATCGCCCGCGTCGGATAGTCTTGCGCCCAGGCGACGTGAGGTGCGGCCGTGATGATGGCAATGAGTGCTGCCGTTGCAGAGACGAGAAAGCATCGTGTGTTCATGGACCGACTCCTTGTGCATCTGCCGCCGGGAACCAAGTCACACATCGATCATAGCCGAACCGGGCAGGCCTTCACCAAGCTGCTCGCCAGATGGCCGGAGGCGGGGTGCTTGCGCTGCCGGCCCGATTGCGGCATGTCTTGGAGCGGTCCTGAGGCGTTCCCGGGGGAACGCCGACCCCGAAAATGATGTATGGCCATGCTCAACAACCGCATTGCGACTGTTCTCGGCGTTCTTATTGCTGCCGCGGCGCTGGCCGGGCCGGCGCGAGCCGCCGATGACATCGAGGCCAAGGTGCAGGTCTGCGGCGCGTGTCACGGCCAAAACGGCGTGCCCAGCGATCCGAAAACCATTCCGATCATCTGGGGCCAGCAGCAGTACTTCCTGGTCAAGCAGTTGCACGACTACCGGACCGGAGACCGCGACAACGCGATCATGGCGGCGATGGCCAAGACCCTCACCCAGGAGGAGATGCGCCCGGCCGCGGCGTATTTCGCCGGCAAGCCCTGGCCGGCCGGGCATCCGGCCGCCGCGGCCGCAACGCCGCCCAACGGGATTGCCGTATGCCAGATCTGCCATCAGCCGAATTTCGTCGGCGGGCTGCCGGCGCCGCGGCTGGCGGGGCAAAGCTACGAATACCTGATCAAGCAGATGAACGACTTTGCCGACGGCAAGCGGAGCAACAACATGGACATGGTCAAGATCATGTCGGAGCTTCCGGCCAGCGATCGCGAGGCCATCGCGCATTACATCGCGGGCCTCTGATCGTCGTCGGCGCGGGCTGATTCATACTTGTCCCGGCCTTGAGCCGGGACCTTACCAACCTCGGAGTCGAGGAGAGTCCCGGCTCAAGGCCGGGACAGGTCGCACCACTGACTTCCGCTCAAGCGAATTTGCACTCACGAGAAATTGCGTGCCTGGGCGATGATGTCGGCCCCGACCCGGTCGGCAGCCTCCTTGTAGACGCCCTCCATCTTGGCCGAGAAGGCCTTGGGGTCTTCCATTTCAAATATCTGGATTCCCTTCTCCTGCAGAAAGGCGATCGCCGCCTTCTCGCCGCTGAGGATCTCCGCGACCTGCGCGTCGACCGCGGGCTTGCCGGCGGCGCGGACCACCTCGCGATCCTCGGGCGTCAGCTTGTCCAACAGCTTCTTCGACACGATCAGCACATTGACGATGCTGTAGTGGCGGGTGAGCGTAAGATACTTGGTCACCTGATAGAACTTGATCTCAATCATGTCGGCGAAGGCTTTGTCGCTGCCGTCGACCAGGCCCGTCTGCAGCGCGGAATACAGCTGGTCGAAAGGCACGACCGTCGGGATGCCGCCAAACGCCAGGATCGTGTCGCGCTGAATCTTGCTCGGCTGCACGCCCCACTTGAGCCCTTCGATGTTGGCGGGCGTGCGGATCGGACGCTTGCTGTTCCAAAGGTTGCGCGAGCCGTCGGTGGCAAAGCCCAGGACCTCGCAGGCGAAGGCTTCGTTGATTTTCGGCTTGAGCTTCTCGCTCATCGGTCCGTTGGCAAAGCGCAGCACCTGTTGGGTGTCGACATAGAGGAAGGGCAGGTTGAAGACGTCAGCCTCTGGAACCGCGGTGCTGATATAGGTGACGTCGGTGACCACCGCATCAAGGGTTCCGGACTTGATCGAGTTGGTCATCGGCCCGTTGCTGCCGAGCTGGCCATCCGGAAAGATGGCGACCTCCACACGCCCCGAGGTGCCGCGTTCCACCAGGTCCTTGAACACCACCGCTGACTTGGTGTGGGCGGCGCCGATCGGGCTGTCGCTGCCGAACTTGAGCGTGATCGGAGCAGCTGAAGCACGGCCGATGATGCCGAAGCTTCCGCCGGTGAACGCAGCGCCGAGCGCAAGCCCGGCTTTCAGCGTGTTCCGGCGCGAGATCAGGCGAGTATTCCGATGTTTGATCGACATGGTGGCAGATCCTCCCGATGAATTATGTGAACCAATCATCCGTGACGGCCGAAAAAATGCAAAAAACATGCCATGACATTGGGATAAATAGGAAAAGTTCCATCGGTCTGATGTCGATGACAGAGCACCCGTCGCCTTGCCAATTCGACAGAACTCATTGAAACAGGGGCCTTTCCACCTGTCCCCTCAGCTGGCTCCGGTCGCCGCCGGATCGGCGCGGGCCGATCCACACTTGTCCCGGCCTTGAGCCGGGACCGTACCAGGCTCCGAATTTGGAACGGTCCCGGCTCATTAGCGCGTCTACGCGCGTCTTCCACGCGCCATGGCCCGGACAAGTCGGAACCTGGCCGGGACAAGTCGGAACCTGAGCGCGAAACAAGCGTCGAAATTCGCATCACTGGCTTCCCGGCATCATCTCGGCGACCTTGCTCGATAGCTCATTGACGTCGTAGGGCTTCGCGAGGAATTCGCTGCCCTCGACAAACAGGGCTTTCATCCCGTCGGTCACCGCATCCTCGGTCGTGTAGAGCACGCGCAGCGTGGGACGCAGCCTGAGCGCCTGCTGGGCGAGCTCGAGGCCCGGATGCACCAGCCCGGCTTCCATATCGTCCGCAAGATTGATGTCGGTGAAGACAAGCTCGATCGCCTGCTCGGTCCGGATCAGCGCCAGAGCCTGATCGACGGTCGCAGCCGAAAGGGTTTGATGCCCGCATTCCTGCAGAATGGATTCGGCCAGCACCCGGACCTGCTCTTTGTCGTCGACCACGAGAACGACGGCCATGGCGCGCACTCCCCGGGGCGTCAAACGACTCAATAGCGGGCTTGCGAATAGGTTCCTCGGTGGCGGCGCCGGATCCGCAGTCAGCTCGCCAGGGGTAACCTTAATGTTGGAGTGCAACCCGTAGGCGCCGCAATCGGCCGGCTCGGGTGGGTGCCGGTGGCGCGACTTCGACGCTTGCGTTTCCGTTCCAACACTGCGAGCGTAAACGCAACTCAGGCCTCAACATGGTCGCTCTCGTCTTCCTCGCTCCGCTGCTCAAAAGATCATGACCAGGTTCCAACTCAAGATGGGGCATTGATCGGAAGGAATTGAACAATGAAATGCATGGTCATGGCCGCTATGCTGCTCCTCGGCGCCACGCTGACCGCACAAGCCAATTTTATTCCCGCCAGAAAGTCACCTACCGAATTCTACACGGCCACCACTATTTGTGACAAAACACTTGTCAGGCCACTAACACTCGAACAACCGGCCTACAAGAAATGCATGCTCAGGCTCGGTTGGCGATATATCTACATTCCTCCTTCTGACTAGGGTTGTGAGTCCAACGCTTGTTTCACACGCGCGAACTTTCGAGAAGTTTGCCGGCAGATTTGGTCCAGAAGAAGGGCTTGGAGTCGGCATTGTGGATTTCCAGGTATTCGATTTTCCTCATCGGCGCCCACTCGCAGCTTCGCGCCGGTTCGGGAATCATGTGTCTGCAACGCAGCGCTAGCTCGTCTGCGGCTTGATGCCGAAATCGACGGAAAGAATGGCTTGCAGCTGATCGATCGTGTAGGGCTTCGGCAGCATGGCCGACTCCTCAACAAACAGGGCCTTCATTCCGTCCGTGACGGAAAGGCCGGTCGTGTAGAGTACCTTCAGCTCGGGGCGGCGCTCGGTCGCCCGTTGCGCCAAGGTCAGGCCGGCCTGAATATCGCCCTGCAGGCCGATATCGGTGAACAGGAGGTCGATCTCCTTTCCGCCCTCCAGTAGCGCCAATGCCTCGTCGAGGTTGGCGGCCGACAAGGTCTCATGACCCTGGTTCTGGAGATAGGACTCCGAGAGGACGCGGACCTGGGTCTCGTCCTCGACAATAAGAATGGCTGCCATCACGAACCCCCGAAACGAACCTAAGAGAATCCCGCCGCGAAACCGCCCGCCCGCAATGAGGGGTCTGCTGACGCGATAGCCCCGCAATCGCGGCTGCCTCTCATAGCGCTCCGCGGGGCCTTGAATCAACTGCGGCGTAGTCCCCAGCTTCGAGGACGAGGGCCAACCACAAGCCCCAAAGGCGAGAAGGGCCCCCGGTGACGATTACGCGCTCCGCAAGACGCGATAGACCGACGCCCGGCCGATCTTGAGAGCCTTCGCGATCTGGGTGGGGCCCTGCCTCCGGCCTTCAATTCTCGCACCCTGGCCGCGTCTATTGAGGCGGAACGGCCCTTCCGCGACGACTCGCATGGGTAAACCCAAAAAAGACGCTTTAGCCGGGCGTCCAGGCTCTACGGCTTTGAGGCGGGGGCGCATCGGTGCTGTGGAGGTCAGTATCCTAATTAAAAGATTCGCTATTTGTTCACTATAGGCGCACGGTCTCTTCATCACCGGCAGCGGCCATGTGCCAGGCGCCGGTGGCTGAGAGTTCGGTAGCGCTCCCGCCTGTATCAGCAGGAGTCGCACATGCCACGATTCGAATACGCGCCCACAAACCCGAATCTGTATGATCGTCCTCGGTGCCCAGAATGCACCACGCAAATGTATCTTGCGCAGATTGAGCCGGGTCATCCGGGATTTGATCTCCGGACCTTCGAATGCCCGAAGTGCAAGCACTTGGAAAGCGTGGTCGTTGAATTCAAGAAGGCCAGTTAGGCCGTACCCTTTCTTGCGACCTGCAAATTTAGATCATCGCCCCTTAACCGACGGCATGTCGATCCGTTCGGTCGAAGTGGGGGACTACTTTGATTGTGGCGGCCGGTGAGCCAGCCGCTCAATGGCTCGCGCTGCGAGCCGATCGTATTTCTCCGCGATCTCAATCATGGCTTTCCTGCTAACGGGATCGGTCATTTTCTCACCCATGGTGCGCGCCTCGGAAGCACGCGCCCGCCAATGCTCCGGATCGTTGAAAATCAATGACACGCTGGCCGCCTCACCCCACACTTATTTCTTGTTCCACATCTTAACGAGACCTCGCATCTCCCGCCGCCCTTGGTCTTTGGCCTCATGCTCCGTCGCGAATGAGAGTCTAGACGTTTCCAATAGCCCGTCGCTATCAAGGATTTCCCAACGGTGGCGGCCGACATTCTCGCTGCATGGTCTGATTTGAAGGTAGTAGGGGTGCGGTGATTTCTTGGTCACGTAGCAAATATGGCACGGATTAACAGGGCTGGCGCCATCAAACTGGCCGCCCACAACCAATAGAGCATCGGGTGCTGGCCGAAGAGTGGCCGGATTTAGCTGAGTCAACCGAGCCTTGTGTCTACGGCTATATACAATTAACGTCTTCCCATGGCCATAATCATTCCGACGGAATGTCAGGAACGCGCGCTTGAGTGCGCCGAACTGGCGAAATCGGCCAAGACGACAAAAAAGCGGAATATTCTGTATGCCATGTCTAGGTGCTGGCAGACACTTGCCGCCCACGCGATGCGGTACGAGCAGGCGCAGGACGAAGATTAGAGTCGGCCGGCTTCTTGTCCTAACGGCCGGTTCCCGCCAGCACCGGCGTCCCCTTGCCAGGCTTCATATTTCGCCCGGAACGCCGGCTTGGCCTCGTCGAGCGAGGTCGCATGCCCGTAGCTCTTGCAGCCAGTGAACTGGAATCCATTACCCCGGTCATTCCCTGCTCAACTGGCTTTCCCTCACCACGCGCGCATGGGGCTCGCCTGAGCTTTTGATGTGATATTCGAACTCGCCGTTTCTCTCGGGGAGTTGCCTGGTCACCTCATAGGCGCCGGACGCGGCATCCCGATTGAAGCTGGTACGCTCCAGGAAAACACTCAGACCGAGCTTGAATTTATGATTGGACATACGCGCTCCCGTTCATGGCTCACCGCCTCAAGTCTACTCTACCCACCACCCGCCTCGTATTCGTCAGGGATAACGCCAGCCCGGACCAGGACTTCCGGCGGGCCCCATTCGCCGAGATCGGGATCGCCCGTGCGCGACCATGCGATGACGCCGACGTGGGTCTGCGCAAGACGTGCTGCCAACGCACGAGCGGAGCCGGCAGATGGACAGACCTTCGGTTGAACCGGCACGACGCCACCGTCTCGCTCCTCGAAGGCTTGCACGACGTGGAGAGCGTGTGAGGGCATCGTCCGCGTATGCCTCGGGTCTTAAGCTCCCAGCCGGGGCCTCGAAGGTGTGACCTGTTTCCCCTGACTTCTTGACGATCTCATAGTTCGACTGCCCGACCTCCAGGAGTAATTTCGACGCTATCATGTCTTCCTCGGTGTCGCTGATCTGCTTGCGAAGGCCGCGCACTAGCTTAAGCGCGTTGCGCAGCGCCATCTTGATCACGAAATGAAGGGCTGGATTCGGGCCGGTCATGTCTCCGATTTAATCGGACGGCGAGTGCGAACAGAATAGCAATCAGCGTGTCAGAAACGTGCCGCTATTGCCGCAGGTTCCTGCATCGTTCCGCACGCACTTGCATTGATCGAGAAACGGGCGGCTGCGCTTGAGCCGATGAATGCTCAATAAAAATGGTCACAATCTGGTGCTGCCGCTCAGGATTGAACTGAGGACCTCTCCCTTACCAAGGGAGTGCTCTACCACTGAGCTACGGCAGCGCGCCGGCGACCAAGAGGAGTGAATGGAGCCGCAAAGGCGCGCGATCATTGCCACAAGGCCGGAACCGGTGCAAGCACGCGTGGCGCCGGACTTTCCCTGGCCGGCCCTGCGGTCGTAATCTCCTTTCATGAGCGACAGCAGCAAGATAAGCGGAAGCGGCAAGGCCGCGCGCACGGCCGGACGGCGGCGGCGGCTTTCGGCGGCGCTGCGGGAAAACCTCAAGCGCCGCAAGGCCCAGGCCAAAGGGCGCGTGGCCGTCGGGACGGCCGACGCGGGCGCCATCCACATCGATTCGGAGCCACCCGCCGAGCCCCACGATTCCGCCGGATTTGCCGACGACAAACCAAACCGCTAGAGCGGGCGGCGCCCGCGGGGCGTCAGCAGGAGAGGGGCATGGATCGCATTCGCGTCAAAGGCGGCCGCAGGCTTCACGGCACGATCCCGATCTCCGGCGCCAAGAACGCGACCCTGCCGTTGATGATCGCGAGCCTCCTCACGCAGGAGACCCTCATCCTCGACAATGTGCCGCGCCTGGCCGATGTCGGCCAGCTGCAGCGCATCCTCGGCAATCACGGCGTCGATGTTATGGTCGGCGGCAAGCGGCCGGGCGAGACGCCCTATGACGGGCAGACCCTGCACATCTCGGCCGCCCGCATCGTCGACACAACGGCGCCTTACGACCTGGTCTCGAAGATGCGCGCGAGCTTCTGGGTGATCGCCCCCCTGGTGGCGCGCATGGGCGAGGCCCGCGTCTCCATGCCGGGCGGCTGCGCCATCGGCACCCGCCCGGTCGATCTGCTCATCATGGCGCTGGAGCGGCTCGGCGCCGACATCGAGATCGACGGCGGCTATGTGAT
>Ga0182024_10023192_pt1 | contig 11137 bp, 16 predicted proteins | sample P32metaG_FD_120480 | JGI IMG/M metagenome (GOLD analysis project Ga0182024, IMG submission 120480) | Permafrost microbial communities from Stordalen Mire, Sweden - P3-2 metaG (Illumina Assembly) | ecosystem: Environmental > Terrestrial > Soil > Wetlands > Permafrost | place: Sweden: Stordalen... | reverse complement strand
TTCGCCTTTGCTCGATTGCGGCGGAGAGATTTTTCAGCCCTGGCGCGACCTGGATTTTTTCCGGCGGGTCACGGTTAACGATTTCGGTGCGCCTGAATGGCCGGGCGAGCTGGATCTTTCGCCCGGCAGTTTGCGAGCGTGGTGCGAAGCCGGAAGATTCATGGACTACGATGAAACCGATCTCTGGATCGAACAACATTCCGGTACGCCGGAAAGAGCTGCCTAAAACTGACTGCGTTATGGACGCCTCAGAACCTTTCAATCCCCTCCCCTGCCACCGGTATCTTTCCGCCGACTGTTTTAACAAGACATGGACGTTGCTGGAGAAGCCCGGCCGGACAGCGGCGGATGATGAGCAGATGCTGCTGCTGGCGATGGCTTCGCTATGGCATTGGACGCAGCGGCCGGATTGCAAGACGCGGGAGCTATCGGTCGGTTATTGGATGATCTCGCGGGTGTATGCGGCGCTGGGACAGGTGGATAACGCGGCCAGTTACGCCGGGAAATGCCTGATGCTTAGCAAGGATGAGGAGCCGTTTTACCTGGCGTACGCGCACGAGGGCTCCGCGCGGGCCGCGCGGCTGGCGGGGAATGGCGAGGCGGTGACGCGGCATCTGGCGGAGGCGCGGCGGCTGGCGCCGCTGGTGACGGAGGGTGATGACCGGGCGCAACTGGAGGCGGATTTGAGGACGATTGCGTAGGCGCGGAGCGCAGCCTATTGACCGCGGCGGGGATTGGCTGATACTGCGGGTTTCTCATGCAGCTCTTTGACGTGTCCGCGACAAGTCCGCCGGAATTGGCCGGGCGTGAGTTGCCAAAAAAGGTGCTCTACGCGACCTCCGCCCGGATCGGGGGCTACGGGCTGGACTTGCAGACCGTGGAAGGGTTGCGCGGCCCTTATCGCGCCGGAATCCTCGGGCGCGCAATTGCATATGCTAACCGCCAGACCGAGATTCCCTCGCGGCTGATTCGCAGCCTCCGCTGGCATCCCGTGCGGCTGCTCTCATTTCTCGAAAGCCAGAATTACTACGGGGCCAAGAAGCAGTACCTGGATTTGGTCGCCTCCCGCGACCTCTCCTCCGGAGGGTACGATCTCTTTCATGGCTGGTCGGGGGAGTGCGTTCGCACTTTGCGCCAGGCGAAGTCGCTCGGCATACCCAGCCTGATGGAAATTCCCACCTGGCACCGTCACAAGGGCAAGATCAAGAATCCCGCGAAATCCCGCCGGGAGCGGGAGGAGGAAGCCGCGCCGCTACCCGGCAAGTTGCTGAACGCGCTGCGCATCAGCCGCCAGCAAACGCTCGAGGAATACAATCTGGCGACGCTGCTCGCCGTCTATTCCGAGTGCGCGGCGAAGACCTTTACGGATGTCGGTTTCCCCAGCGAGAAGCTCTTCTATCTGCCGCTGGCGACGGATACGGAGCGCTTCACTCCGGGTACGCAGCCACCGATCTTCCGCGCAATTTTCACCGGGGCGCTGATCGAGCGCAAGGGCGTCCATACGCTGCTGGAGGCCTGGCACCGGCTGAACCTAAAGGATGCGGAGTTGCTGCTGGTCGGCACGGTCCACGAGGAGATAAAGCCGCACCTGGAGCGGTACGCCACGGATTCGGTCAAAGTCGTCGGGTTTGCCGCGAGGCCGGAGGATCACCTGCGAAAATCGAGCCTGCATGTTTTTCCATCCACGTGCGAGGGGAGCGCGAAGACCACCTACGACGCGGCGGCGTGCGGCCTGGCACAAATCAGCACGCGGGAGTCGGGCGATGTTGTGGTGAATGGCGAGACGGGCATTGTGATTCCAGCGGGGGATGTCGATGCGCTCGCGGACGCCATCCGATATTTCCACCAGAATCCTGATCTCCTCACGACCATGGGAGCCGCGGCGCGCCGGCGGATGGTGGAGAATTTTACGTGGGATCACTTCCGGCTGCGGCTGCTGGAGGCCTACCGCGTGGCACGGGAGCGGGCGTAGGGGTGGGTCAGTTTACCTCGGCGATGCGGTAGCCGAAGCCGCGGACGGTCTCGATGCAATCCGAGGCGCGGCCGAGTTTTTCGCGGAGGCGGCGGACATGGATATCGACGGTGCGCGATTGGATGGCAACATCGTAGCCCCAGACCTCGTTGAGGAGTATCTCGCGGGTCTGGACGCGGCCGGAGCGCTCCATGAGGAGGGAGAGTAGCTTGAACTCGGTGGCAGTGAGGAGAACGGGCTTGCCCTTGACGGTGACGGAATGGCGGAGGCGGTCGACGATCAGCTCGCCGGCGCGGAGGGTGTCGGCAGGCTCGTCGTTGCCCTGGGAGCGGCGGATCTGGGATTTGACGCGGAGGACGAGTTCGCGAGGGCTGAAGGGCTTGGTGACGTAGTCGTCAGCGCCGAGCTCTAGGCCGACGACGCGGTCGATTTCCTGGGCCTTGGCCGTGAGCATGATGATGGGGATGTGGCGGGTGCGGCTGTCGCCCTTGAGCATGCGGCAGAGTTCGAGGCCGGACATCTCCGGCAGCATGACGTCGAGGACGATAAGGGAAGGCCGCTGGTCGAAGGCCTTCTCAAGCGCCTCGGCGCCCCCCTGGGCCTCGACGATTTTAAAGCCTGCGCCCTTGAGGCTGCTGCCGACAAGTTTTAGGACGTCTTCCTCATCGTCAGCGATGAGGATCGAGTGGTTCATTTGCAAAGCCCGGAGACTTTGCTGGGCCGCCCGGACGCGGTCAAAATGGGAATTGTAACGTTCCCGTGACGCCGGAATCCGCGCTTACCCGATGCAATGTTTGACGGCCTTTTGGGAGGCTTTGTCCCGGGCGTAAAGGCGGTACGAAGCCCGTAAAATATCGTTCACGCTCTTGCCGCGCACTTTCTTTTGAGAGGAATTACTGGTGCGGGCTTCCCCTGGCGTCCATCCACTACGTTTCATTGGCTGTCTATGGTCCTTTATAGTCGCGTCTATTCGGCGGCGCATTTGTTACGATTGCGTAAATCAGTGAAAAGCAGGTCGTTTTTAGAGCAATCGCGATGCCGCGGGTGTGGTATGTGATGTCTCGCGATGAAATATTTTGTTTTTGTCCTGCTTTTTTCGGCAATCCTGTGCCAGGCGGTTGCGGCTGTGCCGGCAACGCACGGGAAGGCGCATCATGTGGTGGTGATCGTGTGGGACGGGATGCGGCCGGATTTCGTAGCTGAGAAAACGACTCCCAATCTCTGGAAAATGGCGCAGGAGGGGGTGACGTTCCGGCGGCATCACCCGGTTTATACGAGCTCGACGGAGGTGAACGGGACGGCGATGGCGACGGGGGCCTACCCGGAGCACAGCGGACTGATGGCAAACCGGGAGTATCGGCCAATCGTGACGCCGCTCGCGCCGGTGGGGATGGAGTTGCCGGCGACGACGGTGCTGTGGATTCTCGGGGTGGACCGGCAGAAGCCAATGGATGGGCGCGTGCTGCTGGAGGCGATGCCCGGGCATACGCTGGCGAGGAAGGTGTCGAGCCAGGTGCTGGACGCGGAAAATCCAGTGGATGGGTGGACGCGGTATTTGAAGGTGAGCTGGGTGGGGACGACGGAGTATCTCGATGAGGGGAACAGGGGGGCGGGGCCGGAGTAAGGATGGGTTTTGGGGGGCCGAAGATGAAGTCGAAAGCCGAGTACGTGGTGAAGGACGGCAGCCGATTGCGATGATCTTGCCGCTGGCCGCGTATGAAGGGCTAGAAGGGCTGGTCAACAACCGAGCGGAGCGAGATATTCCGCCCCGCAATTGCGGGACGGACCCGAAGGGTGACGCCGGAGGGCGGCGACAACCCCCGAATGCCGTAAAATTGCATCCTCCCGCACCCCAAAAAAGTGCCCAAAAATAAGCCAAAAATCGCTTCCAAAAACTTTTTCTTGAAAACTATTGACACCACAGTGCGCGCCAAAACTGGTCACGTCGTAAAAAGTCAAGAGAAAAGAAATCATTTTGTAGCGCACAGTCGGATCTGCTCAGGATGGAGTTATGGACACGAACCAAAACCACCGATTTTCAAATGAATGCGCCAGTCGAGATCAGCCCGATCCAACGGCCGCAGAACCGAGGAAACCTGGCCTGAAGCCGGGCAATCACGAGCCATGAGCAATTCCACCCTCGCCTCACCAGCTCCCCGCGCCGTCAAGCCGCCGCCTCCACCCGGCCAGCCTGGCGCGCGGGAGCAAGCGCCACAAAGCGCCGACGGCATGAAGATCGCGCAAACCGCCCTCCAAAGCCTCGGCATCTCCACCAGGAGCCCCTACGGCCCATTCACAGGCCCTCCCGAGTACGCGTTGGCCGTCTCCCTCATCTTCACAAACGCGACCAATCAGACTATCATCGTGGGCACGCCGCCCGATCATGTCCTCAGCACCTCCATCCTTTGGAATTCCCTGGTACATGACAAACGGTTCACGCAAATCCCCATGAGTAAGGCCGCGCCCGGAGATATCATCACCGGCTCAGGCTGGCAGCAAGGGGCGGACGGCTACACCGGCATAGTTGTGGACCACGGCAGGATCGTCAGCAACAGCGGCAAAGGGGTGCAGGATAATTCCAGCCTCGTGGAAATCCAACGCCGTCACCCGGGGATGGTTTTCTTTCGATACACGGGAGTTCCGGGACACCGGAGCTATCCCTTGGCCAATGCAGGCTTCAATCCCGACGAAGCCCGCGTCCCCGCCGGTCAGCCTGGCGGCGGCCAATGGACAAGCGGGATGGCGCCATCCACAGCAGTGGTGTCAGGCGGAAATCCACGGACTACGGCTCAGGAAGCGCCTGCTGCGAAAGAGGCAAATCCGCAGCCTGGCAAGCCGACGACGGAAAGAGCGGCCGAAGCGAGCAAACTTTCGGAATTGGCACAGACCTATTTGGAAAAAGCCAAGGAAGAAGATCAAGCGGCCGCGCTGGCTGTTGCGACCTCCCGGATGGGCGATGAATACCTGCGCCATAAGGCGGCAGCTGATTCTGCGAGAAGTATTGCAGAGGAGTTACAGCGGCGGGCCTATATCCTGGAGAACGGCACCGAAGGCAATTACAGGCGGTTGATGCTACAACAGTACGGGGTAAACAACCCGGAGTTGAACAAAATTGCGGCTTATTATGCCGAGAAGTTTCACGACCAAGCAACTCTCAATTGGCTGAAATTACAGCATCCTGCCGAGCGCCCTAAAATCGATACAAACGGTCTGGCAATGATGGCCTTCTTTCCGGAGGGCGAGGCGGGAGAAGAAGCCTCTGTTGGTGGAGGCACTGAGGAGGAGAGCGCATTTGAAAAGGCAAATAAGGTCGAGGGTGCGGACACTTCCGAGAACGACACCGCCACATTGAAGCCTTATAACGAAGGCAGTGGCCATCATGTGCCGGCGAAGAGTGCCTTTAAGGGAGATTCGGTCTACAACCCATCTACTGCACCTGCGATTCCCAATTCCGAATTGGACCGTCTGAATATCGATCACGACTTGGTGACCGGCGCTCAGCAACGCCTATACCGCTCATATGCACAAATTGGGAAGCCGTTGACGTGGGATGCAGTTCAATCCATTGAGACAAAAGCCATTGTTAAGGGAGGCATGAGCCGAGCAGCGGCGGAAGCCACCGTTTCCAAGGCAATTAACGCCCTAAAAGCTGCTGGAGTGAAACAACCGACAAGAATACCCTGGGGAGGGAAATAAGTTATGCCGAATACTAACATTGAAGAATTTGCCAAGATCCTCGTTCAAAAGGTGAGAGATATTGCTATCCAGAATTGTGATAGACGTCTCCGTCCAGATGCGACAAACATTATTGCGGAGCGGTGGAAACACACAGTACGTGAAGGAAATGTGGAATCAGTGGCGCGGGTGCTAATTCCAGACATCGTAGATGCTACCCTGACACAATTTTGCCGCGCGATTGACCAAGAGCTTTTACGCCTTTTATATACTGCGTCGAATGGAGAGAATGCAAACCTGCCCGTAGACGGACTTGGAGAGTTGGCAGGTTGGTATATCGGTAGCGATGGGTGGCGTGCGAAGTATTCAAAGGAGCGCTTCGTTGATGATTTTTCTGATCTCAAGTAGTACGGGTCAATAACCGAGTGGGCTCGCAGGTCGGATGCTCTCTATGATCCGAAAACGGGAAAACTAAAATGAAAAACCAGTATATGATCGGGAACCTGTTTATCACAGCACCTGGCCCATGGAAGGATATCACTGACGCGGTAGAAGGAGTCTCCGTCCCCTTCACATTGGCAAAAGACGATGGAACAGGCGCACTGCAGTTTTCCGTGGCGACGTACAAAAGTGGAAAACTTCCGAATGTGTCCCTTCCGGACTTGAATGAGTTGCGAAGTGATTTTGCGCAGAAAAAGGGACTTGGACCAGCTTTTGATGAACTGCAATCGAATGGGGATTTGCGTGTTTCCGGTGGCAGCTATCAGACGACCGAGAATTACGTGCGCGTATCGTATTGCAGTGACGGAAGACACGTAGCGCTCATTACGTATTTAGGTGGCCGAGGAAAAGAGGGCAATGAACCGAATGAGTGCGACGCAATTGTTTCGGAGGTTCGATTCGGGTGACACCAAATGACTCCAAAAGAACTTCTCTTCGCACATCGATATCCCGAGGCTGTCGAAGCCTACCAATCTCATTTGCGCCAGCATCCGGAACAGAACTACCACGGCGGCCTGGGCGACGCTCTGCTTTGCACCGGCAATTTTTCCGACGCCGCAGCAGCTTTTAGGACGGCCAATGACATAGAACATCGAGAACTAAAGGAAAGCTCGCCATTCATCAATCAAATTGGAACGGCGATGTGGCTTGCGGGAGACAAGCGAGGGGCAATGACCGAATGGCGTCGCGCAGTCGACGGGATTTTGGACGGAAGCATTCAATATGGAAACATGGCGGGAGGTGCAAGCCAGGGCCTCTTGCTTTGGTATGCCGCAGTAACTCTAAAAGATTCGGGAGAGCACGAATACGCTTTGAAGTATCTTGATCGTTTAAAACGTAAGAAAGTCTATCTAGCTGAAGCCTGGCCTCGGCCGGTAGTCGCGATGGTACTAGGCGAAAAATCGCTTCCGGAAATATTGGCGTCCGGAATCGGTTCCCCGGACTTGGGAACCTGCATTCAAGTAGCGCGAACCGATTTGCTCAAGCGCCGGTTCCTCTTCCAGGCTCTATTTTATCGGGCCTGCCGCGAGCGGGAAGCCGGTAACGAATCCGCGTGCATGGAGAAAATGCGGGCATGCTTCCATCTGGAGAATCCAATCATCGAGGTTGAATGGTACCTGGCTCGCGGCGAGTGTAGCAAAATCGCTGCATCCCCAATGTGAAAGGCAGTCGAGAGAAACCACTGAGTCGCGCCTGTCACCCGGAGGCAGAGCCGCTATTTGTAACAAAGGATTTTATAAATGGGCATTCCCGCCAGGCTTGCTGACTCCCAAGCCTATGAATTGGCGCTAAATCATGGTACACATATCTAGATATGCGAAAGATGTCGCGTGCATTGACTGATCCGAAAACGCCGGGGATGGCATCATCATTCTTTGACCGGGCTACAGCCGAAGCAGCAGCATCCCAAGCCATTGACGCCAATTCGGGCGAGATAGCAACGTGGCTCGGGGCAGGCGCGAACAAACCAATGACAATTAACGGCACCTTGAACAAATCCGTCGGTAAGATTGTCACAGGCGAAGGGGTGTCGAGCACCACTTCCTCTTCAACTTTTGTATTGGTACGCGATCCAAATGTACCTGCAGGCTATCACATCCTGACCGGCTATCCATTCTAAACTTAAACAAACATCCCATGAACATCAGCGAACGATTTCCGCACGCATATCAGTTCCTTGCGAGCTACTTCAACCCCGATTGGGGGGAAGACTACGACGAACCGGAAGGGGTGGTAGCTCAATTCATCAAGGATGCCGATTGCCAATCACGAGAAGATGCATTGAGTGATCTCCGGCAGATCATAGAAGAATTTGACGGTGCAGACCTTAACAAAGTCATGCTGGCCATCGCCTGCTTCTATAGTCCGGAAAGGTATCGCGGCGTCCCGATGCGTGAATGGCTCGAAGAGGTAATCACCGAACTCGAGCAGTCGCTAAGACAGGGCAATTAAGGCCACGCATTGGTTTACAGAATGCCGGGTGTCAAACGCCGACGACAAAAGCTGAAGGCGTTTCCGAAGTCCGCAGACAAAATTGATTTATGAAAGACAAACCATTTACGATTGCTAGTTTTGAGATGGATAAACGAGTAGAGGATCGCCTCGCAGCCGGCGGAGAGAAATTTGACTCCGAGCAGGTCATTCTCAGAAAGCTATCCGCTCTCGCGAGATTCTTTGACGAAAACGGGTTGGCTGCTCGAAGGCTTACAGCGGCCGATGGGACAGTGGATCGAACAGGGAAGGCGGCTTCTGCTAATGCCTTGGAACTCCCAGCCGGAATCGTCACTGTTAATGATTGGGGGCTCCGTCCAACAGTTGAGGCAAACGGTGGCAGCCCCGGCGATCCGATGCCGGTTGCACGTCGTTACGTTGGATATTAGAGAAACCTTGTGGGACTATTCTATTCTTTTGCCAAATGAAAGTTCGGGGCATCTTGGCGGTCGTCGCAATTTGTGCCGGAATAATCGGCATATGGTGCCACGTCCATGATTCAAAATCCGTCAGACAGGTCGCGGTCGGGAAATCTCTGGACCTTGCCAGAGACGTCATGGGGCCGTCAGGCGTCAATTTCAAACTCCGCAATACTAAGTTTCTCGATTCGTACAGCAGCAATGATTTTTACGTGGCACTGAATTATGAGAGTCCGGACGCAGGGGATAAGCTGCAGGAAGTCTTCTTCTTTGATGCTTCCGGCGGCCAGCCAAAGATGGAATGGAGCTATTCCGTTCTTAACAATCTGGCAAAATTGGAAGTTGACGAGGGGACTTTTGTTGATGATGGAAATTCATGGATTCAGCGGAAGGAACAGTATTTCGAGAGGTCAATCGCGCTAACGCCGGTCCAGTGGCAATTTCAGGCCGAGACCATTGCGCGATTGGGACGCGAAGGAGTCGAGATATTGGTTTCCCTTGAAAGACATCCTGAGTTGAAGCCTTTCAAAATCGAAAAGGTTACAGATGCCGGGTGCTTGGCAAAGTTCTCGTCAATGGACGACGCGCTCGGTTACTCAAAAATCTTGGGCATCAAATTAGGAAATGAGCGATCGAGAAAATGAACGGCGAGGCAGCAAAAAAACACAAATCAGGGGGCACATCTCCAGGTTGGGGCGAGTCATCCCTGAATCGATCACTCCCACCAAATCCCTCATCACTCGTTTTACTCGCTACAATCCCTCCAATTGCCTGACAGCAGCCGCTCAAACAAAATTAAGCCAAATTAAGCTAAATTAAGCCTGTTCAAACCAAATCAAGGTTAAAATTCCTGCAAACACCCCAAAGTGATCATTTTCAAGACACACCCAACATCGAGACTCCCCCCAACATTTATGCTACGCCCGCTCGGAATTGCCGGCACCCCTCAGGGCCTGTTAACACGATGGGAGCCCATTCCGCGATTGGGACGCGAGGGAGTCGAGATATCAGCCCGTTCGCTCGAACCGGTCCTAAGACGCTACGGCTTCGCCGGTTTTGAAGTCTTCAGGATCGGGCGCCTGGCTGGCGAGGAGGTCGGCGGCGGAGCCGGGGCGCTGGGCGCCCATGTGCCGGATGTCTTCGGCGGCGATTGCGAAGACTACGTCTTCGGCGATGTTTTTTACGTGGTCGCCGGCCCGCTCGAGGTGGCGGGCAATGAAGATGAGCTCGAGGTATTCCGTGATTCGCTCGGGGAATTTGGTCATCTGGACGGTAAGGTTCTCGGTGATTTCGTGATTCAACCCGTCGAGGATCTTGTCGCGCGCGGGGATGGTGATGGCCATGTCTATGCTGCTCTCTGTGTAGCCGCGGAGGACGTCGCTGAGCATCGAGGTGACTTCGCGGTACATGGGGTCAAGGTAATGGACCTCCGCGAGGAGGGGGGCGCGGTTTAGCTTGCGTGCCTTGCGGGCGATATTGACGGCTTGATCGGCGATGCGCTCGAGGTTGCTGCTGAGTTTCATGGCGGCGACGATGTGGCGGAGGTCGCTGGCAACGGGCTGGAAACGGCGGAGGAGATCGATTCCGTTTTTATCGACCTGTTTCTCGAGCTGATCGATTTCTTCGTCGTCGGCGATGGTGACGTTGCAGAGGTCTTCGTCGCGATTGAAGAGGCAGCCGAGCGAGTTGCGGAGGTTTCGCTCGCAGAGGCTGGCCATGGTGAAGACGTCGTTCTGGAGGGCGGCGATGGCGGCGTCGTAGGAGCCGAGGATATGCTTGGCGGTGTCAGCCATTTTCGAGTCTCAACCTAATATGAACCTAATCTCAGCCGAATCTACCACTGATATAGTCTTCCGTCTGTTTTTCGCGCGGGCGTGTGAAAAGCTGGTCGGTATCGCTGAACTCGACGAGCCTGCCAAGGTAGAAGAAGGCGGTTTTGTTTGAGACGCGGCTGGCCTGCTGCATGTTGTGGGTGACGACGATGATGGTGTAGTCTTTGCTGAGTTGCTGGATGAGTTCCTCGACTTTCATGGTGGCGATGGGATCGAGCGCGGAGGCGGGCTCGTCCATGAGGAGGACTTCGGGCTGTGTGGCGATGGCGCGGGCGATGCAGAGGCGCTGCTGCTGGCCGCCGGAGAGGCTGACGCCGGGTTTGTTTAGGTCGTCCTTGACTTCCTCCCAGAGGGCGGACATGCGGAGGGATTGCTCCATGCGATCGCGAAGGAAGGCGCGGTTGCGGATGCCGTTGAGGCGGAGGCCGACGGTGACATTTTCCGCGATGGACATGGTGGGGAAGGGGTTGGACTTCTGGAAGACCATGCCGATGCGGCGGCGGACGACGGCGGGATCGACCTGGGGGGCGTAGATATCCTCACCGTGGAAGAGGATGGAGCCGGTCATGCGGGATTTTGGGACGAGCTCGTGCATGCGGTTGAGGCAGCGAATGAAGGTGGATTTGCCGCAGCCCGAGGGGCCTATGATGGAGGTGATGGTGCGCTCGGGGAGATCGAGGGTGACAGCCCGGACGACGTGTTTTTGGTTGTACCAGACGTTGAGGTTGGAGACTTCGAAGGCGTTG
>Ga0182024_10023191_pt1 | contig 11137 bp, 9 predicted proteins | sample P32metaG_FD_120480 | JGI IMG/M metagenome (GOLD analysis project Ga0182024, IMG submission 120480) | Permafrost microbial communities from Stordalen Mire, Sweden - P3-2 metaG (Illumina Assembly) | ecosystem: Environmental > Terrestrial > Soil > Wetlands > Permafrost | place: Sweden: Stordalen... | reverse complement strand
TGCTCTTGCCCTCAGTTTGGGGACCAACGCCTCGACAGTTTCATCGTGCGGGTCCAACCCGACGATGATCAAGGCCCCGCCATTGTTCCCAGTGAACAGAGGATCTGGCCAATCCAGACTCGATACGGCACCAGACACTCCAGGCACACTACGCAATGAACTGGTTAAGAAGCCCAATGCATCTGCGCCTTTTGCTGAATCCGGATCGGGAATACCGCTGATCACCAGAACCAGGCGGTGGGCGTACGGAGACTGGAAACGCTGGGCCAGTTCCAGGTCAACTTTTTCGGATTCTCCGCCCTTGATGTGAACGGCTGTCTCCAGGCGACGTTCGACTTTGTAGGAAAAGGGCAGGAGCGCAAGCGCCATGACAAAGCCAGACATCGCCAACCAGAATCGGCGGCGAGCGGCATCACGGGCACTCTTCGAGCTTGGCATTAGCATAGGATATTTGTATCGTTTCCGGGTTCGCCTGAAAGCAACGAAAGCTACTAATCTACATTCATGATAGGGCGTGAGCGATAGCCACGCGCTGGCGTTCGCCGCCAGACATCTTAGCGCGGGCGATGGGTGATTCGGGTGACGACTGACTCACGTTCGAGCATGCTAGTGGGCTTTGTGTTCCGCCTTTTGCGGCGCCTGCCCTGAGACGAAGCGGAAGTGCAACATTCTCAACCGCGCGCTCTTCCTGAATTTGGGTTGGCGGCCGTTTTTATTGCCGCGCCATATCGCGCTGGCGCCAAGCTGCTAATTCGCAATTAGCTCCAAAGATAGGTGTGTGGTGTCCCCGACGACTTCTACTCGTGACTTTCTCGTCGACCACTTCGATTCGATACCAGGAGCGACCGTCACAACGGCCCAGTACTCCCCAGGCAAGACCTGATCAAACACAAAAGAGCCACTCGTCGCTGCGTCCGATGTGTACACGAGCAGGGGTTGGCTCGAACTTATCAACATCACCTTGACCTCGGCTGGCAACTGGTTGTCGGAGTTCGATACCGTTCCGCTCACTGAAAATGTTGCTTGAGCCGGAATGTCGAATACGAGATCGGAGGGAGCGTGACCTGGAATGACATGTATCGCGGTTGCCTGAGACAAGTCACTGACACCGGGGAAGTAGACAAATGAGGTCGGGGATTCGTTGATCCGATTCATGAAGAGCAGATGATACATGCCAGGATTGACGTCCGTGACGCAAAAGGAACCATCGCTAAGGGGCCCAGCTGCGAAGCCTGGAACGGGGGATTTACTGCCTACACGGATAAGCAGGACCTGACTATCAGTGGAACCAGTTGCATCCGTCGGGACGACTCGGCCGCATAGCTTGCTTGCTGTAACAGATGCCTCTTTGTTCGTCGCCGGTGCCACGCGCCTCCCGTGAAGATAGACTAGATTCTCGTGGCTCTTTTTTAACCGTGTTGTTCTAGTGCAGGTGTTTGTCGACAGTTCCCCGGCCTCGTCTTTGAAGGCGTAGACGAGGTACCGCTTCCCAACTTCAAAATCGAATCCACAGTCACCGCCACCGAGACCCGTACTGAGCCGCATAGGCCTGCGCTGATCACCGCGGTAGGAGTGCAATACCTCAAACGAAACCTGCATTACGGTACCATCTTGGTCGAGGTCAGTGGCTTCGGTAGGTATGACATCTCCAATTTGCGCCTCCTTCAATTTCCATCTTAACTCGACACTTTCGACTTTACCCTCGAATAACGCATCAGCTTTAGTCCCACCCCCCAGCTCTGATGCGGCCTTGCTCTCCGGTGGTGGTGCAGAGCACGTACAACCGAAAACACGCACGGGGCTAAAGGTGAGTCCAAGAATGACTGCCGCGATGAATTGAACATGCATTCTAATTCCCGTAGATTGACGAGTATTACACGTTTCGAGACAGCTTCAAAATTACTGCAGTTGAAGGCCCATTGACAGAAATTGTGAAACCATCGGCGAAACAGTGGTCCTACTATATGAGGTTGTAATTGAGCGTTTCCCTCGACTGCGGACTGCTAGCGTTTGACGGGCAAAACCGGGAAATACGTCTAACGCGAACTCCGTTGATTGCTGTCCAGAAGTCGGCTTCGAGGAGATCTCTATTGATTTCCTCCCAGCGCGTTTCTTGGGACTCGTCAGAAAAACCGCTCTGAGTGTGAGCCCAGTCACCCGATGAGGTGTTTACCTCACGTCACGCCGGGACCACATGCAAAAAGTACGGGAAATAACGGCTTTCACTGTTTTTCCTTTTGATGAGGTGGGAATCCTCCCGTCCGAGCCTGGCTACGGAGTGGCCTTCTGCAACGGCTTGCGCTAGCACACGTCTTGCGCCAGTCCGAAATTGCCCTCCTGTCACACCCGTTGCCTTCCGCTCCAGCCTCTCACGACTGAATCTTTCCGTCCTCCATTGGGCGCGGTGCTCTGGTTCCTCTGCTCGGGTGAAGGAACCAAATCACCTAACAGGAGAACAGAAAATGAAATCAGAACAAATCAACTCTCAGATCAATAGTAAGCGTCAGACTAAGACACGGTTGACGGGTTGAGTCCGCAGTCGGCGTCAACACGGCGCGGTGGTCCAAGGGGACCCAGGCCGGTCAAGGTTGAGACTTCACCACTTCACCAGCAATTCCTCCGTTAGCGCCTGTTTTCGCCAGTTACGCTGACATCACCAGCATTGTCAGCCTCCTGCTGCCCGCGACCGTGGTATACATACTGTCGATGGCCATCGAGGCTCAGCGCGGCGAGCCGTTTGTTTTCTGCGTCCCGCCTCCCCTTTCACGCCGAGTCATTCCACTCGCATATACAGCGTTTTTGCTGCTCTGCGCCGCCTACATCCCTTTGAAGGTCGGCCTCAGCCGCTTTTCCGAGGGCTTCGGGAATCATCCAGCCTTGTGGTTCCTGGCCATTGGGCTGGTGGCCGCAATCGCTTTGGCATTGCGCTTGGCTTTTCCGCCACGGGGCGCACAACCCAGGTTGCAAATCCGGCACGACAGCGTTCGCTTTATTCCCGGTCGAGTGGAGCGGCACTTATTTGCAGAACCAGCCATCGAGGCAGCCATTACGCCTCAATCGAGAGAGATTCTCCTCTGCCATAGCTTTCTCGAAGAACTTCCCGATGGGTATAAGGGTAATAATTCGTACGGCTGATGAAACGGAACGCGAGGTCAGGGCCAGGTTCTTGACTCTACTTGATGCGCAGGAATGTCGGAAGATCGTCGAAGGGATAACTGGCGCTACTGCGCTCCCGGTTCGGCTCGTTATCAGGCGGCGCTTGGCGGACGGAACCGTCCAAGAGACGCCGTGGATTCGGCTTGCACCAAAAGCAAATATTGCTAGAGGCTTTGCGGCAGTGACAATCGGGGCTGTCCCTTACATTGGAGGAATCACCATTGGATACCTTTTGCCACGCCCCGCAGTAATCGTGGCCGTTGCTCTGGCTCTCTGGCTTGGTCAGACGCTTGCGGTTTCTGCGTTCGCGCACAGGCATCGCACACGGACTAAGTACCCGACACTATATTCGCTGACGACCCTCTTCACGTTCGGAGCCGCATACGGTTTTGCCGTTGTTGTAGTTGCCTTTGTAAGAGGGTTCCTGGGTTGGCGGCCGTGGTCGCTGCGCTTGTTTCTTGCGGTTCTAGTACTGCTGGCATGTCCGGATGCAGGGTGGGCTCAGGTGTCCGCCGCCATTTCCGGAAGAGTAGAAGACGCTTCCGGAGCCGCCGTGAGCGGCGCAACCGTCACGGTGAAGGATGTGGAAACCGGAGCGACGCGGGTCGTAACCACCGACCCAACCGGAGACTACCGGGTCCTCTCCCTGCCCATAGGGCTACACGAAATAAGAGCGAAGAAGGAAGGTTTCCAAGCTGCTGTCCGGACCGGGATTAAGTTAGACGTAGGCGAGCAAGCGGTAGTGAATCTTCGCCTCGCTGTGGGCAAAGCATTACAGGAGGTTACGGTTTCGGGAGAGGTTCCCGTGGTCAACACCACGACCGCTTCTGTCTCCGGGCTGGTAGGGGAGCGCGAAGTAAAAGACTTGCCGCTCAACGGCCGTAGCTTTGATAACCTGATTACCCTCAATCCCGGCACCGTCAACTATACCGCGCTGCGAAGCCCTAATACTACGACGAGCAACGGTAACGCGTTCGCGGTAGACGGGCAAAGACCAGGCGACAACCAGGTGTTGCTCAACGGGGTGGAATATACGGGATCGAGCCAACTAGCGGTGGCCCCGGGCGGGGTTAGCGGGGACTTGCTGGGAATTGACGCGGTCCGGGAGTTCAACGTTCTGACGGATGATTACGGGGCGGAATATGGAAAACGCGAAGGAGCCCAAGTCAGCGTGGTGACCCAGTCTGGCAGCAATACGCTGCATGGGACACTCTATGAGTTTGTCCGGAACAGCGCTTTGGATGGGCGCAACTATTTTGATCAGGGTTCGATCCCGCCGTTCCAGCAGAACCAGTTCGGAGGCTCCTTGGGAGGACCGATCAAGAAGAATCGACTCTTCTTGTTCGGCAATTACGAGGGATTTCGGCAGAGCAAGTCGCTCAGTAATCTCAGTGTTGTCCCCGACGCAATGGCTCGCCAGGGGTCCCTGCCAAATAGCAGTTGTGTGGAAACCCCAGTCCAGAACCTGAACCCGGCGATGCTGCCGTATATGTTCTTCTGGCCGCAGCCCAACGGTGGAGAGTTGGGCGGTGGCTGCTTTGGAGAAGCATTTTCATTCAATCATCCCGAGCAGTCCATCCGCGAGGATTTCGGAACTCTTCGCGCAGACTACATCCACAGCGATCGAGACACGCTCGCGGGTGCTTACACCATCGATGATGGTAATGGTCTAATCCCGTTAGCGGCTCCGCTGTTCGCGTCGGCTCTGGCGCTTCGCAGCCAGGTGATCAGCTTGCAGGAGACGCATATCCTGTCGCCGTGGGTCCTAAACAGCTTTACCGCCGGTTTCTCGCGCGCTGGTTTCGCCAACGATTCCTCGCCCTATGTCTCGTTCCCTGCAAGCCTTTCGTTTGTGCAAGGACTCGGCCCGGGCGGAATCGTCATTGGCGGTGGTCTTACGACCACGGCCAACGGTACGATCACCTCGGCCGGGCCTAACAATGCCTCGAGCGTCTGGAACCGCAGAAACCTCTTTACCTACTCGGATAGCCTGCAGATCAGCAAGGGAACTCATCAGATCAGCCTGGGAATCTGGTTGCAGAGGCTGCAGGACAATGAAGACACCGCTTCGCGCCAGTTGGGGCAAGCCAGTTTCGGCACCTTAACGACGTTCCTGCAGGGGACGGTCAGCAGCTTTCAAGTCGTGCCGACGGCTACTGAGTTGGGTTGGCGCAGCCTCATGGGCGCGTGGTACGTTCAGGACGCGATCAAGCTGCGACCCAATCTCACGCTTCAGATCGGCCTGCGGCACGAATTCGACACCGGTTGGAACGAGGAGGCGGGAAGGGCTTCTAATTTCGTTATCGGCGCGAACGGTGTGCTCGTGACCGCACCGCAAGTGGGCGATTCGGCCTTCACGCAAAACAACGCAAAATGGCTCTTCGGCCCCAGAGTGGCGCTGGCATGGGATCCTCACGGAAACGGGAGCACTGCAGTCCATGCGGGTTTCGGAATCCATTACTCGTTGTTAGACGCGCTCGCCTTTCAACTCAACTCCGTCCCCCCCTACAATGGATCCATCTCGTTCGCCAACGAGTCCTTATTTAAGATCATCCCTGTTGTTCCCAATGTGCCGCCAGCACCCCAGTGCAGCGGCGGCCCTGGAGTTCCCACGGGCTGCACGATCTATGCTCCCCAGGGAGTGCAGGCGAACGCGAAGATCCCAACCCTTGAGGAATGGAACTTAACGATCGAGCAACAACTAGACCGCAGCACAGCGCTCCGCATTGGTTATGTAGGATCCTTTGGCTACCACCAGCTTGTCAGCATAGATCCCAATAGCATTCCGCCGCAGATTTGCAGCAACCCGAGCGGCTGCACTGCCGGCGGCGTTGGCAAGGCGACGAGTTTGGTACCTCAGGGCGCCGAATACATCCCCGTAGACCTCCGTCCTAATCCTAATCTTTCGGGTGGATTTTTCTGGTATACGGAAGGCAATAGCAGCTACAACGCCCTACAAGTGGACGTGGTCAGACGTTTCACGCGAAAACTGCAATTCCGAGCGAACTACACGTTGTCGAAAAGTCTGGACGTAAATTCCGCGCCGACCGGGGCGCAAGCTAACAATCAGGCGCAAATGGTGTTGGATCGATTTGATTTGCGGCAAGATTGGGGGCCATCCGCGCTGAATGTAGCTCACCAGGCGCACTTCACGGCTACTTACGAACTGCCGTTTGGGCAGGGGCAATATTGGCTCGCGCATGCCGGCGGGGTGGCAGGGAACGTGGTCAGCGGCTGGGTGTTCAATACCATCACCACGTTGCTGAGCGGCTTCCCTTTGACGCCTCAGGACGGCTCTAACCGTTCCGGCGACGGAGACACGAGAAATCCGGACCGGCCCTCCCTGAACCCCAGCTTTAGCGGCCCGGTTGTGCTGGGCAGTCCCAATCAATGGTTCAATCCGAATGCGTTTGCGTTGCCACCGGCGGGTACCTATGGTGACTTGGGCAGAGGAACTCTAACTGGCCCACGCTTGGTGGAAGTGGATGCCTCACTGTTCAAGAACACGAAGATCACCGAGAAGATTGCCTTGCAGTTTAGAGCGGAATTCTTCAACGTGCTGAACCACACAAATTTCGACACACCCAACCTGACTGTATTTTCGGGCGGTACAATCAGCCCCTCAGCGGGATTAATCACCGCCACAGCCACCTCGTCCCGACAGATTCAGTTCGGCTTGAAGTTGATTTACTGATGGCGGGCAAATCGCCGGTGATGGAACTGGCGGAGGCGGAGCGAGACCACTCGGGCGCACTCACAAGAGCTGGCTGGATAACAACAAAAAGATGAAGAAGAAGCTGATCATCGCTGTTAACAACTCTTTTATACTTCTCCACCTCACAGTTGCAAACATCTGCCCTATGTTTAGCTTCTCGGAAGTGCTTAGCTATAACTCTTAACTGTAAGATGCTCGACGAATCAAATGCTTCTGCCCGATCTGCTTGCCCTCAGCGATCACCCAAAACCGCGGTTCTTCCGCACTTTTGGTGAAGGGCAAGAGCGAAACAAGCATAGGCGGCACCAGCAGAGTTAGTGGCGATGGTGTGGAAGCACGTTTATATTTCGCGCTCGCTGAAGAACCGAACCGTGAAGCCTGTCCGTGGCTAGGCCCTGAGTTGTTGCGGGCCGTAACCGTCGTAAAATCGCGTTTGCGCCAACAACCCTGTCGTTCGACTCTATGAATGCTGGACCCAGGCAGCGGGAGTAAGATCTGATAGGTGCTGGATCGGGCGATCAGCGAGTCCGGGAAGAACCGCGGCCAGATAGTCGCGCACTGAGAGTTTCAATCTGCGGCAGCTTTCCACCACCGAGAGAATCGCCGCGATCTTCGGTCCCGCTTGTGGGCTGCCGATGTGCAACCAATTCTTTCGACCAAGAGCTACCGGACGCATGGAGTTCTCCGCCAGGTTAGTACCTAGCTCTAATTCGGGATACTCCAAGAAGCGGGTGAGCTTCTTCCACAGTGCGAGCGTGTACTGGCAGGCCTTGCTAAGTGCGTGATGACTCAGAATGCTGCGCACCAGTGGAGATCACTCGACCTCAAGGGAGTCTCTTTTCTTAGGAGCTGTGTGAAGACAAAACTTAAACACGAGCGCGCAACGAGTCGACCGAAGGCATTACCCAGTAAGTCCTCGGATCTACGCGGTTGGCCAGCCATCACTCAATTCCTCAGCATGCCCAATTCCACCGCTCACCGCTGGGCAAAAGAAGGAATGCCCGTTCGTCGCGAGGCTCGAAACGTGGTTGCGAGCCCGGAAGAACTGAATCGATGGCTACAGCGGACCTCGGGAGAGGCTGCCGGTGTTCATGTCGTTTCCGTTGGTTCCGATCTCTTGAAAGACTTAAGGGCCTCTGTGGCTATACAGAAAACTAGCAAGACTTCTTCGTCGCAATCCAGGAACGAACCGCGATCGAATCTTGGGACGAAACTACGCAAAGCGAAGGCGTCCCGTAATCCTCATCACTGACTAATGCTGCTCGTCGGTATTTCCTCGTGTTGGCAGTCAGCCGTCGCAAAAACTCGGCACTCAATGTTTGGAAAATTGCCAGGCAGTTGCGCCAAAACCTCGCACACTTGAGCCCTGACGGTGTCCGCCAATTCTAGGAACGCGCCCTCGAAGATTGCCGACTGATTGACCACCGCCTCCCAGTCCTAGAAAAAATGCAGCCACTCGTCCAACTCTGGAAACAGTGGTGGAAATGGCGATAGCGGGGGCCACTAACAAACGAATTCCGGGTGTAATCACCCGTTAAGAACCACCATGACCGACCTAGTTGCTTCAACGGTGGAAACGGAGCAGAATCTGCTTTGGTGGCCCACCACCGTCGCCTTGGCTAGTCGCGAAATCAAGGTATACCCAATTCAATGCGATATGGAAAGCTAAGATGAAAGCGAAAGCAAGCAGCGCGGTATCACTCAGTCCCCTGGTGGATCACGTGGTGATCATCGTCAAGGAAAACCATACTTACGACAACTACTTTGGCACCTTCCCGAACTCGGAAGGCGCCTCTCCACTCACCCACGAGCCGGATCCTCCAAACGTCAGTCCGAACCACCAACATCAAACCTGGATGAATCGGGATCAAGACCAACGGTATCACGTGCAATACACGGAAGCGGATATCCCAACGTACTTCGCTCTCGCGCGCCAATACACGCTTTGCGATCATTTCTTTTCGGAGGTGGCCGGACCCTCAACTCCAAGCCATCTCATGCTGATTGCGGCCGACTCCCCGGTGATCAACAATCCGCCCTTTAGCTCATCGCCAAAGAATTTGTACGATCTGAGATCATTCCCGCTCGCGCTGCAAAAGGCCGGACTCACATGGGGGAACTACGGCGGTTACGCGTTTCACTACATACGCGAACTCGCCCACCTCCCGGCAAATTACAGTCGCGATTTATTTGCCCATCAGGCAGCCTCAGGCCAACTGCCGTCCGTTTCCTGGTTATACGGAGATGGCAATCCGCCGTACAGTGAACATCCCCAGCAGAATGTCGCTCAAGGTTCGGAATGGACTGGACAACAAATTCAGGCCGTTGTCGATGGGGGATTATGGCCACGCACGGTCATCTTTGTCACATGGGACGATTGGGGCGGATGGTATGACCATGTGGTGCCACCGAACGTCGAAAAATGGGACAGCAAACGTGCCCAGTATTTTGGGGACGCGCACCCGGAATTCGACGGTCAGCAGTTTCGCTACGGCTCCCGCGTTCCTTGTCTTGTTATCAGTCCCTACGCGCGAAAGGGATTTGTTTCGCGGACGCAACACTCCCACATCAGCCTGTTGAAATTCTGCGCAACCTTGCTTGGCATTCCGTCCATCAATCCAAGGCTGGACACAACCGATGACATGTCTGATTGTTTCGATCCGGCGCAAAGCCCGCTTCCGGCACCGAACCTTCCGGCTCCTATGTCGCTGGGCAGAGGAGGTGCAGTTCCGGTTCCGACGAGTCCCACTAAGCCTCCAAAATCTCAGCCGAAGCCGCCGTCGAAGTCAAAGGGAAGTCCGAAACCGAAGCAGATGGGAAAGCCTATGCCGGGTCGTCGGTAATTGCGTTGCTGTGAAGTCGACATTCCTGTGGAACGAGAAGGAGGGCAATTTGACCAGCACAAAAACCAATACACCTCGCCGTCCGATGAATGTGTATGTTCGCCGAGGCTCCCATGCGGAGAAGGCCATCAGGACGCGTTCTGGATCGCCGGTACCGAAAGCAATCGCGCCCGGCATACCTCCCAGTCCCGACCACGATCTCAAGTATCAGGGCGGAAAAACAATTCAGGACTTGAGGTTCATGAATTTCTACCTCGGCGCAGACGCATGGAATCAAAACGACATGTCAAATATCGATAAGGCTTTGGCCGAGGCGATGTCCGATCAGAATCTCAATCATGTAGTGGTGCAATACTTCCAGGGGCCGATTACCAGCAATTTTGACGGTTCGCAGACCCTATCCGGGCCCGCACCGCAGGTAGTCTCACAAGGGGACGTCGAGCAACTGGTGGTAATGCTTTACAAAGGTGCAAAATTGGCCGGCCATGACCTGACCTCCACGGTGTTTAACTTCATGCTCCCTCCGGGAACCGTTCTGAATACCGACACGACGATCACAAGCGGCGGACAGCAAGCAATTGCGGCGGTTAAGAACCAGGCGGCTGGCAAGAAAATACACATCGTCTTGCCCCACGATGAAGCGGATTCGCTCAACGGACTGGGCGGCTACCACGGCTCCGTTCACGTCTCCAACAGCGACGTGGTTTATTATGCGGTCGGTGTTTACTCTCAAACCGAAGCTGACGGAACGGTGAACGGTATTCCGGTTTTTGACCAGCCCTGGAAAAATGTGGTCGCCACCTTCTATCACGAAATGAACGAGGCAAGAACCGATGCGGATGTCGAGGACGCCATCCGTGCCGGGAACGCGCCCAATGCTAACTCATTCCTGGGTTGGATATCAGATCAGGGGGAGGAGATTGGCGACTATCCCGTGTCGGAGGCCGGGGGAAATCTTACTGAGGTATTTCAGGAAGTGGAACTCACGGACAACAGCGGAACAGTGCCCGTGCAATTTATGTATTCGGATGCTGTCCATGGTCCCGAAGGTCCAATTGCGAATCCGGACCCGCCGGTCAAGACTCTTGGTTCCCAGTGAAATCTTGATTCCTAGCCGGTTTTAAATACACGTAACGCGGACGCACTCACAGACGGATCATCCGGCAGGTTAAGAGAAAATGCATAAATTCAAGATTTTAATTGCCGACGACTCGGAGGCGGTTCGAAGAGGTTTAGAAAGTTTACTCTCAAATATTTCGGTTTGCGCCTCATAAGAGTCCCCCCGATTTTCGCTCGTTCCCAACACCCGGGGTCTAGCCGAATTTTTTCCGAAGAACACTACCCCCACAGCCACAAGCAAATCGCTGATTGCAGCGAAGAGCCTGGTGGGGACTGAATTCGGAAAACACCCACGAGGCAAAGT
>Ga0182024_10023190_pt1 | contig 11138 bp, 8 predicted proteins | sample P32metaG_FD_120480 | JGI IMG/M metagenome (GOLD analysis project Ga0182024, IMG submission 120480) | Permafrost microbial communities from Stordalen Mire, Sweden - P3-2 metaG (Illumina Assembly) | ecosystem: Environmental > Terrestrial > Soil > Wetlands > Permafrost | place: Sweden: Stordalen... | reverse complement strand
CCGACCGCCGGCCTCGATCCCGTCACGTCGCAAACCATCATCAATCTCATTCTTCGCGGGCGGGATTCCCAGCATGTCACCTCGCTGCTAGCCACGCACCGCGTACAGGATGCATTTGGCCTTGCCAGTTTTCGCCTTGATCCGGCGACCGGTCGCGTTGTGCCTGTCGGCGGAAATGGCGCACGCAACGGCCATGCGCCGCGGGACGTTCCGGCCACCAACGTTCTCGTGCTGCGCGGCGGGCAAATCTACTTCGAGGGCCCGGCAGACGAATTGCTTCACTCATCCGACGATTATCTGAAGAAGTTTCTCGCTTCGGCGGAATAGTCGTCGCTTTTAAAGCATCGGGAGGGACCGCAATGGCCCAACGCAAGCAACTGACGTGGACGGAGCTTCGGGTTGGATTGTTCGTTCTCGCGGGATTATTCATTCTGGCGATCGCGATTTTTTATGTTACGGGCGCCGGCATCTTGGGCCCCAAGATTCGCCTGATTACTTACCTGCCGGAGGTGGACGAGGTCGAGACCGGCGCTCCCGTGCGCCTCGACGGCGTCCCCATCGGAAATGTCCAGTCGGTTGGATTGACTCCCCAACCTCAGGATGCTGCGCACAACATCACGCTTGTCTTGCGCATCGACAAAAAATATCAGAATGAAATACGCACGGATTCGACCGCCAGCCTTATTACCGAAGGATTGCTTGGAAATCGATACGTTACGATTTCACGCGGTCTTACAGGCACTGTAATTCCGGCCAACGGCGCAGTGCCCGGCAAAGAAGAAACCGCTATGAAGCAAATGGTCGAGCGTGGCGCGGACTTGATGCAGAACTTGGGCGCGCTTAGCGACGATTTGCGCGGAATCGTCGATCAAGTGAACAAAGGCAATGGCACTCTGGGCAAACTTATGAACGATCCCTCACTCTATAACCACCTGAATTCCACCGCAGGCCGGCTCGACACGTTGGCCTCCTCGATCGAACAGGGGCAAGGCACGGCCGGCAAGCTCATCGCTTCGGATGAGCTCTACGATAAGGCCGATGCGGCGATCGGACACGTCGATGATGTTGTGCTGGCGGTGCACGATCAGAAGGGAACGTTGGGCAAATTAATCTACGACCCGGCCATGTACGACAGTACGAAGAACCTCATGGAAAAAGGCAATACGCTTCTAGACAACGTGAACGCCGGCAAAGGCACCCTCGGCAAGCTCGTCACGGATAACACCGTTTATACGAACGTGGAACAGGCCTCCGCGAACTTTCGCGACGCTACCGCGAAAATGAATTCAAATCAGGGCACCATCGGAAAGTTTTTCTCCGATCCGGCTTTCTACGACAACATGACTGCCCTTTCCGGTGACCTCCGTCTCATGGTCAACGACTTCCGGCAGAACCCGAAAAAATTTCTTCGCGTAAAGCTTGGTCTCTTCTGATTGCCCTTTCGAACCGCTGCTTGTTCTTTAGGGCATCGCAAAGACTCGCCCGTGTGAACTGCCCAATTGGGAGTGCGGCAGGCGCAAACGCCTCGCGGGATATTAAACCTCGCCAAGCGCGATGTGCGCGTTCCACTTGGGGCTCGCGCGAAATTGCCGTGCAGCGCACCGGCGTTTCGAATGTGGGCTCGCACATTTCTCATCCTTTCTAATCGCACGGTAAATCAAGAGCGACGGCGAGCCTCGGTCAGGGGCCGCACAATCTTCGCTATCCCGCACACGGCCTACCCGTATTGCCGGCACTTCCCCGTCCGGCAAGGCTCGTTCCCCGCGGTTTCCCGCCGTCTTGGTTCGTTTCCTGCCCTCCAAGTGTTCGATTTCTCCACTGTTCACCGGATTTTTTTCTTCGTAGCGCCTTGCTTCACTAAACGAAGCCTTATGGGGTCGATCCAAAGATCAGTGAGGCGCGATCCACCAGACGTGACAATGTAATAGGGGGGAGCCGGTGATGTTAATTCGCTTGGGATACGACATTGTCTTTGATGCGCCTCTCGACGTTCCAATTGTGGCCCTGCTGAACGTGCACCCTTCGCGCGTCCCCAATCTGCTCGAGCCTGACTACTTGACTGTAGATCCCGCGGTTAACCTCGAATGCTATTACGATACATTCGGCAATCGCTGCACTCGCTTTTTCGCGCCCGCGGGTCAGATACGTCTCAGCAATTCCACTCTCATCTACGATACCGGCCAGCCTGACGCCGTAAACATCGACGCGCGCGAGATCCCGGTTCAGTATTTGCCGCACGACGTGCTTCGCTATCTCCTGAACAGCCGCTACTGCGAAGTAGACAGGATGTCCAACATTGCCGCCGAAATATTCGGCGGGCTGCCGCGCGGATGGAACCGCGTGCAGGCGGTGTGCGATTGGGTTCACGAAAAGGTAACATTCGGATATGAATTCGCAAATCCGACGAAAACCGCGCTGGATGTTTTTACCGACCGCCGCGGCGTGTGCAGGGATTTCCAGCACCTGGCCGTGACAATGTGTCGTGCATTGAACATACCGGCGCGATATGCCACCGGCTACTTGGGAGATATTGGAGTTCCGCTGAGCCCTGTCCCGATGGATTTCAGCGCTTGGTTCGAAGTCTACCTGGAAGACCGTTGGTGGACTCTCGACGCGCGGCATAACCAGCCGAGGATCGGACGCGTGCTCATGGCTGTCGGCCGAGACGCCGCGGACGTGGCGATCACAACTTCCTTTGGGACTGCAAACCTCAAGAAATTTACGGTAGTCACCGACGAAATTCCCGCCGCCGGCCAACTCGCTGCCACGCCATAAATACCCTCAGGAACTCGCAACTTTCAGCTTCGACATTCGATGCATCGAGCTTTTCCGGGTGCTCCGCCCCCGTTTTTTGAGGGTGCCGTTTTTCTTGCAGCAGCGGTAGCGCCGACTGCGACACCGATTCAACGCGCGCGCAGAGACTTCTCGTTGAACGTCCAGGGTCCAGCCTCGACCTTTCAACCTCTGGAGGGTTCTCAGCCCAGACGCTTCCAGCTTCCATTCATGAAAAACTTTCTCCGGGTCCTTCTTACAACTTGCCAACGTCGTGATGACGCACCTATGGACCCTCCGGGTCCTTGGATGTTCCCAGCTTCCATAGTATCTGCCGAAAAATTCCCTGCCAGACCGTCGCGTCGCGCGCCGGCAGCCTTAGGCGCCGGACCAGCCTCCTCAACCGGTTGTCAGCGTCTGCCACCACGCGCCGGCTCAGGAATCCGCTTTCGCGCGACACTTCCAGCAGCATTTCAGTGAACCGCTCGACTTCGCCCGAAGTGGCGAGTTCCACTTTCTCCGTTTTCCCCGCGCTCCTCGCATCGCGAATCAGTTCGTACAGGCAGACCGCGACCGCCTGCCCAAGATTCATCGAAATATTCTCTTCGCAAGTAGGGATGCGCATCAGCCAGTGGCAATGGCTCAACTCTTCGTTCGACAGCCCGAATTTCTCCGATCCGAAAAGAAGCGCCACGCGGCTCGAACCAAGCCGCTTGCGGATCGCGCGCGTTCCTTGTTCCAGGCGTTTCAGCGAGTGCTGCAGAGTGCGGTGACGCACTGCCGTCGTCCCCACCACGAGCGTGCAATCCGCCACCGCTTCGGCCACGGTTTCGTATTCCGCGGCCTCGGCAAGCACCCTGGATGCGCCCACGGCCGAGCGCGCTTCTCGAAATGCCGTTTTGTACGGATTTACGACGCGCAGGCTGCGAAACCCGAAGTTGCTCATGGCGCGTGCCGCGGCCCCGATGTTCAGCGGGTTCCGGCTGGAGACCAGTACCACGCTCAGGCGGTCGTCGGCAGTTTCAGTCGCCAAGATGGCTCATTCTATGTCACGCGCGCTATTTCGCCGTTTCACTTTGGCAATCCACGCCAGTGGACCCTTGCGCTCTATAAACCGTATATTAAGATGAAGTGTGATTTCCAGGAACCAATTGTCGGAATCAGGGAACCGCCTTCCAGCAAACCCGTGTTTTGCGCGGCGCACGCGCATCAATTCCCTTCTTGGGTTTCACGAACCGGCAGGCGATCATCGGCAGCCGCTACTATCTCGACGCGGCTGCGCACCCTGCCCGCATCCGATTTCTGCCGATTTCCGCCCAATTCTAAGCGGTACGGATTTGCATATTTTCGCGGCTTCGCTCCAACCGCACTTTTGAAGTGCTAACCCACTTCCGAGAGGAGCACTGCATGGAATTCGATGACTCCGCAAATGTGACGCAAGCAGCTCTTGGCGAGCCTGCCGGACCTTGCGCCATGGTGATTTTCGGCGCCGGCGGAGACCTCACGAAGCGCAAGCTCATTCCCGCCATCTATAATCTCGCGAAAGGGAAATTGCTTCCGGAAAATTTCGCCATCGTCGGTGTTTCGGTTGAGTCGTTCGATACGGAGGAATTCCGGCACCACGCATCGGACGACATCCGCGAATATTCGACGAGCGGCGTCGATCAACAATCCTGGGACTGGTTCGTCAACCGTCTTTATTACCTCCGCGGAGATTTCAACGATCCGGAGCTTTATAAGAAACTCGCGAGCACGCTGAATCAGGTCGAAAAAGAACAGGGCACGCGGGGCAATTGCCTTTTTTATATGGCCACCAGTCCCTCGTTTTTTCCGGTCGTCGTGAAGCACCTTGGCAACGAAGGACTCACGAAAATCGAAGAAGGCAAGTGGCGGCGCGTCGTCATCGAAAAGCCCTTCGGCCAGGACATCGCGTCCGCCGTGGCCTTGAACCGTGCTCTTCGGGAAGTTCTCGACGAGAAACAAATCTACCGGATCGATCACTACCTCGGAAAAGAAACGGTCCAAAATATTCTCGCGTTTCGCTTTGCGAACGGCATCTTCGAGCCCGTTTGGAACCGGCGCTACGTGGATCACGTGCAGGTTACCGTCGCGGAACAACTCGGCGTCGAGCTGCGCGGTGGCTACTACGACCACGCCGGCGCGCTCCGCGACATGGTTCCCAATCACATCCTCCAGCTGATCACTCTCACCGCGATGGAACCGCCGATTTCCTTCGAGGCCGAGGAAGTTCACGACGAGCAAACGAAGGTGCTGCGGGCGATTCAGCCGCTCAGCCCGGAAAAAGTTTTGGACCATGCCGTGCGGGGCCAGTACGGCGAGGGTATCGTCGACGGCAAGCGCGTTCCCGCATATCGCTCCGAGCCGAACGTCGCGCACGATTCGAAGACACCCACGTATGTCGCCATGGCTTTGCAGATCGATAATTGGCGCTGGGCCGGCGTTCCGTTTTATTTGCGCACCGGCAAGCGGCTGGCCGCTCGCGTAACCCAGATCGTTATCCGGTTTCGCCGGCCACCGTTCGTTTTGTTTCGCAACACTTCGGTGAACAACATCGCGCCCAATGAATTGGTGATCAACATTCAGCCGAATGAAGGCATCTCTTTGAGTTTTGAGGCGAAAGTTCCGGGTCCCGTCGTGCGATTGGGCGCGGTGAACATGAATTTTGAATACTCGGATTACTTCGGCACGACTCCGTCCACCGGTTACGAAACGCTGCTCTACGATTGCATGATGGGCGATTCCACGCTATTTCAGCGAGCGGACATGGTTGAAGCCGGATGGGCCGTGGTCCAGCCCGTTCTCGATGTTTGGACCGCCCTGCCGCCTCGCGATTTTCCCAATTATCCGGCGGGCAGCTGGGGTCCCGCCGCCGCGGACGACCTCCTGCGTCGCGATGGAAGAGAGTGGCGCGACCCATTGAATGGTTTCGGACTGCAGCCCCGATTTGCCGTGAAGCCGCTGCCGGAGCGCGTGCCGGCCGGAAGCAAGTCGTGAAGTTCCTGACGCGTGAGCGCCGCCTGCCGATTTCGGTCCATATTCGCCTTGGGTTCTTGTTATAATCGCGCCCTAAATTATGGATTTCGACCATCTCATCACATTCGTTGAAATCGCCAAGCAAGGGAGTTTCTCGCGCGCCGGGCAAAAGCTCTACCGTTCGCAGCCGGCCGTGAGCGCCCAAATCCGCCAACTCGAGCAGGAATACGGACAAAAGCTCTTTGACCGGGTCGGTAAATCCGTCCGGCTTACGGTGGCGGGAGAAACGCTGCTGGAATACGCTGGCCGCCTTCTCACCCTGCGAAATGAATCGCTGCGCGCGGTGGCGGACCAGTCCGCGACGCCGCGAGGCACGCTCGCGGTGGGCGCGAACGAAGCCACCTGTCTCTACGTGCTGCCCGACATTTTCGCGGAGTACAGCCGCCGCTTTCCCGCCGTGCAGATCAGCATCTATAGGAATTTCAGCCACAAGGTTCTCGAAAAAGTGGAAGACGGAACGGTTGACGTCGGCATCGTCACCCTGCCGGCGAAATCCCCCAGCCTGAAAGTTCACGCGATTTTCAGGGATCGGCTCATGCTGATGGTGAGTCCCACGAATCCGCTGGCGGCGTACAAAACGGTGCGGACCAGCGACATTGCCGAGCAGCCTTTGATATTTCCGAAGACGGGCTTCATGCGGCAGGTTCTCGACAAGCAGTTTCGTCCGTATCGCTCGCGCCTGCGGATTTCCATGGAGTTGCCGAGCGTCGGAATGATCAAACAATTTGTCGCGGCGGGCCTGGGCGTTTCGATCATCAGCGAAACTTTCGCGCGCGATGAAGTCCGCGCCGGACAGGTGAAGCTGATTCCGATCTCGGATAACGAGATCTGGCGCGAGCTGGGAATCGTCTACCGCAGGGACCGCACGCTTCCGCGTTCAGCGGCCGCGTTCGTATCGCTGGTGCGGCAGGGCGTCGGCAACGTCGCCGGCGACATGGAAGGCAAGGTCGCTCACAAGCGCTAGAAGGGGGTTCGCGCCGGGCGCTGTAGGCTGGCTCGCAAATCGATCCGCTCAGCCTCCTCGAAAAAAGCGGCTTTGGTCCGATAAGCCCGCTGGGTTTTTCCTCTTAACTTCTACCCGTGATTCAGGGGTTCTTGCGCAGCAGTTTGTAGAGATCGTTTGCCGTCTGGAATTCTTTCTCTAGTTCCTTGCTGGCAAGCTGCGTGCGCAGGTGATCCACGGCTTGCGCCAGCCGTTCGAGCGCCCGCGAAACGTTGTCCTTGTTGGTAAGGAGAATGTCGCGCCACACCGAATAGGGGCTGCCCGCGAGCCGCAGCGTATCGTGAAGTCCGGTTCCCGCGAGGGTGAGAGGCAAGCCTGTCTCGTCGGTCTCATCCTGAACGACGCTTGCGAGCGCCACTGAGACGAGCTGCGGGAGATGCGACACGATGCCGACGGCCCAATCGTGTGTTTCGGCGTCGCACCATACCGGATTCGCGCCGATGGCGTGAAGCAGCGAGATGAAATTGCGTAAACGCGCATCGGAATCTTCTTCCGAGCCGATTACCGCATAGGGCGCGCCCCGAAACAAATCCGCATCGGCGTTCTCGATGCCGGAGCGTTCCTTGCCGGCCATCGGATGGCCGCCAAGAAAACGCGCACCGCTACGAAAGTGTTTTTGAGCCTCCGCGAAGATCACGGTTTTTGTGCTGCAAGAATCCGTAACGAGAGCGCCGGATTCCGCCGCGGCTGCAATCGAGGGAAGAGCGTGGAGCGTTGCCGCAATCGGCAATGCCACATAAACAAGATCGGCGCCGCGCACGGCGTCCGAGAGATCGGCCGCGGATTCCTGCACGGCGCCACGGTCGCGGGCGCGCCCCACCGTTTCCGGGCGGTCATAGCCAACTACGGAAATGTTCGGGAAATATTTTCGCAGAGCGAGGGCAAAGGAGCCGCCAATCAGTCCTGTGCCGATAATCGCGGCGCGCCGAAAAGGAAGAGGGTCCGCCATCGATCAAGCCGGGAGAGTTGCGCAAATGTGCCGAGAGAAATCCGGAACACGACGGAAGGACGGATAGTTTGTGCGAACGACGTTAAAAATAATCATGGGGTCAATCGGCTTCCTGCCGGATAAAAAGTGACAGGGCCGAAAACTTCCACACATTGCAGGAGAGTTTTCGCGATCGGACTGTCACTTTTCATCCCGACGACGGCCTACTTGGTGCTTCCGGCCGCTGATTTTTCGCGCTTGAGCCAGGCCATCTGCTTGCGCAATTCGGCGCCCACTTTTTCGATCGGGTGATTGCGGTCGCGTTCAAGCAGTTTGGTGTACATCGGGCGTCCCGCCTTGTTTTCGAGGACCCAATCGCGTGCGAAAGTGCCGTTCTGAATTTCTTCTAGAACCTGCTTCATGTTTTTCCGCACGTGCTCGTCGATAATGCGCGGACCGCGCGTGATGTCGCCGTACTTCGCGGTCTCGCTGATGAACTGGTGCATCTTCGCGATGCCGCCTTCGTAGATCAAATCGACAATGAGTTTCACTTCGTGGAGACATTCGAAATAAGCGGCTTCGGGCTGGTAACCGGCTTCGACGAGCGTTTCCCATCCCGCCTGGATCAGCTCGCGCAACCCGCCGCAAAGCACCACTTGCTCACCGAACAGGTCCGTTTCCGTCTCTTCGCCAAACGTGGTTTCGATGACGCCGGGCTTCGTGCCGCCGAGGGCATGCGCGTAAGCGAGCGTGCGGTCGAACGCATGGCCGGAAGCATCCTGATGAATCGCTACTAGGCAAGGCACGCCGCGGCCTTCTTCAAACTGGCGGCGCACCAGATTGCCTGGCCCTTTCGGAGCAACCATCGTCACGTCGACCGTCTTGGGAGGATTGATCTGTCCGAAATGAATGTTGAAGCCGTGTGAGAAAAGCAGCATCGACCCGTCTCTCAGATTCGGAGAGATCTCATTCTCATAAATCGAGGGCTGCGCCATGTCCGGAGCGAGCATCACGATCACGTCCGCGCCTTCGGAGGCTTCGGCGGGAGCGAGAAGAGCCCATCCGTCCTTTTCCGCCTGCGACCACGACCCGCCGCCGCGGCGCAAGCCGACGACCACGTTGTGGCCGGTGTCGCGCAGGTTGAGCGCGTGAGCCCGGCCCTGGCTGCCGTAGCCGATCACGGCGATGCGCTTTCCCTCAAGCGCCTTTGGATTTGCGTCTTTTTCCCAGAACATTTTTGCCATTCGCTTTCTCCTTGTGTCTTTCGAATTCTAGTAAATTGCTGAACAGTGGCCAGCGTCATCCTGAGGGCGTGTTCTTGGCCCGAAGAATCCCTGTTCTTTGAACTCCATAAAGAGAGATTCTTCGCTTCGCTCAGAATGACGGCGAAAAACTCGGTCAACACGCGCTCAAAGTGCGCCGGTGACGGCGCCCTCGGATGCCGACGAAACGAGCTTCGCGTATTTCGCCATGACTCCGGTCTTGTACCTCGGTGACGGCGCTTTCCATTGCGCGCGCCGCTCCTCGAGATTGGCCTGAACGTCAAGCCGCCGCGATTTAACGTCCAGCGTGATGATGTCGCCGTCCTGAACGAACGCGATCGGGCCGCCGTTCGCGGCTTCCGGAGCCACGTGGCCCACCATGAGCCCGTGCGTCGCGCCGCTGAAACGCCCGTCGGTGATCAGGGCAATCGATTCGCTGATTCCTTGCCCCACCAGAGCGCCGGTGACGGCAAGCATTTCGCGCATGCCCGGGCCGCCTTTGGGGCCTTCGTAACGAATCACGACCACGTCGCCCGGCTGAATCTTCCGCTGTTGGACGGCTTCGAAGCAGGCTTCCTCCGAATCGAAAACACGGGCGGGCCCGCTATGAAAGAGGCGTTCGTGGCCGGCGAGCTTCACGACGCATCCGTCAGGAGCCAAAGAGCCGCGGAGGATTGCGAGGCCGCCGTCTTTTTTCATCGGATTTGCGAGCGGACGCAGAACTTCCTGCCCGGGCGTTTCCTGCGCGTCGCGAACCTCCTCGAAAAGCCCCTTTCCGGAAACGGTTGGAGCGTCCGTGAGCAGGCCTGCTTCGAGCAGGCGCTTTCCGAGCAGGCGCATCCCGCCCGCGCGGAACATGTCCGGTGCAACGAACCGGCCGCCCGGTTTCAGGTCCGCGAGAATGGGAGTTTTGGCTGAAATCTCGTCAAATTCATCGAGCGCCAACGGAACGCCCGCATCCCGCGCGATGGCGAGCAAATGGAGAACGGCGTTCGTCGAGCCGCCCGTAGCGGCCACGGAAGCAATCGCATTCCGAAGCGATGCAAGGGTGATGATCTGCTTCGGTCGAACATCCTTCCGCAGAAGCTCCATGACGAGCTTGCCGCAGTCGATGGCTACCTGCGCTTTTCGAGGGTCGGTAGCGGGAACTTCATTCGCGCCGAAAGGCGAGATTCCGAGAAACGTGATCGCCGTAGCCATGGTGTTGGCAGTGAACTGGCCGCCGCAGGCGCCGGCTCCCGGACACGCGTGGTCTTCGAGGTCACCGAGTTCCTTGATGGTCATTTTTCCGGCAGCGCACGCGCCGACGGCTTCGAACACATCTTGAATCGTGACGTCGTGGCCCTGGAAACGGCCGGCCATGATCGAGCCGCCGTAGAGCGAAAGCGACGGCAGGTTGAGGCGGGCAAGAGCCATCACGGTGCCGGGAATCGTCTTGTCGCAGCCGCAAATGGCCACGACCGCGTCAAACGCATGAGCCATCGTGAACAGCTCAATCGAATCGGCAATCACTTCGCGGGAAACGAGAGAGGCTTTCATGCCCTCGGTGCCCATCGTGATGCCGTCGGAGATGGTGATCGTGTCGAATTCGATGGGCGTGCCGCCGGCCGCTCGCACGCCTTCTTTCACTTTTTCGGCGAGCGCGCGGAGGTGGAAATTGCAGGGCGTAACCTCCGTCCACGTATTCGCGATGGCCACGAGCGGGCGCGCCAAATCGGCGTCCGTGAGGCCGGTGGCCTTCAACATCGCGCGGGCGGGCGCCCGCGAAATTCCTTTTTTGATTGCGTCACTCTGCATTTCCGGGTGTCTCTCTCTTGGCGTAAATAAAAAAACCCCGCTCCCTGGTTTCAGGTGCGGGGCGCGCTCGCCGAAGTTCGGCTCAGACGGGCGGCCCCCATGGAATGATTACGATTACGGGAAGGCTGATTTGCCGCGTCATAGAGTACCGTCTCATCTTAAAATGGACAACTTGAATTCGTCGGCAGAAAAGCGCCGTGAAGGACCGGCTAAGAGTTTCTGATAACGAAGCGTCTATTAGGAATGATTTTGCTGGAGAAGTCAAATTGGCAGCGGATGGGGCCGATGCGAGTGGGCGCACGAGAATCGAAACTGCGCGGTT
>Ga0182024_10023189_pt1 | contig 11138 bp, 6 predicted proteins | sample P32metaG_FD_120480 | JGI IMG/M metagenome (GOLD analysis project Ga0182024, IMG submission 120480) | Permafrost microbial communities from Stordalen Mire, Sweden - P3-2 metaG (Illumina Assembly) | ecosystem: Environmental > Terrestrial > Soil > Wetlands > Permafrost | place: Sweden: Stordalen... | reverse complement strand
CTGAATTTCTACAGCAAAGATGATCCTTCGAGAAAGACCGGATCAGGCCTCTCGGATCTGGACACCGGCGTGCGTCTGCGTTATGAGATGAGCCGAAAATTCGGCCCATACATAGGGTTTGCCTACAGCGGCAAGTATGGCGGCACGGCGAGCTACTCACGCCAATCCGGAGAAACTGCAAGCGACCCCAGGTTCGTCTTCGGAATTCGTGTCTGGTACTGAGAATTCAACAGCGTAAATCCATCCCTGTCGGGACGTGATTCGATCTCAACCGTGTGAAGCGAAGATTCTTCCGCTTCACACTAAATGAAGGAAGGTTCTCAATGCAAAAGTTCGCTCTTGGATTTGTAACGGCGGTTGTTGTCGTAGTTTTAGCAGGATATATCTGCATTCGCTTCGGTTTGATGGATTCACGGGCCGATATCCCCGTGAGCACATTCGAACAGAAACTCGCAATGCCATCTCTCGATGCTTCCGTGGATCGTCGCGCTCCAGAAGTCAAGAATCCAGTGGAATCAAACGATGTCAACCTGATTGCCGGGATGAAGATTTATCAAGCCAACTGTTCCAATTGTCACGGAGACATCGGCCATCCACGCGGCATGTTCGCAGATGCACTCTATCCGAGGGCTCCCCAGTTTATGGAGGATGCACCGGATATGCCGGAAAGCCAAAACTTCTACATCATCCAGCATGGCATCCGCATGAGCGGAATGCCTGCATGGAAGCAATCTCTCAGCGAGCAGCAGATGTGGCAAGTGACGGCATTCCTGAACCACATGGATAAGCTGCCTCCGCATGTCTCCACGGCATGGAAAACGGAAGCTGGCGCTTCTCAGATCAACGATTCTTCGCACGACGGATCAAAGATGGAAATGAAAGACATGAAGAACATGGACATGCCCATTCATTGATCGACGGTTCCACAAACGATCTCAACCACTTCGGCAAACTGTTCCGTGACTTCGGGCAACACCACACCGGCCTCGGCAGAGCGCCCAACACTCAGCAATGCGCGTGATAGGAATTCTTGAACTCTTTCGGAGTCAAAGACCGAATCTACAGAGATTCGGAATCGGCCAACAGGAGCGAACTCATATTGGCCAGGCGTGCCTCTCTGAGCTTCTCCATGTATTGATGTCGTCGCTCAACTCTGCAGAGACGGCGTCCCGTTCTTACCAAGTGCGTCCTACGTAAACGTCGAAGGTACGCAGAACGCCATTCAGGTTTGGATTCCAATGGTCGCCATAACTGCCGTAATAGAAGACCGTACCGGCCTCGATCTTATGCGGAAAGAGATAATACGCCTTTCCCTGACCGATCCACTGCGGCACCTTCACTCCCGAGATCTGGGTTGAACTGAGAGCCAGGTTTCCGAGAGCGGACTGGAACATGCCCGGATCAAACACACCCTGTTGGATCAAAGCTCCATTCCCCATCTGGGCGGCATCATTGGGATTCAGGTCTGGCCGGTACCCGCTACTGGACGCGTTGTGAGTAAGCCGCAAATCAAGCCCCAGATGCTCTTTGAGCATATACGTTGAGTCGCCCCAGACCACCTGGCTGAGCTGCTTGTAAGGCACGTCCGGCTGATCCACGACATAGTTGACGGAACTATCGTTCTGGAACGCCATGTAGCTTGTCAGATTGTTCTGCTGGTAAGAATATCCAACTCCGAGATCCCAACCCTGTACGAATCGCATATTAGCGCTGGCTGCGTCGGTATAGAAACGGTCACGCCGCTGGAAGTTGAGAGGCAGGCCAGCAATGTCTCCACCGAAGCCCTGCGCCGCATTTGGAGTATTGGGAAGCGGAACAGCGGCAAAGCCGTTTTGCACAAGGATGCTGGCGTCGTTGGAGAGAACCAGCCAGTTGGCGGGCGTAAGCGACAGATTGGCAAAGGTACGATTCTCGTCTTGCGGAACGATCAGGAAGCCCGGATGCTGAGTTCTGGTCCATTCATCTCCCGCTCGCGCGCTCAACAGACGATTGTGATAGCGCAGCGCCAGTCCAATGGCGTCGCTGGTTGAGGATGGAACCACCGTCAGCAAATCCGTATTGTCCATGGAATAGATCTGCGGCCACAGGAAGGCATTGGAGCGTGTAATCCCGCTGCGCCGGTAGTGAGCCTCGATATTGAAGCCGGCCGGTAGTTCTCCCTCGATCCGTACGCCTTCCCAATGCCGGTGATACGACACATTTCCGTACATGCTGTAGTAGGGCGTGAAACCGTTGATCATGTTCTGCTGATGGTAATCGGCGATCAAATGCAGGCGCGCCTGCGGAAGCCAGCTCAACGTCTCATCTGAATCGAACCAGTTTTGCGGATTGTGCGTAAACGTGTTGCGCAAGCGGGTATAGGTCACCTGTCCGTTGAAGCTGAACTGGTCGGATGGCGTCAGAATCATGTTCAACCTGTCCGCCGAATACTGGTTTGGAGAGGGAGGGTCGACATAGTAGTTGCCGGCAGGGAAATCGGTAGGGGCCGGCCCCGACGGAGGAGGATTCAGGATCGAAGGGCCTTCATTCTCCGGTGTGAACGGCCCTGTGTAGGCAACCGTCGGAAGCGTGAGCCGGTCATTGAAGCTGCTGAAATCGTGTTCCAGACTGAACCGCAGGATGCGTCTCAATCTTACGTCGATTCCGCCGCCGACATTGCGTGTAGTGTAGTTCACCGGCTGGAACTGGGACTGCTGGTGGCACTGTTGGCCGCAGGTTGTATTCACGCCGCCCACATACACGGCAGGCGTGGAGTTCTCATCCAGGTAGGTCAGCTGGGTGGTACCCGCTCTTGCCTGCATCTCACCCTTGACGAACAGGTGAACAGGCAGATTCGGCAGCTTGACCCGCGCATATCCGTTAGCCAGCCTTCTTGTGACTCCAAAGGGGGCGTTCGCGGGGATGAGATCGGTCACGGCGCCAGGAAGACCGAAGTCCGTTGGGGATAACTGTGCCAGGTAGGAGAGGTAATGACCCTGCTGTTGCACCAGGCTGCGCAGGTCCAACCCCGCTTTCAGCCAGTTGGCGATGGTGAGTTGCGAATGGAGAGAATAGTCGTTGCCGGTAACGACGGCGCCGCGGGAAACCAGCGTTAAATGCCTGCTGGGCAAGACATACGCGGAAGAGACGCTGGAGCCGGCCGACTGTTCGAGGCTGTCGTACTCGCCCGCGCGGCCCGGGAAGCCCGAGATGTCGAGGAACCTGTAGGCGGCGGGAGTGGCGGACGAAGCAGACAACGGGGCCTGCGATTGCGCCCCCGTGGAATCGTCGCTTCCGCTCGATCCGGCGCTCCCATTCGGCGTATTTCCGGCCGGCATGGAACGCAGGTGCCTCAAAGAGAGTAATCCCAGCGCGCTACTTGTCACCCCAACCGCAGCGGAGCGCGTCTGAGAGCTCGGCCGCGTATAGGTCGGCGGAATCACCGGCGCGGACTGCGATGGTTCAGAGGGTACTCCAAGCGGTCCCTTATCAATGAATCTGCTTCCGCCGCTCGGGGTGGCGACATCCGTACCGTGAATCGAACTGTGGCAGTTGGTGCAGCGATCGGCCAGCGGCAGGCTGGCTCCGTTGTGATGTCCCGCATGACATTGCAGGCACAGCGCAGGTTCGCTCACCGCTAACAGATTCGAGTTCGGCGATCCATGGGCGTTATGGCAATTCATGCAACTCTCTGAGACCGGAGGATGCTGGTAGGCAAACGGCCCGCGATATTGCGCATGGCAGCTGAGGCAAAGTTCGTTTGTGTTGGCCGTTCGCAGGTTGTTGCCCGCCGTGCCTCCGTGCGCATCGTGGCAATCCACACAGCTCATCTTCCCTTCGCGCAACGGGTGATGGTACGGCATACTGAGTTGGGCCTTCTCGGTCTGGTGACACTTTAGGCACGCGTTGTTGATGACCGAGCGCGGTTGCACCATGGCATTGGTCTCCGGCGAAACCGATGCGGCATTCACCGCTCCACGAGTTGCAGTGTCGAAACTGGCTGCCTTCACTGGCGAGGCTTTTGCAGTGTCGGCATGGACCTGATGACAATCGATGCAGCGAACTCCGTTTGCCGCATGCACGCCGCTGGTCCAGTGCCGCGTGCTCTGGTCCTGTGCATGGCAACTCAGGCAAACGCCGTTGGCCTCATTTGCGGGCTGCTTTCGGGGGGAGATGATCTTCGAGACGTCTCCACCTCCATCGACATGAAGGCTGCCATTGCCGTGGCACTCCTCGCACTGCACACCTTGCTGTGCGTGGTACGCATGCTGGAAGTTCTTGGCGACCTCTGCATGGCAGGTGGCGCAGGTCTCTGATCCGACCGGCTTGGCCCCCGGAATTCTCAGGTATCTCGCAAACGAAGCAAGCTCCTGAGAGGACTGCTTGGCTGCTGACGGAGAGCTACAGACAGATGCCGTCAATCCGGCAACTGCGAGGACCCATATCAGAGAAGAACGCTGCATCGAATTGCCCCCGGCAGGCGGTTCCCAGAGATTGATAAAGATGCCTGCCCACTGTGTCATGAACTCTGCCGAGGCAAACGAAGGCGGAAACGGAATGCGCTGCGTGCCATTGGCAGGTGCCGGAGAGCGCCGGCTGCGCGGCTGGCTCGAATGGAGTGCAAATCAATGAATGCGAATCAATGGGCCAACCGGGAGCGAAAGATGCTGCGCTTCAGTGTCCTCCGGCATCGTCGGCTAGACCTTATCCCAGTGCGACTGGGGAATCTGTGTCCGGAATCACACAAGCAGGAAGCGGTTCTTGTCGGATCATTTGGGAGATTGTGGGCAGAGTCACACATGCCGACGAAGCCTTCGCCAGAACCGTCAAGCAATTGCTGATTACCAACCTTCAGGCCCTTTCACCGGGACGGGAGCAACCAAACAGAGCCCTGTCCTCATGCAATCGACAAGGTATGGACAAAACAACATTAATGATGAATGTTTGAGGATTGATTGTCAGTACCCTGGGAAGCATCACCAAAAAGGCGTGGATAGCTACGATCTGACCGAGAAATTGGGGGGCGCTGTTCGCTGCCCATCCAAGCGAGCGTCCTGGGCCGGTCATCCCGTCTGTTTAGAAAGGACAATTTGGAATCGCAAAGCCGAAAAGACCACTGGGAGCAAGTCTATGCAACGCGGCAGGAGCGGGAACTCAGCTGGTTTGAGTCGGTGCCGTTATTGTCGCTGGAAATGATCCGGAAAAGTGCACGAAGCAAGAGTCTGGACAGTACCAAGTTTTCTCTGTCTCATGCGGCGGTCTCCAAGCCGCAGTTGTTGGAATGTGCGGCGTTGTTGGGCTCCCTGTAGCGGCGGAGAATAATTCTCAGTTTGAGCGGGAGCAGCGCAGCCTGGAGAAATTCCGGCAGTGTCGCGCGCAGCGCGCAGGCGACGACCAGTTCCGAGGGCGGCAGCGCGGGATTCATGGTGCGCAGCCAACTGCGAAATTGTCGCCAGACCTCGGCGGTGTGATTCAATGCCAGGTGCTGAAGTAGTCCCTGCGCGACGCAGCCCAACTGCACATGCACGTGAAACGCATTCATCTTGCGTCGGACGGCGTCGCGGTAGGCTCGGCTTTCGCGGTGCAGATACTGATCGCCCTGTCCGCGGCGTCGCGGTTTCATGTCGGCCATCCAAAAATGGTAGGCATAACTTCCCACCACATGCACGGCCTGCCGGAAGCCGAGTTCGATTTTGAAGCGGTAGCCATAGAGCAGGATGATCTCCATCGGCTCCAGAGTCAGATCGGTGGCCAGCAGGAAGATCGTGCCGCGTAGCGGATGATGGACGATAACAAAACGCACCAACCGTCCCGCCGGCCGCCACAGGAGATCGATGGTGCGATAGCGCAGGGTAACATTCTGTTCGCCGTAGACGGGGCTGGGGGCGGAGAGAAACTGGCCCTGGTCGCGGGCCAAATCCTTGAGCTTCACTTTTTTGCCGTAGATCCGCGGCCGTCCGGGGCGGCGGCGCGCAGGCGCCTGCGCAGGCCAATAGGCCACGGCGTTCGACTTGGCGCGGGTGACAAGTTGATGCCCCTGGCCGAGTAACTGCGCGATCAGCTTGCCCGAGGCGTAGTAGGCATCGGCGACCAGAAGCAGCTTGCGATCGAGGATGCCCGCCAGAGAAAAAAGCAGCAGTGCCAGCTTGTCGAGCAGGGTGCGCGTGTCGCGGTTGGACCAGACCAATCCCTCGTGAATACGCGAGACCAGCGGCACGGCGGCGACATGCGCGGCTGGCCCCTGGACCAGCAGGCTGATGGCCTGAAAACTGTGTCCCATAATGTACTCCGGTTTCGAGTTGCTGGCCGACTGTTGATGGAGCAGCTTGACGGCGGGCATCTTGCGGCCTTCTTTCGCAGCCTTGATGCCATCCGCCAGGCAAACCAGCCGCTCGCCCACCGAAACGGGCTGGAAGAGTCGCAAACACAACCGCGCCCAGCAGGCGGTGAGCGCGTCCAGTTCCAGGGCGCGGCTGTGAAACAGGTGCAGGAAGCGTCGATAGCCTCGGTTGCCGAAGCCGAAGAGGCGAACCAGGCTGGTGACGCCGGCCCGCTCCGGGCGGCACGAGAGGCCGGCCAGGGCCAGGGTCATCCAGAGAAAGGTGCTCAGTCTCCGGCAAGCGGGGCGGAGAGCGCGGACAGCGTCTAACCAGGCGATCCAGAGGGGCATAATGTCGATGCAAGCACGAATGCCGATAGCATTACAGTGCTATCGGTCACACGACACACAAACCGGCATCCTCGGCGTTATGCTTTAAGTCAATGACCATCTCCAGAGAAAAGATCTTGCTGCGGCAAATCGAAGGGGTGAAGGGACAACTGGCCGCGCTCGGCGATCTGCGTCCGGGCAGCCTCTCGACCCAGTACAACGTCTGCGGCACGCCCGGATGCCGATGCAAGGCCACGCCACCTGAGAAACACGGGCCCTACTATCAGGTCAGTTTTACGCGCAAGGGAAAGAGCAGCTCGAAGTTCGTGCGCAAGGAAGATCTCGCCGCCGTCCGCAGGGAACTGAAGAACTACGAGGTCATGAAGGCGCTGGTGGACCGCTGGATCGATCTGGCCACCGAACTATCCAACCTCCGCCTGGCCAACAAGCGCTCCTGACCGAACGGAGAACTTGGCACTCTCCAGAAGAGTGATTCAATCGTAGATATCGGTGGAGGCAACTCGCGTTTGGTGGACTGCCTACTTGCGGAAGGGTACGGTTCTGTCGCCGTTCTCGATGTTTCCTCGAAGGCTTTGGCGATCGCGAAAGCCAGACTGGGAAGCAAAGCGGAAGAGGTGCAATGGTTCGAATCGGATGTACTTGCATGGAAATGCTCATCACCCGTTGACATTTGGCATGATCGGGCCGCTTATCATTTCTTGACGGATGTGGCGGGAAGAGTTGCCTATGCAGCTTTGGCTTCGAATAGCGTAAAGAGCGGAGGCGCGCTTATCGTCGCCACGTTCGCGCTTGAGGGACCGAGTTCCTGCAGTGGCCTGCCGGTCTATCGCGCCAGCGCGGCGATGATAGCTGCCGATTTTGCGCCCTCGTTTGAACCCGTTGAGAGCCTCTCGCATGAACACGCAACTCCCAGCGGAACCATCCAGCGATTTCAGGTGAGCCGCTTCCGGCGAAAGTGAGAAGGGAGTAAACAGCTCAAACCCGCGGGTGTCGCAGATAGGGCGCAACTTCAAAGAACGAGTGCAGCCTGGGGTCAAAAACTGAACGAAGCGCTCACGCTTACTAGTCGGTTGGCCACGGGATTTCCCACCTGGGCGGAGAAGGCTCCGCCGGCAAGTGCGATGGATTGCCCGAAGAGCGGCGACCCAATGACATTGATCGGTGGAGCGAGGTTGACATTATTCAGGGCGTTGAGGGCCGAGACACTGAACGTGAGCGCGTAACGCTGCCCGGTGGCCCCGCCCAGAGTGGCGCCGCCACCGCTGCCACTCAAGCCGCGCCCGCCCAGGCCGCGGTTTGAGTGGTCGCTGCCGCCACTGGGAGCGCCGTCCTCGCCACCATGCTTTCCCTTTCCCTCGCCACCGAAACCGAAAGTACGGTTGAGGCGAAAGTTCAGCATGATGCTTGCGGGCGCGGTTGCAGTGTTGGGAGGGACCGGCTCGTCGCCTGGGCCAGGTGCGATGTTGAATGAGCCATACTGGGTTACCACGAGATCAGCCGGTGGTGTCGATGCGTTGGCCGGTGCGGGCCGCGAGTTGTGAATCCCGGTGCCATAGAGATCCTGGCCCAGCATGATGCTGAAGGGTAACCCGGAATTCGCCATCATCATGGAACTGAGGCGGAAGCCCAGCGGCATGGCGTAGCTGCCGCCGATCACAGCGCGGTTGCGAATGTCGAAGGCAGCACGGCCATAGTCCGCATGTATGTCCCAGGGATTCGCGGGAAAGCTATCGACTCCGGCCGTGTCGCTATGTGCGTCGTTGAAGACATAGTAGCCGAACAGAGAGAGTTTGCTGGCGCTAGCGTGAAAGTTGGCGATCAGCTGCGTCTGCCTGTAGTCGCCGGCGGATTCGTATTCGTAGATATTGCCGGCAGCAGCGCCGAGCGGGCGTGCGCCGCTCGTTGGATCCGCCGGAGTATACGTGCCGGGCAGGGGCGCATTGATGTCATTGCTCAGAAACTGGTGAAGCCCCCTGGAGTTGAGGCACGTGAGAGAGAGCGTTGCATTGGGCGCGATCTGACGCTCGATGCTGAGCGCTGTATCAACGTCGCGGGGCGACTGAAGATTGGGCGCAATGCGGTACACAGTCGGCGCGGAGGCATTGCTTGCGCTAAGAGAAGCGAGCGGCGACGGAGTTGGGAAAAAGGCAGGCTGGTTGACGACGTACGTCAGTTGGTTTTGTCCATTTGCTCGCTCCGCGATAATCATCTGGTCATCGTCGAAACGTTGATAGAAAATCCCGAAGCCGCCGCGCACCACCGTTTTCGTATTGGTGCCGTGACCCAGCCCCCAGGAAAATCCCAGACGCGGCGCCCAGTCGGCGTGATCGCTGATGACGTTCTCGGACTCGAACCGCAGTCCAAAGCTGGCGGTAAAGTGCGGTGTGACGCTCCAGTCGTCATTCAGGAAGAGCGCCCCATCGAGCCGGTTGATTGCGGCCGAAAGCTTCCCGGCCGTGACGTTGAACTGGCTGGGGCCGTAGCCTGCAGCCTGAATCTGGGGCATGGTCAGACCGTTGCGCAGGCCCTGCTCCGTTTGTTGGTAATCGGCCAGCGAATTGAAGGTGAACATTCCGTTGAAGTTGGCGTTCGTGTTCTCGCTGCGTGGAAGATCGAGCAGAAAGCCTCCGAAGCGAAGCAAGTGCCGGTGAAGCGTCATGGTCGTGTAGTTCTGCAGCTCATAGTGTGTCTCGAATCGATCGTATAAGCCGGAACTGTCGCCGCCGCCCATAAAAGCGCCGAGAACGTCGATCGTGGGAGAGTTGTTCTGCGGAATCTCAGAGTTGTGGAAATGGAGGTACTGGAAGCGCGTCTCGCTCACCGTGTGCGCGTTGATCACCTGGCTGTCGAAGATTTGTAAGTTGTGATGATGCCGTTCGGCGTTGTAAGCCTGCGATGGCAGCGACTGAGTATCCACGCCATCGTTGCTCTCGCCAATTTCGAAGTAGTCATAACGCGCAGTCAGAGTGTTCCCTGGACTCAGTTGAAAATCGAAACGGGGAGCAATGCTGGTGAGCACTCGAGGGTTGGAGACATAGGTCACATACGGCTGCACATTCAGGTTGGAATCCAGAATATCGGTGTTTACCAGGTTATCGCGGTTGATGTTGCGCCGCTCCACGGCGAAGTAGAAAGAGGCTCGTTTGCCCAGCGGGCCGCCAAGGTCGGCGTTGGAGAGCCAGGTGTGATACGAAGGAGGAGTCTGTCCAGATGCCGTCAGAAACGTGCTCAGCGCATTCATGCGAGAGTCGTTGTATTCCGACGATACATCGCCATGGAAGGCCGTGCTCCCCGGCTTGGTGAAGATGTCCACCCGTCCGTATCCAAGCCGATCGTTTTCCGCAGTGAATGGGTTTGCATTGACTCGGATTTCGCGGATGGCCGACTTGGGCGGCATGTCGCCGCCAATAAAGCCGTCAATGTAGATATCGGCGCCCCCCGCGCCCACCGCAGGTCCAGCCAGCGCGGAAATCTGGTTCTGTAGTTCGTCCGGGTCATTCGAAAGCGCCTCCAGGTTCGCGCCGGCGATGACGACCGCGCTGGCATTTTCCTGCGGTGCGACCTGAAGCGGCGAGGCTCCGGCATTCACTTCGACGTTTTGCACCTCGGATGCGATCGCCAGGTGAATGTCCAGCGTGAGCGCATGGCCCGCACTCAACGCAACGCCGGTCTTGAGGGACGGAGCGAAGCCCTGTGCCTTGACTGTAACCTTGTATAGGCCCGGCGGCAGCCCGCCAATCCGGTAGATGCCTTGGCCGTTGGTAGCGGCCGTGCGCGACGGCCCATTTGGCTCTAATTGCACGAGCACTGTTGCTCCCGGCACCACCGCACCGGAAGGATCGGTGACTCGCCCCTGTAGACTGCCCGCATACTGCGCCCACAATGCACCGCACGCCAGAAGAAGTGTCCAGCTTGCCAGAACGGCCGGTATGGCTCGCATGCGCTTGCTGAGGCCATGTTTCCTCTGTCCTTCGAAAAACACCGTTTCACTCCAATCTGCAGAATTGCAATGGTTGCGGTTCTCAAACACCCTGTTTCGTGCGGTGGTCTCAGGCCTCTTCCGGCGAGTTCTGGCTCCGATAGAGAGGAAGACGTATGCTAAAAGTACAGCCTTGTCCAGGCGCGCAACTAAGATTCACACTTCCGCCATGGACAGACACGGCCCATTCCACGATGGAAAGTCCAAGACCCGATCCGCCTTCGGCGCGTGCGCGCGCTTTATCGACCCGGTAGAAGCGCTGAAATACCTTGTCAAGATGCTCGGCAGGAATGCCTGGACCGCTATCGCGCACTTCAATCAAAACGAATCTGTCAATCGATTTGACCAGAACGTCGATTCTGCCGCGGGGCGGGGAATACTTTACCGCATTGTCGATCAGATTGATGAGCGCCTGACGCAGGATGAGCCGGTCGGCCCACACCGATAATGCCGCGTCCCCGTCTACGACGATCGTCTGGCCCTTCTCTTCGGCCAGCACTTCGAGCAATG
>Ga0182024_10023188_pt1 | contig 11139 bp, 14 predicted proteins | sample P32metaG_FD_120480 | JGI IMG/M metagenome (GOLD analysis project Ga0182024, IMG submission 120480) | Permafrost microbial communities from Stordalen Mire, Sweden - P3-2 metaG (Illumina Assembly) | ecosystem: Environmental > Terrestrial > Soil > Wetlands > Permafrost | place: Sweden: Stordalen... | reverse complement strand
TGCTACGCTCAAGGCTGCGGATGCACAGAACAAGCTGACTGCAGCGGCGGCAAAGTGGGCTGAAGCATCGAACATGTACGGCCCCGGTTCGCCGGAAGAGATTGCAGCGCATAACGAATATCTTGCTACGGTCAACGAGAACGTCCAAGCGACAAACGACTCGACCAAAGCTCATCGCGCGCTCAACACTGCGATCAACGATACGTTGCCATCCGTCAAGCAGTTACAAGGACTGCTCAACACCATTGTTTCGGGTGCAGGTGGTAGCGATCTAGTCAATCTGTTCCAAGGTCTGATGGGGAACACGGGCGATCTGATCACCGCGTTCATCGGGCTTTTCAAGGAGTCGAACAGCTATAAGGATATCCAATCCGCTCTCTCACGCGTCACGCAGGCGCTCGCTCAGGTGTTCGATGCCTTGCGGCCGGTCATCGACTTTTTACTCGGTGTCCTGATTGGTGTTGTCAACGTCTTCTTGATGCTCTACAACCTCATGGCGACGTTGCTCGACGTGTTGGGATTGCACATCCAGAAGATCAAACTCGTCAACACGGCACTTGAGAATCTGAATCAGGGTGCGCAACCGCTGATTGAGATTACGCACGATGTTCCGACAATGAATCAGTACAACGCTGGTATCTTGTCGAATCTCAAAGCGGAACAAGAGAACAGCACTAACACGCTCAATGATGCGTTGCAGCAAGGCTTCAGTCAGTCGATCACCGACTTCGGTCAGATCATCGGTATCCTGCTTGCAATTAAGATACTGATCGGATTACTCGCTGGGCAGAGTCTGATGAGCCAAGTCGGTGGATTGCTTGGTGGGATTCAGAGTTTCCTCGGACTTGGAAGCAATGCGTTCAATGCGAATGCTGCACTCACCGGCATGGAGAACGCTCCTGGTGTTCCGCCTGACATTCTCAATGCGAACGATAACGAAGACGCAGGCTATTTCAATAATTACGGACTCGGTAGCGGTGGGCCAGCACCATCAATGGACCCGATGGGGCTCATGGGCGATCAGCCGGAATCAGATTATTTACCCGGCGAAGTCATGGACCCTGATCTTGTTTCACAAGGTATCGACAACTCCGGTGCGCTCGGTCTGACTGATCCGACAACGGGACCGTTTGCATCAAGCGGAAACGTCACACAAGGGCTTGCGGGTGCAATGGCGTGGGTTGGACCTGCAGTTGGCGCGCTCGGCGACATCTCAGGACTGCTGAGCGGTAAAGGAACGACAGGTGATGCGCTCTCACTTGGACTCGGTGCTGCGGGTGCTGTATTTGGTGGTCCGATTGGTGCAAGCATTGGTGAAGCTGTTGGTCAGCTTCTAGGTGGTCTGTTCGGATCACACGAGACGAAGCAGGATCAGCCTGATCTGTATCTGCCCGGCTACAAGCAATGGCTGCAACAAATGAACAGCAGCAATCCGAATGCGGGTATTGGGTTGTTGGAGCAAGAGCTTGGGGGCGTCAATCCATCCAATCTGTCAGGACAACAGCTTGCAGATTACCAAAAACTTGAATCACTTGGGCCAAATCTCGGCATTGCAAACGAGAAGAACGATATGTTCACGCTCGGCAGCGGTGCGCAAATTCAAGTTGAGCAGTACATGGCTCTTGTCAATAATGCGTTGCAAGAATTTAGCGATGCAGTTGATCAAACGGTGCCTGGGCTGCAAAACCTTGCAGGCAGTGCGACTGACGTGAATCTTGCTGCGATCTTCGGCAATGGTTCATCAGTGACGCCGGGTGGTGCGACTGCACCTGATCAGCGTTATCAGCCCGTTGCTACGCCGATTCAAGGCAATCCCACACTCACCATCACATTTGGTGATGTGACTGCAAGTGATCCGAATGATTTTGTCAATCAGGTAACGCCTGGACTCACGACTGCAATCGGCAACATCCTTGCGCGTCAGCAGGTCATCTCTTCTCGCGTCAATGCGAATCAGTACGGTCGTCAGCCCATTGCAGGTGGTGGATAATGGCAGCGCCCACTCCGTGGATCACGTTCGGCGGTTACACATTTCCAATCACCGGACAGGAGAAGACACGATCACTCAAGCTCGCTGGTGATCGCAAGAAGATTCCGAACAACTACGGTGAGTTCATGCCGTACAACTCATCGGTGGCTGGGCGCGACATTGAAGTTGTTGCACAGATCGGCAGCAACATCAACTCTCCGCAATTCAGTCGCACGATCCTGACAGCAGCGGATGTAGAGGCTGAGCGCGCGTTCCTCAATGGTCTGCAGATGCAGGGACGCCAGCAGCTTATCTCTTCGATCACCGTGGATCGTTTCTGCCTAGCCTATCTGTCGGAGTTTGATCACAACTTCGAACAGGACGCGTATGGTCAGCGGCTGGCGAATTGGGACCTCAAGTTTGTTGCTGATGATCCCCGCTACTACGGGATGTCAACGTATACGAAGACGCTCGTTGCATCAGCGGGCGGTGCGGCGACCTACGCTGTGGCTGCATCGCACATTGGATCGTCACAGGCATGGCCGGTTTTTACGATCACCGGAGCGTGTACGCATCCGACGATTTTCATCTCGCAGGGCGGATCGACAGCACCGACTTCGACGCCCACAAGTGCTGTTGTCGGCGTGACGTTCAGCGGACTGACGATGCTTGCGGGCGATACACTTGTGATCACGACTGATCCTCGCCCAGAGAATCGGAATGTCGCTGTCGTTTATACACCTGTCTCAACAGGTATTCCAATCAATGGCTTGCGCTATGCTGCACTGAATGACTATTTCAATTCGCTTGATCTTTCGACGTGGTTTCCGTACATCCAAGCAACGCAAATTTTCAACGGGAATCAATGGATCGGCGTAACGGCAACAGGTGGATCATTCAGCGCAGTTGCGACATACCTTGATACGTGGATGTAAATGCCAGCAGTCACGCGCGTACAAGTAAGCACAGGAGTTGACGGCTCGGGGAATCTGACGTTTGCAGCGCCACTAACTCCCGGCAATCGTGTCATCGCACTCTCGCAGAATGTCGGTGGCTTTGTCAGTAGTGGTTGGACCTTAGAGTTTCAGTTCGTCGGGCAATCTAATTCGGTGTTTTACGGTGATGTAAGAACATCTGATGTCATTGCATCGTCTGGAATAACGGCACTTCCGTTCGCGACTTCAATGGCCGGGTCTGCAATAGCATGTGGAGTTGAAGTTAGCGGGACTGCAACAACAGGTTCGGTGGTCGATGCGTGGGTAGGTGGTACACCGCTCAATACGCCCACGTATCCCAATCAGAATCCGTCAACGGGCTATGCTTATGATGGTAGCGGGGCAGACGGTTCTAATCACCCGCATGATCTTAGCGATTGCATACCTTATGTACTCGGTGAATTGTATTTTTCGGTCATGTGGTGCGGACCGATTCGCAGTAGTTCTCAATTTCCATTTGCACCAGCGCCGTTTACAGGTTTAGTCGGAGCAAGTGACGCTCCGATTACAGAAGTTTTCAATGACATGTTTCAGTACGGTATTTTCGGTACCGGAAGTTGCATGACTGTTGGCATTGCAAATGCTGCAACTATAGACACCGCGACCTCATATAAAGCGACAGCATATACAGCGTGGGACGATAACTCAACCTATCACGGCTTCACGCTCGCAGGAAACGGGGTTGGGTTCTTTGTCCGGCCCGCAGTGCCACCGCTTGCACCGACGCCTCCGCCATTCTTCGGCGGTGGATCACCAGGCTATCCTGGTCGTGGCATCCTGATCATCTACGACAACGACGGCAACATAGCCCAGCTTCCACAAGACATGATGGTTGGAAGCGAGTTCAATGATGTCGTCAATGGTGGTTCAGCAGACGCAACGATCATGCTGCCGCGTCGATTCATTGAAGCAAATCAATGGATCACGTATGACAATCGTGTGCAGTTCTTCTTGTCAGATTCGGTTTATCCGTGGTATGACGGACGCATTGTAGAGTTCGATCCTGAACAGCAAGACGGCAATGAACTTATCACGATCTATGCCGAAGGTTGGTCAACGGCTCTTGATTACGCGATTGTTACTGAGTCTATCAATCCAGGTGTGCAGCCGAATGGCGTAGATAACGGTACGATCTATGCTGGCACGTATTTGACGCATGTGCTGAACACGTACGTCAACTTCGAGATGTTCGGTATGTCGTACATGAGCGACATTCCCATTGATCTGAATGCGATGCAGTGGGACGGTGCTGGACTAAGCACTGTTATTAACGATGTCGTCACGAACGTGCAGAATGAAGCTGGCTTCCTCTACGAGTGGTGGGTGCGTGGAGTAGCGATTGGCCTTCCTGCGATTGTCATTCAGCCGCAGCAGATTCCTGATCCGACAACAAATGTCGTTACCGGCCGTATTGCTCCGAGTGCTGGGCAGATCATTCATGGTTACATCTATGAGTTCTTGGACTCAACGATCTATAACTATAAGATTCAGTACAACTCGCGCAATCTCGTCAACCTCATTGCGCTCTATGGAGGTCGTGATCCGGTAACGCAGCAGCAGGTGTACGGTCCATTCAAGGATTCGACATCCATTTCGCTTTACGGATTGCGTGAAGCCAAGGTTACGAATTCGGCGCTGCTGACTTCGCTTTCGCTGACGAACTATGCGACGGTGTATCTGCTGCTCAATGGTTACCCGCAGCCACAAGGATCGTATAAGAAGTTCCTGCCGACTGATGCGTGTCGGTCTGGCGTGTTTGCGCAGATTTTCCTTCCTGGATCGTTCGGGAATGAGGTCGAGTATGAAGAGCTTGCCGTTGAGCAGCAGATTCAACAGGTGCGCATTGTCAAAGTAACGCTTAGCATTCCTGATACTGAGCGTATGGTGCAAGAGGTCTACACGACTGCACCACGTCCGTACATTGACCAAGCGTACTACGGTGCAGTGAAGTCATCACTTGCAGCACAGCAGACTGGCAACAAAGCTTCATCGACCACAGCATTGACGAACTACTATATGCAAACTCCGATGGAATGGGTCGGGGTATCGTAGATGTCTGTTCCAAACGTCATTGTCTCACCACCGTCAGGGTTTTTTAACAACTCGACGCTTGTTGCAATGTCGGGCAGCAACATCACGGTGCCGCTGCAAGACTATGTGACGGGCGACTCGGGCGATGGGACGTACGAAGTCAACTTCGTTAGCGATGTCAACGCAGTATTTGGGACAGGGCCCAGCGCACCAGGTGTGATCTGCACAAAGAGTGCTGGGCCATTCCCTGGTCTGCCCTACGATCCGCGTGTACTCAAAGGCTATCAGTTTCAAGTTGTCAACAATGCGGTCATTGGGAACATTGACAATCGACTTGTCGGTGGTGTGCAGACAGACAACATCATCCCTGGTACGGTGTCGATTGCAAACGATACTGATGTTGATCTGACCGGCCTTGCAGATGGCGATGTACTAATCTACAACGCGAGTGCAATGAAGTGGAAGGTTTCTGCCACTGCACTGCAGTCGGTACGCGCTCCATCGAATTTTCAATTCCACTATGCGTTTGTTACAGGGACACTAACTAATCTCACTGCAGAAGATGGCACGACATTGTTGACTGCAGAAGATGGCACGACGCAGCTTCTTGATGAATCCATTGTCGGTTATAGCATGAACTGGTGGACAGACAATGGCGCTGCTGGTAACATTACATTACGACTTCCTAATGCGACGACTCCAACAGCCAGCAAGAGCGGATCATCAGGATCACCAAATAACTATAATCCTGGCGGAACATCTGATGTCTATTTGATTGCGTATGCGGTATTCAGCGGAACATGGGCAATTACTATTACGCTTCAGACAACAGCACCGACTGATGCAGATATTGCACCAGCGTATGCTGCAGGTGTCGTAACACTAGTCGGAGTGCTGGGCGCTGCAGCACTTGTTGGAACACTCGGTAGTTCATCAAGCGGTGTCATCTATGGTGGCGCTGGTAGCGGACTCGCAGCTTAGAAAGGCAGCGATATGGCAGACGAGACTTTTAGTGCGTATGTTGCAGCATTGCCTGCAGCAACCGCTGCGCCAACATCCGGTGATACACTGTGGATCAACAATGGCGGAACACCGAAGAAAATTGACGGATCACTAATCGGTGGCGGAGGTGGCGGCGGCACTGTTTTCGATACGCTGGCTGCATCGCTGTTCAAGCATTATTACGCAGGTCACGAAGCCAGCGGAACGACACTGACTGACAGTGGATCAGTTGGCGGCGCAGATGGTGCGTACAGTGGATCAGACACTATCTATCAGACGGTTGCATTGCGTGGTGATGGCAATGGTAATCCGTTCTTCGGTGGTTCATCAGGCTGGTTGACTGTTCCCGATAACACCGGATCAAGCGCATGTACTTTTATGGGCATGTTCGCAATCAGTCCTGCGACAAGTGGATTGCCGGTTCTGTGGTCATCGACGACGGATGCGAGTGTTCATGGCTTTCAGTTGTGGCTACCGAATGAATATCAAGTCGAGTTTCAATGGGGTGATGGTAGCTCTGCAACCACGATCCAAACGAACGCTGCTTGGGGTAACCTAGCAATCTTTGGCGCTCCAATGACAGTGATCTTCACGCATAATGGAACCGTTGGCGCACTCTTTATCAATGGGATCAAGGTTGGTTCAGCGACACATGGTTATGCAAAGAGCGGCAATGCAAATATCATGGTTGGGGCTTACCAATCTGGCCCAGCCGATTTTGCTGTTGGTGTATTTGGTAAAACAGGTGTTCTTGATTCAGCTTTAACTGATGCTGATGTATATTCACTGCAGAATGCGCAACGGTGTGCCTAAATGTATCTCACAGCAGAAGACGCTACAACACTGCTGTTCACGGATGATAGTTCAGCACAACTTACGAATGAGGGTTCAATGGCCGATCCGATTGCTGCTGATAGCTGGGACTGCGGAATGCCGCTCAAGTTTCAGGACAATGGAGATGGACAGTTTTACGAAGTGTTGTATGCAGATGATGCAACGGCTGTTGTCGTTTCAACGTCGCATGACCTGGGCTGCCCGATGCGTTTCCATGACAACGGTGATGGATCGTTCTCGCGCGTCGTTAGTCTGACCGGCGATACAGCGACATTCAGCCGTGAAGCTGGATTGCCGTTCTCTGTGAAGTCGCATACGGGTGGGACCTTCGCGTACACAATGGTCAAGACAGGTACGTACATCAAGGAGATGAGCCACGACCTCGGTGTGTACTTGACATACGTTGTCACCAGCGGCGAATACGCGGAGCTTGTGTATGTCGATGATGGATCACCCGGCACACTTGAGATGAGTCGCGAGCTTGGAATTCGTATCAAGCTGCACGACAACGGTGATGGATCGTTCTCGCGCGTGGTAACGGGTATTTAGAATATGGCTAAACTGCGGCGTCGATTCACGATCATTGATCACGAGCAAGCAAACACACAAGAGGTGAGCAAATACGCGTACGTTCTCTCACCGGCGAAGAACCCTGCTGACCTTGCTGCGCTTTACACCCTCATGGAGAATGTCGAACCGGAGCTTGCACAAGACATCCGTGATGCGATAAAATTGATTGAAAGCGTTCCGCACCGTGGGCTAGGATCGTACGGCAAGGAATGCCTTCCGCATATAACACATCCGGCAGTCAAGCCTTTCGCCCAGCAACGTCTAGCTCAACTCAACGCACCCATCGTTCCAAAGCCTGAAGACGCTGAAGCTGTCGCTAAGTTTCACGCTGAACAGGCCGATAAGAAGAAGAACGCATGACGACGATTTAGGCCACATAATCGTTCGTTCGGATAGCGCCAAGCCTCCCATAAGGGTGACATGGTACAGACACTGAACACGTATAATGTGGTTGTCGCCTGCGTCCTTAGTGTCGTTGGTACAGTTGTCATTGTCTTCAACGTAATCAAACAGTTTGGTGATCGTAAAAGCGAGAACTTGACGGAGGCTGTAACAACGTGGCGCGCATTGGCTGAAGCACGTGAAGCTGAGATAGCAGACCTTAAGAAACAGCTTGAGGAGTGCGAGATAGAGAACCGTCAACTGCATCGTCGTAATGAGTTTCTTTGGCACAAGGCAGACAACAAATGATGCCATTGGTTCACGTACTACTCTGGGCAACTATTTCGCTGATCATTGGTGTTGTATGGGGAGTGTTGAGTCGTCGCTTTATCTACCAATCGCATCTCTTTCTGCTGTTTGATCACGTACGGTACATGATGTTAGTGTTCGGAAGCCTTGTGATCTTTCTGCTTATCCGTAGTGTAGCTGAAGCGACGACTATTTCTGCATTGATTGATGTCAAGGTTTACTCATGGATTACGATGTTCAGTATTGGTGCGATGCTAGGCTTTGCATGTGAACCGCGAGCGAAGCGCAAATGTAAGACTCCTCTCAAGGCTGGTTTGCACATCATGGAAGATGGTGGTATAGCTCTAGTTGATCCGTTCCATGAGGTAAATGATGCCTAGAGCCCTTCGACGCAATGTAGTGACATTTCTCGGTGTGTGTATTCTCATTCTCGCGGGAGTGATACTTTTTCAAACCTTAACGACAGCAGCACAGGTGTCACAGACGCAGATCAAACAGTGTCGCTATCTTATTCAACGTAATGCATTTGGTGTGCAGTTTTGGACTAAGTATGCCGCAGTTCAGAATCATATTGCAATAGATACGCCGAGTAAACAAGTCGCAGTCGAAGCACGTGAGCTTGCACGTTTGGACAAGAGCTTTGCGGAGGTGCTTCGTACTACTCCACCGGATAAACTCTGTGGCGATGCGATTGCATCTGCCTCAACGGCTACTCCTTAAAGGGGTTTTCAATGGCGACGATCCCTCAGTCAACGCTCGACAAGATGACAGATCGAACGGTCGAGCAAATCGTCGGCTGGTGTCTCCATCACACAGCAGCGCAAGATCAGATGGAAGACATTGACGACATCGCATCCGAGGAAGAACGCGACCAAGGTTTCGTCTGGGCTGGTTACAACTTTGTAGTATGGAAGGATGGAACGATTCAAGTCGGCCGTCCGATCACCAAAGTTCCGGCCGCACAACTCGGCGACAACACGCCCTATATCGCAATCTGCTGCGAGGGTAACTTCCAACCCGGTAGCCCTGGCTATGTCGGCGAGAAGCCCTCGCAAGCGCAGCTAGATGCGGTGATCAAAATCGTCAACGAATGGTGCAAGCCCAAGGTGCCGGGACTCGTTCATGGCATTGCGCATCGCGATGTCGCGACACTCGTTGGTGTTCCATCCGATGCAACTGCTTGCCCAGGTGACGATCTGTATTCGCACATGCACGATCTACGCGTAGCCACTCACACTTCATTCCCGTCATAAGGAGCCACCGTGAATCCTACTCTTACCGCGCTCTTCACCATCGTCGGAATCTTCTTCCGCAACAATCCGACTGTCGAAGAGATTGAAGCGTTCGTTCCTCAGATCATCTCAGCAGTTATGAGTGCAAAAGCTGGGCAGTCCTTCGGCGTCAGCGGCATTCCGATGTCGGTTGATAACGTGAAGGGTTTCGGCACGTTTAGCTGGGCCCCGTCAACGTCGGCACCCGCACCCGCAGCCTAACACGCATGGCATTCGACGCACAGCAGGGTTGGACGTGGACGTGGCGCAACGGGCTCTACGTCATTGGGATCAATCCCAACTTCACAGTTGAAGCGGCTCGCGCTGCTGTGCAGTCGATTGCCGTTGGTACAGGTTCAGTCGTCACGGGGATGTTAGTCAGTGCGTTTCTTGTCGGCGCATTCTCTTCGCCCGGCGCACTGTTCGGCTATTTCAAGGCGAACATTTGGACGCTGATCGTGACGAATATCGTCGCACCATACGTACGCAGTGTTATGGCGACGAGGACGGCGGCAAAATCGGGAGATGCGCCATCAACCCCAGCACCTCCGGGATCACAGACTCCGAAGGTACCGCCGCCACTGTCTTAGAGAGCGCATTGCCCAGGTGAATCGTGCAAGTCGGGACTACCATTGTGGTCCCGTTTTTTGCGTTGATTGTCACATCGAACTTCGCGAGATGGGTGTCGAAGCCGGTCTGGAAACAGAACACCGGCTTCTCACCGCTTTGCATCGTTGCAGTGATGTTGAGGTCGAAACTCACCACTTATCAGGTCCATCGAACAGCCAAGTCCAACTGCCGGTGAGGAAGACAACTATGAGATAGAATACTGCAACAACGATGCCGATGGTGATTCCGACGATTGCGGCTCCGCACATTACGTCTTCTCGAATGTGACCATGCAGTAGGTCGGCTGTGTTCCAACAAGCGTTGTTGCAAGCTCTTCCAACGTGATCTTGCCCTCATCAATGAGCTTGGCAACACGATCAGGATCAGGCACCATGCGCATGTTGATAGGTGTCGCAAGGCCCTTAGACTTCATCAGGTCGAGCAGCTTCTCAGGGTCAGGATTGCGCCGATCCTGCGTGACGCGCACGACTTTGTACTCGCCGTTCACGTTACGGCGTGTGGCTTTGTAGGTCGCTGCATCCTGCTTCTCGGGAATCAGTGCAGCGATGCGAAGCGCGAGCGACTTGAGTTCTTTCTCAATCGCCTTCGCGTTCTCTTTGAGGTCGCACCAACGGCCGCAATCAATGGCCGGTGTGCTAACGGGTACGGGTGTGCTTGGCTTTGCCTTTGGTTTCGCGAGGGGCATTGTACTTCTTCCGTTCTGCAGCGCGGTTCTTGATGGGCTTGAGTGAATTGCGTTTGACTGATGCGAAGAAGTTCTTAATCTGCTTCGCTTCGGCGAGCGTGAACTTGCGCATCTTCTTCGTCTTGAACACCTTGGTGTGCTTGGGGTCAGGTAACAGTCCCTGCGAATAGTACATGCGCAGAAGCTGCAAGCTGCGCCCAGAATACGAGGCAACTTCAGCTAAGCTATATAGATGATGTGGGTTGTCGTTGGTAAGCTCAGTCATCGTCAGCAAGCATCTGTGCGAGTTTGCGTGAGCGCATACTGCCCATGCTCCGTCCTTCCACAATAGCGTCAGTGACACGATCTTTGCGGTCGAGCAGCCGTTGGAACTTGCCGTCTACCGTCTGTTTGCCGTTGGGGAGAATAGAGAACAGTTCGTACACATTGACGACCTGCGTCTGACCAATACGATCAGCACGG
>Ga0182024_10023187_pt1 | contig 11139 bp, 10 predicted proteins | sample P32metaG_FD_120480 | JGI IMG/M metagenome (GOLD analysis project Ga0182024, IMG submission 120480) | Permafrost microbial communities from Stordalen Mire, Sweden - P3-2 metaG (Illumina Assembly) | ecosystem: Environmental > Terrestrial > Soil > Wetlands > Permafrost | place: Sweden: Stordalen... | reverse complement strand
GGGGCGAGGAGCACGAAGTCATGGTAAACCTAACCGGGCACGAAGCTAGAAATGGCAGAAACAGCCAAGGAGAACCTAAAGCAACGTGACTCCTCCTCTACTCGGAAAATCACGTAGGGAACTGAGAAGGGATGCCCGACCTCCGAAAAAGAAGTTGTCTACTTTTGAACTTTAAGTCTGCTGAGATCGGTTAAACATCTAGGAAGAAAAATCAGGCAGATCAACTTGCTTTGAAGGAAGATCAACAAGTATGAGAAGGGGCAATTGGAGTTGCGAGAGCACCTGCAAGATTCGATGCAAAGTATCGCCTGTTGTCAAAAACGGGTAGTTTTTTTCTGCTCTCACGCTGCAGCATTAAAGCCTCGCTTGACTTGCCTCTTGGACTGAGCTTGGACTGAGCAGTTAGATCTCCGCAATCGATTGTGGAGACTTGGTTGCTGGGATCTAATACACACTTCCGATTTCTTAATCTTAATCTTGCCTTAACCTCTTGGCCGAATTTGATTACGGAGCTATAATAAATTCATCGAAGCAGCCCGAATCCTCACCTATCAAGCGGGTCTACCATTCTAGGTAACCCAGATAAGTCTCACCAAAAAAGGCTAAGGCGCATTCGGTAATTGGTAATCAACTCTCGCTCTAACGAGCGGACTTGGAGCAAGCCCCTCTGGGCCCGGTGGGTGAACCGGCAGGGGGGCTTGATTGCATCTACTTTTCTGTATTTCGAGCACTACACCCGGTCGCATGCAGACACCATGGGTAGTGCATCTTTTAATTGATACTATCTGTGGTTCAGTACTAGTACCACTCGTGGTGCCTGCAAGCTTCCGAGTTCAGATCAAACTCTGCGGACAACCTGAGGCTCACTTTCAAGTCCCAATTTGCCGTTTACGATGACGAACCAGTCGAGCTCACACATCGAGCTCATGTTGAGCTCGCGCATTGAGCTTGCCGATCGGGCTCACACATCGAGCTCACATCGAGCTCGCGCATTGAGCTTACCGATCGAGCTCACATCGAGCTCGCGCATTGAGCTTACCGATCGAGCTCACATCGAGCTCGCGCATTGAGCTTACCGATCGGGCTCACACATCGAGCTCACTAGTCGTCTGGAAATCAGCACTACAAGCGTATCTACGAGAGATCGCGATTAACTCAAAGGGAACTTCGTGTATGTTTTGTGCAGTAATTTCTTGCAGTTTTGTAAAGCGCCCTTGCAGGCATGGTATTAAATACAATGCTGGACGAACTGCGTGAAACTGGCTTGGATACAGGCTTTGACGCGCCGATTAGGAGGGCAGTTGTTTGCGCGTATTTCAAATCATTTGGGTTTTTACGAATGCCTTACTTCGCATGTAGCCTCTCTTAACTATCGTTGATTACTATGATTACTACGACCGATTCGCAGGAGAAATATCATGAATAAATTGATCGCACTTGGACTGGCAGCCAGCTTCGCAACGGCCTTCGCAGCTTCGATTCCGAGCTTTGCGGCTGATGAAGCAACCCCACCTGCAAAAACTGCAAGTAAGGCTGTAACGAAGACACCGAAGCACAAGACCAGCAAAACTTCAAAGAAGGCAGCCAAGTCTGAAACGAAGGATGCTGATAAGACCACCAAGTAGGATTCCCTTTGACCTGAAGAAAGCGCTCTGGACCTAGATGTCCGGAGCGCTTTTCTTTGGTCGAGAAAATTGCAGCCATTTAGATTATGAGTCGGGCTCACGAATCGAGCTCACGAATCGAGCTCACGAATCGAGCTCACGAATCGAGCTCGCGCATCGAGCTCGCGCATCGAGCTCACGCATCGAGCTCACATCACACATCATTCAAGAACAAGTAGATAAGCACTTCGTGGATGTTTTGTGCAGAATTTTTATGCAGTTTTGTAAAGCATGTATGTGCCGATTGGTATCAAATACAATGCCTCAAGGAAATACGCGAAACGCTCTCGGATACTGCGTGTTGCGCAATGCCAGGCATCAAGCCACTTTACGCTTGTTCTAGAAATCACCGGTTTTAACCAATGCCTTACTTCCATGTAGGCTGTCTTAACTATCTTTGATTACTATGAATATTACGACCGACTCGTAGGAGAAAAACATCATGAATAAATTGATCGCACTCGGACTGGCAGCCAGCTTCGTAACCGCATTTGCAACTTCGATTCCAAGCTTCGCCGCTGATGCAACAACCCCAGCTGCAAAAGCAGAAGCTAAAACAGAAAAGAAGGCCGCAAAGGCAAAGACCAAAGCCTCCAAAAAGGAAGCCAAGTCTGAAAAGAAAGATGCTGCTGCCACACCAGCCAAGTAAGAATCGATTTGACCTGAGGAAACGCGCTCTGGACCTAGATGTCCGGAGCGTTTTTCTATGACATTGCAGGCTCTATGCACTACTAATGGTGCTTGTGTTTTTGTTTGTCTGTAATTACTCCGAAGTTCTGTAATTATTGCCGCTGCACTCCAGGTGGTGACTGCCTGCTACAGCAGATGATTAGCTCCTGAATGAGTGGTGTGAGCTAAGAATCCTCATCGAGCTCGCGTTCATTGTGTCAGCGGAACAATTGGCCTCCTCAACCAGATCAACACCTTCAGGAGCAAGTCGATGAACACTGCGTATATTTAGTGCATAGATGTGGTGCAGTTTTGTAAAGCATCCGATGAGGAGATGGTATTACCAGCAATGCCAAGCGAAAACGCTGCAAACGTGCTCCAATACGGTATATGGCGGCAATGTCAGGAGCCGGGCCGTTCTACGCTCATCTAAAATTCACCTGTTTTTTTACGTGTGCCTTACTTCCAATGTAGACTTTCTTAACTATCGTTGATTATTATGGGTACCGATCCGTAGGAGGAAATGTCATGAATAAATTGATCGTACTCGGTCTGGCCGCTAGCTTACTAACCGCCGTTGCGCCTTGTTTTGCCGCTGATGATGCAGCTGCCCCAGCCACAAAACCAGCCAAGACTGAAAAGAAAGCCAAGACCAAGGCTCCTAAGAAAGAAGCCAAGACCGATAAGAAAGATGCTGCTGCACCGGCCAAGTAGATTCTACTGACCTGAAAGAAGGCGCTCTGGACAACATTGTCAGGAGCGTTTTTTTTCTGTCCATTTCTTCTGTGCATTCTTTCTCTGCAAAAAAAAAGAGCGACCCACTCACTATTTGGGTCGCTCTTTAGATTTAACGCTCTTCAGATTTAGCGCGCTTTTATGTTTTATGAATGTACTGAGTTCTGATTCGTAGCCGGCGGCGGCTGTAGATTCACGCCAGTGATTCGAGCGCGAATTTGACTTGCTTGCTTGATCAGTTTATCTGCTTCTGGCTTCCGGTCCATGGCTGTGTAGACATGCGCCAACTTTTCAATGCTTTCGGAAAGACGAGGATCATGCTCACCGAAATATTCAGCCACTTTCATCGCTGTATACCAGCATGCTTCTGCTTCTCGGTAGTTGCCGAGTTTCAGGGCGCTTTCGCCATCACCTGCATAACGGTCCCACGTAGTCTTATCTGCCATAACGCCCCCGAAATATAGATCCGAATTTAGATCCTTGCCTATAGTGACATCTGCAAGCCACCAAGGGTTCCACCTAAAGGATGAATTCTTGTATCGAATTAGACCATTTAGGGCATGCCGAGGACAATTCTTGATTACTTCTCCAGGGACCGATAACTAGTGCAGCGAATTGCCGTTGGGCGCTCGACCTTGAGACAGAGCGTCTGAGAATTGAATCGGCAATCCTGGCACAAAAACTTGCCGCGTCCATTCCAGCGGCGCCCGTTATATATGGTGATGGCGGCGATCGATATGCCGACCGCTGCTGTGACAATCCAATAAATCAGGTGGGAGGTCATCTTATCTGTCCTCTCATCTTCGGATCCAAAACATCTCTAAGCACGTCTCCAACCGTATTAAAGCAGAGTATGGTGATGAAGATAAGGAACCCCGGTGACAGCATATAAGGCTTTGCTACGAGCTCATTAGCGTTGTCTAGCGCTTCTTTTAGCATATTGCCCCAGCTGGCGTCAGGTTGCGCAATTCCCAGACCGATAAAGCTCAAGCCGCTCTCAGATAGGATGAAGGTCGGCACCTGCAGGGTGGCGGCAACGATCAAGTAGCTGGCTGTTTGGGGCAGCACATGCTTGACGACATTGATAAATTCGGACATGCCGGCGGCCCGTGCTGCTTGCACGAACTCCTCCTCGCGAATGGACAGAACCATGCCCCTGATTACCCGGGCAAGCGATGCCCAGCCTATGAACGACAGGATCACGGTGATCAAGGCAAAGCGGGTTGAGCTCGACATTCCCGGGGGAAGCACGGCTGCCAGTCCGATCAAGAGATAAAAGCTGGGGATGGACATGATCGCTTCGGCGATGCGCATCATGATGTTGTCAGCCAGACCGCCCAGAAATCCCGACATGCCACCGTATACGATACCAATAGGAAAAGCGATAAAGAGTCCAAGAAATCCGATGGTTAAGCTCTTTTGAGCGCCAAAGAAGAGGCGGGAGAAGTTGTCTCGCCCATTAATGTCCGAGCCGAATAAAAACAATCGTCCGGGAGCATTGACGCCGAAAAGATGAATGTCACCAGGGATGATGCCAAAGAGGTTGTAAGGCTCTCCCTTCACGAACAGCCGCAGCGGGTAACCCGGGCCGGGCACCTGGACATAATCTTGCCTGTATGTGAGGGGGTCAAAGACTCTTTCAGATTGCAGAATGTATGGTGGCCCAACTTCGCCCTTCACATTGTGCCAATGGATAGTCGAAGGGGGTGCATTTGCCACCTCCGGGTCATTGAATCCCATGCTGTAGGGAGCGAGGAAATCTGCAAGTGCAGCGCCTCCATACAGTAAGACTAGAACGATAAGGGCCGCACGCGCCAACTTATCAGACCATAATCGTTGCCAGGGCGTCTTAGGCTTAAATGGTGGCGCCTCTTCTGGCGCAGCAGCTGGAGCTAGCGTAGTTGTTTCCATTTTCACTCCAGCGTAATGCGAGGATCAACGAATTTGAGCAACACGTCGGCCAGCAGATTGCCGACAATGAGTAAAACGGCGCCGAGCATAAGTGATGCCATAACCAGATTAATGTCCTTGGTGAGGACAGCATCCAGGGTCAGCCTGCCCAGACCCGGGTAAGCCAGCACTGTTTCGGTCAGGGCTGCTCCGCTGAGAAGGGCGGAGAACTCAAAGCCTAGAAGAGTAATGAGGGGGTTGACGGCATTCCTCAATGCGTGTTTGTAGATCACTTTGTTCTCAGGTAATCCTTTGGCGCGCGCGGTGCGAACATATTCAGCACGCAAAACGTCAAGTAGATTTCCGCGCATCTGTCTTTGTATTCCAGCCAGCCCAACAAACGTTAGCACCGTAACCGGAATGACAAGATGTTGCGCCTCATCCCCAATCTGACTGAGCCAATCAAGGTCATAGAAGTCAGGACTTTGCAGACCGCCGATGGGCAGCCAATGAGTAGCTAGAGCGCCCATAAGAAGCAGAAGGGCGAGTAAAAAGGTGGGCATCGACATGCCTATGGAAGTGAGAATGCCAAAAAACTTGTCACCAAATTTGCCGCGATTGACGGCCGCGTAAACACCGGCCGGAATTGCCACTAACCAGGTAAAAAAGAATGTCAGAACACTGAGCAACAGCGTGTTTCCAGCTCGTTCCATAAGCAGCTCGGTGACATCGCTACCAGATGTCGAAATGCCCAGGTTGAAAGTGACTAAATTTCTTACCCAGAGGAAATATTGAACCTCGTTTGGTTTATCCAGGCCAAGGCGCTGTTCTTCAGCTTTTATGGCGGCCGTTGACATGGCCGGGTTGGCCTTCAAAGAAGCAAGCGGATCGATGGGCGCTAATTTCAGCATGACGAAACTGAGCACAGAAATGATGAACAGCAAAGGCAGAGCCTGAATGATGCGTTTGAGAATGTAGACAGGCACTGACATTCTTACTTCCGTCCCTTGATGTAAATCTCTTCCACATTGTGAAGGCTGCCCTTTGGAGTGTTATAAATTCCCCACGCAGTGGGCATGTAGTTGCCGACTTTATTGCGCATGGCCGTGAGGTTCAGCATCGAATAAAGGAAGATAAACGGCTGTTGTTGGTAAGCAATCGCCTGGTAGCGGTCGAAATATTGGTGCCGTTGGGCAGTATCAAATGTAGTGGCACCGCCATTGAAACACTCGTCGATTTCTTTCTCCCAGGGTCTGGCGTCGGTGACGTTGACTGTGCCCTTCTTGTCAGGCATGCGCTGGTCAAACATATGCAGCCGCCCATCTGATTTCCAGATGTTGGCGCCACTGTACGGTTCGATCTTGTCACCGGTGAGACCCATGACCACCGAGTCCCAATCGGTGCAATTTTCTGTCTTGTCTATCATTATGTTGAAGTCGATCGGTTGAAAATTAACCTTCATCCCCAATTTCTTTAACTCCTCAATAATCATCACACTGACACCTTCACGTGTGAGGTTACCGGCATTTGTGTAGAGAGTAAATTCGACTCGATGACCGTCTGCATCGTAGAGGTCATCCCCTTTCTTAACGAAACCACCTTTGCTGAGCAACTCTTGCGCCAACTTCAAGTCCTCCGGATACCACTGCAAAGTCTTGTCGATATAGATAGCTGAGGGTGATTCGGCCGTGTACAGGGGAAGCCCGACTCCGCGCAATACATTGCTGATCATACGCTTTCGATCCATGGCGTGGGCGCAAGCTTGCCTGAATTCGAGACTGTTGAACCATTTTTGTTTGATCGGATCAACAATATACTTTCCATCTTTCTTGCGGCGACACATATTGAACATCAAAAACATGGTACCGTCATCCGGTCCCAGATTGTAGATTTTGAATTTTCCGCTCTCTTCGCGACTTTTCATCTTGGCCGCATCAATTCCGCGCACAGAGCGGATGTCCAGGAAATCTATTTCATTTCCATAGAACTTTAGAATCTCTGTATTTTGATCAGGAACAATTGTTTCAGTAAATTTTTCCAGATACGGAAGGCGCTGACCAGCTTTATCCACGAATGAATAATTGGGGTTGCGCACCAGCTCAACGCGCTGTCCTGGCACGTATCGGCCAAGCATAAAGGGTCCGCTGCAAACAATTGTTTTCGGATCGCAGTTGATGTTCCAAAATTTGGTGAATTCAGAAACTGGATTCTTTGTCACCTCTTCGAAAATGTGTTTAGGGGCGATACAAATTCTCAATGCATTCAAGATCGGCGCGAAGGGCTTCTTCGTCATGATTTTCACCGTCAGATCATCAACTTTGACAATCTCTGGGAACTGTCCTTCTAAAGACATCACGTCTCTGTAACTTGAATTACCGTAGCCATGTTTCACGATTGTGTTTAGCGTAAAGATCACATCATCGGCGGTGATCGGTCTTTTATCCGACCAGACGAGCCCTTTGCGCAAGGTAATGGTCAGCTCTTTCTTGTCTGGGCTGATAGAAATAGTGCGTGCCAGCCTGCCGCAATATTGCCCCGTCCACGGGTCCAGATCAATCAGGTGGTCGAACATTAGTTCACAGAGTCCGGCGCTTTCTACATCATTGGAGGCCCAATAATTGAAGGTTTTCGGGCCTTGCCCAAATATCGCCACGGTCAAGTTGCCACCATAGCGACCGACCTCTCCCCGACCCTGCCAGAATTCAGCCACCTCTTCTCCAGGCTGGGGCGGTTTTATGCGGTCGACACTGTCGGCTGCAGCGATTATCAATTTGGCCGGCGGTGGCTGAGGTGACTTGTAGATGGTGCTCATCAGCCCTTCTTCAGCATTGGCAGTTGGCGGCGCCTGTTGCTTGATGCCCGACACGTCATCACTGCAACTTGCCAGCGATGCCACTATCAGCAGTGCAGCAAAAAGAGTGGAAATTTTGTTCATGTTTATCGGCCGTTGCCGAACTCCCTGAGGATTTTTTGCGCTTCCAGGCGGGTCTTGGTTGCATCGATGTATTTCTTGTCCTCACGATAGGCATCCGCCAAATTGAATAGGACCATGGCCATGTGCACACTGACCGGCTCTGTCTGACTGATTCGACTGGCGGCCATCTTAAAATAATCGATGGCGCCGATGTTGTCGTTGACGATATGGCCATTGGCGTCGGGCTCACTTATCAACTTCAAATCGAACGACTCATTCAGGGAGTTGCGAGCGTCACCTTTGAGAATTGAGTCCAGATTCAATTTGTCGAATTTCTCTTTCAGCTCGAGGGTTGAACTCTTTGTCTCATAGAGGTTTTGGCTCATAGCGACCATGCCAAGATCATTCAACAAAACGCCTTCATCAACTGCCACCCTTTCCAATCCTACAACTCCCTCGAGATGAACCCACTCTTTAAGCGAATTGTGATACATCCAATCTGCGTGCTTTGCCAGACCTAAGCTACTGGCCGCATCTGCTCCCTGTTTCAGGGCTATCGCTGCGGCATATGGATAGTCTGGCTCAAGATCACCTTTACGACGGGAAATGGTTCTCTTATATGTCTCTTCTAGCGCTGGGATTTCGGTTTGAAGTTTTGCATTGCTTTGTCGATGGTCTATTTCAGCTAGCAGCCCCAGAGTGGATAGCTTGGTCCAGCTACTCTCTGATTGGAGCGTTTTTTCAATCAATTCGAGTGACTTCCTGGCAAGCTTTTCAGCCTCCTGCACCTTTCCAGTGCCGAGATAGCAAAACGCTTGCCCTCTCAGTAAATGAGCATGGTCGGCAGCCATCATATCGAGTTGCGTTTTCGTGATGCTTTGTTGCGCCTCTTTGTAGCAAGTCAAGGCATTATCAAACTTGCCCAGACGCATGTAGAAGTCGCCCAGCTGCATTTGATGGTAGAAAACAGTGCTGTCGTCTGTTTCGCCTTTTCCTAAAATTTGTTGATACATGGCTTTGCCGATCATGTTCAATCCCTCTAGGCTAGCCAAACGGCTCTCATCAGCGGCGGTTTCAAAATTCAAGTTCAAGGTCAGAGTGCGCTGTTTAGAATCAGGGTCGCCGGCTGTGCCGCAATATTGGATAATGCCACCGGCACCGACGAGCACAGAGACCGCGGCGAAACAGATCAAGCCAAAAATCAATTTCCATTTAGGACCTGTCTTGTTGCGCAGCACCCGACCGGCTTGGGTCATTTCCAACCCAACCATGGCTCCTATTTTTGAACCACCCAGAACTGTCTGCGCGTGATGGAGATCTTGCTCAACCTCGTCCATGGTTTGGTAACGATCGTCTGCTCGCTTAGCCATGCAGTTTTGAATGATCTCATCCAGCCTCTTGACTTGCCGAATATCTCCTTCGACATCGGTGAGGGCGTCGGGTTCGTCATTCATCTGCCTGTACATTGTTTCCATCATGTTCTTGCCGGGAAGTGGTGGACAGCCACTCAAAGCTTCATACATCAAGCATCCCATTGAATATATGTCGGAGCGACCATCCAGAGGCAGACCCATGCATTGTTCCGGGCTCATGTAGAGCGGGCTGCCTAAAACCTCTCCGGTAGCGGTGAGCTTCAGTCCTTCGCCACCTTCGGGCATTATTCTGGCGATACCAAAATCTACTACTTTGACAAAATCCGGATCGTATCCACTGCGTATGAGCATGACGTTGCTCGGCTTTAAATCGCGATGGATGATGCCATTCTCGTGAGCATGCGCAAGAGCAGAGCAGGTTTGCTTGAAAATGTGAAAGCATCTTTCCACTTCCAGCCTCTTGTCGGCTTTGATCACCTCAGATAGTGACCAGCCTTCCAGAAACTCCATAGTCAAGAAGAGCTGCCCATCTTCTGTGACGCCCATGTCGTCCAGTGAGATCGTGTTTGGGTGGCGCAGCCTGCTAGCTGCTTTTGCCTCTTGCTGGAAGCGGCGAATAGAGTTGTTATCAGTCAGCAAATGCGAGTGCATCAATTTGAGGGCGACAATTTTCTGGGTGACGATGTGCTCAGCCCGGTATACGGCGCTCATACCGCCCTGACCAACCAATTCCAGGATTTTGTATTTCTCAGCGATCGTTTTGCCGACAAATCGTCGCGCATTACCACGGCTATCCTGCCCGTCATTATCGTTCTCAGACGATTGAGTGCCGCGGTTGGGCTCCCGGTCTTCTCTGAACTTCGGTCTATCTCTGTGCACTGACGTATCCACGCATGCGCGAATGACTCCCCTGTCAATTAATAACATACCCAACTGTTTCTGTTTCAGGTGTCTGTGTGCCGCGTGGTGCGTTGCCCTTAAATTACGGCGGGGATCGGTTTGTATTGTCGCTTCGCTGATGACAGAATAGTTGCATGCGGAAATCATCCAGGCAGAGTTTTTATAGAGCCCTTTTGAAAACCAACATCCGCTACGGCAATGGAAGAACATACCTGGATTCACCGCAACTCTTGCTCTGTGTTTTTCTCTTGCTTTCCGGCCCCTTGATCAATCTGGCCACCATAGCAGTGCGCAGTCTGATTGTTCTTAATGCCACCAATCAGGCTGCCCGTCAGGCCAGTCACGCACTATGCTTTCAATCGTCTGCCCCATGGAAATCGGTGGCAGAAAAGCTCTGCGCTATAGGCATCGCCAACAAGGTGCTAGACGACGATTTGAGCACCCGGGCCGGCATCAAGAAGCATGATACGGCGGTTGCGATCGTGGTCAAAAACGCAAACGGAAGCGAGTCTGGTCCTTTCTATAGTCCGCTGAAATCGGCTGACATAGACGTTTTCACAAAAATCTATTATTTGCAGGTGGATGTGTTAGCCGTGATTGATCCGCTATTCAGCTATCCGATGCTGGGCGAAATTCCAGGATTGACCTCTCCATACACCATAAAACTGAGCGCCCGAAACGTCTTTGAGCACCCTCAGGGCTTGGCTGAGTAGGAATCTTGCCGGCCTCACATCGGTTTGCCGTACTACCCCCCATGGAATTATTGACAGTGACTGCGCCTGTCGCTAGATTGCAAGAGCGCAACTCGCACTGATTCAAGGTTTGCTAAGATGCCGGCCGATCCTCTTAAGAAAGCAACCACGGTGGCTACGTCTGTGGCAGCAATCTTGGCGCTAGGATATTTGTGCATTTTTTCCTGGGCCTGTCCGCAAAACGAATTTGTCTTCGCCATCATCCTTGAGATCACCGTATTCGTTGCCTGTCTGGTTCTTTC
>Ga0182024_10023186_pt1 | contig 11139 bp, 10 predicted proteins | sample P32metaG_FD_120480 | JGI IMG/M metagenome (GOLD analysis project Ga0182024, IMG submission 120480) | Permafrost microbial communities from Stordalen Mire, Sweden - P3-2 metaG (Illumina Assembly) | ecosystem: Environmental > Terrestrial > Soil > Wetlands > Permafrost | place: Sweden: Stordalen... | reverse complement strand
GATGGCCTGGTGATCGTCGACCAGCATGCGGCCCACGAGCGTATCGTCTACGAGAGGCTCAAGGCCGCGATCGACAAATCTGGCGTCGCCCGTCAGATCCTGCTTATCCCGGAGATTGTCGAGCTCGACGAGGCCGATGTCGAACGCCTTGCAGCGCGCGCTGGCGAACTGGCGCAGTTTGGCCTCGTCCTTGAAGGATTCGGCCCCGGCGCAGTGGCGTTGCGCGAGACGCCATCGCTGCTCGGCGAGATCGACGGTGCGGGCCTGGTCCGCGATCTAGCCGAACACATGAGCGAATGGGACGAAAGCCTGCCGCTCGAACGCCGGCTCATGCAGGTGGCATCGTCGATGGCCTGTCATGGCTCGGTGCGTGCCGGTCGCCGCCTCAAGCCGGAGGAAATGAACGCGCTGTTGCGCGAAATGGAAACAACGCCGAATTCCGGACAGTGCAATCACGGCCGGCCGACTTACGTCGAGCTGAAGCTCACCGATATCGAGCGGCTGTTCGGGCGACGCTAAGTCGCAATCGAATCACGAAAACAGCCGCGGCAAAGCGGATATCGTCTCGATGGTGAGGAAACACATGGATCGAAGAATTATTTTCCTGGCGATGGCGTTGGTCATGGCCGCAGGCATACCGGCACGAGCACAGGATTGGCCGACGCGGCCCGTGACCATGGTCGTGCCGTTCGCGCCTGGTGGTGTGTACGACACACTGGGGCGCGTCTATGCCGCAAGCCTCTCACAAATTCTGGGCCAACAAGTCATCGTCGAAAACGTCCCCGGTGCCGGCGGCATGACCGGCGGTACGCGCATCGCCAGGGCCGACCCGGACGGTTATCAACTTCTGTTCGGGGGCGAATCGCCAAGCGCGCAAGTGCAGCTTCTGCACAAGACACCGCCTTACGACGGCGCTACCGATTTCGCGCCGGTGGCGCTGGTTGCGCAACAGCCGCTCATTCTGACGGCGCGCGCCGGTATAGCTGCGGCCAGCTTGCCGGATTTCATCGCCTACGCGAAGGCAAACCAGGCCAAGATGCAATACGGCTCGCCTGGCACCGGCTCCGGATCGCATCTCGCCTGCGCTTTGCTGAATGTGGCCATCGGCGTCGAGATAACGCATGTGCCTTATCGCGGCCTCGCCCCGGCAATGCAGGATTTGCTGGCTGGCCGCATCGACTACATGTGCCCTACCATCACTACAGCCATGGCGCAGCTTCAAGGCCATCTGGTGCAGGCGCCCGCAGTACTCGGCAGCGATCGCTCGCCAGCCTTTCCCGACATCCCGACCGCTCAAGAGCAGGGCCTCAAGGGCGTCGACGCCATGAGCTGGAACGCGGTGTTCCTGCCCAAGGGCACGCCCGCACCGATCGTCGCCAAGCTTAACGCGGGATTGCTCGCAGCTATGGAAACGCAAGCCGTACAGCTGCGATTGCACGAGCTCGGCGCCAGCCTGCCGCCGCCGGAGCATCGCACGCCGCAATACCTCCAGAGCTTCGTCGAGAGCGAGATCAAGACCTGGGGCGCCGCGATCAAGGCCGCTGGCATCACGCCGGATTAGCGAAGCGCAAAAACACGAACTCCGTGTCGTCGTAGCGCCGCCGTTCAAGCTCCGTGAAACCTTCAGGTGCCGCGAAGGCGGACTTTACCGCTTCCTCCACCACGACGAGTGCGCCGAGCGCGAACCATGCGCCAGCACGCGCCGAGGCGAGAGATTTTTCGGCGAGCTGTTGGCCGTAAGGTGGATCGAGAAATGCGAGCGAGAACGGCTCGACGGGATGCGCCGGCCCGAGTTTAGTGGCGTCGCGGCGGAAAATGCGCGAATTACCGCCGAGCCCGAGCGCCGCGGTGTTTTCACGCAATAGCGCGCGTGCTTCGGCGCCGTCGTCGATAAACAGCGTGAAAGCCGCCCCGCGTGACAGCGCTTCGATGCCGAGCGCGCCGGTGCCGGCGAAGAGGTCGAGCACCCGCGCGCCAATGATCGGATTGTCATAGGCATGGACAAGGATATTGAACAGTGCCTCACGCAAGCGGTCCGCGGTCGGCCGAATACTTCGCGACTTCGGCGCGGCCAGCGTGCGCCCGCGCAAGCTGCCGCTGATGACGCGCATCAGCGCCGCCCGCGGGGCCGCGGTCCAGACGAGCGATCGGCGGACGCACGCCGCCGACCAAAGCGGCCGCGCTTGTCGGCTTCCTTGAGCGGCGGTTCGCGCACCGGCGCCTGGCCAAACCGCTCGACGGCAATGAAGCGGCCCTTGCGATCAGTGACCGCATCGCTGCGCTTGTCGGCCGACCCCGGCGCGGCTGGCTGTTTGCCGCCGCGGCGCGCACCGTGATATTTGCGCCGGAGCTTTTTGACCGGACGCTGTTCCTCGTGCGCGCGCCAGGCGTGATTGACGGGCTTTTGCGGGGCTTTCGCGGCTGGGGCGTCGCGTTTCGGGACGTCGCGTTTCGGAGCTTCTCGCGCAATCGTCGGTGCGGAAAAATCGGCACGCGAAAGTCCGATGAGCTTGGTCCCGAGTTGCTCACGCAATACGCGTGTGCGCACCTCCTCGATGGCGCCTTCGGCGAGTTCGGCGAGTTGGAACGGGCCGAACGAGACGCGAATGAGACGTGTGACTTCGAGGCCGAGATCGCCGAGCACATTGCGCACCTCGCGGTTCTTGCCCTCGCGGATGGCGAAACTTAGCCACAGGTTCGAGCCCTGCGTGCGCTCGATCGCAGCATCGATGGCGCCGTAATGGATTCCCGAGATGGTCACGCCCTCGCGAAGCGCTTCGAGCTGTGTTGGCGTGACTGCGCCGTGGGCGCGCACGCGGTAGCGCCGGAGCCAGCCGGTCGCCGGCAGCTCCAGCACGCGCGCGAGTGCCCCGTCGTTGGTGAGAAGAAGAAGGCCCTCGGTGTTGAAGTCGAGCCGGCCGACGCTGATCAGGCGCGGCAGGTTGACCGGTAGGCGGTGGAAGATGGTAGGGCGCCCTTGCGGATCGGCGCGCGTGGTCAATAGCCCGCGCGGCTTGTGATAGAGGAACAGCCGCGTGCGCTCGCGTTCGGGAAGCGGCTCGCCGTCCACAGTGACGCGATCCTGCTCGCCGACATTGAGCGCAGGCGAGGCGATCGCCTTGCCATTGATGGCGACACGTCCGGCCGCGATCCATAGTTCCGCCTCCCGACGCGACGCGAGCCCGGCGCGGGCGATTACTTTGGCGATGCGTTCGCCGGATTTGTGCTGTTCGTCGGTGGCGCTCATAGTTCTGTCCTTGAATGACGGGATAGCAGAGCCGCTCGCAGGGAACCATGCCGAGTTTCATGAATATGGCGCTGGACGAGGCCCGCGCCGCCGGCGCCCGCGGCGAAGTGCCGGTGGGCTGCGTTATAGCTCGCGGCAATGAAGTTCTGGCGCGCGCCGGCAACCGCACGCTCGGCGACCGCGATCCAACGGCGCACGCTGAAATCATCGCCATTCGTCAAGCGGCAGCGCTGCTCGGCTCCGAGCGGCTCGACGGCTGCGACCTGTACGTCACGCTGGAGCCATGTGCGATGTGCGCAGGGGCGGTCGCCTTCGCCCGCATTCGCAGGCTCTATTACGGTGCAGTCGATCCCAAGGGGGGCGCGGTGGACAACGGCGTGAGGTTTTTTGCGTCGGCCACCTGTCATCACCGTCCGGAGGTCTACGGCGGCATCGCGGAAGCGGAAGGCGCCGCGTTGCTCAAGGAGTTCTTTCGCGAGCGCCGATAACGTCAGCCCACCAGAGCGCCGAACTTTGCCTTGACCTCATCCTTAATGGCGTCCGCGGTGCGCAGGATGGCACTCGCCTGATAAAAGTCGAGCATGCGGAAAATTGCGATGTTGGGCCGGATCACGAGATCGGGTGCGGCGTGCTTGTGCTTGGCGGCGACGATCGTCGAACCCATGATGAGCAAGGCCGTGAACATGCTGTCCCATGCACCGGGCAGATCGCTCCTTGTCGTATCCGGGCTGCCGAACACGTCGACCGCGGCAATAATATCGGCGGCGCCGTGCAGCCGGTCGAACGGCAGCGGATTGGTGGCACCGCCGTCCATCAGGATAGTGTCGCCGATCGCTACCGGGCGAAACAGGCCGGGAATCGCCATCGAAGCAGCCAGTGCCGGATGAAGCGGGCCCGACGCCAGGGCCGCCTCCTGACGGCGATGCAGATCGGTCGCTATGACGGTGAGCGGGATTTTCAGCGCGGAAAAATCTGCGGGTATTTCTTTCGGCAAGAATTGCGCGCAGAATTTCTCGGCATCCATTTGTGTCGCCTGGCTCCAGCCCTTGGAGAACACGCTGGCGAGCGTGCCGGCACGCGCCGCCATCAGACGGCCCATCGTCTCCGTCCTGTTGTGGGCGACGGCGATGACGTGACGGCGGATGTCCTTGCCGCCCATGCCGGCTGCGTAGGCCGCACCGATCAGCGCGCCGATCGAAGTGCCAGCGATCGCGGCGGGCTTAAGCCCCATGTCGTCGAGCGCCTCGAGCACCGGAATGTGGGCTAGCCCCCGCGCGCCGCCACCGCCGAGCGCGAGCGCAAACGTCTTCATGCCAGAAAAACTCTCATGAATCTGCCCGCACGGCGAAGTCCCAGGCTCTCGCGGCCAATGCTGGAACCAGCGCGCCCTTTGCCGCGGCGAAGGCGCTCGTCGCGGTACCGTCGCGCACGCGACCGGCGATGCCCTGTAAGATTGCGGCGATCCGGAAGAAATTGTAGGCGAAATAGACCGCCAGGTGCGGCCGCGGGTCGAGCCCGGTGCGCGCCACATAGCTCTCCACATATGCGTCGCGCGCCGGGATGCCGAGCGCAGCAAGATCGAAGTTGATCAGCGAGCCGGTGCCGGCATCGGACGGCGGCATGTGCCACTGCATCAGGTGGTAGGAAAAATCCGCCAGCGGATCGCCGAGCGTCGACAATTCCCAATCAAGCACGGCTGCGACCGTCGGTTCGTCCGGCGCGAGGATGACATTGTCGAGTCGGTAATCGCCGTGCACGACGCGGGGCGGCTGCGGCGGCGGCAAATGCGCCGGCAGCCAGTCGATCAGCCGGTTCATGTCCTCGATCGTTTGCGTTTCCGAGGCGCGATACTGCTTCGACCAGCGCTCGACCTGGCGCGCCACGTAATTTTCGCCGCGGCCGTAATCGGCAAGCCCGATCGCCGCCGGGTCGAACGTATGCAGTCGCGCAATAGTAGCGTTCATCGCGTCGTAGACCTGCGCTCGCTCAGCGGGATTTGACGCCGGCATCTGCGGCTCCCAAAACACGCGGCCCTCGACGTGAGCCATCACGAAAAATGCCGTGCCGACGACGCTTTCATCGGCGCAATAGACCACCGGCTCGGGAACAGGAAAATTCTGTCCATGCAGCGCGCTAATGATACGGTACTCGCGATCTACCGCGTGCGCGGAAGGCAGCAGCTTGCCGGGCGGCTTGCGCCGCAACACGTAGCGCCGCAACGGCGTTTCCAAGAGATAGGTGGGGTTGGATTGGCCGCCCTTGAACTGGCTCACCACTATGGGGCCGGCGAAGCCGGGGACATGCTCGCCCAAGTAGTGCTCAAGCCGCGTTGCATCGAACCGCAGCCGCTCAGCGACCTCGCGCGTGCCGGAAAAGGCGCTCTGGCGATCGATTGTCGTCATGACGCCGAATTTTAGCGCCCGCCGAAGAATTCCAGCAATGCCCGCGCGGTAGCATCCGGGTTCTCCTCGGGCAGGTAGTGTCCGCTTTCGATTGCAAAACCGCGCAAGTTGGCCGCCCAGTCGCGCCAGCAGGCGAGCACGTCGATGCCGGCATTACCCGGAAGGCCGCCGGTGCCCCACAGCGCCAGCACGGAACTGCCGATCTTCTTTCCCGTGGCGCGATCGGCTTCGTCGTGGACAAGGTCGGTGGTGCGGCCGGCGCGGTAATCCTCGCACATGGCATGAATGTGCAGCGGGTCTTCATAGGCGGCGTGATAATGCGCCAGCGCGCGCGGATCGAAGATCGACACCTGCTTTGCCTTGGCGCCGGCGGCGGCGCGGGAGTCGAAGAAGAACTTCGGATCGTGGCCGATCAGCGTTTCGGGAAAAGGCGCCGGCAATGCCAAAAACGTCCAATGCCAGGCACGCGAGGCAAGTTTGACGTCGATGCGATGCCACATGTCCCAGGTGGTGATGATGTCAATCGTGGCGAGCTGTTCGAGGCGGCCCGGATGATCGAGGGCCAGCCGATAGCCAACCCTTCCGCCGCGGTCGTGGCCAGCGAGGCGGAAACGGGCGAAGCCGAGCGTGTCCATAACTTCAATCATGGCCGCCGCCATCGCGCGCTTTGTATAGGGCGCGTGATTGGCGTCGGCGTCCGGCGCCGCGGACCAGCCGTAGCCGGGCAGGTCGGCGATCACCAGCGTGAAATTCGGTGCGAGCATCGGCGCCACGCGATGCCACATCACGTTCGATTGCGGATGGCCGTGCAGTAGCAGGAGCGGCGGTCCGCTGCCGCCTGTGCGGGCAAAGATTCTGCCGGCCGACGTGTCGATCCAGCGTGAGGCGTAGCCGGGATAGAGATCGGGGAGGTCGGGCATTAGTGCGACTCGCGTTCGATGGCGCGCCAGCCGATATCGTGCCGGTAGAAGCCCTCGGGCCAGCGGATGCGTGAGATCGCTTCGTACGCCCTTGCCTGGGCCTGTTTCACCGTCTTGCCGATGGCCGAAACGTTGAGCACGCGGCCGCCATTGGCGAGGATTTTCGTGCCATCCGCCATGGTGCCGGCATGGAAGATCTGCACGCCTTCTACCTTGGCCGCATCTTCGAGCCCTTCGATCACCGAGCCTCGCGCATAGTGGCCAGGATAGCCTTTGGCTGCCATCACAACGGTCAAGGCTGGGTCGGGATACCATCGCAGGTCGAAGGATTTGAGCTGACCGTGGCGACTCGCGAGCAGCGCGGGCACGAGGTCCGACATCAGGCGCAGCATCAGCACCTGCGTTTCCGGATCGCCGAAGCGCGCATTGTATTCGATCAGCTTTGGGCCATCGCGTGTGATCATCAGTCCGGCATAGAGCACGCCTTTGTAGGGTGCACCCATCGCCCGCATGGCGCGCAATGTGGGCTCGATGATTTCGGCCATCACCCGCGCCGACAAGGCGGCATCGATATTCGGTGCCGGCGAATAGGCGCCCATGCCGCCGGTGTTGGGTCCTTGATCGCCGTCGAAGGCACGCTTGTGGTCTTGAGCGGTGGTGAGCGGGATCGCTGTCGTGCCGTCGCACAGCGCGAAGAAGGAAGCTTCCTCGCCGTCGAGAAATTCCTCGATAACGACCGCGCCACCGGCCTCGCCCAGGCCGCCACCGAACATCATGTCAATGGCGGCTTGGGCTTGCGCGACGCTCTGCGCCACGACGACGCCCTTGCCGGAGGCAAGGCCGTCGGCTTTGACCACGATCGGCGCACCGTGTGCGGCGATATAGGCATTGGCCGGTTCGGCAGCGCGAAAGCGTTCATAGGCTGCGGTCGGAATATGATTCGCCCGGCACAGATCCTTGGTGAAGCCCTTGGAGCCCTCAAGCTGCGCCGCGGTCTTGCCGGGACCGAACGCCTTGATGCCAGCGGCTTCGAGATCGTCGACGATACCGGCGCAGAGCGGCGCCTCCGGGCCCACCACGACCAGATCGATCCCATTGGCGCGGCAAAAGGCGATGACTGCGGCATGATCGGCGACATCGAGCGCCACACACTCAGCCTCGCGCGCGATGCCGGCATTGCCCGGCGCGCAGAAAAGCCTGTCGGTCAGCGGGCTTGCCGCCATTTTCCATGCCAGCGCATGCTCGCGGCCGCCGGAGCCAAGAAGCAATATATTCATGTACCCGGAATGCCTTGGCGCAATTACACGAGGTGGGGACTTGACCCACGCCCGCGACAGACAACACTAATCGGGTCGCCCGGAAAAGCCCATGGAATCACCTTTGCCGTCCACTGTCCGCATCGTCGCCGGCATGGCCTGCGCGCTGCTGCTGAGTGCTGCCGGCGCGCCTCGCGCCGAAGCTGAAACGATCGCCGTATTCACCAAGAACCAGAACAGCCCGATCTTCGCCGCCCTACGCGCGGGCGCCGTGATCGCGGCTCAAAACCTCGGCGTGCAGGTCATCAATTACGTGCCGTCGACCGCCGATAGTGTGGCGGAACAGAACAAGCTGGTTGACGACGCCATCAAGGACAAGCCCGACGGCATTGTTTTCGTCCCGGTCAATTTTACCCAAGCCGGCGCCGCTGTGGCGAAAATCAACGCTGCGAATATTCCGCTGATCAACGTCAATGAGCGGCTCAGCGGCGGCACGGTCGCAGGCTACGTGGGCACCGATGACGCCGCGCTGGCGGCGGCCACCGGCCGCTATCTGATCAAAGCCATGGGCGGGAAAGGCAATGTCGTGATCCTCGATGGGCCCGACAACAATCTCACCGCGCGCGGCCGCGCCCAGGGCTTTCGCGACACCGTCAAGGAATTTCCGGACGTGAAACTTCTCGGCGGCAAGTCCGCCAATTACGCGCGTGCGATGGGCAAGCAGGTAACAGGCGAATTCCTGCGCAGCTTTGCGCAATTGGACGGCATTCTTGCCGCCAACGATCCGATGGCGATCGGCGCCGTCGACGCACTTAAAGCTGCGGGTCGCCAATCCCTTGTCGTTGGCATCAATGCCAGCCGCGAAGTAATGGATTTGATCAAAGCCGGCGACGTCATCGGCAGCGGTGACTACGATACCTTTATACAGGGCTGCATTGGCGTTGAAATGGCGGTACGAAGTATCCGCAAGGAATCGATTCCGGGCGAAGTGATGCTGAAGCCCGTGGTGATCGATAAGACGAATTTTGCGCCAGTCGATCAATCGTATGACAAGCGCGAATGCCCGACGCTGGAGAGCGTCGCAGGACACTAGGACACCATCGCTTTGAACGAGCCGCGCCTGAACTTGCCGGAGCTGACAGTCTCCGAACTATCGACGCAGCTCAAGCGGACCATCGAGGACGCTTATGGCTACGTCCGTGTCCGCGGCGAGCTCGGCAAGGTCAGCTACCACAGCAACGGCCATGTCTATTTCGATCTCAAGGACGACCGCTCCTGCATCGCCGGCGTGATTTGGCGCAGCACGGCAACGCGCATCAAGATCAGGCTCGAAGCCGGTCTTGAGGTGGTGACGACGGGCCGGCTCACCACCTATCCAGGCCGCTCGCAATATCAACTCATCGTCGAGACTGTGGAACCTGCCGGCCTCGGAGCGTTGATGGCGCTGCTCGAGGAGCGTCGCAAGAAATTCATCGCCGAAGGACTATTCGACGAGGCGCGCAAGCAGCTCCTGCCGTATCTGCCGAACGTGATCGGCGTCATTACCTCGCCGACGGGGGCCGTCATCCGCGACATCTTGCATCGGCTTGCCGACCGCTTCCCGCGCCACGTTTTGCTGTGGCCGGTGAAAGTACAGGGCGAAGGTTCCGCTGCCGAAGTCGCCGCCGCCATCGAGGGATTTAATTTACTGGTGGAGGATGGCCTGCTGCCTCGTCCGCATCTTCTTATCGTGGCGCGCGGCGGCGGCTCGCTCGAGGATTTGTGGTCATTCAACGAGGAGATCGTGGTGCGCGCCGCTGCGGCGAGCATGGTCCCGCTCATTTCCGCCGTCGGCCATGAGACCGACGTCACCCTGATCGACTTTGCCGCTGACCGGCGCGCGCCGACACCGACTGCGGCGGCCGAAATGGCGGTACCGGTGCGCGCGGAATTGCTGGCCGATATCGATTCACTGGCGCGGCGCGCATTCTCGTCGTGGCGGCGCAATCAGGAAGCGCGGCGCGGCGAATTGCGCTCGGCGGCTCGCGCACTGCCTGGCGCCGACGAGGTTCTGGCGCTGCCGCGGCAGCGGCTCGATCATGCCGCGGCGGCGCTGGCGCGGGCGCTGCGCGCCAATGCGCAGGTCCATCGCGTCAGCTATTCGCGGATCGGCGGACGTCTCAGTCCGCATCTGTTGCGCGGCGGTGTCGAGCGCCGTCGCGAGCGCATCGGTGTTTACGCCAAGCGCGCCGAGCGCGCGATGGTCAATTTCGTCGCCGCGCGCCGGGCGCGGTTCGAACGTGACGGCCAATTGCTGACGGCGTTTTCCTATCGTGGCGTGCTTGCGCGCGGCTTTGCGCTGGTGCGCGACGGGGCAGGGCAGCCGCTGCGCAGCGCGGCAGCCATCGCGGCCGGGATGCCGCTCGAGATCGAATTTTCCGATGGCCGCGTCGGTGCCCGCGCCGAAGGTGCGGGATCGAGCGAAAAGCCGGAAACCGATTCGGGCAAGCCGCGTACCCGCCGCAGCGGTGGTCCGGGGCAGGGAACTCTGTTCTAGTTCAGGGAGCACGCCGCCGATGCAGGGCAAGATCGCGGTCGAAGAGCATTTCCGCATCGAGGAAACGAGCGGGAGCGAAAGCCGCTATCCCGGCAGCTACTGGTCGGGGCTGTCGGCAAAGCTGTTGGACGTCCACGATGTGCGGCTTGCTGAGATGGACAAGACCGGTATCGAGATCGAGATCATTTCGCTCAATTCGAACGCCGTGCAGGGCATTCCCGACACCGCAAAGGCGATCGAGATTGCGCGCCGGGCGAACGACGCCTTGGCACAAGCGGTCGCCAAACGGCCTGATCGCTTCGCGGGATTGGCCGCACTGCCGATGCAGGATCCGCAAGCTGCCGCAGCCGAGCTCATCCGCTGCGTGCGCGACTTGAAATTCAAAGGCGCGCTGGTCAACGGCTTCTCGCAACTCGGCTCAGCTGATACAGCGATCTATTACGACCTTCCGCAATACCGGCCGTTTTGGGCCGAGGTCGAACGGCTCGGCGTGCCGTTCTATCTGCATCCGCGCGATCAGTTGCCGAGCCGGCGGCAGGCTTACGAGGGCCATCCCTGGCTGATCGGCTCGCCGTGGGGCTTCGCCGACGAGACGGCGCTCCATGCCTTGCGGCTTATGGGCTGCGGCCTGCTCGATGAATGTCCCGCGCTGCAAATCGTGATCGGGCATCTCGGCGAGCGCATCCCGTTCGATCTGTGGCGGATCGACAATTTGATGGGAAAACTGCCGGTGAAGTATCCCGCCAAGAAGAAGGTCGCCGACTACATGCGCGCGAAT
>Ga0182024_10023185_pt1 | contig 11139 bp, 15 predicted proteins | sample P32metaG_FD_120480 | JGI IMG/M metagenome (GOLD analysis project Ga0182024, IMG submission 120480) | Permafrost microbial communities from Stordalen Mire, Sweden - P3-2 metaG (Illumina Assembly) | ecosystem: Environmental > Terrestrial > Soil > Wetlands > Permafrost | place: Sweden: Stordalen... | reverse complement strand
GGCCGGTGAGAAGGCCGCTTGCCGGCAGGCGGGCCCTGACTGCGCCCGCCGACAAGCGGCGCCACCTGGCGCCCGCAATGACCGGGCGCCATGCCTGAGTTGACCCCGCCCAGGTTCCCTACCAGGGCGGCTTTCTTACGTGCGCGCGATACGTGCCGTATGCGCGTAGTACGTGCCGTCTACCAGCGATACCAGCGACGGCGGCGGGAGCCTGCCGTCCCGGCGGCGCGGAAGAGGAACCCGACCAGCCAGATCGCCAGCACGATCAGCGCGAGTATCCACAGCAGGTGCAGCGCGAAACCGGCCGCGCCGAGGATAACTGCCAGCAGCAGTACGAGAAGAATGATCATCATGTCAAGCTCCCTCCTTGGATGCCGCCTCTTGAGTCACCCAGACGGAGCGAGTTAAACCGTTCCTGGCCGCCTATTCACCGCGCGGGCTGCCTGCAGCCCCGCACGCCCGTTGCGGACAAGCCGGCATTGGCCTGGCCTTGCCGGGAGAAGCTGGCCAGCCTCAATGGCCGAGAATGCGATGCGGCCGGTATGGCTTCTCCAGCTGGGCGACCGCGTCCTCGCTGAGGGTTATCTCGGTCGCCGCGATCGCCTCCTGCAGGTGACTCAGCCTGGTCGCGCCGACGATCGGGGCGTTCACCCCGGGCTTGCCGAGCAGCCATGCCAGCGCGATCTGCGCCACGGACAGGCCGTGACCGGCGGCGACGGCGCGCACCACATCCACGACATCGAAGTCAGCGTGCTCGTAAAACTGGTCGGCCAGTGGGTCGTTGCCGGCCCGGACTGTGTACTGCTTGTCACCGCGCCGGCGGTTGCCGCCGAGCAGCCCGCGCGCCAGCGGGCTGTACGGGATGACGCCCACTCCCTGGTCGAGGCAGAGCGGGATCATCTCCCGCTCCTCCTCCCGGTACACCAGGTTGTAGTGGTTCTGCATCGAGACGAACCGCGTCCACCCGGCCGCCTGGGCCACGTACTGGGCCTTGGCGAACTGCCAGGCGTACATGCTGGACGCCCCGAGGTAGCGCGCCTTCCCGGCCTGCACCACCTCGTGCAGCGCCGCCATCGTCTCCTCGACCGGCGTCTCGTCGTCCCAGCGGTGGACCTGGTAGAGATCGACGTAGTCGGTGCCCAGCCGGCGCAGCGATGCGTCGATGCTGGCCAGCACGTGCTTGCGGGACAGTCCCCGGTCGTTCGGGCCAGGCCCGGTCGGGAAGTACAGCTTGGTGGCCAGGACGTAGTCATCGCGATGGCCGAAGAGCTTGCCGAGCAGCCGCCCGGTGATCTCCTCGGTCATGCCGCCGGAGTACATGTCGGCGGTGTCGAAGAAAGTGACACCGGACTCGGCGGCCTGCCGGACGATCGGCTCGGCCGCCTCCTCGCCCAGGTGCCACGCCCGTTCCGTGGCGTCCCCGTAGCTCATCATGCCCAGGCATATCCGCGACACCTTCAGTCCTGACGAGCCGAGTCGCACGTAGTGCATGGGTCCTCCTCCTGCTTGGCGACGCATTTCCTGGGGGTTTACTGCCTGGGTTCGTTGCCTGGCGGCTCAGTCCCCCTGCCGGTGCGCCGGCAATGACGGGGCCTGATGGACGGCGATTCCCGCCATCACCAGCGCGATGCCGGCCAGTTCCTGTGCCGTGGGGATCTGGCCAAGGACCACCGCTCCGATCAGCGTGGCGAACGCCGGGAGCAGCGCCAGCATCAGCGCGAACGTCGCCCGCGGCAGCCTGGCCATCGCCAGCTGGTCCGTCACGTAGGGGATGACGGAGGAGCACACCCCCACGCCAGCCCCCGCGAGCAGGAGCAGCGGGCTGGAGAGCGCGCGGGTGGCGGCCCCGAGGCCGAACGGGGCGATGACCACGGCGGCGATCAGCATGGCGGCCCCGAGCTGATCGATCCCGCTCATCATGTCGCGGCCGGCGCCGGCCGCCCGGCCGGGCACTTCCGCGCCGGCGGACCCGGCAGCCGCGGGCCCGGTATTGGCGATCTTGTGGCCGAGGACCACATAGAGCATGAACAGCGCGCAGTTGCCGAACGCGAACGCGAACCCGAGCGGCTGCCCGGCGATGCGGATGTCGGTGATCGTTGCCACCCCGGCCACGGCGAGCGCGAGGGCGGCCGCGTTGCGCCTGGTCCTCGCCCCGAGGGCGGCCAGGAGCACGGTGCCAAGGAACTCGATGGCGCCCACGGTGGCCAGCGGCAGCCGGTCCACCGCCAGGTAGAACAGCGTGTTCATGGCGGCGAGCACGCCGCCGAACGCGGCGAGCACGCGGCGCCCGCCGCGGTCCAGCCGGAGCGCCGCCCGCCATGGCCGGCGCCAGAGCGCGAAGACGACCGCGGCGGTCATGATCCGCAGCCATGCCACGCCGAGCACGCTGATGCGCGTGAAGAGCAGCACGGCCAGGGCCGGCCCGAGATAGTGGAAGACGGCACTGACGAGGAAGAACGACTGCGGGGGAAGCCGGTCCAGCCGCGACGGCCCGGCAACGGCCGGCTGGCGATCCGGGACGGGAGCCGGCCGTGCCGGATGGTGCATACTCCTAGGATACGAAGTTAGATCTTCGCCCTGAATACAGGAACATCGGAGCTTCAGGGAAATTGCCGTCGGAATGAAAGAATCCTGGGTTGCAGAACTTCGAACGACTAGACGAGATTGACCGGCGCATCGTCGCGGAACTCCAGGCCGATGCGCGGCTCCGGGTCGCCGAGCTCGGCCGCCGGGTGGGGCTCTCCCCGCCTGCAGTCGCCGACCGGATGCGCCGGCTGGAGGACGGCGCCGTGCTGTCCTTCCGGGCCGAGGTGGACCCGCGGGCGCTGGGATTCGCGCTCTGCGCGATCGTGCGGGTCAGCCCGAACAGCCGGGACATTCAGGTAATCCCCGAGATCGCCCGCCAGGTGCCGGGCGTGACCGAGTGCTACCGGATCACCGGCGAGGACTGCTACTTCATGAAGCTGTACCTGCGGACGATTGACGAACTTGAGCCGATACTGGACCTGTTCACCCCGTACGGCCGCACGACCACCTCGATCGTGCACTCGGCACCCGTCCCGCCCCGGCCGCTGCCCGTCGCCGGCCCGCCCGCGGCTGGCGGCTGAGGCGATGACCTGCTCGGTCATGGTCTTCACCCGCGAGCCCGATGCCGCCGCCCGCGAGGCGCCCGGGTATCCGCCGCCGCTGGTCGACCACCGCGCGGCCATGGCCGAGCACCGGCAGCGAACCCGGCGGTAAGCGGAAGAACCCGGTCAGGACTGTAACGCGGCGGCTCCGGCGGGGACTGAAGTTCGGCACATCCCCGAACTTCAACGCGAGGAGCATGCATGAGAGCCATGAACCGCCTCGGTTCCGCGCTGGCCGCGGTCGCGCTCACCGCCGCAACGGCCGCCGCATTCGCCGGCCCGGCCAGCGCGGCGACGGCACGCGATTCCTTCCCCGGCGCCGGCCACGCCGTCTTCGTCCAGACCGACAACACGGCCGGCAACCGGGTCGTCGCCTACCACCGCTCCGGCGACGGCAGGCTGACCTGGGCGCATAGCTACTCGACCGGCGGGCTGGGCGGCGTGCTGACCGGCTCCGTGGTCGATCACCTGGCATCGCAGGGATCGCTCACGTACGACCCCTGGCACGGGCTGCTGTACGCGGTGAACGCCGGCAGCAACACCCTTTCGGTCTTCTCGACCCATGGTGACAAGCTCAGCCTCCGCCAGGTCGTCAGCTCGGGCGGGACGTTCCCGGTCAGCGTGGCCGTGCATGGCGATCTGGTCTACGCGCTGAACGCGGAGAACGGCGGATCCGTCCAGGGTTACCGGGTTTTCCTCGGCAAGCTGTTCCCGATCCCGGGATCGAACCGGCCGCTGGGCCTGAACCCGACGGCGACCCCGCAGTTCACTAACACGCCGGGACAGGTCGCGTTCTCGCCCGGCGGCTCCCAGCTGATCGTGACGACCAAGATGAATGGCAGTGACATCGACGTGTTCGCCGTTCACCTCAGCGGGCGCCTCTCCCACAGCCCGGTGGTGAACTCCGTGCCGGGCACGGTCCCGTTCGGGGTCTCCTTTGACCAGGCGGGCCACCTCGTCATCGCCGACTCCGGCACGAACGCGCTGGCCACCTATTCCCTGAGCCCGGGCGGCGCGGTCACCCTGATCGACTCGGCGGGCAACAGCCAGGCGGCCACCTGCTGGGTCGCGTCAGCCCGCGGCTTCCTCTTCGCATCCAACGCCGGGAGCGGCGACGTCAGCCGGTATTCCGCCGCCGCCAGCGGCAGCCTGACGCTGCTCGGCGAGACGGCTACCGACGCGGGAACGGTCGACGCCTCCGCGTCCCTCGGCGGGCACTTCCTGTACGTCCAGACCGGCGCGAGCGGGATCGTGGACGAGTACCGGGTCGGCTCGGCGGGCTCGCTCACCAAGATCGGGTCCGTGACCGTCGCGGGCGCGGCCGGCGGCGAGGGCATCGTCGCTGCCTGAGCGCGATGCCGGATGCGGCGCCCCGGCGACGGGGCGCCGCATCCGGCCGCGCAGGCGCCCGCCCGCCCGCGTCCGGCCGAAATGATTTCCCGGCCCGGCTAGTTGCTAGCAGGTAGCACGAACCAGTCAGGAGGACCCGGATGGACGCGAAGCGGTCAGCCGATGAGGAATGGCGCCGCACACTGACGCCCGAGCAGTACCGGGTAATGCGCCAGTCCGGGACCGAGCGTCCCTTCACCGGCGCGTACGTCAACTGTCACGACGACGGGATCTACCGCTGCGCGGCCTGCTCGGCCCCGCTGTTCTCGTCCGACGCGAAGTTCGACTCGGGCACCGGATGGCCCAGCTTCACCGAGCCTGCCCTGGCCGAGGCCGTGACGCTGCACAAGGACTGGGGTCTCCTGGGCGTGCGGACCGAGGTCCGGTGCCGGCAATGCGGCTCGCACCTCGGCCACGTGTTCCGCGACGGCCCGCGGCCCACCGGCCAGCGGTGGTGCATCAACTCATGCGCCCTGGATCTCCAGCCGCAGCCCGCCAGCCCGGCCACGCCGAATACGCCGTAAGCTGCCGGCCGTGGACGACGACACAGACCTGCTCCAGCGCCTGCGCGCAGGTGATGAGCAGGCCTTCGTCGTCCTCGTCCAGCGCTATCACGACCCCATGATCGGGCTTGCCTCGTCCTTCGTACCCAGCCGGGCGGTGGCCGAGGAGGTCGTCCAGGACACCTGGATGGGAGTCCTGCGCGGCATCGGCGGCTTCGAGGGACGCTCGTCGTTCCGTACCTGGCTGTTCCGCATCCTGGTCAACCGGGCCAGGACAGCGGGCGCGCGGGAACGGCGCAGCGTCGCGATCGGTGACGCCGGGCCGGCCGTGGACCAGTCCCGCTTCGATGAGGCCGGCGGCTGGGTGGCCCCGCCGGAGCAGTGGATCGAGGACATCCACGACCGGCTGCGGGCCGGCAAGATGGCGCACCGGATCCGGTCGGCCATCAAGGAACTGCCGTCCCGGCAGCGGGAGGTCGTCACGCTGCGGGACGTCGAGGGACTCAGCAGCGACGAGGTATGTCACGTGCTGGAGATCACCGACGGCAACCAGCGCGTCCTGCTGCACCGTGGCAGGAGCCGGGTCCGCCAGGTCCTCGAGACAGAGTTCGGGAGGGCCTGACGATGCGCGTGGGTCTACGGCTGCGGCGGCGTGACCTCGTCTGCCAGCAGGTCGTCGAGTTGGTCACCGACTACCTTGAGGGCGCACTGCCGGATGCGGAGCGGAGGCGGTTCGAGCGGCACCTGGCCGGATGCCCGCACTGCACCGAGTACCTGGCCCAGATGCGGGCAACCATCGAGCTCGCCGGGCGGGTCACCCCGGACGACCTGACCCCGCAGATGCAGGATGAGTTCATCGAGCTCTACCGGCAGTGGCAGGCGGAGCCCGGCAGCGACTGAGCGCCGCCTGCGGCAGCACGGCCGACTCCGGCAGCACGGCCGACTCCGGCAGCTCCCAGGTGGTGGTGCTGCCCGGCCGCGCCCGCCGTTGCGAATAAACCATGCGCCGCATTAGTCCCAGCAGTCTCAAGATCAAATTAGCGGTTCAGATCGAACCGGCAGCAACCGGCGAAATCCGAACCGCTAGCTGTGCAACGCCCCGCCAGCAACGAACTGGCCCGCCGACGAGGGCCGCGTGTTACCGCAATTCGGGCATTCCGGGCGACTGTGGTGGCATTTGCTCGCATGGCAGCCCGCTGGAGCGGACTTGCGACCCCCAGCCGCGTGAGCAGCCGGGCGGGCAGTTCAGCCGGCCGGGGACGCCGGAGCCGGGGACGCCGGAGCCGGGGGGTCCGGAGCCGGGGGGTCCGGCGGGACGGGCGGGCGCAGGTCGATGGCGCGGTCGCTGGCCGCCCGCTGGCCGATCTGGGCCCGGTCGGCCTTGGTCCGGAAGGTGACCCTGGTGCGATCCGCCCGGAACAGGTCCTGGGAGAACTCGAACGGCGTGCCGTCGGCCGTGCAGGAGGTGCGGGTGATGGCGAGCAGCGGAGTACCGACGCTGACACCCAGCAGGCCTGCCTCCTCCGTGCTGGCATCGACCACTTCCAGGTGCTCCACGACGTCCTCGGGCCTGATCCCGTAGTGCTTGTCGAGCAGTTCGTAAATCGAGCTGCCCATCGGCAGCTCGAGCAGGCCGGGGAACAGCTCGGCCGGCAGCTGGACCCGTTCCAGCGAAATCGGGATCCCGTCCGCCAGCCTGATCCGCGCGATGTCCAGCACGAGGCTGCCGGCCGGCAGCGCGAGGTGGGTGGCCGTGTACTCCTCGGCCCCCGCGATCGTGGCGGACAGCACCTGGGTGCCCGCGACGAAACCCTGGCGGCGCAGGTACTCGGGCAGGCCGACGATCAGCGAGAGATCGCGGTCCACCTTGGTGTGCGCGACGAAAGTCCCGCCGGCCCGGCCGGGAACCCGCCGGATCGTGCCCGCCTGGGCCAGCACGGCCAGCACCTGCCGCAGGGTGGATCGGCTGACCGAGAGCCTGGCGGCCATCTCGCGCTCGGTCCCGAGCCGGTCGCCCGGCCGGAGGCCGCCCGAAGAGATCAGGTCGAGTAGCCGGAGCCGGGCATCCACGACGAGCCGCCGGTCCGGCGCGCTGCGCGACCGCCCCCCCGGCGCAGGCGGGACTTCCGCGGGGAGGCGCGTCACCCCATGGCCTCCAGGGATTCCGGGATGGTCTGGCCGCCGTCGACCACGAGGGTCTGGCCGGTGATGAAGCCCGCCTCGTCGCTCGCGAAGAACAGGGCCGCGCTGGCGATGTCAGCCACAAAGCCGAGATGCCCGAGCGGAATGGCCGCCTCCATGGACTGCAGGTAGTCCGCGCCAAGGTCACCCAGGCCCTCGGTCACGATGTTGCCGGGCAGCACCGCGTTGACGGTGATCCGGGAGCGGGCGAGTTCCAGCGCCGCCGAGCGGATGAACCCGAGCTGGCCGGCCTTGCTGGCGCCATAATGCGACCAGCCCGTGAACCCGGTCAGCGGGCCGGTGATCGACGACGTGACGATCACCCGGCCATGGCCCGATTCCCGCAGCGCGGGCAGCGCAGCCTGCACGATGAAGAACGTCCCCTTCAGGTTGACCGACAGCACCTCGTCAAGCTGCGCCGGGGTCATCTCCTCCAGCGTCGCGGCCGGGAAGATGCCCGCGTTACAGCAGACGACGTCGATTCCGCCGTGCCGCTCCCGGGTGGCCGCTACCACCTCCGCGCAGCTGCCGGGATCGCTGACGTCGCCGGCCGCGAAGGAGACCTTCCCGGCCGCGGGCTCGCCCGCTGCCGTGAGCTCGGCTGCCGCCTGCTCGCCGACGCTGGCGTCCCGGCCGGTGATGACCACCCGGGCGCCCTCGGCGGCGAACCCCGCTGCCAGTCCCTTGCCGATGCCCTTGGTACCGCCGGTCACCAGGACCGACCTGCCGCTGATTGAGGTGAACATCACGACTCCTTTGTGATCGGGCCTTACTTGTCTGGCGGGCTTGCTAGTCGGGGCCTTACTGGTGGGGGCGCTACGAGGTGGTGCGCAGGTACCGCTCGGCCAGCTCGCACGCGCCGCTGGTGAAGTCCGCGCCGAGGTCACGGGCCGAGTCCGCGAACCGGTGCGAGCCGACCCACGCGACGAGCTGCAGCCGCCGTAGCAGCACGAAGGTGGGTATCTCCGCCGCGTCCTCGGCCGGCAGCGGCAGGACGCCGCGGTATCCGCGCAGCCAGGCGTCGCAGAGCGCGGGCACCCGCGGATCATGCTCGATGAAGCTCAGCGAGGCGCCGATGTCGAAGAGAAACCAGCCGAACCCGCAGTCGTCAAAGTCGATCACCTGGATGTCGGACCCGCTCACCAGCAGGTTGGCCAGCCGCATGTCGGCATGGATCAGGCCGAAGCGGTCCGGCCCGGTGCCGAACCGGCGCAGCCGCTCCCGGATCAGCACGGCCGCGCGGCCCAGCGTCCGCTGCTCCTCCTGGCCAACGCCGATGCCGTCCTGCCATCGCCCCCAGCGGGGCGAGTCGCCGACGCAGCAGTCGAAGTCCCAGGAGAAGCGGACGAACCCGGCCGGCCGTGCCCACCGGCGGGAATGGCGGTGCATCCGCGCGCAGATCCCGCCGAGCAGCTCGAACTTCTCGGCCAGCTGATCCGCGGGCGGCTCGGTGCCCGGCAGCCATTCGAAGAGCACTGTCTGGCGGGTGACCGGCCCGATCCCGATATCCACCACGTCACGGCCGTCGGGCGCGCGGAACACGGCCGGGGTCAGCAGTCCCTCGTCCCGGCGCAGTGCCTGCAGCCAGGCCAGCTCGGAGGCGACGGCGCCGGGCTCGTGATAGCCGGTCCGGTGCACCCGCAGCACGGCGATGCGCCCATCCCGCGGGTCGTCGATCCGGTAGGTGGCGTTCTCCGACAGGCTGAGCAGCGACAGCTGCGCCTGGCCGGAGAACCCGAATGGCTGCAGCGCCGCCCGCGCGAACGGGTCGTAGCCGAGCAGGATCTGCTCCGGTGACTCCCCGGCACTCGCCTCCGGCGGGCTGCCTTCCGGTGCGCTAACCGACTCCGCTGCGCTGGCCTCCGAAGGGCTGCCTTCCGGTGGGCCGGTTACTCGCGGGCTCGCGCCCGGGCTGGCTTCCGGCGTGCTCATTGCTTGCGTCCCTTGATGCCGGCCAGCAGCCGCTCGATCCTGTCCCTGGCCAGGCTGACTCCCTCGGTGCGGCCGGCCATGTACACCCGCCCGGACGCCCCGATCATGGTCACGTCGACCAGCGTGTTCTCCGGCGCGGCCTGTTCTGCCTCGTTGGCCGCCACCGCCGCGAACAGCGCCGGCGCCATTTCGCACACCAGCAGCGACTGCCCGGGCAGCAGCATCGACGCCTGCCGGGACCGGTTGATCACCACCGCCTGCTGGTCGGTGACATCCTCGATCACGTCGCTGTACAGCAGCCTGGGCCTGAGCTGGTCGTCGGCTTTGTGACCGATGCCGTCCAGGATGGCGTGCCCGGCCCGCTCAAGGTCGTCGGCGTCGCGGGAGTGCACCTCCAGCACGCCGAACTGCCGCTCCACGAACAGGATGCCCGGCTCGGCCGACGGCGCGGCCCGCAGCGCCAGGTCGGTGACCCGCTCGATGGCCAGGCCGGGCGCCACCTCGACGATGAGGGCGTGGTCGCCTTCCAGCGGCGGGTAGCCGCGCGCCCTGGTGGGCGTGCCCAGGTAGGCGGCGAACTGCCGCTGCAGGCTCGCTATCGGCAGGTACACCCGCAGCTCGATGCTGGTCGCGACGGCAGGCATCACGGCTCCGCGCCGGCGCCGATCGCTGGCGTCACTCCGAGACCACGAAGTGCTTGCCCAGCTCGGTGTGCGGTCGCGGGATGACGTGCACCGAGACGAGCTCACCGACGCTGGACGCGGTTTCGGCGCCCGCCTCGGTCGCGGCCTTCACCGCGCCCACGTCACCGTTGATGATGACCGCCACCAGCCCGTCCCCGACCTCCTGCCGGCCGACGATCACGACATTAGCGGCCTTGACCATCGCGTCCGCGGCCGCGAGCGCGGCCACGTAACCCTTGGTCTCGATCATGCCCAGCGCGTTCTGTGCCATGAGATTTCCTCTCGGTTTCGCACCGGCGGACAGCGGGTGCAGATAGGGCATTAACGGATGACGGGTGGCCGGTCCCGGCCTTTCCCGCCAGCCCGCCGGGGGGCTGGCGGCGCCGACGGCTCGTCGATGGCTCCGATGATGAGCGCGTCCACCGGCGGCCGGTCCGGGAGCCACCCCGCGGCGACCGAGCCCTGGGCGACCAGGACCCGCTCGCCCTGGCCGCTGCCGAGGACGTCGAAGGCGACCAGCCGCTCGCCGGACCCGGTTACCTCAACCTCCAGGAACGCGCCGCTCGGCAGACCGTCGATCCTCTTGGTGGACCAGACGTTCCCGACGACCACTGCTTGCAGCATCATCGCTCCTTCTCGACGGGGACCCCGAGGGCCCGCGCCTTGTCTCGCGCCAGCGGCGTCAGCACGGCACGCGGGCCGAGCACCAGCCGGTCGCCTGCTTTCGCCGCGGCGATCACGGCACGCTCGGTGACCGCGCCCTTCTCGATCCGGCGGATAACGGGAGTGACCCCGGCCGGGCCAGCGGGCGCCAGGGTCCCGGACGGGCCAGGCGGCCCTCCGGGGCTGGTGCCAGCGCCCGGTCCGCCATGATCCCGAAGGATTGGGGGCAGTATCTGACGCGAATCCTTCGGGATCACCGGCGGCCCGTTCCCGTGGGTGCTGGCCACCCGGGCAAGGGTGAAGCGCAGCCGCCCGGCCAGCAGGTCCTGCCGCCGCTGCGGGTCCTCGGCCAGCCGCAGCACCTCCCGCACGAACTCGTGCAGTTCCTGGTCAGTGCTCAGCCGGACCGCCGGAAGCGTGCCGCCGAGCCCGGGGCCTGGCGCCGCGCTGCCCGGCGCCGGGCTGCCAGCAACCCGATGGATCCGGCTTTCAGCGGGTTGGGACCCTATGGATCCGGCTTTCATGGGGTTGGGCTGATGCATGGCGGCGGGGAGGACCTCGCGGAGGACCTCGCGGACCAACTGGCGCAGCTCGTCAGGGGCGGGCAGGCCGCCGGGAGCGGGCAGGCCCCCAGGAGCGGGCAGGCCGCCGGGGGCGGGC
>Ga0182024_10023184_pt1 | contig 11140 bp, 12 predicted proteins | sample P32metaG_FD_120480 | JGI IMG/M metagenome (GOLD analysis project Ga0182024, IMG submission 120480) | Permafrost microbial communities from Stordalen Mire, Sweden - P3-2 metaG (Illumina Assembly) | ecosystem: Environmental > Terrestrial > Soil > Wetlands > Permafrost | place: Sweden: Stordalen... | reverse complement strand
TGCGCGCGATGCTGAAAATGCAGAAGGTCGCGCCCGAAGTAAAGTCCATCCAGGAACGCTACAAAAAGTATTCGATGCGCGATCCTCGCAAGGCCGAAATGAATAAGGAAGTCATGGCCGTGTATTCGCGCGAAGGAATTAATCCACTGGGAAGCTGCTGGCCCACGCTAATCCAGATGCCCATCTGGTTCGGGCTGTACCGCATGCTGGCCAACACCATCGAGCTGCGCCACACGCCCTGGTTTGGCTGGATTCACGATCTTTCCGCGCACGATCCCTATTTTATTTTGCCGGTGGTCATGGCTATTTCCATGTACTTCATGCAGAAGATGACGCCCACGCCGGGCATGGATCCTGCGCAGGCCAAGATGATGGCCATCACGCCGCTGATTTTCGGCGGAATGTTTGCGCTTTATCCCAGCGGCCTGTCAGTATATATATTGACCAGCAATGTGGTGGGGATCGGGCAGCAATGGTATCTGTACCGAACGTCGCCGCCTCCGCCGAAACCGTCGCGGGGCCCGGGCAAGAAAAAATAGTTTTTGCGGCAAAGCAATCCGAGGGGAGCAATCTTGACCACCGCGTCCCGCCCAAATTTAATTGTGAATGGAAAACTGGATCATGCGGCGGTCAGCACGGAATTGCGCCGCTGCCTGGATACCATTCTTCAGAAGGGCCGCTTCCAGCTTGCTTTTGAAATTCGCTCCATGGCGCCCGCCGCAGTGCAGGAACTCGAAAATCCGGAAATTGTTGTAGAGTTCAAAGGCCGCGATCAGGACATTCTGCTGGAGCACAATGCGGAATTGCTCCTGGCGCTGGAACATATTTCCTTGCGCTGGTTGTGGCTCGATCCTCAGTTCTACGGACGCGTTCGATTCGACGCCGCGGGCTATCGCGGCATTCGCATCGAGGAATTGAAACTTTCCGCGCGCGTTGCCGCCGGACGCGTGCGCGAAACGCACGCCCCTTTTCGCTTCAATGCCATGTCATCGCGCGAACGCCGCATCCTGCACCTTGTATTGAAGGACGAACCCGGTGTGCGCAGCGAGAGCGAAGGCGCGGGCGATGAACGGCATCTCGTCGTTTATCCCGCGAATTAAAAACCATCGGCTTGATTCTGCAAGGTTGCTATTCGGGCTCCCGGAAACCGTGGGAGATGATTCTGCCCCCTGCATCGAAAACAATTCGAAATGTGAATCCCGCGGGTCTCGCACGAATATCGGAAATGCCTCTTGTCGATTGGGCGGATGCCGGGGTGCTCGGCACAGTTTCGCGGAAAAATCGTACATCGGAAATGTCGATCACGGTTTGTTGGCCCGGGCGCTGCCTCATGCGCCACACGGGATATCGTGCGAACCATAGAAACACCTGCACGTCGCGCAGCTTCCTGGCTTGCTCGATGAATTCGCTGGGCTGCGCACCGGCATAAAACTGTGTGTTTTCCACCGCGCCGCTTGGCTCGTGAAACGTGGTGCGCCATACGCCTTGCGGGGTGCCAACCAATCCAACCCAATGCGTCAGTGTTGGCGGCAGAGGCATGGCTGCCAGGCTTTCTACTTGCAGGTGCTGTGCTGCGGCGAAACCTTCCACTTCCGCAAAAGCCTTGTGATGCGCCGCGCCCGTTAGCGCAATGTAGGCGCACAAGACGGCCAGGCCCGCGCGGCACCAGTTTGCGCGCGTCCAACGGAATCCCGCGCCCTGATTGGCCGGCAGGAAAATTAGGGCTGCGAAAATTGCGCTGGCAAAGCCGCTAACGAAAATCGGAAAGCCGTAGCCTGCGGCTCTGGCGAAGAAATAGGTTCCAACTGCTCCCAACGTGAGCACGGCCCAGACGGCAATGGCGCGACGCGTAAATTGTGCCGCGTCGCGATAACACCAAGCGGCAAGCTGCGGCACGAGGGCGATCGCGGTCAGTGTCAGATCGAGAATAAAAACCCAGTCCCAGGCCGGGCGGGAATATTGCAGCGGGCTCCAAACCATGGTCCCAAAAGTGGTAACCAGATCGAGAAAAATGTGCGTGGCGATTCCCAGCGCGTAGATCGCGAATAATGTTGTCAGCGGAGGGGATTGCCATTTTAGTAAACGAGCGATCGGTATTGACAGAAGCGCTAACAAGAACGCCCAGAACGGGAGCATAATCGCGGAATGGGTAATGTTGCGGTGCCACTCCATGATGGCCAGCGGGTTGTGCGCGAGGGACCCGGCAAAAATGTCGATGTCTGGGAAAATGGAGCCAATGGTGCAGCAGGCAATGGCGACGCGCGCCGTCGGTGAGCTCAGCGCGCGTGCAACGCCGCCTTCAGCGTATGCGGCAGGTACATCTCGACCGGAGAAAAGCGCTTTGCCGGCCAGTGCGCCAACAATTCCGTGTGTGATCGTATCCATGTGGCAGGTTGCTTAGCGGTTTCCAGAGCAGAACCTTAGATGCGCGTCCGGGTGCACGGTTTCACGATTGACCTACGCGAATCGGAATCGTCAACGGCTTGGTGGACTCGGAAGCGGCCAGCATGTGGCACTGCCCGTCGAATATTCCACCCGGTTCAATCACCAGACACGGCGAGTGGATTTCGCCCGTGACCACGCCCTTTGCCTGGACCTCGACCCTGCCTTTTGCAAAAATAACACCGTCGAATTTTCCGGCAATCACCACATGATTCCCTTCGATCTGTCCTTCGACGCGCGCGCCTTCACCCAGGATCAGGCTGTGGGTGGAAATCACATTGCCTTTAATCTGGCCGTCGATGCGAAACACGCCGGAAGCTTCGAGAGTGCCTTCGAACTTTACTCCCTTATCGAAAAAACCGGTAAATTCGTGGTGCTGCGTGTCTTTACCGCGCTCTTTTGACCGCCATTGCATGGGATGCTCCCCTGACGCGAAACTTGTTTTGTGGAAATAGGATTCTACCGCAGGAATGGCGATTTGAATTGCCAAATTGTCATCCGTTGACGTACTGAGCACTCTTGATTATAGGAGGCGATTGCAGCAAGAACATATCTACTACAAATGTAATATTACAACATCAGACGCTCGTACAGTCCGTTCAGTTGTTCTTCATCATAAAACTCCAGAGATAACTGCCCGGGATGCCCTTTGGTGGGCATTTGCAAAGTTACTCGAGTGCCGATGTGCTTCTGCAATTCGTCCAAGGCGGCCTGCCGATTGGGATCATACACTTCGTTTTGCTGTTCCTGATTGCGCCCACGGGAGCGCCGCGTCGCCATGCGTTCCAGTTGCCTGACGGTGAGCTTGCCGCGGGAAGCCTTCACTGCCAGGTCGTTGCGCAGCTTGCGATCATCAACGGCAAGCAGCGCGCGTCCATGGCCCGCGGTGATTTTTCCTTCTTCGATCAATGCCAGCAGCGGCTCTTCGAGGGCTAGCAGGCGAACGGAATTTGCAACCGTGGCGCGTTCCTTCCCTGTTCTACTGGCCACTTCGTCTTGCGTGAGGTGAAATTCCTCCATCAAGCGGTCGAATGCGCGCGCTTGTTCGATGGGATTCAAATCTTCGCGCTGAATGTTTTCAACCAGCGTGAGTTCCAGCGCCTGCTCATCGCTGACTTCGCGCAAGACAGCGGGCACACGCAAAAGTTGCGCGCGTTGCGAGGCGCGCCACCTGCGCTCTCCGGCGATCAGCTGATAACGCGAGCCAATTTTTCGCACCACCAGCGGCTGAATGATGCCGCTTGTGCGAATAGATTGCGCCAATTCTTCCAGGCGCGCTTCGTCGAAATGGGTTCGAGGCTGAAACGGGCTCGGATCAATCAGATCGATGTCAATCAGGAGTGGTCCGCCGGCGACAACTTGCGCCGGTGCGGCCGCGGCTGCACTTCCTCTGGATGTAACTGGCTGGGGCACGTCGACGGGTGCCTCTGGTTCACGAATCAGTGCTCCCAGCCCCCTTCCCAATGCGTTTCTGGCCACTTGAGATTACCTCCTTTGCAAGGTTGATATAGGCTTCTGCGCCTTTACTATGAATGTCGTAGAAGTGGATTGGCTTCCCGTGGCTTGGCGCTTCGGCCAAGCGGACGTTGCGAGGGATGACGGATTCAAAAACCTGGGCTCCAAAGAAGCTACGGAGGTCCGAGGCTACCTGCTTGGACAGAGTGGTGCGCTCGTCGTACATGGTAAGTACAATACCTTCGATTGCCAAATTGGTATTCAAAGTTCTGCGAATGCGCATTAAGGTGTCCAGAAGTTCTGAAACGCCCTCCAAAGCCAGGTACTCACACTGAATAGGGACCAGGATGGAATCGGCCGCCGTGAGGGCATTCAATGTGAGGAGTCCAAGCGCGGGCGGGCAATCCATGATGACATAATCGTAGTTGCCGGTAACTTGAGGCAAGACCTTCTTTAGTTGATATTCGCGATTCTCTGCCGCTACAAGCTCGACTTCGGCGCCAACCAGATTCTTATCCGCGGGAATTAGATCCAAGCCATCGATTTGGGTTTTCAGGATAATTTTTTCAAGGGGCTCATTGAGAATCAGCGCATTATAAAGTGTGCGTCTTACAGGGTCCTTCGGAAAACCGATACCGGAAGTGGTATTCCCCTGGGGATCGCAATCGATGAGGAGAGTACGCTGTTCAGAAAGGGCTAGCGAGGCAGCCAGATTTATGGCCGTAGTTGTCTTGCCAACTCCACCCTTTTGATTTGCAATCGCTATGATGCGGCCCAATCTAAGCCCCTCAGTGTTGTACTTCTATCACAAGCAAAGCGAAATATGCAAATTGTTTCACGTGGAACAAAACTGAGTGGGGGCAATTCATTATAATGAGGGAAAAAATTTCAACCATTGAGGTAATTATCACTACAGGACGGCTAATGCCCCTTAGCAGGAGCACTAGGGCGGCATGCTGTTCGCGGGGACAACTATTTCTGGGAATTTAGCATTGCATACGGAAACGCATTGAGAACCGGACAAAGTGTTCCACGTGGAACAAAATTGTAAATCACGGTTTTGAAAGGGGAGGGTGAGATTCGACCGGTCGACCGATTAGTATAAATCGTTTCTGGGAATCGGGTAAATGAGCAGCCGGTTGCCATATCCAGCCTGGGCTGCTGGCAATCCTCGTGCAATCCTCGGCTCCAACCCACATCATCAGGTGGCCGCGCCGAGCAAGGGCCTTCGCAGACCAGCGCATCAATTGTTTGAACTCGCCAACAGCACGGGATGTGATGACATTGGCTAGGGCGGTTTCTGGCCGAATGTCTTCAAATCGCTCGGAACGAATCTCGATGCCAACCAATTCCAGTGCTCGTATAACCTCGGATAGAAAGACACACTTCCTCTTATTCGATTCAATCAAAAGGAGTTGGATGCTTGGGCAGATGATCTTGAGCGCCAAGCCGGGAAAACCTGCCCCTGTGCCCACGTCGGCCAGTCGACAGTTTTCCACAGGCAGTAACTTTATGGGAAACATGGATTCACCAAAATGGCGACCCACGATTTCGACAGGATCTTCGATCGACGTGAGGCTGATCGTCCGGTTCCACTTGAGCAGGAGATGCAGGTACTCTCGAATCTGTGCGATCTGTTTGTCGTTTAGAGAAATGTCAAAAGGGGACAATGAGTCGCGGATCTGACGGTCGTCTATTTTGATCGGCCCGGGCAATGGCATCGGGTCAGGCCCTCCGCAAAAATTTGGGTGCGAGAATGCCGGCGACTAAGTCGATGGCAATGTGAGCAGTAATGACAGGAATCAAGCTGCCGGTCCAGATGCGAACAATGGCAAAGATCAATCCTACTACGAATGTAGTTATAACTCCGCGCCTTCCTTGATACAAATGCGCAAACGAGAACCATGCAGATGAAACGATGGCAGCCAGCGCGAGCGGCGGCCCGTAATTGATCATCAACCTTACAAAGGCCATGAAAACGAAGCCTCGGTACAAGAATTCTTCGGATAACCCAGCCGTACAAGCGAGCGCCGCGAAGACCAAAGTTTCCGTCAGATTTCTGGGCATGATCTTTTCTGTGATTGCAAACGTGGGACCACGCTTACCTTCTGGCAGGCTCGTAATTCTACGCAACCCGATCACTTGGTTTGCAGACAAGAAGCCCGTCAAAGCAATTGTGGTCCAAACGACTCTCCATGGATCGGCACCTGCAAGACCCAACTCTAAGGGATCTACTGCTCGTGCCACGCATCGCCAGGCTACGATGGCGACGATAAGCCATTGGAAAAAAATTGTGGACCCGTAGAGGGACAAGCGGTCGGCTCCCGTCAGCTCCGGCTTGTTCAAGAGCCGCTTGATTCGAGCAGCGCCACGCCACGGGACAATTGCGCCGAGAAACAGGAGAATCAAAACAAAATCCCAGGGAATATAAATGGAATTCACAGAAGGGAATGGAAACACGTTCCCGGCACGCAGCGCAAGAAGCGATTGCATCCGGAGCAATGAATGCCGATAGGGAACGGGGTGGCCACGCAATGATCGAGCAGCAAACGCAACTCACCTTCTAGACAACAGTGGGAGAAGCCCGGCGCGAAGCAGGATTCTGCGCAAGTGCGAGCCGCAAGATGCGTTCCATCTCTACCGGGTCGGGAGGACATGCAATGTAGTCAAATGCGCCTGCGCCCAAAGCCCTCATGTAAGCATCCCAATCGGCCAGGTGAGAAAGGACGATCACCGGGGTTCCGCCCGTGGAAGAGGTTAAGACGCGAACCGCGGTACGCAGATTACAATCGGGCAGATCGTCGCTGCACAGGAAGAGTTGAAACGCTTGTTCCTCGACGCGTGATCGTGCGTCTGTCAGCGAGGAACAACGAGTGGTTTGCAGTCCGAGGCGGCGAGCAATTTCCTCGGTCTTTTCGCATTGAAGGGAGTTGGAAGATACGATCAGCACTTGGCAGGAGTTGAACACTTCTCACCTCCCAGCAATCATGTTGACTCGGCTCACAGCGAACAACTTTGCATGGTTAACACTATAATGCGAGAGGGCAGTTGCGCAAATGATTCCAGCACTCGCTCTGTCGAAAATGAAATGAAGGCCAGCCAAACGGGATGTTCAATTCTGGAGGGCATGGCAAGAGAAGCCATTCATGAAGCCAGGCGGAAAATCTCGAAAGATAGGTCTGGCGAGGGCCCTGTCGAAGTTGGGTTTTTGCTCACGCTCTCAAGCCGCAAACCTGATCCGCGAGGGACGCGTCCGTTTGAACTGTACACTACGCCGCGATCCCGAAACCCCAGTGCGTCTGGGCAGCGATCGAATCGAAGTGGACGGAAACAACGTCGTGGCCGAATCGCGCGTTTATCTCATGCTGAACAAGCCGCGCGGAGTGGTCACCACCGCCTCCGATGAAAAAGGCCGCCAGACGGTTTACTCTCTGTTGGGCGACAAAATGACCTGGGTAGCGCCTATAGGCCGGCTGGACAAAGCAAGCGAAGGTCTACTGTTGCTTAGCAATGATTCGGAGTGGGGAGCGCGCATTTCCGATCCCGGTTCGCACCTGGACAAAACATATCATGTCCAGTTGCGCGTCCTGGCTGACCAAGCGCTGGCCGACAAACTTCTTCAAGGCGTGATCGCCGATGGAGAGTTGCTGCGAGCCAAACGCGCTCGCGTGTTGCGTGCAGGCGAGAAAAACATGTGGATGGAAATCGTGCTTGACGAAGGAAAGAGCCGTCAAATTCGCCGCATGTTTGAACAACTCGGGATCGAAGTCCTCCGCCTGATTCGCGTTGCCATTGGTCCGTTGGCATTGGGGCAACTACCCAAGGGCAAGTACCGCGAATTCACCACGACGGAAAAAGATGCCATGGATCGCGCCTTAAAAATCTCCCGAGGTAATGCAGCGATACTTGAAAAGAGATGAGCCTGGAATCGGCAAGAGGAAACTACGATGAAGAGTTTCCTTGCCGGCCAATCAAGCGACTGCCAAGGGTAGCGATGAGGAGAAATAGCGCCAGCGCCAGCCGGTCGCTGGAGCTTTTTATCATCATGCTGCTGTCCGGCGGAAAGAACCAAGCCAAGATCAGCGCTGCGATTGCTGTAGCGATGAGCCCGTTCAGCAAGCCTTCGAGCTTAGAGATAACCAGAACCACCAGCAAAAGAAGGAGTATCGATGCATCCATGCCGACATTCAGCCGATGGCAAAGCACAGCTATGAAGAGCAGAGCGACCGTGGAAAGAAGAGTGCCCGGGAGAGACCGCAGGTGAAATAGTCGCGCCGCTTCGCCGGAATACGCCGCGCCGAGAGAGAGCAGTAAGAAAGTTCCAGCAACACCGAGCAGACAGCCTGTGACCAGGCCGGCCGTAAAACCTCCCATCGAATCCTCCCATCAACGCCTTCAAAAATGACCCAGCCTTCTATATTCAGGACTTCAACCGGCAATAATGTTATTAATTTACGAATCGGGAAATCGACTCATTTGGTGAAGATGTGCTTTCAAAACGTTTTCCCGCTTTTCTAGTCGCGGTGAGCTTCAGGCCTTATGCAGACCTTTCTCCGTTTTGCCGGGAGAAGAGTAAGAAAATAACGACACGCCTGCGTGGCTCAATTGCTCCCATGGACTCATTGGAACAAGGGAAGTTGCTCGTCCATACCAGGAAATCAGGCGCCGAAGGAAGAATCCAAAACACAGAAGAACAATTCCAACCACAATTGTGTCATAGGATTGGCGCTCGACGAGGACTGTCCAATTGATGCCCTCCTCCCAAGATGGAGGAACAGAGTTGATCTTCAATTGGAGGACGCTTCCGATAATCGGCAAACGAGCAATGTGAATAAATGCAGGATGCTCATAATTATAAGCTGGATCGTATCCCGGGAGATTGCGTGTTGCATCCCGCAGGATTTCCGGGTGGGCCAGTTCTTGCCTGGTGAGAAGATGACCATCCTGACTACTTCGCAGAATCGCGTGGAACGATGGATCGACGATCACCCAGCGCCCATCCAGATGAACCTCAGCGACCACATGATTTGTATTCAGCCCCCGCGCGTCCAGCAAGAGCAACCGCCGGGCTTCGATTCCGCCAGCGGAAGCCAGGTTCACGAAGGCATTTGTGGCGGTTCCGCACACATTGAGTAATTCCTTGTAGTTCAAAGTATCGACCGGATCACGGTCTTGTGTGTCGTCGCTGTAATATTCGTCCGAGCGCGCCGGACCTTGCTGCATCCATTCAAGAATTGCGGTTATTTTTTTCTCGGGAGAAGAAGTATAGGGAAGCACCGCGTTTGAAAATCCAGACAGATATGAACGTGTAGAATACTCCCATCCGAGGCCGAACAGGACCAGCAGCGCAGAAGAAATCAATAGCATATTGATGGAAAAAATGGCCGTTTGAAATAAAAACCCCTGTTTGGCCGAAAAAATGCCGCTCATTCCAACCCGCCTGTCACCCCCGACAGAATAAGAGCGAATCTTAAAGTTCCAAAAAAATATTCGCCCCGCGCCGCATTCCTGCCCGCATGGACCGCCACAATGGGCCTCATCATGCCCTAAATTTGCACAAGGGCGCAATTGAAAACAATAGCATCCAACGAAAGGCTGTCGTAATTGACTTTAGGCGTGCATTCGTGTGGGAAACCCCACTTGTCCGGCCTGAGAGAAATCTCAGCCCAAGTTTTCTCCATTCCATAAGGCCCTTCCGCGCACAGGCAGCGCCAATGCCGCTGAATCCGCTTTCCGCGTTGAGCTACTTTCTTTCCCGAATTGCTTCCATGGCTAACCCTCGCGCCACCGACGTGAATTCATTGCCGGCGCGGATTTTGCCCGTTCCGAAACGTCTTTCGAATATGCGCCTGACCGCCGGGACGAAGGAGGAACCGCCAGTTAAGAAAACGGCATCAACTTCCTCGTGTCGCGCGCCCGAAGAAGTGAAGATGGAATCGACGCATGATTCGATTCTGGCGAGATCTTCGGCGATCCAGCTCTCAAAAACGCTGCGTTTCAGAGGCGTTTCCAGATTCACAAACCCATCTGAAAATCGAAAAGTAGCAACAGTGGCGCTGGATAAATCGCTCTTAACCTTTTGAACTGCCCGGTGAAGCTGGTATCCCAGATCTTCCTTGATCAAATGGTTGAGTGCGGCAATCTTCTTCGGTTCTATCGCCTGCGCCTGGACGCTTTTTAGCATTTCCATCACATCCCTGGCTTTCAGGAAAGATAAATGATGCCAATGTTCCAGCTTTGCATAGACCCAGCCCGGCACGGACAGTATCTTGTTCATGGAGCGCATCTCGGAGCCAGCTCCGAGCGCGGGCGCGACAAGGTGCCTGATGATTTTGGCGTCAAATGCATCGCCTGCAAGGCCAATGCCTGCGTTGCACAAGATGCTGGCGGAAGTTCTGCCTTTCCGCTGAATGTCCGGACCAACGTGAATTAAGGAAAAATCGCTAGTTCCACCCCCGAAATCGCCAATCAAGATCAGTTCATCGCGGTCGAGCGTCGATTCATAGTAGCGAGCCGCGGCCACCGGTTCCAGTTCGAACTCCACGGATTCGAAACCCGCAGCGCGGAAAGCCTTCCGAAGCCGTTGTTCGGCGTAACGGTTGTCTTCTTCATTTTCCGCGCCAGCGAATTGCACAGGGCGCCCAACCGTTGCAGACCGGATAGCGATCCCAAACTGATGCTCGGCCTTTTGCCGAAGATCTTTCAGAATCCGGGCGATGAGATCTTCCAGGGCATAGCGCCTCCCAAATACTTCCGTGCCTTGCAGGCTCCGGCTGCTCAGGAAAGACTTGAGCGATTGCATCAAACGCCCTTTGGGGTCCGCGGAAAGATAATGCTCGATTCCTTCGGGCCCGCTCCAGGACTTGACGGTGTTTACTGCGCCTTCCTTCACACGTTCCAGGTATAAGAGTGAGCGGTACGAGTCGGTCAGTTCGCTCAGGTAAGAAAATTGCGCAAGCTCGACTTGACGCGAGCTTCTGGCGATGGCAATCGAGCTGTTCGTAGTGCCAAAGTCAATGCCGATGCTTTTTGATTTCATGGATCAAATAGGTGGATCTGAGTGCTTCGAAATGGGAAAGAAAGTTGGTGGACGTGACAGGGTTCGAACCTGCGACCCCCTGCTTGCAAAGCGGACGCGAAGAATTTCTTCGGATGTCTACAGACAGCTTTAGTCATTGAAAAATCGCGGGTTGTGTCCACTTCCGACCGGCCCGCGATTCCTCCCAATTTCACTCATTTTCTG
>Ga0182024_10023183_pt1 | contig 11140 bp, 9 predicted proteins | sample P32metaG_FD_120480 | JGI IMG/M metagenome (GOLD analysis project Ga0182024, IMG submission 120480) | Permafrost microbial communities from Stordalen Mire, Sweden - P3-2 metaG (Illumina Assembly) | ecosystem: Environmental > Terrestrial > Soil > Wetlands > Permafrost | place: Sweden: Stordalen... | reverse complement strand
TGCGTTTGAATTGGCGCAGAGTTTCAATGGGTTTTATCACAAGCACAATATAAATCGGGAGCAGGACGCCGAAAAACGAGCGTTTCTGCTGCATGTGAGTACATTGGTGCGGGAGCAGTTGGTTACGACTTTGGGATTGTTGGGGATTACGGCACCGGAGAAGATGTGAAGTGCGGTTGAGAGTTCAGAGTTCAGAGTTGAAAGTTAAAAGTTAAAACCAACGGCAACGGCTGCCCGGTCCCGCACATCGGGACCGGCCGCTACAGATTCAAAGGCAACGTCAACGGCGCCCGCCTAAAGGCGGCCGCTACAAAGTCAAAGGCAACGGCGCGAGAAGATAGCGCGCGGGACCGAACGCTAAAGCTTCATGGCGAAGTCAACGATGGATCTTATGGCTACGCCTGTGGGGCCTTTGGCTAGCCACGGTTTTCCATCGTCTACCCAGCAGGTGGCGGCTATATCCAGATGAATCCACGGGGTGTCCTCGGCGAATTCTTTTATGAACCAGGCGCCGGTGATGGCACCGCCGCCTTTGCCTGAGCCGGTGTTGCGGATGTCGGCGATATTGCTTTTGATCATTTCCTCGTATTCGTCGTCCATGGGCATGGGCCACATTTTTTCGCCGACGGCTTTAGCGCTTTCGAGAAACTGATCGAGGTATTCGCGCGGAGTGCCGAACGCGCCGACATGCACGTTCGCGAGCGCCACCTGGATGGCGCCGGTGAGCGTGGCCGCGTCAATCAGGTGCGTGGCGCCGAGCTTGCGCGCGTAGAAAATGCCGTCGGCGAGAACCATGCGGCCTTCGGCGTCGGTGTTGATGACTTCGATGGTCTTGCCGGACATGGCGACCTGCACGTCGCCGGGTTTCTGCGCGCGGCCTCCCGGCATGTTCTCGGTGGCGGGAATTACAGCGATCACCGGTACTGAGGGCTTCAGGTAGGCAATAGCGCGCATGGCGCCGAGCATCGTGGCGCCGCCGCCCATGTCGTACTTCATCTTTTCCATGTTCTCGGCGGGCTTGATGGAAATGCCACCGGTATCAAAGGTGACGGCTTTGCCGACAAGGCCGAGAACCGGAGCATCGGGCCGCGCATTCTCCGGGGTGTAGCGGATCACGATCACGCGCGGTGGTTCGACGCTGCCCTGCGCGACGCCGATGAGCGCGCCCATATTCAGCTCGGAAATTTTTCGTTCGTCGAGAATTTCGACGCCCAGGCCGACTTCCTTAGCCATCGCCTCGGCGCGCGCGGCGAGCATGCGGGGAGTGAGGCGGTTGGAAGGCTCGTTGATCAGGTCGCGCGCGAAATTTTGCGATTCGGCGATTACGCGCCCGCGTTCGACGGATTCGGGTAAATTGCCGTTCTGGATGGCGTCGAAACCGGCGAGCAGAACGGATTGAATCTCGCGATTGGGTTTCTTGTCCGTTTGATATTTATTGGATTCAAAATCGGCGACGCCGAGGCCTTCGGTGACTGCTTGCGCAGCGGCAGGGCCGCGTTCGCCTTCCCGCGCGAGGAAAATGAATTTCTTCACGCCGCGCGATTTCAGATAGCGCAGCGCGGTGCCGGCGATTTTGCGCAAGTCCGACGGCGCGAATTTTTCGGGCTTGCCCGCTCCGACCAAGAGGAGCCGTTTGGCGTCCAGACCTTCGGGGAAATGAACGAGAACGAGCTCCAGGGCCTTGCCGGTGAGTTCACCGGTGGCGACGAGGGCGGCGAGGTGGCCGTCCATGGCGTGGTCAATGTCGCTTAAGATTCCATCAATTTTATTTTCTTTGTCGAAGATGTAGGTGACGATGGCGTCGGCCTGAATTGAAGAGTACGGCTGGTTCTCCAGTTGAATCTGCATGTCTCCCTTTCACTTTTAGCGCCGGCGAGAGCGATACATGGCCTCGCTGGCTTCACGTTTTGCTTCTTTTTGTTTTTCGGATTCGCGGCGGTCGTGAAATTTTTTGCCCTGCGCCACGGCCAATTCGCATTTGGCGATGCCGTCCCGGAAATAAATTTTGGTGGGGACGATGGTCATACCCTTCTGGTGGGTCTGCACCAGCAAGCGGTCAATCTCGCGCCGGTTCAGCAGCAGCTTTCGTTTTCGGAGGGGATCGTGGTTGCGGTAACCTCCGGCAAGATATTCGGGAATATGGCAGTTTACCAGCCAAGCCTCGCCAAGGCGAATCTCGGCATACGCTTCGCGGAGCGTGCCCTTCCCTTCGCGGAGGGTTTTTACCTCGGTGCCGACCAACACCATGCCGGCTTCCAAGCTGTCCAAAAGATGGTAGTTGTAGGAGGCCTGGCGATTCTGCGCAACAATCTTGACGCCTTCGTGTTGAGATTTATCGGGCTTGGATTTCACGGCAGAACCATCATAGCCGCCGGGGCCGAGCCGCCGCAAGTCGCAGAGTGGGACGGATTTCCGGTTACCATCGCGGGGATTAACAAAATTTTCATCCAAAACCGCTGAGGCACTTCTATTATCCATACGTCTAACACAACTTTGGGGATTCCTTGCCGCATACCATGACGGGTGCTAGACTCTTTAGGAAAGAGCCTTCCCGTCGGAGGAGTACTTTTGCGCCGTTCCGGATATTTGCCATTTTTGGTGGCCGCCGCCCTATTCTTGGGAGGGTGCCCTAAAGGCAATCAGGACTATGAGGAGGCCAAAAAGGCCTCCGCTCTGCAGGATTACGACACCGCGCTGGTGCACTACGAACGTGCCGCCCGCTCCGACCCCACGAACGCCGAATACAGGCTCTATGCCGCCCAGGCGCGCTACGACGCCGGGCAATTCCACGTGCAGCAGGGGAAAAAGGCGCTGAAGAACGGCGACCTGCAGCTGGCGCTGGGCGAATTCCAGAAGGCGCAGCTGATTGACCCTTCAAATTCTGCGGCGGACCAGGAAGTGAAGCGCACGCTGGAGCTGATGAATGGGCAGAACGGGCCCAAGGCGCTGAATCCTGCGACGCAGCCGGACGAGCAGATCCTGGCGCAGCCGCCGGAATTGAAGCCGCTATCGCGCGACCCGATTAATGGGTTGAAGATGACGAATGATGCGCGAGTGGTTTACGAGACGATCGCGAAGCTCGCGGGGTTAAGTGTGATTTTTGATCCGGACTTTACTTCGCGCCGGATTACGGTGGATTTCCCGAGTGTGACGCTGGAACAGGCGCTGGACGCAGTGTCGCTGGAAAGTAAGGCGTTCTGGAAGCCGGTTACGTCGAGCATTATTTTCGTGGCGCAGGACCAACCGCAGAAGCGGAAGGATTTGGAAGATGAGGTAGTGCAGACGTTTTATCTTTCGAACACGCTGACGCCGCAAGACTTGACGGAAGTGGTGAACGGGCTGCGCGTGTTGCTGGACTTACACCGGCTGCAGCAGGTGAACGCGCAGAATGCGATTGTGATTCGGGACACGCCGGACAAGTTGTTGCTGGCCGCGAAAATTATTCGAGATATTGATAAGGCCAAACCGGAAGTTTTGATTCACGTGCAGGTGATGACCGCGAGCATGGATCGTTTGCGGGATCTGGGGATTTTGCCGGGGCAGACGGTTTCGTTGGCTTTCACGCCGCGATCTTCCATCGGACCTTCGACTTCGAGCTCCAGCAGCACCACCACCACGACTACAAGCCTTCCGCAGGTCTTATTGAGCCAGTTGAAAAACCTGGGAACTTCCGACTGGGCCCTCACTCTGCCAGGAGCCACAGCGAATGCGATCCTGACAGACGACCGCACGAAAATTTTGCAGGATCCGGAATTGCGGGTGACCGACGGACAGAAGGCGACGCTCAAGATTGGCTCAAAAGTGCCTGTCGCGACGGGCAGCTTTCAGGCTGGAGTTGGTGTGGGCGTCACGGGCAGCTCCGGGGTGGTCAATCCCCTGGTGAATACGCAATTCCAGTACATAGACGTGGGCGTTAACATCGAAATTACACCGCGCGTGCATCCGGATGGTGACATCAGTTTGAAAGGAACCGTGGATGTGTCGCAAATTACCGGGACGAGCAATATTGGCGGAATCAACCAGCCTGTGATCGGGCAGAAGAAAACGGAAATTGACGTGAGGCTGAAGGAAGGCGAGCAAAACATTTTGGCGGGCTTAATCGAGCGCACGGACACAAAAAACATCAATGGCATTCCAGGACTTGGTGAAGTGCCGCTGATGGGGTACTTGTTTTCGGATAATAGCCACGAAGTGGAAGAAGACGAAACGCTGATCGTGATGACGCCGCACATTCTGCGCTTGCCTTCGCTGACGGCTGCAAATCTGCAATCGATGGCGGCGGGCACCGATTCGAACGTGCGCGTTTATCGAGGAGATGAGCCGGCGGCCGCGATACCTGCTGCAGCGCCGGAGGCTCCGGCTGTGCGACAGAATTCTGGAGTTGTTGCGCCGGCGCCGGGCGTGACGCCGACTGCGATGGCGCAGCCCGCTCCGGCGCAGGGCGCGAGCGCTGCGGCGCAGCTTCATTTCGAGCCTGCCACGGTGGTGTTGAAGGCCGGCGACACAGCTACGCTGGGCCTGGCGGTTTCAAACGTGCGCGATCTGTACTCGATTCCGCTGATGATTCATTTCGACCCGGCGGTTGTACGCGTCGAGGAAGTGCGGGATGGCGGATTTCTATCCGGAGGCTCGCAGCAGGTGGCCGTGGTGCAGAGAATCGATCAGCAGCAGGGGCAGGTGATCGTTTCGGCGACGCGCCAACCCAACACGCCGGGCGTGAATGGGACCGGGACTGTATTTGGGTTCGTGGTGCGAGCGATCGGCCACGGCACCGCGCGATTGCAAATTCTGCAAGTGAACGCTCATGATTCGCAACAACAGACGATTCCGATGGTTTCCGGAGAAGCCACGATCCAGGTGCAGTGAGGCGCGATGAACTGGAATCGTTTCAAGTCGAATCCCCTTGTTGCGCACCGGCAATTCCCCGCCCTGTCTCTTTCGTTGAGCCGTAGCCGGCGTGATTCTGCGTCTGGAATGTCGCTGCTGGAATTGGTGGTGGCCTGCGCGATTCTACTGATTTTGGCGACAGCGTCGATCCCGATTGCGCGCAATACGATCAAATGGAAGAAAGAGGAAGAGTTGCGCTGGGATTTGAGGCAGATGCGCGACGCGATTGACCGGTACAAGGACGCGTCGGACAAAGGGCAAATTCAGGTGAAGGCCGGAACGGAAGGTTATCCGGAGAGCCTCGATGCGCTGGTCAAGCCGACTCCGCTGACCGGGACTGCCGCTGACAAACGGATTCGGTTTTTGCGCGAGATTCCGATGGACCCAATTACCAAGAACAAAGATTGGGGGCTGCGTTCCGTACAGGACGATACCGACTCGACTTCGTGGGGCGGACAGGATGTGTTCGACGTGTATTCGAAATCATCCGGAACGGCGATGGATGGTTCGAAGTATTCGGATTGGTAGTTTGATTTGATCCGGTTTGGCGGCCGAGGAAATGATACGCGAAGGTTTCAACACGAGAACGGTTCTGGGACGGCGCGGCGTGACGCAGCGCGGTTTCACGTTACTGGAACTGATGGTGGTGATGGCGATCATTGTGATTCTGATGACCATCGCTACGGCAAAATTCGAGCAAATGGTGGTGAGGGCGCGGGAGGCGACGCTGGCGTCCGACCTGAAGGTGATGAGGCAGGCGATTCAGGACTATACGCGCGACAAAGAATGCGGGCCTTCTTCGCTGGACGATCTGGTGAGCAACAATTATTTGCGGTCCGTGCCGAAAGATCCGATCACCCGCGAAACCGACTGGGTTACGAAATCCGACGACGTCGCGCTGAGCCCCGAACAGAGCTGCTACGGCATTAGCGACGTGAATTCCGCCTCCGATCAGCTGTCGCCATTTACCAGCACGCCATATAGTTCCTGGTAGGTTGCGGGCTGTCGGTTTTTCCTTGCGCATTGTTTCTTTCTGGTGCGCGCAATCAAACCGGATTTTGGGCGCGAGCCGTAGCGTTTGACGGCACTGCGTGCATCCGCTATCATGCTTACGCGGGGTGGAGCAGCCTGGTAGCTCGTCGGGCTCATAACCCGGAGGTCGTTGGTTCAAATCCAACCCCCGCAACCATGGGCGCTGCGAGGCTAAACCTCAAAGCGCCCTTTTTTCTTTTAGTTGCATGCCGAGCTATGACCGTGCCCTGTTCAGTTCGGTATCGCAGTTTTGTTCCCATTCCCAAACGGGGAACAACTAGGGAACAGATCGCCGTAGATTGCCCGTTCCAAGACACGCGCTGCCTCACGTTCTGACTCCTGCGAAATATGTGTGTAAACATCGGCCGTCATATTGATGTTCGAATGCCCCAACAGTTTTTGTGCAAGTTTCAGATTACCCGTTTCCGCGTTGATAAAGCTACCGACGGAATGCCGAAAGGCGTGAAAGCCGGAAGCTCCTAAAGGACGCGGGATACGAAGCCGGTCAAGGGCCGGATAAAGCACGTCCTTACGAAGCACATCCGGGTGCCAGGGAGAGCCATCGTTCTTGCAAAAGACAAAGTCGTTGGCTGACCGTACTGCCGGCGCTTCGTGGTGCATCCTGAGTGCATTTACAAGGACTGTACTCAGGTTGATCGTGCGCACACTGCCGCTTGTTTTCGGGGGAACGATTTGACCTCGCCACAGACTTTGCTCGATTCGCAATTGTTCACTGGACAGATCGACGTGCCTCCACTGCAAGCCTAATACTTCCCCTGCTCTCGCACCTGTGAGAGCGATCACCTGGAAAAGCACGCGATACTTCTGCGGTGTATTCTCCAAAATTTCGCGCACCTGGTTCGGTGACCATACGGGCTTTTCGACACGCCGCACTATCGGTTTATGTCGATTGCGAATCGGGGACCTCTCGACGAGATCATCGTCCAGCGCAAGTGAAAAAATGCCCTGCAGAATCACAAGCAGATTCCGAGGAATACGGGGCCACAGGGTGAAGACCTGGGTGAAGGACGATGTGCAGCGTGAAAATGTTACGTTCTTCACCGATCGCTCTCCCGCGATGTCTTGGGCGCACAGTTCTGGGACTGCTTTGGGCGGGACGACGGGCCACGACAGCCTGACTTGTAAGGCGAACTATCCGATGGACGGCACGTTTAGGCGGCGTCGAAGATGTCGACGAGAGGTTAGCGAAGTTAGAACATCAGTCGTGGGGAAGCACCTTTTTCGCCTTCGTCAGAAGCGCGCCCGCGGCGAATGGCTTGGGGAAAACCTCAGCCTGAACGGTGAGATTTTCTATTCGCTCAGGGAGGCCCGGGTAGTGATCGAGAAATGGCGGGTGGCAAATAACACGCTGCGTCCGCCCTCGGCGCTGGGCTACTACAGGCCGTCGGCGACGGCTGTGGGATGCGCGTGAGCAGAACACATCAGTAATATGAATTTGCAAGATGGCGCGGTTTTCTTGTTTGCGGTCACGAGCCCGCGCGTCGCCGGCAGGGTTTGCGGCGATAATTTTTAGCCCGGGATTTCGACGAGCAGCGCGATGCCCTGCCCGCCGCCGATGCATGCCGAGGCGACGCCGTAGCGCAAATTCGAGCGGCGCAGCTCGCGCGAGACGGTGAGGGCAAGACGTATGCCGGTGGCGGCCAGAGGATGGCCGATGGCGATGGCGCCGCCGTTGACGTTGAGCTTGTTGCGATCGAGATTTAGCTCGCGTTCGACGCCAATGATTTGTGCGCCGAAGGCTTCGTTGATTTCGAAGCGGTCAATCGAGTCGAGAGGCAGGCCGACGCCGTCGAGAAGTTTGCGGATGGCGGGAGCGGGAGCGATGCTCATGATTTCGGGAGGTACGCCTACCGTGGCGACGGCTGCGATTCGCGCAAGCGGTTGGATGTTGCGCGATTTTGCATATGCGCGGGAGGCGACGAGGGCTGCGGCGGCGCCATCCACTATGGCGGAGCTGTTGCCGCCGGTTTGCACGCCGCCGAACGCGGGGCGAATTTTGGAGAGCACTTCGTAGGATGAGGGGCGGATGTGCGTGTCAGTGGCGAGGGATTCGATTTTGCTGGAGAGTTGGATGCCGCGTGGATTGTAGCCTTCGAGCTCGAACTTTTCGGTAACGAGCGGAACGATTTCGCCGGAGAGGAAGCAACTTTTCTGTGCGGCCAGGGCGCGAGAGAAACTTAATTCAGCGAAACGGTCCACTTCTTCGCGCATGATTTTGTATTTGCGTGCGGTATTTTCCGCGGTTTGTCCCATGGTGATTCCGGGCGCGGGATCGAGTAGCGCTTCCCACAGGAAATCCTTGAATTCGACCTGGCCCATGCGAAAACCGCCGCGATGGGTGTAGGCGGCAATGGGATTGCGGCTCATGGATTCGGCGCCGACGCAGAGACCGAGCTCGATTTTTTTCAGGGTGATGGCGTCGGCGGCCTGGCTGAGGGCTTCGATGCCGGTGCCGCAGACGCGTTGGACGAGCAACGCGGGGCGATCGAGCGGAACGCCGGAATAGAGGCCGATGTGGCGGGGGAGGACGTAGGCATCGAAGCTGGCTTGGGCTACGCTGCCGGCGATGACCGCGCCGACATCTTGGGCTGGGATTTTCGTGCGCTCGAAGAGGGCGCGGGCGGATTTAATGCCGAGGTCGGTGGGGGAGACGAGGCCTAGCGGAATTGTAGTCAACGAAGGGAGTGCGGACGCCGTCGAGGAGGTAAATGTCGTCGTGAGCGATGAAATATCCGCCGGTGGTGGTTGTGGTGGGCATGAGTTAGTTCTCCTTAATATTATTGACGCGCAGAATGCGCGAGGATGATTGCGGCGCGTAGAGCTCTTCGACAATTGCGGCGCGGCGATCGAGAACAGCGCATTGATTCAGCGAGCCTTTATCGGTGATTTCTCCGGCGTCTAGCGATGGCGGCTCTTCCATCATTATTGCGCGGGTGACGCGATTGGAGCTGCCGGTGGAATTTGCGGCGGCGGTTTCGAGCAGCGCTTGAAAGTGAGCGCGGACGTTTTGATGCGAAAAAATGTCAGCGGCTGATGCCTCGCGGTTGAGTTGCGGGCAGAGCGCGCGGCAGGCTTCGGCATCGGCGAAAATCAGCATGCCGACTTCGTCGCGGTCGTGGCCGGTGATGACCACGTCGCGGACGAAGGGCGCGAAGTGGCTGAGGATTCGCGAACGCAGCGGGCCGACGCTGGCCCATGTGCCGCTGGCCAGCTTGAAATCCTCGGAGAAGCGGCCGTCGAAGAGGAAACCTTTGTTGACGTCCGCGGGATCCACGAAGCGCAGGGCGTCGCCGAAATTGTAGAAGCCGTCTTCGTCGAAAACTTGTGCGGTGAGTTCGGGCTGGCGCCAGTAGCCGGGAGTGATGTTGGGGCCGCGCACGCGGACTTCTAATTTTGCACCGCGCGGAACGAGATTGGCTTCGACGCCGGGAATCGGAATGCCAATGACTCCTGCCTGATCCGTTTCCCAGGTGGTTTGAATCGCCATGGGGGCGGTTTCGGTGGAGCCGAGGCCGGTGACCATGATGATGCGCTCGCCGCAGGTTTGCAGGGCGAGATCGCGATAGGCGTCCCAGACTGGTTGCGAGAGGCCCGCGCCGGCGTAGAAAAGCAGGCGGAGGTGGCGGAAGAAATTTTCGCGCAGCTGTTCATCAGAGCGCAGGGCTGGCAGCAAGTCTTCGTAGCCTTTGGGGACGTTGAAATAATCGGTGGGGGAAATTTCGCGCAGGTTGCGAATGGTTTCCGCGATTAGGGAAAGGCCGGGCGTGCCATCATCTATGTAGAAGCTGCCGCCGTTGTAGAGAGCGATGCCGGTATTGTGATTTCCGCCGAAAGTGTGATTCCAGGGGAGCCAGTCGAGGAGGACGGGAGGCTCGTCCTGAAGGAAACAGAAAACTTGCGCGATCATTTGTTGGTTGCAGCAGAGCATGCGGTGCGTATTGATGACGCCTTTGGGCATGCCGGTGGAACCGGAGGTGAAGAGGATTTTTGCGACGGCGTCCGGTTGGATTTTTTGGTGCGCGGCTGCGACGGCTGGCGTTGGGCCGGTGGTGAGCAGTTCGGCGAAGAGAGTTGTTGGCCGGCTCGGCGGTGGCGCAGTGGTGACGACGATTTCCGTATCGTGCGGAACTACTTTTTCGAGCGCGCGAGCGTAGCGTTCGCCGTGCGAGACGAAGACGAGGCCCGGCGTGAGGAGACCGAGGGCATGGCGAAGCTTGCCAAAATCGCGCGAGACGAGCGAATAGACCGGAGAAATGTGCGCGGTGGGGGTTCCCACGTGCTGGCCTGCGAGCATCAGCAGAAAATGTTCGAGATCGTTTTCGGAAAGGATGGCGACGGGGCGGTCTTCGGAGAGTCCGCGATCGAGGAGAGCTTGGCCGATGCTGCTGACCGCTTGCAGCACTTGCGCGTAGGTGAGCTTGCGCCATTCGCCGCTCGCTTCCCTTTTGGCTACGCAGATTTTGTGCGGCGTAATTTTCGCCCAATGGACGAGGCGATCGGTGAGGACTTGTGGGTACGGTCCCAGTGGTTCGTCCGCGCGAACCAGGATCGCGCCATCGGCGAGAGGATGGAGAGTGGCGCCGGAGGTGCGCAGGCGCACGGCGCGGACGCGATCGTTTAGTTGGGGCTTGGTGATCATTTCAATTCGTTCGAATTCATGAAAACCAGATTAGGGATTTCTCGCGCTTAGCGACGGATTGCCTCCCCTACTTTTGCTAGAAGCTTGATGTCCGTGGACGGCGGGACATCGCCCGCTGTGGTGACGAGCACGGGCCGCAACTCCGTCATTATAGTATGAAGCAATTGCGCGGCATTTTCCGTGGCGGATGCTGGGCCGGGCTGGAATGCCGCCGGCGGCAGGGCGATGCCGATATTCGCGCGGTTTGGCGGAGGAGATATTTCGGCTGCGCTGGATGCTGATGCTGCTAGCGCGGGACACAGGACGCAATCCCAACTTCGCGCGTACACGACGTCCTTGTTTGCGGCGAAGGAATTCTCGTCGCTGATCAGGAGAACCGGGAGCGCTTCGTAGAAGCGGATGATATTGAACGCTGGCGCTAGCGATGCGGCCCAGGCGTCGCAGTGCTGGGCGGAGAGCACCGGAAAGACATTTTCCTGGATGAAGATTACGTTCGCGCCGGCTTCCACAAATTTGGTTGCGATCTGGGTGATTGTTGCCGCCGCGAGTTCCAGTGCGGTT
>Ga0182024_10023181_pt1 | contig 11140 bp, 11 predicted proteins | sample P32metaG_FD_120480 | JGI IMG/M metagenome (GOLD analysis project Ga0182024, IMG submission 120480) | Permafrost microbial communities from Stordalen Mire, Sweden - P3-2 metaG (Illumina Assembly) | ecosystem: Environmental > Terrestrial > Soil > Wetlands > Permafrost | place: Sweden: Stordalen... | reverse complement strand
GTCCAAGGTCAAAATCGAGGTCGTCGTCGAGGAGGGCCTCGCCACGCGCGCCGTGGAGGCCATCCAGCAAGCCGCGAAGACCGACAAGATCGGCGACGGCAAGATCTTTGTGATCGCCATCGAGGAGGCGGTGCGGATCCGCACCGGCGAGAGCGGCCCCGGCGCTGTGTGAGGGCGCCGCGGCGCCGGATCGCTACCCCTGCTTTGGTTTCGCCGGCGCGGCCTTGTCCGGGGTTTCGCCGGGATGAAAATCGAGCGAGACGCCGTTCATGCAATAGCGCTGGCCGGTTGGCGCCGGCCCGTCCTCGAAGACATGGCCCAGATGTCCTCCGCAGCGCCGGCAATGCACCTCGGTGCGAACCATGAAGAAGCTGCGGTCGCTGGTCGTTTCGACCGCAGCGTCGAGCGGCGCCGAGAAGCTCGGCCAGCCCGTGCCGCTGTTGAACTTGGTGCCGGCGTCGAACACCGGTTGCCCGCAGCCGGCGCAATGATAGATCCCCGCACTGTGCTCCTTGTCGAGCGGGCTGGTTCCGGCGCGCTCGGTGCCGTGCTCGCGCAGTACGCGATATTGCGCGGGGGTCAGCCGCTTGCGCCACTCGGCATCGTCGAGTGTGACCTCGAAGGTTTTTTCGGTTTTCGATGCTTGGCCGCGACCGCTCAAGCGACCTAAGAGACCCTCTGCCATGCTGTCCGCCTCGCCGACAAAAATTGTGCCCGGGGCCACTATATCGCGCTCGCCGGGCTCGTCGTGAAGAGGCCGCGCAACTTGTTGGGCTGATCGTGGGCTAATGCACCCGCTCGCCGGATTCCGGGATCGGGCGAAGCAGCTCTGCGGTCGACCGCGCGATCCAGCACCACACAACGCTGGTCAGCGCGTCGTCGTCGCGCAGCCGTTCGGCCTCATTCTCGGCGACCGCGACCGCATCCCTGCCGTGCCGGCGCACCAGCAGCATCGCAGCCTCCCAGATCTTGCGCTCGTTGGTCATCATCATCACGGTAAATCCCGCCGCACACGGTTCGGTTCCATCCCTGATACTGTCCGGTTGCCCTCAGCCCTCCGTTACCCAACATCTTGTTGTTAACCATGGTGTGTATACTGCATCCTGCTTGCGCCGGATGCAAGGCTTCCTATAATCGCCGCATGGCAGATCTTTTCGACGGCATCGCGCCCTCCGGGACCAATAATACCGCCGACAGCTATTCCGCCAAGGACATCGAGGTCCTCGAAGGTTTGGAGCCAGTGCGCCGCCGCCCCGGCATGTATGTCGGCGGCACCGACGAGCGCGGCCTCCATCATCTCGCCGCCGAGGCGCTCGACAATGCGATGGATGAGGCGGTGGCCGGGTTTGCCACCCGCATCGAGATCGAACTCTCCGCCGAAGGCTGGGTCACCGTGCGCGACAACGGCCGCGGCATTCCGGTCGATCCGCACCCCCGCTTTCCTGGTAGATCGGCGCTCGAAATCGTCCTGACGATGCTGCATTCGGGCGGCAAATTCGGGGGCGATGCCTACAAGACCTCGGGCGGGCTGCATGGCGTCGGGATCTCGGTGGTCAACGCGCTCTCGGATGAGCTGGAGGTTGAGGTGGCGCGCGACCGCCGCTTGTGGCGGCAGCGTTACCGCCGCGGCGAGCCCCAGGGGCCGGTCGAGGATTGCGGGCCGGTGCAAAACCGGCGCGGCACGACGCTCGGCTTTCATCCCGACCCCGAGATCTTCGGCGACGCCTCGTTCCGTCCCGCGCTCCTCTACCGGATGGCGCGCTCCAAGGCCTATCTGTTTCGCGGCGTCGAGATCCGCTGGCGCTGCGATCCGGCGCTGCCGCGGCCCGAGGGCGTGCCCGCGGAAGCGCGGCTGCACTTCCCGGGCGGGCTCGGCGATTTCCTCGCGGCGAGCCTGGCCGAGCGCGATCTCCTGACGCCGCGGCCGTTTGTCGGCCAGGCCGATTTCCCGGATGGCGGCAGCGCCGAATGGGCGGCCGTGTGGCCGGAGGACGAGGATGACGGCCTCTGCCACTCCTATTGCAACACCATTCCGACCCCCGAAGGCGGGACCCACGAGGCCGGGCTGCGCAATGCGCTGACCCGCGGCATCAAGGCCTACGGCGAGCTGATCGGCAATCGCCGCATCGCGAGCGCGACCGCCGAGGATGCCACCGACGGCGTCGCGATGCTCCTGTCGGTGTTTCTGCGCGACCCGCAATCCCAGGGCCAGACCAAGGAGCGGCTCGCCTCGGCCGAGGCGGCCCGCCTCGTCGAAGGCGCGGTGCGCGACCATTTCGACCATTGGCTCAGCGCCGACCCGGCGACCAGCCGCGCGCTTCTCGACCGCATCGCCGAGCGCGCCGAAGAGCGCCAACGCCGGCGCCAGCAGAAGGAGATGTCGAGGAAGAGCGCGACGCGCAAGCTGCGCCTGCCAGGAAAGCTCGCCGATTGCACCTGCGGCAGCGCCGCGGGCACCGAGATCTTCCTCGTCGAGGGCGACAGCGCGGGCGGCTCGGCCAAACAGGCGCGCGACCGCGAGACCCAGGCGATCCTGCCGTTGCGCGGCAAGATCCTCAACGTAGCGAGTGCCTCGGCCGACAAGATGCGGGCCAATCAGGAACTGAGCGACATCGTGCTCGCGCTCGGCTGCGGCACCGGCGCCTCTTATCGCGAAGAGGCGCTGCGCTACGAGCGGGTCATCATCATGACCGACGCCGATGTCGACGGCGCCCATATCGCCTCGCTTCTGATGACGTTCTTTTTCCGCGAGATGGCGACGCTGGTCGACAACGGCCATCTGTTCCTCGCCTTGCCGCCGCTCTACCGGCTGACCCAGGGCGAGGTTACGCATTACGCCCGCGACGACGCGCATCGCGAGGCCCTGATGGAAACCGTGTTCCAGGGTCGCGGCAAGATCGAGATCAGCCGGTTCAAGGGATTGGGCGAGATGCCGGCGCGCTTCCTGCGCGCCACGACGATGGATCCTGCCCAGCGCACGCTTTTGCGCGTGGTCGTGCCGCCGCGCGCCGACCCGGCGGCGGCAGACCTCCCCGGCGAGGGGTTCGCGCGCACCGAAAAGCTGGTCGAGACGCTGATGGGAAGGCGCCCCGAACTGCGCTTCGACTACATCCAAAAGAACGCCCGCTTCGCCCGCGACCTCGATGTTTAAGGCTCTCGCTAACGTCAGTGCGCGCATCGATCGGCGAAAATACCGGCGACGGCCGTTCGCGGATCTTGCGCAAATCGGCGCTTCCGCCTAATTACTGGCGCGTCGGCCCGGTTGGGTTGGACGGCATTGTCGCCTGATCCAACCGACGGTCGATCCGCCGCACGAACTGCGACGGCCTTTCTACCAACTGGAGTTCTTTCTGATGGCGAGCGGTACGGTCAAATGGTTCAACGCCCAAAAGGGCTACGGGTTTATCCAGCCGACGAGCGGAGGCCCTGATGTTTTCGTCCACATCTCGGCGGTCGAGCGGGCCGGCATGGACGGCCTCAACGAAGGTCAGCAGCTGAGCTACGAGCTCGAGCAGGGCCAGCGCGGCCGGGTGTCGGCGGTCAACCTGCGTCCGACCTGACCGTCGGCCGCCAAAGGGGCGCCGCGGGCGCCCCTTTTCTTATGGGAGTACTCATTGGCCAAGGAAGATCTGATCGAATTCGAAGGCACCGTGTCGGAGCTCTTGCCCGATGCCCGGTTTCGCGTACGTCTCGACAATGGGCACGAAACGCTGGCCTACTCCTCCGGCAAGATGAAGAAGAACCGGATCCGCATTCTTGCCGGGGATCGCGTGACGGTCGAAATGACGCCCTATGACTTGTCGAAGGGGCGGATCAACTTCCGCCATAAGGACACCTCTGCACCGCCGATTATGCCCCGGCCGCAGTTCCGCCGCCGCTAAACCGGCGATCGTTGCGGCGGCGCGGGCTCTCCGACAAAACACGGCTGAAACCGCGAAAAAGATTGACTTGTCGAGTTTCATCCCTAATTAAAAGCGTGGACGAACTACCCGTTCTACAGCTTCCGTAAGGCAACAACTTCTCAATGAAATTTAGCGAACTTGGACTCTCGCCTGAACTTCTTCAGGCTGTGCTAGACGCCGGCTACATAAATCCCACCCCGATCCAGGAGCAAGGCATCCCCGTCGTCGCCACCGGGCGCGACGTGCTCGGGTGCGCCCAGACCGGCACCGGCAAAACCGCCTGCTTCGCCCTCCCGATGATCGACAAGCTGGCCGCCGGCCGGGCCCGGGCGCGCATGCCGCGCTCCTTGATCATCGAGCCGACGCGCGAATTGGCGACGCAGGTCGAGGCCGCCTTCGAGGTCTACGGCAAATACCACCGGCTTACGACGGCGCTGCTGATCGGCGGGGAAAGCTTCGGCGACCAGCTGAAAAAGCTCGACCGCGGCGTCGACGTCTTGATCGCCACGCCGGGCCGGCTGCTCGACCTCTTCGAGCGCGGCAAAATCCTCCTCTCCGACGTGCGCATCCTGGTCATCGACGAGGCCGACCGGATGCTCGACATGGGCTTCATCCCCGATGTCGAGCGCATCGTCGGCCTCTTGCCGAAACAGCGGCAGACCCTGTTCTTCTCGGCGACGATGCCGCCGGAGATCCGCCGCCTGGGCGACGCGTTTTTGAACGACCCGGTGGCGATCTCGGTCACCCCGCCAACCTCGCCGGCGGCGACGGTCGCGCAGTCGCTCATTGTCGTGGCGTCGGCCGACAAGCGCGACGTCTTGCGCCGGCTGATCGCCAGCGAAGAGGTCAAGAACGCGCTGATCTTCTGCAACAGGAAGCGTGACGTCGATATCCTGCAGCGCTCACTGTCGCGCAATGGCCTCGATGCGGCGGCATTGCACGGCGACATGCCGCAGCCCAAGCGCACCGAGACCCTCGAGCGCTTCAAGAATGGCGAGATCCGCCTTCTTGTCGCCAGCGATGTCGCCGCGCGCGGCCTCGATATCGAGGGTCTCAGCCACGTCTTCAATTTCGATGTGCCCTATCACGCCGAGGATTATATCCATCGCATCGGACGCACCGGGCGCGCCGGGCGGCCTGGCCGTTCGCTCACCCTGGCGGCGCCGGAAGACGGCAAGGCGGTCGCCGCGATCCAGCAGCTGATCGGCAGGGAGATCCCGCTTGAGCGGGTGGCGGATATCGCGCTCGCCGAACTCGATTTCACCGCCGGCGATCGGCGCCGCGGGCGGCGCCCGGCGCCGCCTCGCGTCGCCACGGAGCGGGCCGCGTCAGCCCGCGCCGAGCCGCGACCGGCGCGGCGCGACAGCGGCCGCGGCCGGCCGCAGCCCGCGCCAGCGGCGCGCTCCGAGCCGCGGCGCGACATCGCCCAACCCGCCATAACGGTGTTCGCGCAGTCGGCCGTCACGCCGGCGTCGCGCGATCCAGCGCAGCCGGAGCGTCGGGTCGTCGGCTTTGGCGACGATCTCCCGGCGTTTCTCGCGCGCGCCCCAAGGGTTGCCGCGCGCGCCTAGTAGGTTATCGTCACCCCCGCGAAAGCGGGGGGCCAGGGCAACCATCCGTCGCTTGCCCTGGATTCCCGCTTTCGCGGGAATGACCCTTGAAGTTTGGGGATAAGGGGATGAGCGACGACACCGGCTGGATCAAGGCCGCCAACCGAAATGATCTCGCCGAGGGCGAGGTGCTGGGGGTTCTCGTGGCTGGCAAGGAGATCGCGCTCTACGATCTCGACGGCGCCCTCCGTGCCACCGACGACGTCTGCACCCACGCTTATGCCAAATTGTCCGACGGCTGGCTCGACAAGGGCGAGATCGAATGCCCGCTGCATGCCGGGCGTTTCGACATCGCAACCGGCAAGGCGACCGCGCCGCCTTGCACCGATGACATCAAGACCTACCCGGTCCGCGTCGCCGGAGACGAGATCCAAGTCAAGATCAGTTGACTGATCGCTCAGAACAGAACCGAGTTCCCGGCGAAGGTCGGGTCCCACTCTTCAATGTCCCGCCCGCCGGAGACGTGGATCCCGGCCTTCGCCTTCGCCGGGAACTCGGTTCTTGTTAATCATAGACCCGCCGGTAAAGTTCGACGATCTCGTCGCCGGTCGGCACCCGCGGGTTGTTGGCGGGGGAGCCCGAGGCGAGGGCCTGGCTGGTCATCACCGGCAGGAGCTCGTCGTAGCGGGCGCGGTCGATGCCGTAAGCGCGCGGGCTCGGCACGCTGAGATCGGCGTTGAGCCGGCGAAGCTCGTCGAGCAGGCGCGCAACGGCCGCCTGGCTGCCTTCACCCTCCTCGGCGAACCCCATCGCGCGGGCGCAATCGGCATAGCGTTCGAGCGCCGCCGGGGCCGAAAATGCGGTGATCTCCGGTAGCAGCATCGCGTTCGACAGACCGTGCGGCACATGGAAGAAGGCGCCGATCGGCCGGCTCATGCCGTGCACCAGCGCGACGCTCGCATTGGAGAACGCCATCCCCGCTTTCGTCGCGCCGAGCATCATCGCTTCGCGCGCGGCGCGGTTTTGCGGGTCGGCACAGGCGGTGCGGATGTTGCGGGAGATGAGGCCCATCGCATTCTTTGCGAGGCCGTCGGTGAACGGGCTGGCGCGCCGGCTGACATAGGCCTCGATCGCATGGGTGAGGCTGTCGATCCCGGTATCGGCGGTGAGTCGCAGCGGCATCGTCATGGTCAGCTCGAAGTCGACGATCGCCGCCGTGGGACAGCAGGCGAGCCCGGCGATCAGCATCTTCTCGTCGGTTTCTGTGTCGGTGACGACAGTAAAGCGCGTGACCTCCGAGCCGGTGCCCGCGGTGGTCGGGATCGCGATGATCGGCGGCCCGGCAAGCGGGATCTCGTTCGGCACCTTGTAGTCGCGCAGTTGCCCGCCATTGGCGAAGAGCACCGACATGCCCTTCGCGGTGTCGATCGAGCTGCCTCCGCCGATCGCCACCAGGCTGTCGAAAGCGCCGGCCCGAAGGTGCGCGGTTCCGGTCTCGATCACCTCGCTCGTCGGATCGGGCACGGTATCGGAAAAGACCGACCACGCAACCCTCGCACCATCGAAGAGCGCGGTTGCCCGGTCGAGGATGCCGCACCGGGCGATATACGGGTCGGTGACGATGAGCGGCCGCGCCAGGCCGAGCCGCGCCAGCAGACCGGGCAATTCCGCGAGCGCGCCGCCGCCGATCGCCATCAGCCGCGGTGTTGTGATCAACGCCGCCATCGCGCTTCTCCCTAGGCCGGTTTCCTCAAGCGAAAGCGCAGGATCCCGCCCGGCTGCTCGCTCGCCTCGATCAGGTCGCAGCCGGTGGTCCGGCAGAAATGCTCGAAATCCTTGGTCGCGCCAGGATCGGTCGCCAAGACTTCGAGGATGCCGCCAGCCGGCACCGCCTTTAGCGCGCGGCGCGCTTTCAGCACCGGCAACGGGCACAAGAGCCCGGTCGCGTCGAGCGTGCTGTCGGGCGCTATCCCCGCCCCGCCATCTGCCTCGGCCATCATGCTCCTCACGGTCGCGGCTGCTCCGCGCATACCATCGGTGTGCTTTCTACCGGTCGCGGCGGCGCTCGGCAACCGGACCCGTGGGACGCGGATGAGGGCGGGCGCTGCTCTCGCCTATTTGCCGCGCGCGGCGTCGATCAGATGTTTGAGGTCATCGAGGCTGATCGCGCCGGGCACAATCTCGTTGCCGATGACGAAGCCCGGCGTGCCGCGAATGTCGAGCGCCGAGGCAAGGCTGGCATTGGCCTTCAACATCCGGTCGATCTCGGGAGCGGCCATGTCGCGTTTGAGGCGTTCGACATCGACCCCGACCGAGCCGGCCGCCCGGAATATCGCCGCATCGTCGATCTGACCTTTGAGGGCCATCAAGGAGCGGTGCATCGCGTCGTATTTGTCCTGCTTGCGCGCAGCGAGCGCGGCCCGCGCGGCGGTCACCGACTCAGGCCCGAGCACCGGGAATTCCTTGTAAACGAAGCGCAGTTGTCGATCCGCGGCGAGCAGTGCTTCGAGGGAGGGTTCGACCTGCTTGCAGTAGGGGCAGCGGTAATCGAAGAACTCGACGAGCGAGGCATCACCCCGCGGGTTGCCGGCGACCGGCGCATCCGGATCGTCAAACACCTCATGGCGGCGCGCAGCCAGTGCCGCTGACGCCTTGTCATGCGCCTCGCCTTTCATCTTGTCCTCGGCCGCCTGCAGCGCGTCGAGCAACGCCTCGGGGTTCTTCTGCAGGTAATCGCGGATGATCGCTTCGATCGCCTGGCGCTGCTCAGGGGTGAACTCGGCCGCTTTCGCCGGGCCCGGCGTTACCAGCGCGAGCAGCGCGCTCAGCCATAAGCCGAGGACCCATAAACGGGGGCGGCGTGAAGCGTCAAAAAACAGCATCACCGTGACAACTCCGATCGGCAAAGCAGGAGGGACAACGCTTCAATCGTCGAGGTGCTCCGCCTCGCGGTGAATATCCTCGGCGCGTGCAAATCCGGGCGTGTTCCGGGCGAGCAATTGCTGTGCCCGAATGGCCTGCTGCATCGCATCCTTCTTCTTGCCGTTGGCCAGCGCTTCCTCGGCCAGCGACAGGGCAGCCATGCCCATCTGATTGTCGCGTCCATAAGCGACGGCGAGGAAGTGCCAGACATCGCTGTCGCGCCCTTCCTCGCGGGTGGCGTCGTTGAGGTAGGCGATCGCCCGCTTGTTCAGCGCCGGGTCGCCCGATTCGATATAAACCTGTGAAAGCTCGATCCGCAGCAGCGCCGCCGGCGGCGCCAGACGCACCGCGTCCTCATAGGGGCGGACCGCCTCGCGGACGCGACCGTTCTCGAACAGCATCTGCCCCTTCAATTCGCGGTAATAGGGGTTGCCGGGGAAATCGCGGATCAGCCCGTCAATCGCCGGCAATGCCTTTTGCAGGTCGGGGACGCGATAATAGGCGATGGCCCGCGCGTAGCGCGCGAGCTCGGAGTTGTCGCCGGGGGGATACCCCGCCAGCGTGGTGGCGGGAGGATCGAGGAAGGCGCGCAGCTTGGCCTTGATCAGGCGCAGGAGATCGGCCGACCCGGGCCGGTCGGGAGCATTGGAACACCGGGCATGCTCGACATGGTCGCGGACATACTGGATGCGCTGCGCGGTCAACGGATGGGTGCTGGCCCATTGATCTTCGCGGTCGCCGGCCAATAATTCGCTGGTTTGCAGGATCTCGAAGAATTTCAGCAAGCCGCGTGCCGAGAGGCAGGCGCGGTCGAGAAAGTTGAGCGCGGCGTGGTCGGCCGTCGCCTCCTGGGCGATCGAGAACTGCAGAAAGTGGCGCTCGCCGACCCCCATCGCGCCGAGCAGCGGCGCGCCGCTGCGCCCGGCGACCGCAGCTCCCGCCGCCACGACCATCGCGATGATGCTCGCGATGCTGGCATTGTGCATCGCCTCCTTGGTGCTGATGACATGGCCGCCGACGATGTGTCCGGTCTCGTGCGCGATGACGCCGATCAACTGGTTGGGGGTTTCCGCCTTCTCGATCAGCCCGGTGTTGAGGAAGATCGCCTGGCCGCCGGCAACGAACGAGTTGATCTGATTGTCGTTGACCAGGTAGATGCCGACATCGCCCGGATCGAGCCCGGCGGCGCGCCACACCGGGCTGGCCATGGTGCGGATGTCGTTCTCGATCTCGGTATCGCGGATCGCGGCCGCGCCGCCCTCGCCGGCCCAGGCGGAATGCACACCGCAGACCATCGCGGCGAGCCCCGCGGCCACGACGAAAGCCCGCAACGAACGCTCCGATGGCGCGGCTTTCACCGGACCGGGCCGGTCACGATTGGGTCAGCCGTTGCCACCACCCCCGGCGCGGATTTGCCGGCCGCTCGGTCACCGGTTGGACCTCTTCGTGGGCGAGAGGAGATGGCAAGGCGGATGGTGGTTCGCTGCGATGTGCTGCAGGGGTTTCCGCCGTGGCTTCCTCGAGCATCCGCTCCGCTGCGCTGGTGAACGGGATGCCCTCTTCGGTTTCGGCGCTCGGAACCGGTGCGGTCGCGGTTTCGTGTGCTTCCCGTTCCGCGGCCATCGGCGCCGGGGCAGGCGTCGATTCGGTGGGCTCGCCGGCGAAAGGCGCGAGGCTGGCGGCTTCCATCCCGACCTCGGCAGGCCATGGCTGCGGCTCCGGCTCCGGCATGATCTCCGGTTCGCGCTCCTCTTCCGCGATCCGGACAACCTCGATCGTCTCGGCGGCGGCCGATGTTCCGGGCGCTGCGCCCGCGGCCTCGCGCCGGGGCCGCGTCCGCCCGCCACGCCGCCCGCGCCGGCGCCGGCGCCGTTCCGCCTCGGCTTCGCTCTCGGTCTCGCCGCGCAGCGGCTTTTCCGTCGCCTCGCCAGCCGTCGCCGGCTCGCCGGGCTCTGCTACGGTGGGCGACGCGGCGGGCGGCCGGGCCTCGTGCGGCTCCTCGGTTCGCCGGCGGCGGCGGCGGCGGCGGCGGCGGCCGCGTTCTTCCTCGCTTTCCTGTTCCAGAGCCGGTTCGCTCGCTGGAGCCTCGATGTCGGCGACCTCCGGCTCCTCGTCTTCCTCCTCGACCAGGGTCGGCGCCTGGATCGCGCGCAACGGCGGCGCCTCGCCCGCGCCATAAACGCGGAGCCGCTCCAGGCGGAAGTTCGGCGGGATCAGCGAATCATCCTGGGCAACCATGACCTTGAGGCCATAGCGGGCCTCGATCTGGGTCAGCGATTCCCGCTTCTGGTTGAGGATGTAGAGTGCCACGTTGGTCGGCACGTAAAGGCAAACCTCGGCGGCGCGGCGGCGGGTGCCCTCCTCCTCGATCGAGCGCAGCACATAGAGCGCCGTCGATTCGACCGAGCGGATAAAGCCGGTGCCGCCGCAATGCGGGCAGGGCTGCGTCGAGGCCTCGGCCAAGGACGGCCGCAGCCGCTGCCGCGACATTTCCAAGAGCCCGAACGGGCTGATGCGGCCGACCTGGATGCGGGCGCGATCGTTCTTCAGCGCCTCTTTCAGCCGGCGCTCGACCGCCCCCTGATTGCGGTGCTCCTCCATGTCGATGAAATCGATGACGATCAGCCCGGCGAGATCGCGCAGGCGCAGCTGGCGTGCGATCTCGTCGGCGGCTTCCAGGTTGGTGCGTAGCGCGGTCTCTTCGATGTTGCGCTCGCGCGTCGAGCGGCCGGAATTGACGTCGATCGCGACCAGCGCCTCGGTCTG
>Ga0182024_10023180_pt1 | contig 11141 bp, 9 predicted proteins | sample P32metaG_FD_120480 | JGI IMG/M metagenome (GOLD analysis project Ga0182024, IMG submission 120480) | Permafrost microbial communities from Stordalen Mire, Sweden - P3-2 metaG (Illumina Assembly) | ecosystem: Environmental > Terrestrial > Soil > Wetlands > Permafrost | place: Sweden: Stordalen... | reverse complement strand
TCCGCGCCTCGCAGTTCAGCGACGTGCCGCATGTTAGCGCGCGGTCGCGCTGTGAAAATACCCAGCCTCCCGAGGCTCTTACCACGCCCGATCCGCTGATGGTTCCGGCGGCTGCTGGAGTCAAGGTAAAGGTGAGCTTCATCATCGGCGCCGACGGACGGGTGCACAGTCCGCTCATTCTGGAAAGCGCGGGTCTCGCGGGTGACCGCAACGTCTTGCAAACCGTACGGGCGTGGCGCTACCGTCCGGCGACCTGCAACGGCGTGCCTACGGAAGCGGAAGGTAAGATCGAGTTTTCCCGACGCTAGTAAGCACTCGCTTGGTCTAGAATGAATCATCGCCCGCCCCCAAAAGAGCGCGGTCTGAATCGTGGATAGAGACAAGAAACCCGGCAAACCGTCTGGCGCGATTCCGGCGCAGGATTCCGAAGACGCAACGCCCAGCGTGGGCCCCTACAATCCGGCGCTAGGTGAAATCTATCAGCGATTGTATCCGGAGATGCGGCGGCCCAAGCCGAATCAGGAAGCGATTGCCGCAGCCCTGCAGGCCATGCAGCGCCTCACCATGAAGATGGATTCCGAAACCGCTGTGGAGGAAACGACGCCGCAAGCCAACCTCGGCTCGTCTACGGCTTGCACTTCCTGCGGGCATCACAACCGCGAAGGAAATAAGTTCTGTGGCATGTGCGGACTTCCCGTAGAAGCCGCGTCCGGGGAGTTGTCCGCTGCCGAATCGTCAAGTCGCGATGTGCCAGGTCGCAAGCTGCCAAGTCGCGAGGTACCCGGTTTCGATTTGCAAGCTCGCGAATCGCAGGCCCTCGAAGACCCAGCCCGCGAAGACCAGGTCTTCGAAGACGATGAGCCGCGGATTCGAATGCCGCACGCCGAGCGGGAAGCCGAGCGGGAAGTCCATCCTCCGGTTGGTGCTACCGCGGGCGCGCACCACTATCATCATCATTACCACCATCACTATTTTCAGAATGGAGTTGAAGGCACGGTTGCAGTGCCGCGGGCGAATGCGCCCGAGAGCGCGCGCGAAGCGGACCGTCTACGCATCGCTGCCGCTGCCAAAGGCGAGCCCATGAGCCGCAGCGAAGCTGCTGTGCGGCGTCTGACGCAGGAATGGGTTTTGGCGTGCAATACGCGACAACTCGATGAACTGCTCGACCTCTACGCGCCCGATGCGCTGGTGCTGCGATCGAACCTTCCGCTGCTGCGGGGCGCTGCGGCCGTGCGCGAGTTCTTCTTCTCCGCCATCGAATCCGGTCTGGGAGAAGTTGCGGTTGAACCGATTCGGGTGGAAGTGCTTGGCGACCTGGCTCATGAAGTGGGACGCTACAGCGCGCTGGTTCCCGGAACCGCGGGCAAGCGCCGCGAGGAGCGGGGCAAATATCTGTGGGTCTTCGCCAAGCAGAGCAGCGGAGATTGGAAGCTGGTCTCGGAGTGCTGGTCGAGCGACCTTACGCTATCGGGCGCGGAGTCGGATGTGCCCAAGCCTGCGATTTCGTCAGCGAAGACGCAGCCGCGAAGAGGGTCTTAGGCCGCAGGTGTTAGGTCTTAGGCTCAAGTCCTATCACCTATCATCGAAGGCTAACCCACACCAAGCTTTCCCGACTCCTCGCGCAACTGTTCCAGTGTTTCCATTTGTATCGTCTTCATGCCGAGCTTTGCGGCGCACTCGAGGTTCAGGGCGCGGTCGTCAATGAAACAGCATTGTTCGGGATTGATCTGCGTGGTCTCGAGAGCGAGACGGTAAATGCCGCTCTCGGGCTTGCGCAATCCGACGAAGCAGGAGCTCACAAACAGGCGAAAGTTTTCCCGCAAGCCGAATTTTTCGATGCGGTGAAGGTTCAGTTCGCGCGACTCGTTGTTGATAGTTCCCATGAAATATTTGCCGGAATTGGCGAGGCTGCGCGCGAAGGCGAGAACGTCCGTCTTCGGCTGCGAAAGAGAGAACATGTAATCCCGAAACTCTCCGCGAGTGAAGGAACGATCGCGATAAAAAACGGTACGATCCAAATACTCGTCGAGCGAGATCTTGCCGCGCTCGAATGACGAAACGACCATTTCGTGCCGCGCGTGAAATTCTTTTTCGTCGAGACGAAAGTGTTCGAGCGCCGCAGCGCGTTCCGTGTGATCCCAGGCGTTGGTGTGGAGAACTCCTCCAACATCCCAAAAGATGGCGTGAATCTCCGGCACTGTGATCTCCTCTCTCCTCTTGTCATTCCGAGCCGTTTTTTGGCGAGGACTCTGCTTTCGATGTCTTGAGTGTAGATCAATTTGTGGCAACTTGATTAAGGATGAAACCTGCGCGCTCTGCGCCATTTCAAAACCATTGATCGGATCAGTTTCAGCGCCTATAGACGGTGGTGTCGGGATGGTAGTTTCGCCAGTCGAACCAATAGTCTTTCAGTGCGGGAATGCGTGCCAGACATTTTCCCTGTGCGGGGCCGGAGGTGGCGCAGCCTTGGAAGTTCCATTGGCTGGCCGTGGTGGTGTCGAGCAGGGACCAATCTTTTTTCCCGGCTGGCGTGTCGCTCTTTGAATCATCCTGCAGAAAGAATTCGGTTTCGCGGCCATCGATGCGGCTGAGGAAGACGCGGAATGATTTTCCGTCGGGACCTAGGACGAGCAGCAGAGGCGTGCCGCTGACGCGATCGAGAATGGGGGACTGCTTGGCGAAAGTTTCCCAGGGATAGGCGCGTGCGGTGCCATTGATGGTGAGTCCGACGACGACGTCGCGCGACTTCAATTCAGTCCAGGGAAAACTGATGACGACGGGGAGCTTGGCGACATCCGGCTCCCAGTTGCTGTCATATTCTTTTGTATATTTCGCGACGGGCGCGAGCACCTGGCCGGCGGGAGATTCGCTTCTCCACTCCCCGAAAGTGAGTTCGTCGCTGAGCACGAGTTCCAGCGCTGCGCCCCGCAGCGGGCCATAGATGGCCTTGCCGGTGATTTGTTGCCACCAGGTTCCAGTTTCCTTGTCGCGCATGAGGAAGTTCTGGTTGTTGATGCCGGCAACATAAAAATGCAGCTCGCGTCCGTTGATGGTTCGTGTCCACACCAGACCGGTGTGACACAGCGTTCAATAAGTCACCGCGATGGGCACGCCGCCGACGACGTCATTGAGCACATGATGGTAGGCCATCTGACTGATGGGATAGGCGCGGGCGTCGGTGCCGAGGCGCACGGCCATGATCATTTCTTTCGCGTCAAGCTTGCTGTCAGATTGCGCCAGGAATTGCGGGCCCGCGATGGGATGGAACATCCATTCGAAGTAGTTGAGGCGAGCCATGACGGCGGAGAAAGTGACGACGAGCAGCGTGAGTACGAGAATGGACCTGCGCCAGCGGCCGGCAGTTTCCCACAATGCCAAGGCGAAGGCGAAGCAAGCGAGTGCTGCGATAAGTGTACCTAGAGGAGCGCGCTGGCGCAGGGCCATGGCGATCAAGAGTGCGCGCGGCGCTTGATAATGAAATGGACGAATGATAAACGCCGGAATAAAGAACAGGGCGATGGCGGTGAGGGCGCAGAGAGAGAACGCCGTCGAGATCCACCGTGAGGTCCTCTGTTGTCTCTGGGGCGTGGACGGAAGAGATGTGTTCATAGTTAAGGTTAAGGTCAAGGCTAGCAGGCTCGAACGATTTTAGTCCGTCACTGTAAGGGAAAGAGGCTGGCGGAGGGAATAGTACAAAAAAATAAAAACCCCGATCCGCGGAGCAGGACCGGGGTTCTCGGTGATGCGTGTTGTTGTGAGTTATTGTGGAGTGAAGTTTTGGTGGAAGCTTAAGCTCACTACGTCCTGGAAACTGGGGGTTCCGGGAGGCAGGTTCGCCGGGTTCTCGAACAACGTGTCGAAGAAATAGTTACGTTGCGGCGCGCCGTACACGGACGTGCAGCACTTGAAGTTGCCGGTCGCATACTGCGAGTAATACATGCTGATCATCGATCCGGCATAGTTGACGACTGCACCGTTTCCATTGTCGGAGCGGTCCTCAAGATAGCGGAGGAAGTTGTGCATACCTCCGTCCGTACCAAAGTCCACTTCGGTGGACCACCCAGGATTCGGGAACGGAATGCTCTTTCCCGCGATGATCGCCATCCGGTAGTAGCTAGTGTTTCCATATCGACCTATGGTGCAGTTACCGGTTTTAACTGCGCAGCCGGGGTACTCGAAGCTCTCGTAGTCTGTCCAGCCAGTGTTGGTCGACGGACTCGTGTTGTTCGCCGGTGGGTTCGACAGTAGCGTAACCGCATCGGCCATGATGGATGCCGCCGAGTGCGGAGTCGTGAGTGTGTTTTCGCTCGGCCAGAACGGATCGGCGGTGCCGGTGTTGTAGTCGCCCCAGACGTACACGGGCTCTTCCGAGGCGACGGTGAAGCCGTTACCGTTGGCCGACAAGCTTCCGCCTGTTGGCGGAACGAAACTGTTGCCGGAGCTATCCATACCGCCATCGACCAGGCGCAGCACATGGCGCGGTCCGGCCACCATGTTCCACTCTGCTGTGGTGGTGCCGTTTGCGGCCCATAACGCGCCGTACGACTCGCATTGCACCTGGTTGGCCGTGACCGTCCCGTAAATGTAATAAGGCAAGGCCATGTTCGTCGTGTTTGTGATGCCGAAGCCGGCGCCCAGGTTCGTCTCTCCCCACTTATCGACCTTGCCGCCGTTCACCGCCGCGCCCTTTACGGCCGTATCTTCCGGCGAATAACCAACGGGGACGGTGGGGGGATTGTATGCGTAATAGGTGATCGGCTCAAGGTTTCCGTCGGGCACACCGACGGCGGAGCCGCTGTTGACGACGTCGTTCAAGCCGGACATGCCTGAGAGGCCGGGGGGATAAAACTGCGTCAACGGATATTTGTCCGGCAACATGCCGCGGCGATCGGAGAAATACAGAATGTAGCCGTTGTACGTCGAGGCGTTGACCAACTTGCCGCTGCCGCTCGAATATGGGGTCGATGCCTGCAGCCACAGCCACAGGTTGCCCACGTCGAGTTCAACAGCGTTCATGATTCCGACCGGACTGCACATCGCGTTAGCAGCTCCAGCTCCGCCGGGATCTCCCGAAGGCCGGGCATCGTGCGGTTCGCCTTCGCGTGAGTCATAGAAGTTGATGGGCAGCCAGTTGTTGGCTGTTCCCAATCCTCCCATCGCACTGCCTGTGCCCACGGTTTGTTGCAGCTGTTGCAGAATCAGGATGGCCGGACTGACGCCATTCTGACACTGAGCCGCGGGGTAGTTAGGATAGTTCTTGCACAGCGGAGCCGTGGCGGTGGAACTGTTGTAGGGGTGCGTCGGTGGATTATTGTAGGTGCGGCCAAAACCGTAGCCCAGCCATTGCGTCGTAATGCCGACCCATGAAGTGGGGCTAGTCCCGCAATTAGCGGCGGTTGTCGGGCAATATTCCACGCGTAGCCATGCTCCCGAGCAGAAGGGGTCGGGGCTGGAACTTGTGACCTGGCCAAACAGCGGCCACGACGCTAGCGTAATGCTGCATCCCGTGGGCGCCTGCGGTGCCCAGTCGTTCGTGCCGGTATGCTGCAGGGCGTTGGCGAAGTACATATTGCCGACCGCGGGGACACCACCCGGCACTGTCTGCTTAGTGGTGACATAGCCGGCGGTGCCGAGATCTCTGAACGGCATTCCGATCTGAATGTCCTGCGTCGCGCTGTCGGAACGGGTTTCACCGGGATACAGTTCGGCCTCGGTATCGGCCAACAGGATGCGGATCGAAGCTTCGTTGTAAAGCCGCGCGGCTGACAGCTGCGCGGTGTCGCCGGGTGTAGGCTTGCGAATGATGTCGATCGCACCCACCGCCGAGCTGTTCACGAAGGGCAACTGCAACTTGGTGGCGCCGGTGGCTCCGTTCTCGACGAATCCTTTAAATGTTCCCTGGGAAATTCCGGGCCAAGTCGTCGTGTTTGCCGTGCCGGTCGGAGGGAAACCGCCTGCCCAGCTTCCCGTGGTGAGAGCAAGGCAGTTCGAGCCTGCTCCTGGCCCAGAGGCCGGAGCCGCAGGACAACCGCCCGAGGCATACGGAATGTAAACGTTGCCGTTATAAGAGCCGGCGCCGGGGCCGGCGGCGGTGCCATTCTCCAGTTGCGAGATGATGACCTGTCCTACCGCGGTAATTTTGTCGGTAAAGGTCAAGGGACCGCCGTTGGCAGCCAGGAACAGATTGCCATTGGCATGAACGCGGCCACCGAAGTTGAATGGCGGTCCGGCGAAATAGTCGCAATCACCGTCGCAGAATACACCGAACTCGAAAGCGGGCAGCAGGGCAACTTCCACCGTGCGCGTCAGGTTAACGGAAGCGCCTGTGGGTGTAATCGCGGCGTTGGTCGTGGACTCAAACGCCGAGGAAGCGCGAGTAGCCGTCACTTGCAGGGTGAAGGGGATGAGAGTTGCCACCATTCCTTGATTCTGGCCAGCTCCGACGATGTCCCACGAACCGCAGGGTTGCGGAGGATTGGGACAGGCCGTGCCGTTGGTGTGGGTGGCTGGCCAGGTGATGGACTCGACATAGTTCATGCTGGTGATGTTCGAGCCGGCAACGTTGGTCGGCCAATTGGCGGGAGCGGCGAGAGCCGTAATGGACGCGGCGGTGGGCGTCTGAGAGGTTTGGTACAAGACGGAAAGTTGGGCCGTCAGATTTTCGACGCCGGCCTCCGCGCCGTAGTAGGCTTCATTGCCTTCCAGGTCGTTGCTTCCCATGCGCTGTTCATTGGTCACCAGATACAAAAGGCCGACGGCCAGCGCCGACATTACCAACGTCAACAGAAGCGCGGCGATGAGCGTGAAGCCCCGCGAATCTCGTCTATGCTTGCTCATTTTCTCTCCCTCGAACCTCGGACTCGACCCTTTAAGAAAGCGACTCATTGGCAAACCTTACTTTGGCTGCTGTAGGAGTTGCAGAAACTCATGTTGCCAGTGCTGACGGAACTCGCCAGATACATGCTCTGAAATCTGTTTCCACTTGACACCAAGCTTTGCCCCATCACCCACATGTTGACCTTCTGAATGAGGGCGGGGGAATCGCCGGCTGCGATCGGGTTGGATTGATTCGCATTCATCAGCCCGGCTGTGGAACTGATTACGTCATAGCTGAATTGAAGGTTGATGATGTTGTCGGCTACCGGAACCGCAGTGAGCCCGTTAACCTGGCGCATGAGGCGCGGAGTTTGGATTGTGCCGCCGGCAGGGGGCACTTGCAGAAAGTAAGTGACAGCGTTGAGGCGGCAGACGGTGACCGTGTTGCCTCCGCCAAGAGCGGGTCCTAAGTTGTTAATCATGTTGGCCAGGCTATTGGCGACGGCCGTGCCTTGGTTGAAATTCAGAGCATCCGCGCTCGCAAAATCGATTTGAGCATTGCTTGGGATACCGGTGATTTCGGCCACGACGGCGGCGGTTTGAGCGGCGCTGGTTCCCCCGGCTCCAACGCCAGTCCCTGGAGTGCTGACGAGGAAGAACAGCAAGCCGCCTACGTTAAGGCCGCCGGGCGCGAGAATGTTCTCCGGCAGGGCCGCGTTGGGGGTGGCCACCAGTGCCACTGCGGCATCGGTTGTGGAGGGAAAAGTGAATACGAAGTTGGTCAGCGGAAAATTGTAGTCGCAGTAAATGGAAGTGATGCTGTCGTTCACCGCCGCGGGAGCGCTGGGGATGACCGCGCCGCTCTGCACGCCGTTGCCGAAGCCGGGAAGGATGCCGTACATGTAGTTTCCGGTCGGATAAGTGTCGGCGGGAACGTAACAGGTTCCAGCTTGGTTGCAAGCGACTTTGGTGGGCGTTCCGACGGGCAATTGCAGGCCGCCGGAGGGCAGACCCGCGCCCGCCATACTGATGTCCTTCGTCATTAACTCGATGCCGGCGCGCATATTTTGCTGCACCTCGGCGCGCTGCGTAATGGTGAAGGTCGCGTTCATCCCTTGGCGGAACATGCTGGTCATGGCGACGATGACGATCAGGCCGAGCGTGCTGGCGATCATCAATTCCAGAAGGGTGAAGCCGCGTTGCGAGTTGGTGATGCGCATCTTCATGGTTTTCATCGGATTAGTGGTAGCTGGAGACCAGTCCGTTCACGGTGTAGGCGTAGGGGGTGCCTTGCTGGCCGGGTTTAGTGTAGGAAACGGTGACGCTTACGGCGATGAGATTGGTATTGACTGCGCCGCTCGGCAGAAACGTCGGAGCGAAAGTGATGGTACGGGTGAAATTGCTCAGGCTGTAGGTGACGTCATCGGGAGTGCCCAGAATACCGTCGGGGCCGGGCAGCACCAGGCACTCCACTCCGCCCGGGCAAGCGATGCCGGTGTCGGGAGCAGTACAGGGCACATCGTCCGCCGTGCCGACGATGCCATCGGGTCCGGCGCAGAGCAGTGGCTGGGCTCCGCTCAGGAAGATTCCGCCGTTGGCGAGGTTGTTGATGGCCGCGAAGGGCTCTTGCTGGCTGTTGCGGGCAGTGTAGATGCTTTCCATGGCATCGAGCGCCTTGTGGCGCGCGATGAGATTCTCCTGCGCGGATTCGGTGGCGCGGATCGTGGTGGCGAAAGTCGCCATCAGCGCGAGCAGGCCGATGGTCATAACGACGACAGCGGCTAGGAGTTCGATCAGCGTGAAACCGCCTTCCGTAGAATGTCTGCCGACGAATTGTTTTTTCTGCATCATTGTTGCACCCAAATCCAAGCGCCCGCCTGTTGAGTCATTCGCCATCCCCGGACTCTGCCGGTCGTTCCCCAAACCGTGACAGCCCGCGAATTGAATACACTATCGTTAAGTCGGGTGACATAGACGATGCCGTTGCTATAGTTGCCCAAGTTGTCCCGCGCGGAGCCGTCGGGCATGAAGACGACGTAATTCAGGGGCACGCAAGCCGTGGACTCGAAATCGATGGCATTGAGGCCGCAGCCGAATCCATCGGGCGTGCCGGCGGGGAATCCAGCCTGCACCGCAAAACTTATATCCTGAGGTATCGAGTAGGTGATCACCTGCTGCAGCGGCTGCGCTATTCCACCTACCAAAGGCGGCTGGTACTGGATCTGGATGGTGCCCGCCGGAAACCCTATCGGATTGAAGTTGACGTAATATTCGTGGCTCTGGGTGATGGCCAGATTTCTGGTATTGCGCAAGACCATTAACGTGGTGGCATAGGCCGAGTCGACATGGCTCTGATTCAGCATGGGACGCAAGCCGATGAAGGTGACGGCGGCCAGGATGAGAGCAATGCTGAGAGTGATCATCAGTTCCAGCAGAGAGAAGCCGCTTGTTTTAGTCGATGCCATAAGTTCTTGCCTTGGGGGGATCCGGTTGCCTAATGCGCTGGATAACTTCTAAATCCCCACTATTTCTCCGCTAAGCTCAAAAGCGTTGGTGCACGCGGGCAACAGTGGCAGCGCGCACTCGTTGGGGTGCGGGCATTCTTCATCGTAGGGAGGGAGGGAGGAAGCGTCAAAGCACTACGGTGCAACGTGGGAGTATTGGTCTTTTGTAATCAGTGTGGTGACTGATGTCACCCGATTGAGAGTAGAGCGGTTAATAGAATTTCACCATACGTTCGGAGTGCAAGTAATGACTCCGGTAACTTGTGGGATGAACCGTGGTGATCCTACGATGGCATACGGGTATGACTCTCTCATCACTCCTGGTTTGCGCGGACGATGCTTCGGTGCAGGTGCTGAAGCGCGTCCTGGAAGAACTCGACGTTCAATTGGAGTTGTGTGCGGATGTGGCGCGCGCGGCCGTCCGGCTGGCACAAGAGCGCTTTGACCTGATCATTCTCGATTGCGAAAAGCAAGGGGACGTGACGTCCTTATTGCATGAGGCCCGCACTTCCCGTTTAAACGATACGTCGCTGGCGGTGGTGGTCGTGGGTGGGCAAGAGAACATCCGCGAGATATTTTCTCTGGGAGTGAACTTCGTGCTGTACAAGCCCGTGTCTTATGACCGCGCGTTAAGCAGCTTTCGCGCGGCGCAGAATTTGCTCTACCGCGATAAGCGCCACAAGGCGCGAGCCGTGGTGCATACGCATGCGACCGTTGACTACGCCGGCGGAGAACAAGCCAAAGCCACGCTTGTCGATTTGGCGGAAGATGGCATGGCGGTGAATTTTGGAAAAAGGCTGCCGCCGACCTGCAAAGTTTATTTTCAATTTCAATTGCCCGGACAAACGGCGAACGTGCGGCTCTCCGGCCAGGTGGTGTGGCAGGATTGGAACGGGCGCGCCGGGATTCACTTTGTGGATGTGCCGCAGACTTCGCGGCGGGTTCTGCAGGAGTGGTTGAAGATGAATCTGGCGGACGCTTCGAGGCAGCGGTTGGCTTCGAAAGAAGTGAAGGTCGAGCATTCGATTCGTCCCGATGAGGATGGAGTGCTCTCTATCGCCGCTGGGAAGAAACAAGATTTGAAAACCAATAACGGCGAAGCTGCGGCCCGGCTGCGCGGCGGTCTCGGCAACCGTCGCGGGGAAACCCGCTATGCGTGCCGTCTGGGGGCCGAGGTCTATCAAAAAGGAAGCTCGGTGCGGAATTACTGCCATCTCAGCGATCTGAGTCCCGGTGGATGTTTTCTGGAAATGCCATTGGCTTTCGAGGCGGGGGTGACAGTCGAGATTGTGGTGCGCACCTACGAGATAAAGTTGCGTTTGATCGGTCAAGTGAAGACCTCGCATCCCAGCTACGGGATGGGAGTGCTGTTCCATCTGAACACCAAGGATGAACGGCATGGCGTGCAGACGCTGATTGATTTCGTGGCGGCCACGGCGCAGAGCAGCGAGTAGTTGCCGGTACCCGGTTTCCAGCTGCCAGTTCTTCGTGTCGCCGTCTGATCTCTTGCTGTGAATTCCTCCCCAGAATAATTTCTCCGACGCTGCGCGGATCGGGATGGACTGGCGTGGGCGCCCACTGAATTTGGGGTATACCCTACCTACCCCCACCCCCGAGCCCCTATTGGAATCATCGGGCTAGCAAGAAATTCCTTGTAAATCTGAAGGTCTAAAGGACTTAGACATCAAAATCCGTGAAACAAAGGAGTTAAGGACGCGACCATGTTAGTGCGCGACATTACAATACGATGGTCCCGACCATCACTGCCTCGACCATGATTGCGCGAGTTCAATGGTGGGCGCAAGGTTGGATGTCACAGGG
>Ga0182024_10023179_pt1 | contig 11141 bp, 8 predicted proteins | sample P32metaG_FD_120480 | JGI IMG/M metagenome (GOLD analysis project Ga0182024, IMG submission 120480) | Permafrost microbial communities from Stordalen Mire, Sweden - P3-2 metaG (Illumina Assembly) | ecosystem: Environmental > Terrestrial > Soil > Wetlands > Permafrost | place: Sweden: Stordalen... | reverse complement strand
GTGCAGGACAAACTGGTCGATTACGCGCGCTCGGGACATGGCGTCTGGATGATTCTCGGGCAGCGCACCGACCCCTCCTTCATCACCCAGGAGCTTGGCCGCGCGGGAATCTTCACCGCTTCGCTGAAGGATCCCAAGCCGCACGGCGAGACAACACCGCAATCGACAGACTTGAAGGATCCGCGCAATCCGATGGTGTCGCTGGTGGCTTCGGCGCAGCGTGACGCATTTTCGGGGGCGTTGGCGGCAAAGTGGTGGTCGCTGCAAGCCGGCGACCCGGATGCCGCAGTGATTCTCGCCTCCACCACCGGCGATCCGCTCGTGCTCGAACGACCGATGGGGCGCAACGGCGGGAGAATCGTGGTCTGGTGTACGTCGGTCGATGGAGAGTGGAACAACTGGCCGCTGATGCCCAATTTTGTCCCGCTGGTGAATGAAACGATCTATCACCTTTCGAGCGGCCAGACGCGCGGCCTGGACAATCGGGCGCTCCATGCCGGCGAGCCGCTGGTCTGGACCGGTTCGACGGCGCATCCGCCGCAGGCCATCGACGTGACGCTTCCCGATGGAACCATCGACGGCAACAGGAGCCCGACGCTGGCCAACGGGCGCTACGAATTCCGCTACAACGATGCATTCCTTCCCGGCCTGTACGCCCTGCATTTCACGCCGACTGACATCAAGCCGCAGCCGATTTATTACGGAGTCGGGATCGATCCCAAGGAATTGGATCAGCGCTCGCTCAGCACGACCGACCAGAAGCGCCTGGCCGATGCCGGTTTTCTGGATGACGACCACGCCATCTCAATTGACGATCTGTCTGCGGTCATTCGCCGGGAAAACCCCGGCACGGACCTCTGGAAATGGCTGGCGATGTTTGTGATGCTGAATCTGCTGGCCGAAACGTATCTCACGTACCGGCTCATCCGAGTGCAGAAGAACGTGAGCGTGGCGGCGGCGATGGGGCCAAACGTATAGCGAGCGGGCGGACCGAACCATGGCGACTTTTTCTCCCATTCTGGCGGAAGCGGCTGCAACGCCGGTTGTCCGCGCCCTCAGCTTCGACCCGGCGTTCAACGGGTTTCTGATGGTGCTGCTCGCCATTGCGGTCGGCGTGATGGTGTTCTATCTCTATCGGGAGCAGCAGAAGATCGCGCCGCGGCGGATCGTGCATTGGCTGACGGTGATCCGCATCGCACTGGTCATCCTGGTGATGCTCCTGCTTCTGCGACCGATCCGGCAATGGTCCAGCACGCACAACGCCGGCGGCACGCTCTGGGTCGTGGTGGATCAGAGCCTGTCGATGAAGCAGACCGACCGGCAGTCGAGCAAGATCGAGCAGTTGCGCTGGGCCGACACGCTGGGATACCTTCCCGCGGATAAACGCCCGAGCCGGCTCGATGCTTTCGCGGCAAAACTGTCGGCGCTGCGCGGGGAACTCGAATATCTGCAGGCCAACAACGATATTTCGCCGGGACAATCCACGGCCACCGATGGAGCGGCTGGTAACTCAGATGCGATTGCGAAGTGGCTGGATCGACTCAACGATCTGACCAGCGAAATCGCGAAGGATCCGCAGGGCGGCACGGCGGATACGACGGCGGTAATAGCCAATATCAAGGCCATTTCCGGCAACGCCACCGAAGCGTTGAAATCGCCCGGCGCGTTTCCCTGGCACGCGAGCATCGTCTCGCTGGCCTCCGATGTCACGAAACTGCAAGCCGCGGCCGACCACGCGGATACCGACCTGCTCTCCCATGCCGGCGCCGATCCGGATGTGCAGAGGGCGCTGGCAACCGTCGCCGCGATGCGTCGAGCCGATCTGGTCTATGCTTCGCTTGCACAGAATCTCAAGGGCGGGGAGAAATCGCTCGCCCAGGTGCTGGCGAATCAGGAGACGCACATCGTGACGTTCGCCGGCGGACAGCAGGAGGTGGACGCAACGGACAAGGCATCGCTGCCCACGCTGCTCAAAACCGCCACCGAACCAGTCGGCGGCTCGACCAATATTGCCGATGCACTCAAATTTGTCGGCGACCAGATGTCCGATTCCAACGCCACTTCAGTTCTGCTGGTTTCCGACGGACGGGCCAACGATGGAGGAGACCTGATCGAGCCCGCCAGGAGACTGGCCGGCCACGGCGCGCGCGTCTTCACGCTCGCCATCGGATCGCGGCAAGTGGTCTGCGATGCGGCGGTCGAATCGGTCGACGCCCCGGACTGGATTTACAAGGATGACACGCTGCGCGCTTCGGCCCTGCTGCGGCTGGATGGGCTCGCGGGCAAACCCGTGACCGTCGATTTCCTGCGCGGAACGGAAGTAATCGATACGAAAGTGGTCACGCCGATGTCGAATCAGGCTTCGCAGGTCGTCACCTTCCGCGACAAGCCGCCGGAGGCGCGGCTGTACGATTACGAAGTGCACGTGCGGGAGCTCCCCGAGGAAGTGATCAAGGAAAACAACCGGCAGAGTTTCCGCGTGTCGGTGAAGAACGACAAGCTGCACGTTTTGATCGTCGAGGATGAACCGCGCTGGGAATATCGGTATCTGGCCAATTATCTGTCGCGCGACAATCGCGTGCAGTTGCAGACGGTATTGCTCGAACCGGCAAAAATCGCGGAGGTTCAGACACCGGCGCCGATCAAGGCGCTCGCGACCAACACCCAAAACGTCGAAGCACAGATTCTGCCGCAGACCAAGGCGGATTGGGCGGGCTTCGATCTGTTGGTGCTCGGGGATGTACCGGTGGAGTCCCTCTCGACTGAGATGCAACAGAACATCACCGCGGCCGTGCGCGATCGCGGGGCGACGCTGCTGGTGATTGCCGGCCCGTTGAACATGCCGGGCCGATATGCCGGGACGCCGCTGGCCGATCTGCTGCCGGTCTATCTGAATGCGAACTGGACGGCGACGTCGCTGGGTGAAGATCTCCATAATGGATTTCAGCCGATGATCGCACCTGAGGGAGCCAAATCCATTCTCAGCCAGCTCGGGCTGGACGAAGCGAGCAACGCCGAACTCTGGTCGGCCATTCCCTCGTGGTATTGGCACAGCGAGCAGACGCAGGCGAAGTTGTCGGCCAATGTCCTCTGGTCGATCGGTCGCAAGGCGGGCGATACCTCTCCCGCCGACAGCAACGCACTGGCCGCGGCGAGACAGCGAGCGCTGCTCAGCACGATGTCGGTGGGCCTGGGCCGGGTGATGTATCTGGCCAGCGATTCAACCTGGCGATTGCGGCAGGTCGATGGGCACAATCTCCACGAGCGTTTTTGGGGGCAATTCATCCGCTGGGTCGTCGGCAGCGACCTTCCCAGCGGCGGAAAGTTCGTGCGCTTCGGCACCAACAAGCCCAAATACGCCGACGGCGAACCGATTCACGTCAATGCCCGCGTGCTCAAGGAAGATCTCACTCCGCTGACCGGGCAGCATTTCAAGGTGGTCGCCAAATCCGCCAACGGCACCATTCTGCATGATGCCGAATTGGTGGACTCGCCGCAGACGCCCGGGTTTTATCATGCCACGCTGCCGAACCTCCCCGCCGGGCAGATCGAACTGACATTGGTCGGCGGCGAAGTCGAACAACTGCTCGATTCCGACACATCCGAAGCGGCCAGAAAGCTGAACATCCAGGTGCTGGCCGATGAGAATCTGGAATTGCAAAACATCAACGCCGACCATCAAGCGATGGAGCAAATCGCCCAGGCCGGCGGCGGCATCGCCCTCGACGCCCAATACGCCGGTGTGTTGGCCGATCACATCCCCGACCTGCGCCATGATGAGACCAAGATCCAGCAACTGGGAATGTTCACCGATCCAAAGGATCCCTGGACGCGCAAGGCACACTGGGGATTCCTGGCGATTTTTGTGACGCTGATTACGGCGGAGTGGATTCTGAGAAAAGCGGGCGGACTGGTTTAGTAGTGATGGCGATCCAGATTACAATAGATCAACTCTGTGCGATTCCGCATGCCGTGCGATAAGCTGCTGGTGCGTTCGGCGAGCGAATCTTGCTGCGAAACCGGTGGAAACAACATTGCGATTTTATACACAAGCCGAGTGCGAAGAGTGGCTCAAAGGCCGAAACCGCCAAAGGCCCGACCACATCCCGAACTCTCGTAACCAGCGCATCGCATACCCATCGAAACCGGGTCGAATCCGTTTCCTGTCGCAGTGGATCGCCGATTCGCTCACGCACCGTATGCCGGCGCTCCTCTGGGTGACTGAATGGGGCATCTGGCCAAGCAGCGAGAACTGGCACCTGTACTACAGGCTTCGCCAGAGCTACCTCGACCAGCAATTGCTGGATGAGGTCCCGGGGCACCTGTTTCTCGAACATGAGACCGAGGATCTCGCCTCATTCTTGCAATTAGCGATTCTGAATGGCTGGGGTGGCTGGGTTTTGACGGAGGCGGATTACGTCAATGTCTTTTTCAGCCATGATGAGTTCGTCGATTTCTATGCAGATCGCGATGAGAACCTGTCGGATCTACGAAAAGTCTGGGGCAGCGATGCACCGGCCGCCAAATGACAGGAACAAGCCTCAGTCCAATTCTTCAGGCGGGGCGCCGCGCGCCGTGGCGGACATGCAGGATTTCCACCTGACGACCCGTCACGCGGTACAAAATCCGATCTGGCTTTACGATGATCTGCCGCAGAGAGTATGAAACCGAGTCATTTTCGGGCGCTGCCCCGAATGCCTCGGCGCATTGTTTCCAAAACATCAACCTCACTCCGCAGCCGGTTTGGAAATCGTTCCGCGTTGTCAGGCGAGCGTTTGGCAATGAAGTCGCGTATGTCGCCCAGGTCGTCCAGGGCACGACCCGTAATGACAACCCGGTGTTTCATCGGCTCAGTTCGTTCACCAATTTCCGCACTGCCTTGCGGGCATCATGCACCTGGCCGGCGTCGGCTTGCCGAACCGACTCCGCCAGCGCCTCCAGCACCGACAGCTTCTCGACCTGATGCTGATACGCCGCCGCATCCTGTACGACCACCGATGGCCTCCCGTTGACGGTTAAGACCTCCGGTCGCCCGGTGGAATGCAGCCGATCCACGTGTTCCTTGGACTTGCGGCGAAAGCTGTCTAACGTATGAATGTCTGTTGGAAGGATCATATACGCCCTCGTTCCGTATCTCTCAACCTTCCGGCGTGTCGATGAGATGTTGCAGTCTCGCCGCCAGTTCTGCCGGCAATCGGGGTATCCAGGCCGCGTCGATCAAACCAACGCCCAGCAGATCCTGCAAATGCACCTGGTCCTTGCGGCGAAACGAAGTAAGTTTCATCCGAACCAGCGCATCCAAAGAAAGCACGCGGAATTGATCCAGTTGGTGCGCCTCGGTCACATCCGGAGCGGGAACGGCGTATTCCTGCCGCACCTTTTCTCCGGCAAGTACGACATGAATGGCATCGCGAGCGCTGGCTTGCGGCCCATCAAGGAAGAGATCAATGCCGGCCACATGACGTCGAACAAAGCCGGCGCTTTGCAATGATTGATTGGCCGCGTCGAGATCCTGGCGGCGAAGGAGAATGTCGACGTCCTGCGTGTTTCGCACGGCCGCGGCGTCGACAGTCGCCACCCAAGCCGCAACGGCGTTGCCGCCGGCCACCGCATACGCCACGTGCGCGGCCTCCAGAGCAGCCGTCGCACGCAACAATCTTTCCTTGACGCGCTCCACGGCCCGCACCATCCGATCCAATACAGTTTCGTTCGTTGACATCCTTACCACAGGTTCATTGTACCACAGTTTACCGGCGCTACTCCTCCCGCTGCCCCGGCTCTGCGGCGGCGCGGATGTCGCCGTCGCGGATGATGCTTCTTCGGATGAACAGCGGGCGGCGCTTCACCTCCTCGAAAATGCGGCCGACGTATTCGCCGAGGATTCCGATGCCGAAGAGATTGATGGAGCCGAAGAACAGGATCGTGATCAGGACCGTCGTGACGCTCGGCGGAGTCAGCTTGGGAAACAACAGCTTGAGGAGCACTTCCGCCAATATCATCAGCAGGCTCAGCGCGAACATCGCCGTCCCGATAAAGCTCAGCAGATTCAGCGGGACATTGCTGAAGGAATAGATTCCCTTTTTCGCCCAAGCGAAGTTTTTGCGCAGGCTGTTGGTCGTCTTGCCAAAACGGCGCTCGGGGCGCTTGTAATCGATCCCCGTTTGCCTGAAACCGGCGAAGGCGCGGGTGCCGCGGAGAAACAGATCGCGCTCGGGGAAGCGGCGCAACGCCGCGACTACTCGCTTGTCGAGCAGGGAAAAATCGCCGGCATCATGCGGGATCGGGACGTACGAGAAGTAATCGAAGACGCGGTAAAACGCCTTGTAGGCGAACTGCATGTAGAGCCGGGCCTCGCGCTGGACGCGCCGGCCGTACACCACGTCGTACCCTTCCCGCCACTTGCCGACGAACTGCTCGATCAGGTGCGGCGGATCCTGCAGATCGCCATCCAGCAGGACCACCGAATTCTTCGACGCCACATCCATCCCGCTGCGAAACGCGGCTTGCGAGCCGAAATTTCGCGAGTGAGAAATTCCTAGCACGCGACGATCGTCGCGGGTGATTTTGCGGATGACCTCCTCGCTATCGTCAGGGCTGCAGTCGTTCACGAAGATGATCTCGTAGTCAACGTTCAGCTTTGTGAAGACCTGTTTCAGCTCCGCGTACATGACCGGAATCGCCAGATTGTCCCTGTAGCAGGCCACCACGGCGCTGACGCTGTGTTTTGTATCGAGGGCGAATCGCTTGGAGGATTTCTCGTAGGCGGCTTTGTCGGGAAGGGCGCGGAACCAGTCGATCGTTCGCCCCAGACCCTGGCGAAACTCCGTCCGCGGCGACCAGCGGAGCCGCTGCTTCGCCTTCAGCGGATTGGCGTACCACTCGGGCAGATCCCATCTCCGTTCGGGCATGGTGAACGCAGGCGTCCCGGCGATCGAAAAGACCTCCCGCGCCAGTTCAGCCACGTCGCCGATGGTCGTGCGCCTTCCTGCGCCGATGTTGAACGACTCGCCGTAATCTTCCTCCGTCAGATTTAATGACGCGTCAACGAATGCTTCGGTCACATCATCCACATAGACAAAATCGCGAGAGATGTGCGGCGAGACAAACGGCGGATATTTTCCCTCCAGCCCGTTTCGCACCAGCGCCGGGATCAGCCGCGAGGAATCCTCCAGCGGCCCATAGGCGGAATAAAGACGCAGGTTGCAGCAGGGGAGTTTTTTGCGCTTGCCCCAGAAGTAAAGCAGATTGGCGGCGGCGACCTTTGAAACGGCGTATTCGCTGTTGGGGGCGCTGGGATCGGATTCCTTGGGGGCGGAGGCATTGTCCCCGTATTCCGACGAACTGCCGGCATGAATGTAACTCGACACGTTTCGGCCGACGAGCTGCTCGAGCAATCGGGAAACGAAATTGAAATTGGTCTGATAGATCAGCTTGCTGTCGGTTTCAAACGAATAAGCGCCGTATGCGACGCAATCGAAAATGACGCGGGGGCGGACGTCATCGAGCAGGGATTCGAGATTGGAATCGACCAGCAGATCGACGACCCGGACATTTTGCTCCGGGAGATCTTCCAGCCGCCATGCGGGCATGCGAGTGGTCGTTCCCACCGCATCGGGGCGAACCTTCAGGATGGACCGGAGCAGATTTGCGCCGATGAATCCGCTGCCGCCGAGAACCAGGATCGGGCCGGGGAGCTTTTTGATCTTGGCATCGAGATCGAGACCAGCGGGAGGGGTTCCATCAGCCATGAGTTGCCCCCGTTTTCAAAAGATCCATGATTGATGCAACATCCAGCGCGGATTCTTTACGATGGAAAAGTTGCGAACCGTATCTTCCCGATGGGTAAGCCTGTGCGGTGCGATGGGCAAACCATCTTGGCGATGCGCCATCGAGCAGCAGGCGATGCGCGACCATCTGGCCGACGCTTCCGTGCGGGACGTGTTCTTCGATCACGACCAGCCGCTGCGATCGCGTGACATCGGATTTGAATTCGGGAGGAACATCAATCAATGGCAATTCCCCGACCAGCCAGATGCTCGGGCGCGACGCTTCGTCCATTTTCCGGGCCGCATCGAGCACTCCGCCCACGATTGGGCCGACGGCCAGCAGCGTGGCGCCCCCGCCGCCGCAGAGTTTTCGCCAATTCAGATAATGCGGCTGCGCCATTCCCTTGGGCAGCTCGGTGCGCCCGAGACGAAAATACGCGGGCGTAGGGCTGGCCATGAGCCGGTCAATCATGGCGCTGACATCGCCATCGAACGCGGGAACGAAGCAGCGCATGTTCGTGAGCGAGAGCAGGGCGCCGTAGTCCTCGATGGCGTGATGGGTCGCCCCCATGACGCCATAGCCGTATCCTCCGCCGTTTCCCACGAGCACGACGGGGAGATTGTGCATGCAAAGGTCGTTGCGGATCTGCTCGAACGGGCGGGCGTAGATGAACGGCGCAATGCTGTAGCACCAGGGGCGAAACCCCTTGCGCGCCAGTCCCGCCGCCATTGAAATCATGTGTTGCTCGGCCACGCCGGCGTTGATGAAACGCTTGCCAAGCGCCTCGCGCAGCGGTTCGAGCGCGGCGTATCCGAGGTCGCCGGTGAGGAACATAAAATCCTCACGCGAAGCGGCGCGGATGAGAGATTGGCAGAAGACATCGCGCATCGGTCAGTGTCGCCCCCGGTCTGTTTCCTCGTCCAGTTCCTTCAACGCGGCGGCATATTGCGCCGGATTGAGCGGGAGGTAATGCCATTCCATCCTGTCTTCCATGAATGATACGCCGCACCCCTTGCGGGTTTTGGCCACCACGATGCGCGGTCCGGCGTTGGAAGCAAAGGGCGTCAGGACCGTTCGCAGAGCAGAGAGATCGTGCCCGTCCACCTCGATCGTGTGCAGGCCGAAAGCCCGGAATTTCTCGGCAAGCGGGTCGAGATTCGCGACCTCGGCGGTTGAGCCAAAACCCTGCAAGCCGTTGAGATCGACGATCAGCGTCAGATTCAGCCGCTGATGCCGGGCGAAGATCAGCGATTCCCAGCTCGAACCCTCATTCCATTCCCCATCGGATGTGAGGCAGAAGACATGCCCCTTGCCGCCGCGGAGTCGTTCCGCCAGCGCCAGCCCATTGGCCAATCCGGAGCCGTGACCGAGGCTTCCCGTGGCGAAGGCGATTGCGGGAATCGCATTCGGCGGCGGATGCCCGCTGAGGCGCGTGTTTTCTTGATGAAAGGTTGTCAGTTCTTCCTCGCTCAGCAGGCCGAGTGTCCAGAGCGTGAGATAAAGCGCGCCGGCGGCGTGACCCTTGGAGAGGACGAATTCGTCCTGGGGCGTCATCACTTCGTGATAGAGCGTCAGGAGAATGTCCAGCGCGGAGAGATTGCCTCCAATATGGCCGACTCCGGCCTCGAAGTGCATGCGCAGAAGCCGGCGTCGCGCTTGGCGGACAAACGCGGGATTCAGCGGATGCTTGTTCATTCCGGATAAATCCTCGGCCGTGTCAAAGCGCGTCTACGTCGCAGGAACAAAGACCTCGCCATCCGTCGCTTTCGGGGCATACTGCCCGCGCGAACCGCGATAGCGAGATACCAGAACCACCCAAGCGAGAAGCGAGACGATCGAAATCCACTTGCCGATCTTATAACCGCTCGGAGCGTACTCCAGAAGGAAGTGATGCCTGCCCGCCGCCAGAGGAATCGCGCGGAGCGTGAGATCGGCGGGCATGACGTTGTATGTTGTCTGCGGTCCCGGATCGATCGGGCGGGCGCGCCAGTATTTGCTGTACGAATCGGTCACCAGCAGAATTGCCGGCTCGGGAAGATCAGCCGTGATCTCCATCCAATCGGTGGAGTAAGCAACCACCGATGCGGTTCCCGGCGCGGCAGCACGGGGATTCTGCGTCGGGGCTGGTTCGGGGTTGGACTCCAGTATCACTGTCTGGCGGGGATCGAAGTTGGGCGATTGAAGTTTTGCCGCAAGCTGTTTTTCATCGGACGCCACGGTGCAGCCCTGGATCAACTGAAGTTGAGGCATCGGGTTGTCGAGAAAGCGCACCACCGGAACATTCGCCCGCTGTCCGCGCGAATCCACGGCCTCGATGGTTCGGAAGAAGTACCTGCAGCGAAGCAGCCGGAAGAGATCCAGATGGCGCGTTAGAATGACAATCGGCGGCATGAAATTCTTGAATTTCGGATCGTCGAGACTGACGTCTTGCGCCACGCAAATAAAGTCGGCGTAGCGCTTGAGCGTGACGGGATCGTACCCGTAGATTTCATTGTAGTTATCGACCATTCCCAAATTGCTGAACTGCATGAACGGATGCAGCTCGCGATACTGCCGGGTGTCCTGTGCCGTCGCGTTGAGCCACTCATTGGGAACCGGGACATTCAGCGGGCCCGAGACGAGAAGCCCATTGGCGAAAATGAACAACTCCGCGACGGTCACCGCCGCCAGCAGAATGCTCAACCGGGGCGAAATCCTCAGCAGCGCGAGTGCGCCGCCCATGACCACGAGCGTCAGAGCGCTGACCCAGAACTGATCAGCGGCATATGCCCCGGTCTTGGACGCAAATGCGTCATTGAGCTCGACCGGACCTGCCAGATGGATATTGTCCTTGGACGTTGCCAAATCGCGGACGAATCGCCCCCATTGCGTCTCCAGCCCTCCGCTGGATGAAAACCAGATGGCGCATCCGACAAGGCTGACGCATGCCGCGGCCACAGCCACGGTGATCAGCGGACGCCAGCTTGTTCTCCCGGCAACCAGCACATCGAATCCGATGCCGGCGAGCATCGCGAGATAAAGCGTCATGAACCAATTGAAGCGGGCGACGGTTCGAAAACTGCTGAAAAGCGGAAGACAATAGTACGCAAAGTCGAAGACCCACTTGAGATTGACTCCCAGCGCGAGGATGGTGGAGATGATCAGCAGCGTACAGGCGAATTGCCGCCGCCCGCTGCTTCCGTGGATCGCGCCATACCCGGCCAGTATCAGTGTGGTAATCCCGCAGAAGAGACTGATCTCCCAAGGATACCAGATGCCGATGTAGGGTGAATGTGAAGGCACCCCGTCGCCCAGCGGCGAGCCGGCGAGCAGTTGCAGAAGATTTTCCGGAGGCAACGGACACTGGGCGGCAAACTCGTAATTACTGCCCCCCT
>Ga0182024_10023178_pt1 | contig 11141 bp, 7 predicted proteins | sample P32metaG_FD_120480 | JGI IMG/M metagenome (GOLD analysis project Ga0182024, IMG submission 120480) | Permafrost microbial communities from Stordalen Mire, Sweden - P3-2 metaG (Illumina Assembly) | ecosystem: Environmental > Terrestrial > Soil > Wetlands > Permafrost | place: Sweden: Stordalen... | reverse complement strand
TAGCGTCCGGCCATGGCCACGCCGGTCATCACCGGAATCAAATCGCCCAGCATGGAAATGGGCGAAACGATGTGCAGGTTTTCCAGGTCGCCAAAGTGGCTGGTGCCGTCTTTGCCGCGCGTCGGCGAAGAATATTTGGCCATGTGCTGGGTGAAGATGTCGCGCGGCGGCACGCCTTTGACCAACAAGGCGCCGATGTTGCGGATCATCGGCGCGAGCCAATCTTTTTTCTCTAGCGCAAACGCGGTGCCTACGGAAATGGCTTCCTGGCCTTCGCTGGAATACAGACCGCCTACAATTTTGTTCTGGCGGAAGAGCTTCACCATGGTGTCTTCCACGGCGCGGTTCAAACGCATGTAGTAGTACAGGTCGAGGTACTGTTGCCGCGTCAGTTGCTTGTTCATCCGTACTCCCTGCGCTATGAGACCAAAACTTTCGTGATCACTAGACTCCGAGCGCGTGTGACGGCTCAGGCATGGCCGCACTGGGCTGCTCCGCTTTGTCCAGCCGCACCAACAAATCCGCCAGCGAGCTTTCCCGCATTTCCAGGCCAACCACTTCGCCGAAATGAGCGACCAGCGGCGCTATTACTTCGTTGCGGCTCACCGCGCGCTGCAAAAGCTTTTCGAGCGAGGTAGCCTTTCGCCCCGCAATGCCACACGGCACGATCAAATCAAAGTAGCGCAAGTCCGTAGAGACATTGTAGGCAAAACCGTGCGAGGTCACCCAGCGGCTAATATGCACGCCGATAGCTCCCAGTTTCTCCTCGGTAACCTGCTCGCTCGCGGAGCCGTTTTCGTATGAAGAGCCAATCTGGCTTGGACCGCCACGCACCCAGACGCCGGTCTTTTCCGCTACGCGTTCGGCGCGGAAGCCAAAGTCCGCGGTAACCCGGATCATGGCTTCTTCCAGCATGCGCACGTACCAGACCACGTCTTTGCGGATGGCACCCAGATTCAAGATGGGATAACCGATCAGTTGTCCCGGTCCGTGGTAGGTGATGTCGCCGCCGCGATCGGAGCTGTGAAACTCCACATTTTTCTGCCGCAGCACTTGTTCGGACGCCAATAAATGTTCGCGCTTGCCGTTGCGCCCCAGGGTGATCACGTGGGGATGCTCGCAAAGCAGCAGAACATCTTCCACTGCGGCCGCTTTGCGTGCCGCTACCAGGCGTTTCTGTAACTCCCAGGCCTCGGTATAACCGATCAGACCGGCGTCGACGGTGTAGCAAATGTTCATGAAGCTGCGTTCACCAGCTTATACGCTCGCGACCAGTTTGATCCGTTCAGACATTGATCTGCAATCCACGCACAGAAGCAAAGGCATCGCCCATGCCCTCCCACACCGTGGGATGAGCGTGCATCATATGCATCATATCGTCTACCGTGCCTTCCAGGTGCAGCACAGCTGCGGCCTCCGCAAGAATTTCCGTGGCCAGCGGACCGATGATGTGGATGCCCAGCACCTCGCCGAATTTTTCATCGGAAACCACTTTGATGAAGCCGCCGTGATTGCCAAGGATGGTGGCTTTGCTGTTACCCACGAATGGAAACTTGCCGATCTTCACAGCATAGCCTGCGTCGCGCGCCTGTTTTTCGGTCAAGCCGATGGAGCCGATCTGCGGCTCGCAGTACGTAGCGTTGGGAATGCGCGTCTTATTGATCGGCTGCGTCGGTTTTCCCGCAATATGCGTGACCGCGACGATACCTTCCATCATGGCCGCATGAGCGAGCTGCGGAAGTCCGGCGACAATGTCGCCGATGGCGTATAAGCCTTTTTCTTCCGTCTCCATGTACGGACCCACCAGCACGAAGCCGCGGTCCATTTTGGCTTTGGATTTTTCCAGGCCACAGTCCTCCGTCATGGGCTTGCGGCCCACAGCGAGGAGCAGTTTTTCGGCTTGCAGGGTCTGTTTCTTGCCTTCTTTATCGGTGAAGGCCACGGTGACGCCTTTGGCGTCTTTTTTCACCGACTCCACTTTGCTGCTGGTATGAATGTCGATGTTGCGCTTCTTGTAGCTCTTTTCCAGTTCGGCGGAGATTTCTTCGTCTTCCACGGGCACGACGCGCGGCAAAGCCTCGAGGATGGTTACCTGCGTTCCAAAAGAGTTGTAAATAGAAGCAAACTCCACGCCCACGGCGCCGGCGCCAACGACAATCAGAGTTTTGGGGATGGCAGGCAGCTCCAGGATGGAGCGATTGGTCAAAATGGTTTTGTGGTCGGGTTCGATGCCGGGAAGCGCGCGAGCTTCGGAGCCGCTGACCATCAAAATGTTGGCGGCTTCGATCTCCGTTTTCTTGCCATCTTTCTCGACGCTGATGCGTCCAGGCCCTTCGTAGCGCCCCCAGCCCTGGACCCAGTCCACTTTGTTTTTCTTGAAGAGAAATTCGATGCCCTTGGCGTGCTTCTTGACGATTTTGTCTTTGCGCGCCAGGACATTGTTCCAATTGATCTTCAGGCCGGTGACTTCGAAGCCCAATTCCGCGGCGTTTTTGAAATGGTCGTAAACATCGGCGTGATGCAGCAAAACTTTAGTGGGGATACAGCCGACATGAAGACAGGTTCCGCCGAGAAAGGGGTCTTTTTCCACCACCACGGTCTTGAGCCCGAGTTCGCCAGCGCGAATGGCCGCTACATAACCGCCCGGCCCGCTGCCGATAATCGCTACGTCATACTTAGCCACACTGCTCTCCTTCCGCAGGCTCTAGAACCCGCGGGTCGATCGGCGCTCGACGTATGTCGTAGCGCAAAAAATCGCGTTGAAGCGACAAACAAGCTTCCGCAGCCTGAGACCGCGGACGAAAGTGTTCGTGGTAGTGGTCACGATTTGCAGGGACAAAACCCTGCACGCTCACCGGTGAGAACGACTGGGGCCCGGCAAACAGGCCATTTTAACAGCCAGAATGAGGGCTCGCAACTTGGCGGGTTGCCGGTGTGAGTGCAGTTTGTGGCAAACGGCAAGCCGTCAGGTTCCGGAGGCTAAGCTCGTGGGATAGCCGCGAAGTAGCGTTCTTCCAGGATGCGCTGGTGATGCAGCTCGTGGCCGGCGATCATGAACGCCAGAGCGCGCACGCTGACCTCCTTGTTGCTGGCCACGCCGCGACGGGTCCAGGCGTCGTCGTTTAACGAGCGAAACAGCGCAAGGCTGGCGCTGCGAACCGCGGCAAATTCTTCCGCGAGGTCAGACAGGCGGCGCTCGCCAAAGTTTCCGCTTTTCACGTAGTCGTTCTGTTCGAAGGAGGCCATGGGGGTCTGGTCGCCGCGCGCGATGCGCAACGCACGATAAGCGAAAATGCGCTCAGTGTCAGAGAGGTGTCCGACGGTTTCCTTCACGCTCCACTTGTCCGGAGCGTAGCGAAAATTTCCTTCGCGCTCGCTGCGCGCCGAGAGCAGCTGCAACATGTGCAAGCGCTGGCTTTCCATGGCGCCCGGCACATCATCGCCCGGAACAAGCGAAATGTACGTCTCGTAAAAGCTTGCGTATTCGTTGGATTCAGGCCGTCCTGGTTTCATCAGTCCCACCAACCTCATGCGCTCCGATTTGTTGCTGTACCTGGCGCCGAAATTCCTGCGGATGCGCAATTTTAACAAATGGCTCCGGAGTTCCGCCTGTGCCCCGGACGATTACGCTGCCGTAGCCCATGATACGGCCCCACATGGTTTCCTCTACGCCGATGCTTTCCACTCTCGAGAGCATCATGTCCAAGGTTCGGCGGCTACCCATGCCCGTTTTGATAAGCACGCGGCGGTTGGTAACCGCCATTTCCGTGGCGTTGCGCTTGGCCATGCCCCAAACGAGATGTCCCAGGGCGACAATCACGAGAACAGCTCCGACCACCAGTGCGGTGGTGTCACCGCCCGGCACACGACTGACGTACTCCTCCAGCTCTGGACGCTTCGCGGCTCCTTCATACAGGAGCCAGAGTCCCGGTAATCCCAGAACTATGGCGATGAGCAGCGGACCGATGAGGACAATCCAGTGGTGGCGCGTTTCGTAGAGCAGAGTTTCGCCCGGAACCAGATTCCTTGATACGTAGCTCATGTACGACCCTCGCAGCGGCAGGATTGCGCCAATTGTCGTTTTCTCGGGCTGCGCGAAATCATACTTGATACTCTAGGCGCTTCAAAGTGCACGGAGGCCAGGGAGGGCCGCCGGTGGCGCGAAGCCGGAGGCGGTATGAGCATGGTACTCCAAAAAGCGCGAGTAGCATTTCAGGGAGAGCCTGGCGCTTTCAGCGAAGCGGCAGCGATCCAATTGCTGGGTAATTCCATCACGACTGTGCCCCGCGCGACTTTTGACGCCACATTTGCGGCCATCAACGATGGCGCGGCAGACGCGTTGCTGCTCCCCGTAGAAAATACTTTGGCCGGCTCGGTGGTGCGTGTTTTCGATTTGCTGCTGGACAGCGAATTGCAGATTGCCGCCGAAACTATTTTGCCCATTGAACATCACCTGATCGGTTGCCCCGGCGCTTCGTTAGCGGACATTCGCGCTGTGGCGTCACATCCCATGGCGTTGGCTCAATGTGAGCACTTATTCGCCGCGCACCCTTCGTGGAAACGCGTGCCCGCGGAAGACACCGCGGGTAGCGTGCGCGAAGTGCTGGCGCGGCAGGATAAAACATTCGCGGCAATTGCCGGCCAACGCGCCGCCGACCACTATCGCGGTGTTGTTCTGGCGCCGTCTGTACAGGACAATGCCGAGAATTTTACGCGCTTCGTTCTTCTGGTCCCGGCCAATGAAGCCGCAGCGCTCGCGGCTCGGAACGCGCACAAAATGTCCATTGCCATGCGGCTTGCTCACCGGCCGGGCGCGTTGCTGGCTTCGCTCGAACCCTTCGCGCGCCACGAAGTAAATCTGTTGAAGATCGAGAGCCGGCCGATTCACGGCCGGCCGTGGGAATACCAATTCTTTCTTGATGTGGAATCCGATCAACCAGGAAAGCTCGAAGAAGCTCTGTCCGAACTCCGCAAAGCTACTGCGGAAGTGCACGTCCTCGGACGTTACCCTGCCGCCAAGACCACGTGAAGTTCATTAAAAACTCGCACGACATAAAAGCTTCTCGCGCCAAGCAGCTAAAACCCCCGGGTGCAAAATCGGCACCCGGGGCACTTTTTTTTTGTGGAGAGATGTACTTTTTGATCGAGCAGCGTTTGCCTTAGAACAGAAACGGCAAGACGCTGATTTGATTGTTTTTCACGGCTTGCAGCTCGCTAGGATCAAAGCCGAGAGCCTTGATGATGGTCGGCGCTACTTGCTGGTTAAGGACCGCAGTCCTAACGGTCTTCTGTTCGATGCCCGGCATCGAAACCAGCAGGGCAGTGTGAATGTCATCTTCGTTCAATCCGCCGTGCTCAGCAATTTTTGAGCCCCCCGTGAAAATCACTCCAGTGTTTACTTTCAAAACGATGTCCGGCGTCCGTGGGTCACTGCCTGGATCGTCCCACTTGTTGCGCAGCGCTTGACCCGCGAAGATTTCCTGAATGCCCAGGGTGGCCTGGCTTGCGGGCGTGCTCAACAGCGCGACAACGCTGGGCGTCAATTCGGTGTCATTGAGCCAGATCAGCGAGCCGTCGTCGGAAATGTCGAAAGCTTCCGCCGAACCGATGAGGGTCGCCGGCTGACCCCCGCCGATAGCCGTTACCTTGGACTTATCGATGGGCGATTGGCCGTGCTTGGCGCAGACGATGATCAGAGTGGAGTTGTAGAGGCCCTCTTTTTTTAGTTCGTTAACAATGCGTCCGAGCGATTGATCCACGAAATCAAGCTCGAATGCCAGGCCTTGTGCGGGGGTGCCGAGAACGTCAGAATAGCCGCCATCCACTGCCGGACCGCCAGCGGTGATCGGTCCGGTCCGCAGCTTTTCGCCAACGCTTACGGCTTGAAAGTTGAAACCGAACAACGTAGGTACCGGGGCTCGTTTTGAGCGGTCGTGAGTGTATCCATCGATCTGATTGAGGGTGGCCTGAACGTGAAGCGAATCGTAGCAGACGATGTTGCGGAAATCGGTCGTCCAGCCATCATCGAAAGTGGGATCCGCGAAAGGAACGGGCGAGCAGCCGGGGAATTGCGGCAGTGCCACCGGGATGGAGTTGATTTCAGGTCCGTAGAAATCGTCCACGCCCGCCCCCGATGGGCCCTTGGTCCACGAATACGAAGGATGCTTATCGGTCCAAGCGGTGGTGCCACCGTTGGCTTTGACAACTTCGAAAATGGTGTTTACGCGAATCCATTCATGCGGATAGATGGGCTTGCAGCCGTTGTTGGGATCGCGCGGCAGGAAGTTCGGATTGATACCGCCACCGCCGTTGAGCTTGGTTAGATCGATATCGATGGATTCATCGTAGGCGACGGGAGTGCCGACAACGCCCGGGCACAGGCCAGGACCGCCAGTGATTGGCAACGACGTGGTCGTCGTCGGAGGAGAAAGCGCGCGGTTGTACGTAACGTCGTACCAGAGACCGGTATCTTGTGGAGCTCCGCCGGTGACGAGCGCAGCAAGTCCGGGAAAAGAATCCGAGGGCGTCGAAGTGGATGCATTCGTGTAGGTAACCCCGTTACGGCTGAGCAGAGCGAGTGTGGAATCGTGATGGGCGTTCGCATAGTTGGAAAGGTCAAGCGCGTGAAGGCCATCCACGCTGATCAACAAAACATGCTTCACCGTATGGCCGGACTCGCTGATTTCACCTTGTCCTGCAAGCGCCGGCAGCGGAGAAATGAGCGGAGAAAAAACTAGCGCGGCGCCGAGCGTCCACGCCAGCAAAGACTTTGCAAGCTGCATTAAGATGCCTCCTGAGATGTGACTGTGCCGCGAAGGGTAGTGGAAGGAATAGGCGGACAGGTGAATGAAGCTTGACGCCGACATTAAAAGCAAATGACAAACAGCTAAACAAATCTTAAGAAACGCAGAGATACACATGGACAGATTGGAAGCACACCGGCGTTTTTATGCGGACTTGATCACCAGCAGTGCGGGTGCGCACAAAAACGCGCGGCTCATTCACGCATTTGCATCCACAGCAAGAGAGCGGTTCGTCGGTCCCGGCCCCTGGAAGGTATTCGCCGTTGGGGCTTTTGTGGAAACGCCGACCGACGATCCAGCTTTCCTGTACCAGGATGTGGTGGTCAGCATTGCGCCCGATCGCCACATTAATAATGGGCAGCCAACTCTGCATGCTCTCTCGCTCGCCGCGCTGGGTATAAAAGAAGCAGAAACCATTCTTCATGTCGGAGCCGGAACGGGCTACTACACCGCCATCTTAGCCAAACTTACGGGCCCTTCAGGTTCCGTGGTCGGCTACGAAATTGAGAAGGACTTGGCACAAAACGCCGCGCAGAACCTCGCGGATTTTCCAAACGTCACCATTCAGCACGTCTCCGGTTCTCAAGCACCCTTGCCAGAATGTGACGCGATTTACGTTAATGCCGGAGCCACGTCACCGTTGGACGTGTGGCTCGACGTCTTACGACCCGGTGGCCGACTACTGTTTCCGCTGACCCCAGCCGACGGCCCCAACGGAATGCCCGGCGCAGGCGCCATGCTGCTCTTGACTCGGGTGGACACTAATCACTTCAGTGCGCGGTTCGTATGCCCAGCCATGTTCATACCCTGTGTGGGAGCACGTGATGAGCAGACTGGCGCGGCATTATCTGCTGCTTTCAAACGCGGAAATCTCAGAGATGTCCGCTCGTTGCATCGCGACAACGCGCCCGACGATACCTGTTGGTGCGCCGGTGATGGCTGGTGGCTTTCGACGGCATGATCCTCATGCCGGGCGACGCGACATCCTTGCTGAATATGTTGACGGCTGGAGAAGCCTAACGACTATTCAAAATGTCAACTTTGTCCTGTCCGCAACCACGTAAAACCTCGCCTAAGCTCATCATTCCGAAGGTAATAAATTAAAGTTATCGAGCCTGGAATGGTAACTTCCTTCGCCAGGAACAAACAGAGCACGGCCAAATTGATGTGCGGCCTGCTCCAGGGATGAACGATGATCTCGCTGTCGCCGTCGCATTGGCCGCCAGTGAACTGTGTAAATGTGTACGGGAGGTGCGACCGACACCGTTCGAAATTATCGATAATACTTCAGCGATATTCATTCCTGGCTCTTGTTTTTACGAAGCGGTATGCCTGAACCATCCAAAATGCATTGACGAAGATTCATGCCTTGGTCTTAGGAATTCATTCGCGAGCTAGGTTTTTCGCGCCAACTCTGCCTAGACTCATCCACGCCGCTACGTGTTATCTGTCTTAGAGCCTACAGGATGGTGAAGTTCACAATTATCGCCTGGCTATCGGAATATATTTCCAGGCTCAATCCAATCCGCTAAATGGCCACCAAATCGATCATCGCTGAGCCATTGAAGCTGTCCCCCTACGCTGTTGCAGTGACTGCGATGCTCTCGTTTGTATCGTTCTGGAGAGCCGCTGCTGTTGTGTTGAGCGACGTCGATTCAACCGCTTATTACATCGGACTGATGTCCGTTGGGTGGACGCAGAGAAAATCATTGTTGATGAGCGTTGAGTTGATCCAGTTTGCGTTTTAATTGTTCAAGTTTCTGGCCGGCTTCGCCGAGCTTGCCTTCCGCGGTTAGCCGCTGATAGTCGGCGAGGTCTTTCGCGGCTGCAGAGATGAGAGTGTTGAGATCTGTTCCGAGCTTGTTGGCGGTGTTGACTGGCGCGGCTGCGTTACGTCCTTGTTCGTTGGCTGTGCTTCGGCCTTGTTCCGCAGGTGCTGCAGCAGCGCTTAGCGACGAAGGCTCTCCGTTAAACAGCGAGCGCATGGCCAACTCGAAGGTGGGGCCGTAGGCGAGGCGATCTTGCAGCGCCAAGACGACAAGACGCAACTCGGGCATGGGGCTGCGGTCGGCTTGCAGATAGATGGGTTCGGCATAGAGCAACGCGCGGCCGCAGGGAATTACCAGCAAAGTTCCGCGCCGGACGTGCGAACCTTGCTGATTCCAGAGCGTCAATTGGCCGGACAACTGCGCGTTCTGATCGATGCGTGCTTCGATCTGTAGCGGGCCGTCGACTAGCCTCGTTTTAGGAAAATCGTAGACGATGGCATTGCCGTAGTTCGGGTCGTCGCTACGGCCAGCAATCCAGCCAATCAGATTGTTGCGATTAGCAGGAGTGAAGGGAAGAATTTCCACGAACTCGACACCGGTTTCGCCCGGGAGTTTCATGAGCACGAAGTTGGGCTCCATGGCTTGCGTTTTCTGTTGACCGTTCTCATCCACGCCGACTTCGGAAGCTACCGTCCACAAATCCTCGCGGTTATAAAACACTTGCGGATCGCTCATGTGATAAAGGCCGTAGACGGCGGCCTGCATCTTCAGCAACAACTCCGGATAACGCACGTGTTTGCGCAGATCTGGCGGCATGGCGGCGGCGTCTTTAAAAAGGTCGGGGAAAATCTGGCGATAGGCCGCGATGATGGGGTCCTGCGGGTCAAACACGTAGAAGGTGGTGGTGCCATCGTAGGCATCGATGACTACTTTTACGCTGTTCCGCATATAGTTAATGAAGTTATTGCCCAGCATGTAGTGGGTGGCGTAAGGAAAAGTGTCCGCGGTGGTGAAGGCGTCCAAAATCCAGGAGAGGCGGCCATCGTCTCCGATGACAATGTAGGGATCCTGATCGTAGGTGAGAAATGGTGCGAGGGCGTTCACGCGATCGCGGATGCCGCGACGCATCAACAGGCGGCTCTGGGAATTTATGTCGTCGCTGAAGGGCAGCTTGGTCAGGTCGCCACGGTCCGACGCGATTAGTAGGCGACGCAGAAATCCGCCGAGGAGGATGCCGCCGTTGCCCTGGTAGGATGTGAGGGCATTCGTCTGTCCCTGCGGATAGTTAAATTCTTGTTGGCGGGTCTTCACGTACACGTCGGTGTTGGTCAGCTCTCCGAAATAAATTTCCGGACGCGTCACTGAAATGGTTGGCACCGTGCTTTGGATGGGCATGTTGCTGAGGATGAGGGTCGGTAGTCCTTCGGACGTGAAACCGTGCACGGGATTCATGGTGATGCCGTAGCCGTGGGTGTAAATCAGTTTCTCATTGATCCAGTTGCGGCTGCTCTCGGGGAGTTTCTCCACGTTCAGTTCGCGCGCGGCGAGCATAACCTGGCGCATTTCGCCGTCAATCTTGTAGCGATCAATGTCGATGTCTGGAAAGTCGTAGTAGGTACGGATTTCCTGAATCTGGCGGAGGGTGTCCTGGAGAGCGCGCCAGTCCCACAAGCGAATGTTTTGTAGCGTGGCTTGATTGTTGCCGGGGTCGGTGGCTTCGACAGTGGTCTCGGCGGGAAATTCACGGCGCGCGAGGCGGTCTAATCCATAAGCCTGGCGCGTGAGATCAATGTTGTAGGCGATGAAAGGCCGCTCGCGAACCAGTTCATTAGGCTTGACGATGAAGTTGCCCACGTACCAGGCGATGATTTGCAGGGCGAGGTAACAAAACGCGGCTGGAACGACGGCTGCAAGCAGCCAGCGCAAGCGCGGAGCGGATGCGACATTGATAGCGGCAATGGCGGCGCCGAGAATCAGTGCGATACAGACGAGGAGCAGGCCGGTCAGCGTGACGTGCGCATCCGTGTAAGTCACACCGCCAAAAATGGTGTGGTCGTCGAACAATCGTTCGAAACGGCCGATGTATACGCGCGAGGCGATGGTTAGCAACAGGAATGAGAAGGCAATGGAGAAGCCGCGCCACGGCAAAGGCAAATCGCGCCCTCCGAGCGAGCGCATACTACCGGTAATAAAAATAAAGAAAAGGGCGACGGCACAGGCAGTCGCGGCAAGCAACAGCAGCCAATCGGAGATGAACTGCCAGGCGGGAAGAGTGAATAGATAAAAGTTTATGGGCCTGCCGAAGATGGGATCTGCGACTGCGTTGGCGCGCGGCGCATACCAGTAAAGCGCGAACGTGGACCACTCCAACATCATGTTCGTGGCGGTGATGAAGGCAATGCCGAGAGAGGCGAGGAGCCCCAGGGGGCGAAGCATGCGCTGCACGGGCAGTCTCAGCTGGCGGCCTCCTACGAAAATGGGGCCAGTTCCAAGAAGGCGGGACTGATTCCCGCGCGCCAAAGCGAGGAACCATCCGTAGAGAATTAGAAATGTGGCTGCGAAAAATGCG
>Ga0182024_10023177_pt1 | contig 11141 bp, 9 predicted proteins | sample P32metaG_FD_120480 | JGI IMG/M metagenome (GOLD analysis project Ga0182024, IMG submission 120480) | Permafrost microbial communities from Stordalen Mire, Sweden - P3-2 metaG (Illumina Assembly) | ecosystem: Environmental > Terrestrial > Soil > Wetlands > Permafrost | place: Sweden: Stordalen... | reverse complement strand
TTCAGCCACCGCGCCACATTAGCCAGCAGTCGCGGCCAGTTTTTCATGTGCTCGAACATCTCGATTGACACCACGCGGTCAAAACGCGCGCCGATGTCAAATTCGTTCATGTCGCAGGTGACGATGGACAGGTTGGATAACCCGCGTTTTCCCGCCTCGGCATCGATGAATTCCTTTTGCGTGCGCGAATGCGAAACACCGGTGATGCGCGATCGCGGAAAGCGCTCCGCGAGCCAAAGCGAGAGGGAACCCCATCCGCAGCCCAGTTCGAGAACCTCCTGGCCGTCGGTGAGCCGGGCGCGTTCGGCGTAAAGCCGGAGCATCGCCTCCTCGCCCGCGGCGAGTGATTCGTCGCCGCGCTCGAACCAGCAAGAGGAGTATTTGAGTCGGGGCCCCAGCACGCGTTTGTAGAACGCGGTCGGCACCTCGTAGTGCTGCGCCTTCGAATCCTGCGTGTTGATTGCGATAGGCTGTGTGCGCAGATCTGCGGCGAAGGACTCGAGCCGCCGGTGCTGCTCGATCGGTGTCGGCGCGGTTTCCGCGCGGAGTCGCTGCGCGAGCAGCCGCCGTATGCCGAATCGGATGGCGGCGTCCGGCAGAAGATTCTTTTCGAGGAGCGTGTCGATCATGGCGGAAAGCTGTGCGGCGTCGCTTGGGGGGTTGAATCGCTCATGGTCCGGTGGCCGGCCGTGGCGGCCAGGGTATGAAGGCGCTCGTACGCTGTTGATAGGCGCGATAGGCCTCGCCCTTTGAGCGAAGAAGCTGGTCCTCCGTGTATTTTATGCCGGTGATCTTGAGCAGGAAGAAGAGCATCAGGGCCGGGCAATAGAGCGCGATCCAGCCCCAGGGGGACGCAAGGGCGAACAAAGCGAAGGCGACCCAGACCATCCATTCGCAGAAATAGTTCGGATGCCGGGTCCACCGCCAAAACCCGGCGTCGCACACACGGCCTCGATTTGCCGGGCTGCGCTTAAATGCGGCCAGTTGTGAATCGGCCAGCGTCTCGCCGAGCAGTGCCAAAAACCACAATCCCGCAGCGATGTATTCAACAGGTCGAAGCTCCGGCGCGGGATTGCGGGCGGCGAGGAGAAACGGCACTGAAAGCGCTACGAGTAGAACGGCCTGAAATTGGAAGAATTGGAACATCTTCGCGTTAAAATTTGCCGCCCAGTCGCGGCGGAGCTGCTGGTAGCGGCCATCTTCCACGCGTAGCCGGCCGAGCACCCTGCGCGCGAGATAACCGCCCAAGCGCAGACTCCAAAGCCCAGCCATCGCTGTGATCAGCAGCCGGCGCGGGAAGGCGCCGCGGGCGAAATGCCCATAGAATGCAGCGACCGGCGCGAAGCCGAGCGCCCAGGCAATGTCGACGATCCCGAAGTTGTCGAGGCGCTTCGCGACGATTAAAAGCAGGGCGAAGCCGGCGCAGGCGGCCGCGAGAGCGACGAGCAGGAGGAGCACGGCGGACATGGTGGGCTAAGCGGATGCCTCAGCGCGCGGCGCCCGGATTCAGGAAAAGGACAGGTTGTTCGGGCGGGAATGGACGGTCTGCACGACACTGATGTTGCGCAATGCGAATGCCGCCTCGCAGTAGGCAAGGTAGTAGTTCCACTTGCGCAGGAAACGCTCGTCGAAACCGAGCTCCCGCACGGCCGCAGCCCGCAGGTTGAACGCCTCGCGCCAGACGCGAAGGGTGCGGGCATAGTCCTGGCCAATGTCCTCGAGGGAATGAAGAACGAAGCCTCCGGTAGAGGCGAGCAGGTCGTTGAGCCGGTTCGCGGAAAGAATCAGCGAACCGGGGAAGATATGCTTTTGAATGAAGTCCACGCCTCCGCGCAATTCCTTGTAGCGGGCATCGGCGCAGGTGATGTACTGCAGCGCCATCAAGCCGTCGGCTTTCAATGCGCGGGCGGCGACACGGCACCAATCGCCGAGATAGCGATGGCCGACGGCCTCCAACATCTCAATTGAAACGAGCTTGCCGTACCTATCGCCGGCGGGGAGATCCCGGTAGTCCTGCAGCCGAACTTCGATGCGGTCGGCGAGGCCGGCGGCGGCAATGCGCTGCCTGGCGAGGTCGTATTGCTCCCGCGAGAGGGTGAGCGTGGTTACGCGGCAGCCGAATTTCTGAGCCGCGTGAATACTCCAGCCCCCCCAGCCTGTTCCGATTTCCAGCACGTGATCCTGGGAGGCGAGTCGAAGCTTGCGGCAAAGCGATTCGTTTTTCTCCCGCTGTGCCTCCTCAAGCGAAATCTCCGGGCGTGCCCAGCGGCCGCAGGAGTACATCATCGACGGGTCCAGCCAGAGACGGAAGAAGTCGTTCGAAAGGTCGTAGTGCTCTCGGATGTTTCGGACAGCGGTGCGGCGGGAGTTTGGGCGCCACAGGTGACCCACGCGGTTTGCGGCGCGAAGCAGATTCACCCCGAGCGCCTTGGCCCGGGAGCCGGAGAGCGAGGGCGACCTGTCCACGTTGAGAACGAACCACGCGATGACCGCGGTCAGGTTGGGTGTCCCCCAGTCGCCGTCGATAAACGCCTCGGCGAACCCGATGTCGCCTCCAAGAACACATTTCTCAAAAAAGGCGGATCGAAGGACCCTGATTTCGGCGGCTTCCGGGATGTCCAGCGCGGCGGTTGCCTGGGCAGTGGCATGCCAGTGCACGCGATCGCGATTGCCCAGGCGATGGATCGTTCCGTCGGCCAATTCGAGTTGGAGCTGGCCAAACGGCATCCGGGCCAGCGCCCGGAGGGTGAGACGCTGGTAGAGGCCAGCGAAAGCCGGGCGAGTGGAGGTGCTGACAGGAACCCGGGTTGCGGCGAGGTCGGTAGAGTTCATGTGGGAGGATTGCCGGCAATTGACCGGTGCGCGCGGTAGAGGTCGCGTTGTGCCGCGGCCCCGGCCGCTTTCGGGAAAAACGGCACCCGCTTTATCCACAGGCGGAAAGCCTGCCAGTGAATCCGAGCGACGATCTTGAGGGTGATCAGCGGATACTTCAGCAGAAACCAGGCCAGCCGGCCGTCGGTCAGCGGCGCGCGCCGGCCGGCGACGATCGCGTGAAGCACGCGAACCTCGCCATCGTAGGCGTCGATGCGCAGGGCCAGCTTCTCGCCCGGCGTGCGCAGCGTCAGGTCGAACGCCAGATCGAGCCCGGAATACGGGGAAACGTAAAAATGCTTCGGTGTGCGCAGGTGGAAAATTCCCGGCCCGGTCCGGTTCGAATCGGGCGGGACAAAAAAGAGCTTCACCTCGCGAAACGTGTTTGTGACCTCTGCGATCGCTCCGACGGGAAGGCCGGCGGAGTCGAAGCAAAAGAAGAAGGAAACCGGGTTGAATTGGAATCCAAGGACGCGCGGCAGCGTGACAAGCAAGACGCGCCCCACCGGCCCGCAGTCGGCGCCATGGGCGGCGCAGAATGCGCGAACGCGCGATTTCAGCGACACATCGTCGCCGGCGTCCGATGGATCACCCGCCAGCCGCGTTGGATTGTGCATCGGTTCGCCAGTCGGCAGGAAGTCGCGCTCGCGGAAACGGAAGAAATTTCCCCGGCGCGTGGAAAACAATGCGAGGCGGCGCGGAAGCGCGGCGAGGTCGTCGAGGTCGAGCGCGAAGTAAAAAAGCCGGTACGCGAATCGGTGTCGTTTCGGAGCGAACCGTTCGTGCAGCACCGTGCATTCGTAGAGCGAGGATGCTTGGACGGCTTGGTTCATGTCATTGGCCTCGGCGGAACGGCCTAATCCCATGGATCCCTGCCGAGCAGCAGAGTGGCGAGCTTCACGGCGGATAGCAGGCCGTCCTCATGGAAGCCGTAGCGCTGCCAGGCTCCGACGAAGTAGGTCTCAGTCCGGCCCGCGGCGCCGGCGTTGAGTCCGGCGAGGCCCGGTTGGGCGTGTGCCGCCGCGAGATCAAAAAGGGGATGCTCGAATGCAAGCGTCCGCAGCGTCCGGGCGGGGTCGATCAGATGCCCCCCCTCCATTGAGACAAAATAGTTTGCGCGATTGGAGACGCCCTGGAGCCGGTTCATCCAGTAATGCGTGGAGACACGCGGATCGTTTGAGCGAGGATCGCCCGATCCACCGGCCTGCGCCGCTGCGGAATCGATGCGGTAATTCCACGCCGACCAGGCGAGGCGCGTGCGCGGCATGACGGACTCGTCGGTATGCAGGGTCGCAATGTTCGGCTGGTATTGAAACGGTGAAAGCAGACGGCGCTCGTCCGCCGTGGCCCCATCCCCCAGCAGCGCAAGGGCGGCGGGCGGGTGGCAGGCGAGGATGACCTTGTCGAATCGGACGGCATCGGTGTCCGTTGTCACCTCGACCCCGCCGCCCGAGATGCGGCGCACACCGCGCACGGGAGTCCGCAGGCGGATGCTTTCGCGAAAGGGCGCGGTCAGCTTTTTCACGTAGCGCTGCGCCCCGCCGTCGACCGTCCACCACTGGTGCTGTGTGTTGAGTCCTAGCAGGCCGTGGTTGTCGAGGAAGCGCAGGAGGGTCGCAGCGGGGAATCGTTGCATCTTTTCCGGGGGCGTGGACCACACAGCCGAGCACATCGGAAGGAGGTAGAGTTGGGAAAAGTCGCTGCCGTAGCCTCCCCGTCGGACGTAATCGTCCAGGTTCATCTGGCGGACCAACGGTTCGTCGAGGGCGCCGGCGGCATCGCGGTTGAAACGGTCTATCTGGCGGAGCATGCTGTAGAATGAGGGCCTCAAAAGATTGCGGCGCTGGGCGAAAAGATGGTTCAGGCTGCTGCCGGAGTACTCCAGAGTGCTCGGGCGGTGCTGCACGCCGAACGACATTCCCGTGGGCTTCGTCGGCACCCCGAGCGTGTGGAATAGCCGCGTGAGATGCGGATACGTCACGTGATTGAACACCATGAATCCAGTGTCGATCGGGATCCCCCGCCCGGCGTCATCCACTGTCACAGTGCATGAATGGCCCCCGGCGTAGTCGGCCGCCTCAAAGACGGTCAGTTCGAAATCGCGCCGGAGAAACCAAGCGGCCCCGAGGCCTGAGATGCCGGTTCCGATGACTCCGAGACTCTGCATCGTGTTTTCCCTACGCCTGCGCCGTTTCTTGATGCCGGCGAACGTCCGGCAAATTGCTTGCAGGTTCTCCCGCCGGAGCCGGGGTGATTGGGGTGCCTGATGCCTCGGGATCGCCCCGGACCGCCTCCTCATAAACACTTCGAGGCACGCCCTTGAGTCCCCAGATCAGCCCGGTCCATGTCAGAGACCGCAGCATATAATAGGTGATATCGATCTCCCACCAATAGAAGCCCTGCCGGGCCGACGACTGGTAGCGATGGTGGTTGTTATGCCACCCTTCACCCAAGGTTATGGCCGCGAGCAGAAGGCTGTTGCGGGAATCGTCTTCTGTACGGAAGCGGCGGCGGCCCATCAAATGGGCCAGCGAATTGATGAATGATGTGCAGTGGAAAAGCGCGGTTGTGCTGATAAAGAATCCCCAAACCAGCATCTGCCAGCGGGTCACTCCGAGCTGCGGCAGGTGAATCTCCATCCACCAACCCGCCCCCCAGACCGCAAAAGCGAATGCAACAGGCACCAGCATGTCGAAGCGGTTGAGAAAAACCAGTTCCGGGAATCGGGCGAGATCGCGCACTTCACCGTAATCGGTGGGAAAATTGCGCCTGCTCGTAATCCAGCCGATGTGCGACCACCAAAATCCATGCACCTTGGGTGAGTGAACGTCCGACTCCTCGTCAGAATGGCGGTGGTGGTGGCGGTGGTGATAGGCCCACCAGAGAGCTCCGCGTTGCACCGCTGTGCCGCCCATAATCGCTAGCAGGAATTGTCCGACTCGGGATGTATGGTAGGTCTTGTGGGAAAAATACCGATGGTAGAAGCCCGTGATGGCGAACATCCGAATGAAGTAGAGGACCGCTGCCGCGGTCACCGCCGTAACGCTCCAGCCGGTCAAAAAAACGCCAAGGCATCCGGCGTGCAGCGCGACAAAAGGCAGGCAACGCATCCAGTCGACGGCGTCTGGCTGTTGACGGGCGGAATCGGCTCCTCCTGGAGCGAAATCAGAATCGAACCATTGAATAAGCGAACGCCAGAGCGAGCGAAGGTTACTATGCATGGACCAGGTTTATACGCGCATTCTCCCGGCTCGGATCCCTTTTAATTGTAAAATACCGTCAAATGGGAGCCATGATCCGGAATATCCCGAACGATCACGGCGGCACTTTGTAGGTTTCTATAGTCGGCCCGGCCAGGTCGGCGACCCTGAGCACCAGGGCCTGGCGCTGCTGCTCGTCCATGCCTTGAAAGCTGCGGGCCAGATCGATCTTTTCCTGGATTATCTCGGGGCTTCCTGGACCGCTGACCAAAACGCTGATTGGCAGGGACCATACAAAGTGGAGCGCCTCCGCAACGCTCAGTCGGTCGGGGATGAGCTTCGGACCGGTCCCCGGCTGGCCGCCTCGGACCCCGAAGAATCCGCCGTTGGAAAGGGTCTTCATCGCCAGCACACCCACGCCCGCCGCCACGGCTTTGGGCACATAGTTAAGGATGAAGCTGTGATAGCTGGGATCGAGGACATTGATCGGCATCTGGCAGGCGGTGAACGGATCGCCCTTCTCTCCGCCGCGCGCAAGCATGCGCAGGTGTGAATCCGGCGTAACGTGGCCGGTGAAACCGATGTTACGGACCTTGCCCTTCTCTTTGGCCTCGAGCAGCACGTCGAGGACGCCATTTTTGATCCGCTGGTCCACATCCTCCGGGCTGTGCAGGGAATGCATGTGCCATAGATCGAGATAGTCGGTCTTCATCCGGCTCAGCGACATATCCAGCTCGCGGCGCGCCCGGCCAGCATCGAGAGCCAAGGTCTTGCTCGCGAGGAAGATCGCCTCGCGATACTTGGGCGTGAGAAACTTCCCATAGCGCACCTCGCTCCGTCCCCCAACGTAATTGGAGGCGGTATCGAAGTAGCGGATGCCGCCCGCGATGGCCGTTTCGATCGTCTTCTGCGCCATGGCGTCGCTTGCCATGTCGCCGACGTGATAGCCGCCCACGCCGAGCATCGTGACCATCGGCCCCATGCGGCCGAGCTTGCGCTGCGGCAGCAATTCGCCGAAACGATCGCGCACCAGCGACTGCGTGGCGGGGTTCGCCGCAGACACCACGGCTCCCAAAGCCCCCGGCGCCACTAGGGCCGCCGTCAGGCCCAGGAGGGACTTGAGCGCCTCACGACGGTTAAGGTCGCCCGGAGGCGTATTCGGATTTGCTGATTGGAAACAAGGTTTCATGGGGAAAGCGCGCCCGAGCGCCAGCTTCCCGGCTAGGACGCCAGGCCCAGGCCCACCAAATTGGCGGCCGCGATGATGACTATAACTCCGAGCCAAAGAATCCGGACTGGTCGGCGGCCGACGCCAATCCACTCGCCAAGCGCCAGCCCGACCAGGGCGCCGCACAAAACGTATCCGCTCATGTGCAGCATCCAATTCACATAAGAGAGCCGCTGCGGGATGTTGGCCGCGCCCCAGGCGTAAAAGAAGAACTGGAGATACCACATGATCCCGCCCGTTGCCGCCATGCATCCATTCTTAATGAGCGTCCCCCCGGGTTGCGCCAGGTCGGCCTTCAGCGAAATGCCCTTGACCACGGCCAAGCGGATGAAGCAGTAAGCAAAGTTCACAATCGCACCGCCTCCCATGATGAACACATAGCTCGGCAGCGCCGCATACAGCGGGTTCACCCCGAGATGAAGCGCCGCGGCTTCCATCGGCTTCGCCGCATCGATTGCAAACGCCATGCCGGAAGAAAAGATGCCGCACAGCACGGCGAGCGTAAGCCCCAGCTTCAGGTTGAATTCGCGGGCCTTGCCTTGGAGCTGAACCTCTTTTTGGTGGCCGGCGTACGAAACAATCGCCACGCCGATCACCGCGACGAACACTCCCGCCAGGGTCAGGAGCCCGCCCTTGGTATGAAACAGAACCCCGGCCTGTCCGTGTATGAGCGGAGGAACCAGCGTACCGATGATCAACACTACACCGATGGCCACGCCGATGCCCAAGGCCATTCCCAGATTGCGCATAGTGAGGCCGTAACTCACATTGCCGACGCCCCACATCGCCCCAAACAGGGCCGCTCTCCACAGCGCGCCGGAGTCGATCGACGCGTAAAAGCCGCGGACATCAGGCAGCAGGCAGCAGGTCACCAGAATGGGCAGAAGTATCCATGAGAAAATTCCGGCCACGGCCCATGTCGTCTCCCAGGACCATTTCTTCACCTTTCCAATCGGCGCATAGAAAGAGGCTGCGGATGCGGCGCCAACCATGTGCCATAAAATTCCAACCAGTATTGTGGGCATTGTTTTTGGGGTAATTTGGGGCGGTGAGAAATATGCAACGTCTTGCCATTGATCAAGGTTTTACGGAAGAATCCATCCACTATGGCAGTTCCCCTCATCCGTTTTGCCATGCGTCATAGCCTTGTTCTGCTTCGATACCCTGTCGTTCTTGCGTTTGCCGCCGCTCCGCTGATTGCGCAACCGGACCATAGCGTAAACCAGCGGACGGATGTGCCGCTGGTTCCCGCGACCGAAGCGGCTCCGGGAGCCAGCCAGGTCAGCATTACGATCGAGGGCGACCGGCGTGTGGTCGTGTCCAATGGTCTGCCGGACCACCCTACCGGACGCTTCCCTAACTCCGGCAATCCGAACCGAATCGTCGAGCAGCACTATCGCTTCACAATGCCGGCCAATCCTGTGGCCAATGCTACGGCCACGCCGCTTCAGAATCAGCCGTTCGGCATCGCGGTCAACGGCGTGCTTTTCGATCCGGGCACCGCCGAATTCTGGCAAGACGACGGGGGTTCGGGGTGGCACTATGACGCAAACGGCGACGCATTTTCGCTCGGGCTCGACAGCAACGACGCCCACGTCCAGCCCAACGGCGCTTACCATTATCACGGCATTCCGATCGACCTGCTCGCCCGTCTCTCCGGAGGCAAGCCCGCCATGACGCTGCTCGGCTGGGCGGCTGATGGCTTTCCGATTTATGGCGTGTGGGGATATCGGTCGGCCATGGACAGTGCGAGCGGACTCATCACGCTTCGGCCGAGCTACCGGCTGAAAAGAGGTCTGCGCCCCAGCGACAACGGCCAGCCGGGGGGCACCTACGACGGGAGCTTTGTCGAGGATTTTGAGTATGTCGCCGCAAGCGGTGATCTGGACGAGTGCAACGGACGGCTTGGGGTCACGCCGGAGTTCCCAAAGGGCACCTATTACTACGTGCTTGCGGCGGATTTCCCGTTCACTCCGCGGGAGCTTCGAGGCACACCGGACGCGAGTTTTGAACGGCGCGGCGGTCCCCGCGGGCGCCGCGGTCCGCCACCGCCTTGGCCTCCTCAATAGCGTATTCACATGCCAATGGGATCACTCAGGCTTGCAGCCGCAATTGCGCTTGGGTTGGCAGCCGGCGAGTTGTTCTCGGCTGGACAGGTTGAACCCACCCCAGAGAGCGCACGCATTCGCGCACTGGAGCAATCCCTCGATCGCGGAGTGCCCGGCGCCGAACGGGATTTTTGGGACGAAGTAAGCGCAAGCGGTGCTCCCCTTGTCGAATCAATCGAAGGCCGGCCTGGGCTTGCCCGAGTGACCTTTCTTTGGAAGGGCGTCTCCGCTGAAACCCGCAGCGTCACGTTATTGAGCGGGCCCCAAATCTCGCGCCATTATAAAAACCTGAACTTCGTTCCGCTTCCCCGAAGCGATGTCTGGTTCCTGACTTTGGACGTGCCAACCGGCTGGCGGGTCATGTACCTGCTGGCCGAGAACGCCGACCCTCACGGCTTTCCAAAGACTGCCCGAAGCGATCCTCTCAATCCCCGCCATCCCGAGCCGGGAGCGGATCCCTTGGCGCCCGGGTCCGTCCCACAGCACTATTCAATTTTTGAAACGCCGGGCGCGCCACCGGAGCCTTGGCTGCGACGCCACGAGGGGGTCCCTGCGGGAACGGTCGTGATTCGCCGGATACAAAGCCGGGTGCTTGGCGACGAAAGAACCGTCGCGGTCTATGTGCCTCACGGCTTCGATTCCTTCAACGGTCCCGCGGGCAGCCTCTATCTCTTCGATGGCGATTCATATTTGGGCGACATGCGCGTTGCCGATGTCCTCGACAATCTGATCGGCGAGCGCCGGATCGCTCCGTTGATCGCCATAATGATCAAAGATCTGTCCGGCCGCGATCGTGACCGTGAACTTTCGTGCGATCCCAATTTCACCGAATTTTTGACGACCGAGCTGGTTCCTTGGGTTCGCACCAATTTCAAAGTCAGCGAAGATCCTCGGCGAACGATCGTCGGCGGTTCAAGCCTCGGAGGATTGGAAGCCGCATTTGCGGCCTCCCGGCACCCTGAATTGTTCGGCTCCGTGCTGGCTCAGTCGGGTTCGTTTTGGTGGAAGCCTAATTCCGCCGCCTCGGGAGACGCCGAGCCGTGGATGGCGGAACAATATGAGAAGGGAGCCAAGTTTCCCGTCCGCTTCTTCTTTAGCTCCGGTAAAGACGAGTTCGATCCATCAGGCTCTGCAAGCGTGATGGACGACCGCCGGATGCGGGACGCGCTCGCCGGCCGCGGCAATGACGTGAAATACGAAGAGATTGAGGGACAGCACGACCCGATCAACTGGCGCCTCACCCTGCCGGATGGCCTGATGTTCCTGGATCCCGTGGCGGCGCGCTAGTCATGGCAAAGTGAAGGCCACATAGACTCCACCGGTCGCTCCCCTAAACTGGCTGCCGCCTCCCTCTCCTCCCGTCGCGATCAGCACATACTGCTTTCCGCCTATCGAATAGGTGGCTGGGGTGGCCGTGCCAGGAAGCGGCAGATCGCCCATCCAGAGAAGCTTGCCGGATTGGCTATCGAACGCGCGAATTTTGCAGTCGAAGGCGGTCGCCGCAATGAAGACAATGCCTCCTCCGGTCACCAACGGGCCGCCGTAGTTCAAGGTTCCCGTGTTGGACAGGCCCTTCGCGGCCAATTCCGGATAATAGCCCAAGGGGATATGCCACAGGTACGTTCCCGTGTTCATATCGATCGCGCTCAGGGTGCCCCAGGGTGGCACGATTGCCGGGTAGCCGTCGGGATCGGCGAACCAACCCTTGTTCGATTTGTATTTTGATCCACCGGT
>Ga0182024_10023176_pt1 | contig 11141 bp, 5 predicted proteins | sample P32metaG_FD_120480 | JGI IMG/M metagenome (GOLD analysis project Ga0182024, IMG submission 120480) | Permafrost microbial communities from Stordalen Mire, Sweden - P3-2 metaG (Illumina Assembly) | ecosystem: Environmental > Terrestrial > Soil > Wetlands > Permafrost | place: Sweden: Stordalen... | reverse complement strand
GGCGGTTCCGCAAACGGCTGAGCCGATCCTGTCCCGCCGCCCAGCCGAGCCAGAAGGGCGGAAACCGGTCGTCGGGGAGCAGGGGAGGAATCAAGGCGATGGAGATCCAGGGCAGGGCTAAATGGTCTGCCACGTTTCCAGCAAACTCCGCCTCGTCGACCAGCAGCGCTTCTACGTTGGCTGTCCGCACCGCCTCCGGCCCATCGCGCAGGATCATCCGCGTCGAATTCGTCACCCGCTGCAACGTGAATCGAAAGGCCGCGATCCCCTTTAACCGCGCCAAGAATAGCCAGAGTCGAAGCTCGGGAGAAGTCGAATACCAGTCGCTCGCTTAGGGCAAGAAGCTGAGTGTGCGACTCCACACTCTAGAAGAAGGCTTGTATGGTCGCCCGTACGATTGCCTCAAAGCTTGGTTGCTCGCAGGCGCAGGGCGTTGGTGATCACGGATACGGAACTGAAACTCATTGCAGCCGCCGCAATCATGGGATTCAGCAGTAGATGAAATACCGGGTACAAGACTCCGGCGGCCAGCGGCACACCCAAAGCGTTGTAGAAGAATGCGAAGAAAAGATTCTGGCGGATGTTGCTCATCGTGCGCTGGCTCAGCCGACGAGCTTTGACAATGCCTTTGAGGTCGCCTTTCACTAGCGTGATTCCGCCGGTCTCCATCGCCACATCGGTTCCCGTTCCCATGGCGATACCGACTTGGGCCTGAGCCAAAGCCGGAGCGTCATTCACCCCGTCGCCGGCCATCGCGACGATTGCCCCTTGGGACTGGAGCTTTTTTACGACTTCGGCCTTCTTCTCTGGCAAAACGTCAGCCTCGAAATCGATGCCCAGCTTCTGCGCGACGGCCGCCGCAGTCATGTGATTGTCGCCAGTGACCATCACCACCTTGATGCCTGCCTCCTTCAATTCCTTGATTGCTTCTGCCGCCGATTCCTTGATCGGGTCAGCCACGGCAATCAATCCTGAAAAGCGCCCATCCACCGCGATGAACATGACAGTCTGGCCCTCTTTTTGCAGGCCTTCGGCGCGGGCCTTGAGCGGTTCCAGATTGGCGCCAAGATCCTGCATGAGCGCGGCGTTTCCTATGCCGATGTGTTTCCCTTGCAATGTTCCGGTGACGCCTTTCCCCGTAATCGATTGGAAGTCCCCGACCTCGACCAGTACAACATTCTTCTCTTTTGCTCCAGCGAGGATGGCCGCAGCCAGCGGATGTTCGCTTGCTTTCTCCAGGCTTGCGACAGATTGCAGAAGTTGCTTCTCATCGAAGCCTTCTGCTGGAATCACTTCAGTGAGGCGAGGCTTGCCTTCGGTAAGGGTGCCCGTCTTGTCCACGACAAGGGTGTTGACCTTCTCGAGGATTTCGAGAGCCCCCGCGTTCCGAATCAGTATGCCTTCGCCCGCACCCCGCCCGGTCCCGACCATAATCGACATCGGTGTTGCAAGCCCTAGAGCACATGGGCAGGCGATGATGAGGACGGCAACGGCATTCACGATCGCGTGGGCATAGTGAGGCTGTGGACCAAAGATCGCCCAAACTGCAAACGTAATTGCAGACGAGACCAGAACTGCAGGCACGAAATAAGACGCTACCGTATCAGCTAGACGTTGAATCGGTGCCCGTGTCCTCTGTGCCTCACTGACCATCTTTACGATCTGGGCAAGAAGCGTGTCGGCTCCGACGCGTTCGGCCTTCATCACGAAGCTGCCAGTCCCGTTGATCGTGCCGCCGACGACCTTGGCATCAGTTGTCTTTTCTACGGGGATGGGCTCGCCGCTCACCATGGATTCGTCCACAGAACTGCGTCCCTCGGTCACAACACCGTCCGTCGGAACTTTCTCGCCGGGACGAACGCGGAGTTGGTCTCCGACCTGAATAGCACTCAGGGGCACATCCGCTTCTTTGCCGTCAGCAGAAATCTTCCGCGCCGTTTTTGGTGCAAGGCCAAGCAATGCCTTGATTGCACTACTGGTTTGACTACGGGCTTTCAGTTCCAGAACCTGCCCGAGGAGCACCAGGACTGTAATGACCGAAGCAGCTTCAAAGTACAAAGCAAGAGTGCCCGACATATCGCGAAACGTCGCGGGAAAGGCGCCCGGTGCAATGACCGCAACGACGCTGTAGAGGTAGGCCGAACCTGCGCCAATCGAAATCAGAGTGAACATATTCGGGCTGCGGTGGACGACGGACTCCCACCCGCGCTCAAAGAACGGCCAGCCCGCCCACAGAACGACTGGCGTTGCCAAGGCAAACTCGATCCACCCGAGCAATACCCCCGATAGCAGATGCTGAACCGGGTGTCCGGGCAAAATGTCGGACACCATCACGGCAAGCAAAGGCAGCGTCAGCGCCACTCCAACCCAGAAGCGGCGTGTCATGTTGACCAACTCTGGATTGCGCGAGTCTTCCGAGCCAGATGCCACATCCCTCAGTTCAAGCGTCATGCCGCAGATAGGACAGTTTCCAGGCTCGTCGCGGACGATCTGAGGATGCATCGGACAGGTGTATACCACGCGTGACGTGGGCGCCGAAAGCATTGAGGGCTCTAGCGCCATCCCGCATTTGGGGCAGTTCCCGGGGCCGGGCTTATGGACCTCCGGGTGCATAGGGCACGTGTAGTCTGCGTTTGCCTTATTTCCACTCATCTCTTGCTTGGGTGGGATTACCTCATTCGTGTAGAGATATTTATCCGGATCGGCCTGAAATCTGGTTGCGCAGCCCTGGCTGCAGAAATAAAACTTCTCTCCGTTATGATCCACGGACACCGCCTTTGCGGCGTCAATCTGCATCCCGCAAACCGGGTCCTTAAGAAGCTGCTTCGTCGGATTAACCATCGTTGCCATCGTAGAACCTTTCACTTCTTCATTTGCTTTCGAGCAGCAGCACATATTTGCCTCCTCGTTCCTGTACTGCTGCTGACGGACGAGGAGAAGAAGTCTTACAGTTGGCTCCGGCGACAAGTGCAATCCAGGCATTGGTGCTCGGCACATGCCCCGCAAACCGCGATCAGCTTCTTAGCAACAGCTTTGCGTGCCCGGTGCAGGCGAACCGATGCGTTATTCGCGTTCGTCTGCTGGGATTGGGCAAACGATTCGACGGTGACGCCGCCGAGGTCTACTTGTTCAATGGCGTCACGGTACTCGTCCTTCAGATCACGAATTACGTCTCCGATACAGGCACATACAGTCTGAGCGGTCTCCGGTTCGTAGGTAATGGGAAGTTCTGCAGTGTATGTCTCGTGAGCCCTTGTCCGTGCAGATCCCTTGCGGTAGTGGTCCGTAATCGCGTTGCGAAGGATTCGATAGAACCAAGCGACCGTACTCTCATCCTCCCGAATCTCGGAGCCATGCTCGATCGCCTTGATATACGCTGACTGGAGTATGTCTTCCGCGGCTGTTTTGTCTTCGACTCTGGAGGCAAGAAAGCTTAAGAACTTCGTATGATGAGCCATGATGCGGTCTATCGCATCGGTAGACTTGAATGGAGTGCTCTCAAGTTCATTGATAGGCATTTCGGATCTGCCTTTCTGAAAGTCGGGTCGTCAAAGGCCTGCTAAGGATAGGCCGAAAAGCACAAGCTAGTCTGGTCAATCGGATACGTTGAGATTCCCATAATCAGCCGGGATGTGCCCTCTATGCGTTGGATGTCTGGGTTGACTTAAGCGTGCCTTTCTTGAATGCTCGCTCCTTCATCATGACGAAGAAGACCGGCACCAGGATAAGAACGTGGATGGTCGAAGTAATCATCCCGCCGACAATGGGAGCGGCGATCGGCTTCATCACATCCGAGCCGATGCCAGACTCCCACAGAATCGGGGCAAGGCTGGCGAGGACGGCAACAACGGTCATCAGCTTGGGACGGAGACGCTTCACGGCTCCCTCAATCACCGCGTCTTCAATATCAGCGTTGTTGTGAATCTCGCCCTTCAGCAGCCTTCGCTCCAGAGATTCATGCAAATACACAACCATCACTACGCCTGTCTCCACGGCAATGCCGAAGAGAGCAATATAGCCAACCCAGACCGCGACGCTGAAGTTATAGCCCAACAGCCATTGAAGCAGGAGACCTCCCGTCATGGCATAGATAGTCGGCACAATCAATACCACGGCCTCGGCGGCGGACTGGAAGACCATATAGAGCAGCAGAAAAATCATGAAGAAGACGATGGGGAGAATGAGCTTGAGGCGCTGCTTTGCCCGCAGCTCGAATTCGTATTCCCCCGACCACTTGTACCCGTAGGTTGCTGGAATCGTGATCTGGCTTTGCAGCCTTCGGGTAGCTTCCTCAACGAAGCCCCCATAGTTTGTTCCCTTGAGATCGATGAAGACATATCCAGTGAGTTGCCCATCTTCATCGCGGATCATGGCAGGGCCCTGCGAAAAATAGACTTTGGCTACTTGCCCCAGGTGGATCTGCGCTCCCGACGGTGTCGCAAGCAGCACGTCGCACATTTGCTCGACACTGTCCCGAAAGTCTTGGGAGTAGCGCACGCTGATCGGATAACGCTCTCGTCCTTCGATATTCTCCGCTATGTTCTGGCCACCAATCCCAGACGAGACCGCCGTCTGGACATCGGCAACGCTCAAGCCGTACCGCGCGGCCTCGGCGCGATTTACCTCCACGTTGACGTAGAAGCCCTGCGAGATGCGTTCCGCAAAGACCGACCGAACCTGTGGCATCGAAGACAGAACGCCCTGCATCTTCGCCGCCAATTGTTCAATGCCGTCCACGTTTGGCCCCTGAACCTTGAGTCCGACGGGTGTCTTGATCCCCGTCAGTTCCATGTCCAGACGATTCTCGACGGGGCTGGTCCAGGTATTCGCCAGTCCGGGAAACTGGACCCTTTCGTCCATCTCCTGAATGAGCTTTGTATAGGTCATGCCAGGGCGCCACTGTTCCCTTGGCTTGAGCATGAGGGTTGTGTCGTACATATCTAGTGGAGCGTTGTCTGTAGCGCTGTCGGATCGCCCAACTGTACCGAAGACGCTCTCGACTTCTGGAAAGGAACGGAGAATGGCATCCTGCTTTTGCAACAGTGACTTCGCCTGCTCGATTGCGATCCCCGGAAGTGCCGTTGGCATATATAGCGCCGAACCCTCAAAGAGGGGAGGCATGAATTGACTGCCGAGTTTGAACGCCACGGGAAGCGTTGCTGCCAGGAAGATCAAGTTAATCGCAATTGTCAGTTTCCGATACTTCAAACAGAATCGGATGACTGGCAGGTAGATGGCTTGCGTGAAGCGAGAGATGGGATTCGCACTCTCCGGCTTGAGCCGGCCTCGAATCAACACCACCATCAAGACTGGCACAAGGGTGATGGCAATGATGGAGGATGATCCGACCGCCAGAGTCTTTGTCCAGGCGAGGGGCCGAAACATTCGCCCCTCTTGCGCCTCTAATAGAAAGACGGGCAAGAACGAGACGACGATGATGAGGAGCGAGAAGAAGAGGGCCGGTCCCACCTGCTTCGCGGCATTGATGAGAATCTCGCGGCGCTCCGGTTCTGAGACGGGGTTTGCATCCAACTCCTGGCGCTCGGAGAGATGCCGGTAGCCGTTCTCGACCATCACAATTGCCGCATCGACCAAGACTCCCACCGCAAGAGCAATGCCGCCGAGGGACATGATGTTTGATGTAACGCCGAGGAAGTAGATGGGGATGAATGCGATGAGGACGGCGATAGGCAATGCAAGAATTGCGATCAGCGCCGAACGGAAATGGAATAGGAACACAATGATGATGAGGCTGACGATGATGGCTTCTTCGAGAAGATCGCGCTGCAGCGTGGCGATGGAATCCTTAATGAGGCCCGAGCGATCATACCCTGAGACAATCTGCACCCCGGCGGGAAGAGACGGTGCAATCTCACGGAGCTTCTGCTTCACTCCACCTATGACGTTCACTGCGTTCATGCCCTGCCGCATCACGACGATGCCCCCAACCGTCTCGCCCTGGCCATTCCATTCAGCAACTCCTTCCCGAATGTCTGGGCCGAAAGCCACACTGCCGAGGTCCCGCAACAACACCGGCGTTCCATCCTTGCTGCCGACGGCAACCGTTTCGAGATCGGTCAGTGACTTCACATACCCAAGGCCGCGGATCATATATTGAGCGCCGCTCAGGTCGAGAACCTTCCCACCGACCTCATTCGTGCTCGCCTTGACTCGGTCGATCACCATAGACAAGGGGGTGTTGTAAGCCAGCAGCTTGTTCGGATCGAGCCTGATCTGGTACTGCTTCACATACCCGCCGATGCTCGCAACCTCCGACACCCCGGGAACTGTCTCCAGCGCATAGCGCAGGTGCCAGTCCTGAAGGCTGCGGAGATCGGCCAGATCATGCTTGCCGCTTTTGTCCACGAGGGCATATTCAAAGACCCAACCCGCGCCGGTTGCATCCGGTCCGATGGCTGGATGTACATCGGAAGGAAGCCGACCGCTGATCTGCTGGAGGTATTCAACGACCCGAGACCGGGCCCAATACAAGTCCGTCCCATCCTCGAAGACGACATACACGTAGGAGTCGCCGAACATTGTCTGTGCTCGGACTGCCTTCACATGCGGAGCCGCGAGAAGGCTTGTCACGATGGGATACGTGACCTGGTCTTCAATGATGTCGGGTGGCTGCCCCATCCAGCTGGTATGCACAATGACCTGAACATCCGAAATGTCAGGCAACGCATCGAGAGGAACATGCTGCAACGACCATATACCCGCCAAGGTCAGTAAGAGGACTCCGGTAAAGACGAGGAAACGGTTCCGAGCGCAAAGGTCAATGATTCTGGAGAGCATCTTACATCCCTCCTTCAGCACTGACGCGCAACTGTTTAGTGCCGATGATCTGGGCACCCTGCTTGACGGTCACGGTAACCTGCCAGGTGCCGGCGGATTCAAGCACGCCCGTTCCGTCGTAAACCCCAGGGCTCTTCTGCGTGAGTTGAAAGCTGTTCGTGACTGCGCCCATTTCCATCGCCGGCATTGCTGGCAACAAGAATGTTGCCGTGACTTGTGCCCCGGCGACCGGCTGTCCGTTTGCCCCCGTTACCTTGACGGTGATTGCGTTCGATCCCTTGTGAACAGGATTGGGATTGGTAGAGAAATCAATCGCCAGCGAGGGTTGCTGTCCTGCTGGCTGGCCCGGCGTCGGCTGCTCACCGAGCGGGACAGAAGCACTATTTGGAGCCGTTGCAGCCTGCAACTGACTCTCGGAATCGAGGAGGAAGTTTGCTGAGGTGACAATCCGCTGATGAGGTTCCAAACCCTTCAGCACAATAAAGTCGTCTCCGACTCTCGCACCGAGGCTCACACCCTTCGGCTCAATGCTTCCATTGCTATGATCGACGAAGACGACCTGGCGAGTCCCCGTCTCAAAGACTGCCGACGCCGGGACAACGAGCTGACGTCCCATTGCGGTCTTCAGATCGACGTTCACAAACATCCCTGGCTTGAGGGTGACTCCAGGGTTATTGACCGCCAGCCGCACCTTTACGGTGCGTGTGGTCATATCGACTTGTGGAAGGATCTCTTCGACACTGCCGTGAAAAGCACGCCCGGGATAGGCATCGACCGTGATCACTGAGGTGTCGCCCCGCTTCAGCCTACCCACATCGTTCTGGAAGACTTGTGCACTCACCCACACCCGCGATAGATCTGCCAGGGCGTACAGCTTGGTCGCAGGTTCCACATACATATTCGGGAGCGCAACGCGTTCGGTGACGTAACCAGATGACGGCGAGTTGATGGTCAGCTCAGAAATGGCCTTACCGGACTCCTTCAGTTTGGCGATCTCGCTTTCGGGTATGTCCCACTGGCGTAGGCGCTGTTCCGCCGCCGTGGTCAAAGAAAATGCGCCACTCGCGACACCATCGATCGAGCTCCCACCAAGAGCAGTCAGATTTCGTCGCGCGAGCAGATACTCTTCCTGCGTCGCAACGAGGTCAGGACTGTAGATCGTAAACAGCGGATCACCCTTGCGGACGTACTGGTAGGTAGCGTTCGCAAATACCTTACGGATATAACCGGAGAATCTGACTTGTACTGACGATTGAAGCCGCTCGTCGATATCGACGGTTCCTGTGGCTCGAATCTCATCGTTCAGCTGCTTGTATTCCACCGAGCCAGTCTTCACTCCGATACTGTTCATCTGCTCGTTCGACAGTTGTACCGGTACGAGAGGGACTTCCATCTTTGTGGTGGGCTTGGACGCCTCATTGTTCGTGTCCGAGTTCGGGCCAGAGGCAATCGGTTGAACTGCTATGGAAAGTGTCCCGCTCGGCTTGACCGATCGAGCTCGGTAAACAAACACTGCCGCTACGATTGCCAACAGAACCAGCCAGAAGATTGAAGTGCGGATAATGTACTTGTTCATCGCAGTTGTGCTCCTGTCAGGGCTTCCAAGCGGGCCATGGCTGTTTCGTGATCCAGAATTGCTTGCTGGTAATCGTGTTCAAACGTCAGGACATCGATCAGAGAGGAAAGCACAGTTGCAAATGTACCTTTGCCGAACTGATAAGTAGCCTGCTCGGCTCGATAGGCAGCTTGCGCCTGCGGCACAAGACCATCGCGATACTCCTTCAGCAACTCTTCACTGTTCGTTAAGACGATGTATTGCTTTTGCACCTCAGCGAGTTGCTGCTGGACCTGCGAATCAAGTTCTTTCCTTGATCCTTCAAGCGATTCGGCGGCTTCCGCTACACCAGCTTCGACGCGTTTGTGCCGAGGAAGACGCATATTGAGCGACAGCATGTAATAGTCCCGATAGCCGCCGCCTGTCTGCTGAAACATGTAGGAAACGTTGAAGTCGGGTTTGCCTTCGCGTTGGGCCGACTTCAACATGGCATCCTGCTTCTGAACGTCCGCTGTGCCCAATGAGACTTCGGGATTGTGAAGGAGAACAAGGCTCTGCAACTCTTCAGCCGTTTTTTGCAATGGGGTAACGGAGAGGGGTTCCGGTATGATTTCCGGCGAAGACTGCGGTCGATGCAACAGTGCTTTGAGACTAGCCTGAAGTTGACCCATCTCTTCGTGATGCATGGTTACTTCCCGCAGGATCTTCGTATGCTCGATCTGCGCCTTCAGTACATCCGCCTGTGAGCCTTGGCCGAGGCTGTACTTGGACAGCCCAGTCTCAATCAGCGGCTTCAAGACTGCATCGTTCCTCGCGAGAATCGATAGCGTTGCATCAAGATAAGCCAGCCGCAGATAGATGATCTTGATCTGATCGGTGACAGAAATGCGAAGCAGGTCTGTCTGCGCTTGCTGCATATCTGCGTTGCGATTCGCCACGTCTCCCTTGAGCCGGAGTTTCCCGGCAAACGGAATGTCCTGGGACGCGCCAAAGCCTATGTAGGCAAAGTCGCTGTTGCTGAACCCCGCAAACGGCTTTGGGCTTCCCACGCTGAATGACTGCACCGTAAATTGCGGATCAGGCAGCGTCTTTACCTGATCCGCAACGTGGGTCGCCGCTTTCCAGGCATGATCTGCCGCATCGATTTGTGAATTATTCGATAGTGCTTCTGTAACCAGAGTGGCAAGTGGTGTGGGCATGGCGGTCATCTCCTGCCCGTAGGCGGAGGAACCGCTTGCCAGCACCAAGACGCCCGAGCAAAGCGCCCAGGACGCCCAATACAAGGCGAACTTCATAAGAAAACTCCCGTCCCAGTGGCAAAGCAGACATGAGCGCGCGCAAATTCGCGGCTCAAATCCTCACGAGAAAGGAGCTACCTAGATTCTTAGAACAGTGATTGCTGCGGGAGGGGATTTGGGGGGCCGGTGCTCAGGACTCTGATTCGACGCGTGGCTCGCACTATCTCTTGTCAACTCGCCAAAGGCGGCTACCCACAGCACTATCGCCCCGACCGGCTGGACGCGCACCGGGTTCGACTTCAATGCATTTTCGAAAATAGCAGGAGGGGCTTTTGCGCAGCAATCCTGAGACACAGGCATTTCCATCTGGCCACATTGATTGCGCATTACGCGGCAACACGCACGCTCCGCAGCGGTCATTTCGGCCTCGGGAGTGACGCACGCCATCAAGGGGGCCGCACACGAGAGCAACAACAGCAGAATGACTCCGAGATGGCGGATAGTTTTCATCCTTGGCTAGAACAAGCGCTACATGGTCCAGAATACAATGGCATCTGCTAGTCCGGATGTGCTCCGCGACACCAAATCTCGGTTCTTGCATCCTTTGCCGTTCTCCGCCGCTCCCAGTTCTCTGGCCGGAAAACCCCTTCTTCGGATGCCCGCCAGATGCCCCAAATATGAGTTACGATGTTCGCTCCTGTGTTTTACGACTGGCTTTCAGCTCGCGAGAACAGCCAAGACCGGGTGTACGCAAGGATGGCTTTACATACGTTCGGTAAATCGGTCCAGCTTTTTTGGGCGGGAACAATACGGGAACAACCTGGCGAGGAAACCATCCCGAATCGTCCCAAACGATCCCAAATCGACGCTGTTTAACTCCTGTCGTATCAATCGTCTCCGCTGATTTCAGGCGACTTAGGTCCATTGGTAGGGGCCCTGAAAAGGCCGGCGTCGGCGGTTCGATCCCGTCTCTGGCCACCATTTAGATTCAATAACTTACGAGATTCAAATAATAAGCCTCCCATTCGGGAGGCTTTCTCGCATTTTTGGGTAAACATTTCTTTTTCAACAACATGACGGTTTCTAGCTATGGTCGCGTATTGGTCGTGCGTTCCTTTCCTAATTGCGAGCGATCTTCTAAGAGCCTTGGAATGTTCTAAATGTGAACGCCGCGGAATGGGCGACGCCAGCCCTTTTTCAAACTGCCACCCTTTTCATTTGAATCCTGTCACCGGCAGTCTGACGGAATGGAAAGTATCATCCCCGCCGGAGGCGGGCCGGATGTTGATCAAATAGTAATTGACGGTTGGGCGGTAATACGGCCGCGATCACCGAGGATGGCTCTCAATAGGCACGCGTTTCTGCGCTGGCCATTCTCTACACCGTCGTCCGTGAAACCGACTTGGTGGGCAAGGAGATCTTTCCAAGCAGTGAGGATGCGAAGTGAGGGAAAAGCCAAAGAGTAGAGATCCGTGGCCAGTTTCCGGGATGAACGAGGCGGATCAGGCTAGGGGCTGAGTCGAACGGAGTTTCAGCACCTGTTCGATGAG
>Ga0182024_10023175_pt1 | contig 11141 bp, 6 predicted proteins | sample P32metaG_FD_120480 | JGI IMG/M metagenome (GOLD analysis project Ga0182024, IMG submission 120480) | Permafrost microbial communities from Stordalen Mire, Sweden - P3-2 metaG (Illumina Assembly) | ecosystem: Environmental > Terrestrial > Soil > Wetlands > Permafrost | place: Sweden: Stordalen... | reverse complement strand
TTATCCAACACCCTGCCTACTGATGAGAATATATCGATGGGCAACGGGAAGACAACCGTGGTGTTCTTGTCGGAGCCGATCTCGACCAGCGTCTGCAGGTAGCGCAGCGTAAGAGCGGCGGGCTGGCGCTGGATCAACTCGGCCGCCATGGCCAGTTTCTCGGCCGCCATGTACTCGCCCTCGGCATGGATGATCTTGGCGCGGCGGTCGCGTTCGGCTTCGGCCTGGCGTCCGATGGCGCGAATCATTTGCTCCGGGAGATCCACTTGTTTGACCTCCACCACCGTAACCTTCACGCCCCAGGGGCCGGTGTGCGCATCCAGCACCGATTGCAGGCGTATGTTTAGTTTCTCGCGCTGGCTCAGCAACTCGTCGAGCTCCACCTCACCCAGAGCGCTGCGCAGCGTGGTTTGCGAGACTTGCGAGGTCGCGTACAGAAAGTTGGACACCTCGAGAACCGCCTTGGTGGGATCCAGGACGCGGAAATAGACCACGGCGTTCACCTTCACCGTCACGTTGTCGCGCGTGATCACGTCCTGCGGGGGCACTTCCATGGCTTCAATTCGCAGCGAGATTCGCACAATGCGATCGATAGGGGCGAAGACCAGGATGACGCCTGGACCTTTGGGTTGCGGCAGTACGCGGCCCAGCCGGAAGATCACGCCTCTTTCGTACTCCGCCAGAATCTTGATCGACGAGAGCAAATAGATGACCACGATCAGAACAGGAATTACGAGAGTCAGGTCAGGCATAGGGGTTTTCTCGGAAGCCATTTCACTATACACCGGCAGGTCTGATCAAAGAATTTGAGTAGAATCTGCCGGAACATGTCAAAAGGCCTGAGATCGGAAATTGCGCACTATGGTTGTGCGGTTCTCAGCATCGCTCTAGCCATCGGAGCCAGGCGGCTGGTCGATCCGGTGCTGGGCGAAAAGTTTCCCTTCCCTATCGTGTTCTTTGCCGTGCTGCACCCCAGCAAATCGGGTGGCGTGGGAAGTGGTGTTGATCCGGGAGCGGGGACGCGCCTATGTAGTCGAGACCAACCGCTGACCCCGGCGCTAAGAGCATCGCCATGTCCGGCTCCTACCCCGAGGCTCTGATGGATGCCAAGCTTGCATTTCCCGCAAAGTCTGGCAACGGCGATCGAGCTTACGTGGACCGCTCCGCCCGTAACAGTCGCAGATGATGCAAAAAGTGTTCGTCGTTTGAACTCGCTGCACGCAGCTCTATGCCGACATGAAACTCGTTGGCCGCGATCGAATTGCAGTTCCGGACCGTGCCCACAACTGACGCGCCCTCGATGCGAATCTCCACTTCGCTCAGAACCGTCAGCCGAAAAGGAACCGAGACCCGCAAGCCCGACGTTGAAACATCCAGTACCCGGATGATTGCGATGCCCGCCTGCTCGGATCGTAGCAGCGTTGGGTAATTAATCCCATGGCGAGGCTCTGTCCTTCTTTCGTGCCCTTTTTTTCCGTTCTTTGACGTGGTGTTAACAGGCGAGTCGGCGGGCGTCGCGGCGGGGGCCGGCTCGGTCGATTCAGACTTGCGGTCCCTATTGGTACGAACGCTCTCAAATACCGCCGTGAAGGAAAACGTGCAGCCGCGTCCTGGCTCACCCGCGACATCGATCTTGCCGCCCATTAATTCCACCAGCTTCTTTGCAATCGCCAGGCCCAGGCCGGTCCCTTGATCTTTGCCGGAGGTTGAGCCATTGATCTGACGGAACGGCTGAAATATTTGGTCGCGAAGCTCGGCGCTGACGCCCATGCCCGTATCCTTCACTTCGAATCGCAAGGTGGTTCTTCCTTCGGTTCCCGCTACTTCCTCGGCGCGCAGCAGGATCTCGCCGTGCTGGGTAAAGCGAACCGCGTTGCTCAGCAAATTTGCTAAGATTTGGCGCAGCCGTTCCGGATCGCCTTTCAGCGTGCCCGGCAAATCTTTGGAAATGGCACTCTTGAGCTTCAGCCCTTTGCGCTCCGCGGGCAGGCTAAAGAGCCGAAAGACATCCGCGACGATTTCTCCCGGCTGGAATTCGACGGATTCGAGATTGAGGCCGGCCGACTGCAGATTCGAGTAGTCGGCCACTTGGCCGGCAACGCGGCTAAGCGATTCCGCCACCTCTCGGGTGGCTTGGATGGAGTCGCGCTGATCGGTGGTTAGTTCTGTTCCCAGAAGTTCCTTGGTGCGGCCAGCCAGCGCAACCAAGGGCGTCCGCATTAAATTGCCGACGTGCGCCAGGAATTTGTTCTTGGACTCAGACTCCGAGCGGGCCGCCGCGAGCGCCGTAACCACCTCTTCGTTGATGCTTCGCAGCTCTTCTTGTAACGCTCTTTGCAACGCGGCATCGATGCGAAATTTGCGGACCAGAAAAACGACCCCGAACGCGAGCAGGCAGGCTCCGCCCACCAGGGCCTTCAGGTAGGTGTTCAGTTGGGTGAGGCTGTGGCCGGTTGTGGATAGCTGCAGGCGAGCGAAGCGTTCCGCGTTCGATAACTCCGATCGCGCGGCTTGGCCATCCTGGCGGAAGGTTGACGTTGTGAAACCGGCTGGGTCGGACGTAGTTTTTGCCATTCGCTCGACATCGGCGTCCACCTGGGCCAAAGTTTTGCGAATTTCGGGAGGTACCGCGGCACTCGCAAGCGTCCGGTTGACTGCATCCCGATAATCGGTATAGCGTTGCTGCCAGGTGGAGCTGGCGGCCAGTAATGCTCCCTGCGGCGGAACAGTTTCCAGTTCTGCAAGCGCGGAAGAAACGGCGTCCAGCTTGTCCAGCAAGGCGACATATCCATCGGAGGCTTTTCTTTGCTGTTCGTCGGCAAAAACGATGAGGAGAGCTGGCGTGATAGTCAGGAACTGACCCAGGAGAAGCAGCAGGCTAGGCAGCCACAGTTTCTCAGAGCGCCTGCGTTTTTGAGCACTCTTCGAATTCGACATTAGTCCCTACATATACGCTTAGTAATCCATCGGTCCGCGGGGCATATTTCTTCACAATTAAATGGTGATATGAGCCATCGGTACCTGGAACGAGAGTGCATGAAGTACTGCGACATGCTGTCAAAGAACTGGGCCATCCGGTCCAGAGGCGTCAGAAAGCGCGTGACATTTGTTAGGGAACTGACTGTAAATACAGGGTTTGAAACTCCTAACCGGATGGCGCTGCACGTGCCTATGGAAAGGCGTGCGTTATTCAACAATTGCTCTGCTGCTTGTTTTGAGCTTCAGCGCGGCTTACAGTGCCGAACCGAAGCTGGATTCCGAACTGCAGGGTCTCACTTCAAACCAAGACGTTGATGTAATCGTCCAATTCAAGAATGTTCCGAGTGATGGACAGCACCAACGCGTACTCGCTCACGGAGGTAAGTTAAAGCATAGTCTCGATATCATCCGGGCTGCTCATTATTCTGTCCCGGCCAACCAACTTCAATCGCTCTCTGAAGATCCGGACGTAACATTTATCGCGCCCGACCGCGCAGTGAAAGCTACGGCGAATGCGGTCTACACCGGCAGTCCCGACTACGGTTGGAGAACGGCCGGAGCCGACCTGGCCACCAGCGTATTCGGCCTGAATGGGAGCGGCGTTGGAATCGCGCTGATCGACAGCGGTACCAACAATAGTAACGATTTGAAAAATGCTCAAAATCAGAGCCGGGTCGTGTATCAGACCAGCCTGGTTTCTAACTCCGATGCGAACGACCACTTCGGTCACGGCACACATGTTTCGGGCATTCTGGCGGGCAACGGCAATAACTCGAACGTCTCCAACTCCACTTACTTAGTCCGGGGCATCGCGCCCAATGCCAATCTGATCAGCATCAAGGTGCTCAACGACAGCGGCGTGGGAACGGACTCCAGTGTCATCGCCGGCATCGAACTCGCCATTCACCTCAAGAATCAATACAACATTCGCGTAATGAACCTGTCGCTCGGTCGGCCGGTGTACAGTTCTTATCTGATGGACCCGCTGTGCATGGCGGTGCAACAAGCCTGGCAGGCTGGAATCGTGGTGGTGGTTGCGGCTGGAAACGATGGACGCGACAACTCCCAGGGAAACAGCGGCTACGGTACGATTACTTCCCCCGGTAACAGCCCATATGTCATCACCGTCGGTGCAATGAACACGGAAGGAACGCTCACCGCCGCCGACGATAAGATCGCGAGTTACTCCTCCAAGGGCCCGACCGCGATCGACCACATCGTCAAGCCGGATCTGATGGCCCCAGGCAATCGAATCGTCTCGATCAACCAGGGCGGCTCCTGGTTTGACAATACATACCCAACAAACGAAGTAGCCAAAAGCACCTACACCGCCACCAGCGGCAAATCGAGTGGTGACTATTTTTTGCTGAGCGGCACCAGTATGGCGACGCCCATGGTAAGTGGCGCAGCGGCACTGATGGTGCAGCAGAATCCGAATCTTACGCCAGACGAAATAAAGGCGCGGTTGATGAAGACCGCCACGAAATTTGCTGCTGGCTTCAGCACCGCCACCGACGCGGCTTCCGGTGTCACCTACACCGACGAATTCGATATCTTTACGGTAGGCGCGGGTTATCTGAATATCCCCGCCGCACTCGCAAACTCTGATCTGCTTACAAGTCCCGCCCTCTCGCCGACCGCAAAATTCGATGCCGGCACCGGCACTGTCACCATGGGCCCGACCGCAACGAACGTCACCTGGGGAAGTAATGTCACCTGGGGTCAGTCCGCTATTTGGGGTTCCACTGCCGTGTGGGGTTCAACCGCCGTGTGGGGTTCAACCGCCGTCTGGGGCAGCTCTGTATTTGTGAACGGCAGCTCGGCTATCTGGGGCTCGACCGCTGTATGGGGCTCTACCGCTGTGTGGGGCTCTACCGCTGTGTGGGGCTCGACCGCTGTTTGGGGCAGCTCGTTCGGTCAAGTGGAAAGCGAAGCGACGACCATCGCGATTATGGGCGACCAATAAACCACTTCGAACGCCGTAAGCTTGTTTCTTGATTCCGGCAGGAATGCTACCTTGCGTAGCGGCCTGCCGGAATTTTCGTTTTCGTTGGCAGTTACTCGCACGCGGTACTGAGACAAGTTGTCCGAAACCTTGCGCCAGGAAGTCCGCGTAAGCCGCTCCTTCCTCCACTCGGCCAACTGGAAGCTACTGCTTTCACTCAGGTTTCATAAGGGACACTGCTTGGTTGTCCAATTGCATAACTGGATGCCCTATGCGCTACTTAACAATTATTCCCTTATTTGTTTGTAGCTTTAACGCCGCCTATGCCGCCGGAGCGAAGCTCGATCCCGCGCTCAAAGATATCGACTCCAATCAAAGCGTTGAAGTGATCGTTCAATTTCGAAACGCTCCAACCGAAACGCAGCATCGCCTGGTATTGGCCCATCGCGGTCAACTGAAGGAGAATCTCGGCATCATCCGGGCCGCTCATTATTCGGTGCCGGCGAATCAGCTCAAGGCGCTTTCCGAGGAAGCAGATGTAGCGTTCATTGCGCCCGATCGCGAACTCAGGGCTACCAGCCCGCCTTCGCCATGGCCTGGCCAAAATATCTATACCGGTCCTCCCGATTACGGCTGGGAAACTGTGGGGGCGAATCTGGTCACCTCCGTAGCCGGTTTGAATGGCAGCGGCATTGGTATAGCTCTGCTCGACAGCGGTACGAACACTAATACGGATCTCACCGACTTTTACGGCCGTAGCCGAATCGTCTACAGCGCCAGTCTGGTTCCAAAAACCGACCCCTACGATCATTACGGCCATGGCACGCATGTATCCGGCATTCTGGCCGGGGATGGATTCAAATCGTATGGTCCCATGTTCACGTATTGGGTAAGAGGCGTCGCGCCGTTCGCTAATATCATCAGTCTGAAGGTGCTGAATGATTCCGGCGTGGGAACGGATTCATCGGTGATCGCGGGCATTCAGTTGGCCATCCAGCTTCAAAGCAGATACAACATCCGGGTGCTCAACTTGTCACTAGGTCGGCCCGTCGCGAGTTCCTATCTCACCGATCCGCTGTGCCAAGCTGTCCAACAAGCATGGAAAGCTGGAATCGTCGTGGTGGTTGCGGCCGGAAATGACGGCCGCGATAATTCTCAAGGCACTAATGGGTACGGCACCATCACATCGCCTGGCAACAGCCCGTACGTAATCACGGTGGGCGCAATGAATACGGTAGGCAGTCTCACTCCTACAGACGACAAGATCGCGAGTTACTCTTCCAAAGGCCCCACCGCCATCGATCAGATCGTAAAACCGGATCTTGTCGCGCCGGGAAATCGAATCCTCTCGTTGAATCAAATCGGTTCCTGGTTTAACAAAACATATCCGCAGAACGACGTCGCCAAAGAAGTATATATGTCCGGGCCGGGCGGACTGACCGGCAGCGATTACTTCGTCTTAAGTGGCACCAGCATGGCTGCGCCTATGGTGAGCGGTGCTGCCGCACTCATGATCCAAAACGATCCTACCCTGACGCCGGACGAAGTCAAGGCCCGGCTGATGAAAACCGCGACGAAGTTCGCTCCCGGCTACACCACGGCCACCGACCCCGTTACCGGCATCACTTATACCGACGAGAATGACATCTTCACCGTCGGAGCGGGTTACTTGAATATTCCCGCCGCTTTGCAGGATACCGACGATTTGGACGCACCAGCCCTGTCGCCTACCGCGACTTACGATCCTGTCAGCAATACCATCACCCTTGGTCCGACGGGAACGTCCGCCATTTGGGGCACGTCGGCGATTTGGGGTACGTCGGCTATCTGGGGCACCTCGGCAATTTGGGGTACTTCCGTATTCGTGAACGGCGCCTCTGCGATTTGGGGTACGTCCGCGATCTGGGGAACATCCGCCATCTGGGGCACTTCCGCCATCTGGGGCACATCGACCACCTCAGATGCCAGTGAATCCACCATCTTGACAATCATGGGGGATAACTAAGCCATGCCTAATGCCGCAAGAATATACATCGACGGAGTGATCGCGGCTGGTATGTCCATTGCAGCTTACGCGCTGCTGCATTGGGATGCTCAAAGTCCCACCCGGTTCGCCTTGTTCCTCGCTCTGTTCGCCGGAGCCGCTCTGCTGAAGGGGCGGATTCCGGGAATAACCGGCACTTACTCGCCTGTGTTCTTCTTCGTACTGCTCGGTTCCCATATGCTTTCTTTCTCCGAGGTCGTGTTCGCCGCCGGGCTGGCCGGGATCGTGCAGTGTACGTTCCTGGTGCAGCGCCATCCCACCGCGGCTCAGATTGCCTTTAACGCAGCCAACATGATGATCGGCACGGCCTGCGCTTTTGCCTTCATCCATCGCCAGGTTCCCGTACTGGCCGAACAGCCATTGATTATCCTGCTCATTTTGGGCGCGTCCGTGTACTACGTGGTAAATACAGGACTGGTAGCTATTGTTTTAACCCTGATCGACCAGAAACCATTGACTGACGTTTGCCGCCACTGGTGCTTGGGATCGATGCCGTATTACATCCTGGGTGCGTTAATTGCCGGCATTACGCTAACTGCACAGAACGAGCTGTCGATGTGGGTGGTAGGAATGGTCTGTCCGTCTCTCTTGTTGATCACTTTTTACTATCGTTCCTGGTTGAGGTCGGCAACTCGGGTAAATGCCTTAAGTTCCTAAGGATGTGTCGACAGTAACCAGAGCGGGGTGAATAACATTCGCCCCCCTTTTTGCCGATAGACAGCTGTGGGCTTGTCCACCTCAGCCAGAGTCTATCTAGGGGGCGTCATCGTCGCCGGTTTCGGCCTGCTCGTGGGCGCCACCCTGCATTGGACCTCCGCCGATCACCTTCGTTTTCTCGCCTACGTCTCCCTCACCGCATTAGCGTCCGGCATGAAGATAAGGCTGCCAGGCGTAACGGGCACGATGTCGGTGAGCTTCATTCTCTTGCTGGCTTCGGCGATCCAATTCTCACTGAGTGAAGTGGTCGAGATTGCGGTGATCTCTGCCTTGGTCGGGTGCTTCTGGAAGGCGAAAGAGCGGCCCCGCCTGGTACACCTGTCGTTCAACATCAGTTTGATGGTACTGAGCACATCCGCCGCCTATGGGATTTACCATCTGTGGACTCCTCAGGCGAGTTTGGTATTTTCCATCACCTCTGCCACTTGCGCCTATTTTCTGGTGAACACCTTCTCGGTTACTGGCGCGATCGCCGCAACCGAGCATAAACCGCTGCTGAGTACGTGGAAGAACACTTACCTTTGGTCCTTTCCTTACTATCTGCTGGGTGCATCCATCGCCGCCTCGCTCCGCTATGTAACCAATTTCAATTGGGAAATTGCTCTGGCCGTCCTGCCGATGCTGTTCGTGATTTATCGGTCCTACGCGCTGCATTTTCGCCAGTTGGAGGAAGAAAGACGCCATGCCGATGCCATGGCGGCGCTGCATCTGCGAACCATTGAAACGCTTGCACTTGCGATTGAAGCCAAGGATCAAAGCACCGCGGATCATCTCAAAAGAGTTCAAATCTATTCCAAGGAACTTTCCAAAGATCTAGGGTTAGCCGAAGAAGAAAAGCTGGCACTGGAAGCGGCGTCGATCCTGCATGACGTGGGAAAAATCGCCGTTCCCGACTACATCATTTCGAAGCCCGGCCGTCTGACCATCGAAGAGTTCGAGAAGATGAAGATCCATCCCATCGTCGGCGCCGAGATCGTCGAGCGGATCGAATTCCCGTATCCGGTAGCGCCCATCGTGCGAGCGCATCATGAGAAGTGGGATGGGTCGGGATATCCGTTAGGCCTGGATGGCGACCGGATTCCCATCGGAGCGAGAATCCTGTCGGTGGTGGACTGCTTCGACGCTTTGGCATCCGATCGTCAGTACCGCAAAGCAATTCCCCTCGACCAAGCCATGGCGGTGGTGGCCAGTGAAAGCGGAAAGAGCTTCGATCCGCGCATCGTGGAATTGCTCGGCCGCCGCTATCTGGAACTGGAAGAGCTGGCCCAGGCTAAGCCGTCGCGGCTGGACACGAAGCTGTCCATGGACGCCAAAGTTGAGCGCGGTACATCCCCTGATGCCGGTCTTGAAACCGCCGCTTTGGGGAAAGAGGCCCATCGTTCTTCTGGTCCGGAAGAGGAAAGCGCATTTCATGAATGCACCAGCCTGCTGGGAATGTCTCTCAGCCTGGTGGAAACGCTGGGCGTGTTATGCTCCCGCGTGAGCGCGCTGATCCGCAACGACGCAATCGCCCTCTATCTGGTAGAGGGCACCACGCTGATTCCCAGATATGTCCACGGTGAAAACTACAAACTTCTGAAATCGCTCCGTGTCGGTTTGGGCGAAGGAGTGGCCGGCTGGGTGGCCGAGAACCACAAGCCCATCCTCAATGGCAACCCGATGGTGGAACCTGGATTTTCAAGCGGAGTGGGCAGCACGCTGCAATCGGTGCTCGCCGTTCCGTTGCACACTGGCTCTGGAACTCTCGGCGTGATGGCGCTGTACCGTACCGAGAAGGACGGCTTTTCCCGCGACACGATGGAAGATTTGCTGCAAGTAAGCGACAAGATTTCGCTGGCGATTGAGAATTCGTTGGAACAGGAACACACTCGAACCTTTGGAAACGTAGATGCGATTACGGGGTTGCCCAATGCCAGGGCATTGTTCTCCAATCTGGAGGCTGAGATCGCCAAGAGCCGCGGCGTCGCATCGCCTTTGACGGTTTTATTCTGCTGTCTCGAAGGCGTAGGCGACGTCCATGAATCGTTTGGACGAATCACGGCCGAGAAAGCGCTCGAGTATGTGGCTCGCAGTTTTCGCCAGAGCTGCCGCGATGTGGATTATCTTGCGCGGCCGGGCGGAGAGGATTTCGTCTTTGTTCTTCCCGGCTCGTCTCTGGACGCCGCCGAGGCGCGCATCGGCACGTTGAAGCGTTTGGTGCGTGATGCCGGTCTGAAACTCTGGGCGGCGGATCTGCTCTCTCTCAGCGCTGCCGCCGTCACTTGCTCTTGGGAGGGCGACACCGCCGAGGGGCTGGTGGCGGAAGCCGAAAGAAAAATGCACGCGTCCCGCCGATCGAAACAAGATGCTGGCGAGTTACCGGCGCTTTTCCACCTCAGCGATTCGATCAAACAGGAAGAACCGGTGGCCTGAACGATCGGCTACTTTTCGACCACGAAGTTTCCCACATACAACGCGTCCACGCCCGAAGAATAGAAGCTGCGCACCGCATCGCGCGGAGTGCAAACCAGCGGATCGCCGAATAGATTGAAGCTGGTGTTGTAAAGCACGGGCAGTCCGGTGGCTTTGCCTGCCGCGTGTAGCAATTTGTGAAACAACGGGTTGTCCTGTTGCCGCACCAGGTGAACGCGCACGGCGTCGTCATCGAGCACCGCGGCTTCAAACGTTTCCCGGTACGGAGCTCGCACGCGGCCAACCGTCGCCAGGTAGCGCGCGTTGGGGCCGGCTTCAAAATATTCCGACGCCATCTCCTCCGGTACCGATGCCGCGAATTTGCGGAACGCCTCGCGATGCTTGATGTAAATGTTCAGGTTTTCGGTGGAGTAAGGATTCAGAGGCGACGCCAGGATGCTGCGGTTGCCGAGCGCGCGGGGCCCAAACTCCATGCGGCCCTGCATCCAGGCGATGATCTTCTTCTCGCTACTCAAATCGCGCACCGCACGATCCAGCAGTTCGTCCGTCGTCATCAGATAGTGGAACCGCAGCTTGCAATTTTCCAATACCTGCTTCACCTCTTCGGCGGCGTAGCTCGGCCCCAGGCAAAGATCGTTCAGCGTGGCTCGCTTCTTCTGTCCGAATACGGCGTTCCAGGCGTAAAAAACGGCGCCCAAGGCGGTGCCTGCATTGCCGGCCGCCGGTTGCACGAACACTTGTTTCGATTCTTCCAGTGCGCTAATCAGCAGCGCGTTCATTCCCAGGCCGCCCGCTACGCATAGATTTTCGCCCGGGCCGGCCATTCGCAACACCACCTTTTCGACGGCATGCTGCAATCCGGAAGCCAGGGGCGCGCACAATTCCGCTGGGATATCGGCGCCGTCTTCAATGCCCACGCGCGCGTAGAATTTCTCGCTGAAACCACCCTGGCTCAAGCGATCCGCGTCAAAAAAACTACGGTTCATGCAGGGCCAATCGCTCGAACCCAGCACTTCCTCGAACAACGACAAAAACTGCTCGCCC
>Ga0182024_10023174_pt1 | contig 11142 bp, 8 predicted proteins | sample P32metaG_FD_120480 | JGI IMG/M metagenome (GOLD analysis project Ga0182024, IMG submission 120480) | Permafrost microbial communities from Stordalen Mire, Sweden - P3-2 metaG (Illumina Assembly) | ecosystem: Environmental > Terrestrial > Soil > Wetlands > Permafrost | place: Sweden: Stordalen... | reverse complement strand
TAGATCGTGCAAATAGTTTCGTCGCAGACGCACACTCTTTCGCCCAAATTCCAACGCTCCCGCTGGCCTATTGGCTGCCAAAATCGTTTCTCGCGTTGTTTCGCCAGTTTAAGTCCGCTGGCGATCAAGGCATCATCGTTAAGCAAGGCTTGGCAACTGGTGATGACTTTCGCTTTCTACGGGCTCAGTGGGAAGTATCTGAGTCCGAGATCGGGCAGCAAAACAAATGGCTCCACTATGCGAAGGGAGGGGAATATTCCCCAGTTATCGAAGACTTGCATCTTCTCGTATTCTGGGAAGACAACGGGCACGACATAATTCATTTTGAGGACGAGAAGGGAAATGAGCGATCTCGGCCCCGTGGAGCCGACTTTTATTTGCGTCCCGGCGCAACCTACTCGATGCGCACAACTAGCTCGTTCTCACCTCGTCTCATGCCTGCGGGTTGTGTATTCAGCGTTCCGGGACATGCGGTGTTTGCCGAGCCACTCTCAGAGGTGCTCTCTTATGTCGGGACGGCATACACGAGGGTTTTTCGGGAACTCCTCGATGTGACACTTGGGGGAGGTGATGTGTCCGTGGCAGGGAGCGCAGCTCGCTGCTATTACCCCACGGTTTTGCATAACCTCCCTTTACCGTCACCGGCTGGTGACGTGGCAGAACGTGTTCTTCACTGGTGGCGCATCGTCTATCGAGAGAAATCAACGGAAGAAGCAAACGGCCTTTTTGCATCTCTTCAGCTTGGCAAAGCAAGCTCATTGCGAGCTGCGGCTGTTTCTGCTCGCAATCGTTCATTAGAAGCATATTGCGATGTCTTGCAGATTCACGCCGAGATCGAAGCAAAGGTGGAGTCTGCGTTTCGATTAAGTGAAGATGACCTTGCATACCTTGATCAGAATCAAGGGCCGAAATTATTGAGCTTGCCTGCATGCACCAAAGATACAAAAGCAAAGGCGCACAAGTATTGGAACATGACCGAGGAGGCCGTTGTTGAGGATGGAGGGCAATCGCTCGGATTTAGTCGCTTTGTGACGAAAAAGAACTTTGTGGCTTCCAGAAGACTAGAAGTGCTTTCTCTCTTGTTGAATTGTAACCCTCTGGAACTTGCTTCGATTGTTAAGGGATTCGAGTGCAGAAACGATGAACTCGAAGGTTTGTCGAAATCTACAATTTCGGCAGCATTAGGTTGCTTGTTCGGAAGATTTGACGTGCGTCTAGCTTTGGTGGCTAATGAATGCACATCTGCACCTGATCCATTTTCCGCGCTGCCGAAGTGTAGTCCCGCTATGCTTTCTGGCGGAGACGGCCTGCCACTGACGATCACACCATCAGGATATCCGCTTCGAATTGAATGGGAGGGAATTGTCGTTGATGATTCGGAGAACGAGAGGGATGTCGTTCGAGGTGTGCGGCATGTTTTTGAAAGTGTATGGGAGCAGCGAGCGGACGCCATCGAAACGGAAGCTTGCGCAATCCTCGGCTTGACGGGACTTCGTGACTATTTTCGAACCTCCGGCAAGAACGGCTTTTGGGACGATCACGTGGCCCGTTACACAAAGAGCCGCCGCAAGGCACCAATCTATTGGCTGCTCCAGTCAGCGAAAAAGAACTATGCTCTGTGGCTTTACTACCACCGACTCGACAAAGACCTGCTTTTCAAGGCCGTGGTGAACTACGTCGAACCCAAGATTCGCATGGAAACCAGCCGCCTCGAAACCATCCGAAGCCATAAAGCCATAGCGGGGGATTCTGGAAAGGAAGCCAAGCGGCTTGCCAAGGAAGTGGAACGGCAAGAAGACCTCCTCTCGGAACTGCGGGACTTCGAGGACAAACTGCGACGGGCGGCGAACCTTCATCTCGTACCCGACCTGAACGATGGCGTTGTGCTCAACATCGCTCCACTCTGGGAACTTGTTCCGTGGAAAGAAGCCCAGAACTACTGGGAAGAACTACTCAAGGGTGAGTACGAGTGGTCCTCGATTGGCAAACAACTTCGCCAGAAAGGACTGGTGAAGTAATGGCCGTCGTGACTGAATATCTCGTACAACTGATCGCCAAGCAGGTCGAAGAGAAAGGGCTGGTTGTCTGGTACGACCCGGAACAAGCCTACGGTACGGCTGCTGCGGAGCTTTCCCTGCCGAACACGACTGTGGCTCGATACGACGGCAGCTTCCTCAAGCTGCGACACGAGATCGACCATCTGCTAAACGACGACGAACGACCGCCCCGGCTGGTCGTATACGTGCCGATTGAACGAACCGAAACCGCCAGCGCCCTGATCGAACTCGATTGTGCCGGGGTCATCATGCAACCTCGGCAACAACCTCCTGCCTGCAACACCCGGCTATCCGTCGTGGCTCGCAATTCAATGACGCCGATTTTGGGCGAGGATCAAGTTGCCGAAATTGTGCGGCAGGTCGAGACGGGTAAACTCTCGCTGGCTGATCTGAACTCCTTAGCCGATCAGGGGAAGGACATTTCGACCGGCGTACTAATGCTGATCTTCGGGACAGCCAATCCGCAGGAAGTCGCATTGGCATTTCTCCATAGCGATCAGTACGACGCTGAAATCGGCAAGAAAGAAGCCCAGAAGAAACTGCGTCACCTGCTGGAAGTCAGTTTCGACATCGAATTCCCCGCCTCCGAAGCCCTGTCGAATTGGAGGGTGAGGTTGGGACGGCATCTCATGTTGACGGATTTGTTCGCCGCCCTCAAGAAACAAGTTCCATCATCTCTATCGTCGGTCCCAGTGGCCGCGAGTACGGGTGGCATCGATGCCTGCGTGCGATTGGCTCGAACATGGCGAAACAGCCGGGACGTGCGGGACAGCTACGTGACCGTGGCCAACAAAGTCGAACGCGAACTGAACCTCGACAAGCTGAAGCTGCCAGTAGAACCACTCAGGGAAAATGAGACCTTCTTGTGCGTCGAACGAGCTTTGCTAGTGCATGTGGAAAGTGAACTGTTCAAGACAGCGACCCCGGCCTTGCTGCAACTGTCCGAGTACCGCCTGTCCCGATTCTGGGGTGACGTGATTCCGGCGATTCAGGCTCGATGGGCGCTGATCTCCTCGGCTGCCGAGGTCTTGATCGAAGCTGACAGGGTGGGCAAGGCGCTCAAGACGGCTCCCACTACAGTTCCCGCTCTCGTCAAAGCGTATGCCGATGATGACGAACCGTGGTGCTTGCTCGACACGCATCATCGGAACATGGAGAGCCGCCACTACAACTTCGATTTCGCTGCCGATAAAGAACATCACGGGTTGGAAAAGCTCATTGCGAAGGCCGAACAACGCTACACCGAAGTCGGCTCGGAGTTAGCCAAACACTTCATCGCCCAGTTTTCCAAGGCGAAGCATCCGATCAAAGGACTGCTTCGACAGAGAGATGTTTTCGAGAAGCAGGTAAAGCCGCTTTTGGGTGAAGGCAAGGTCGCCTACGTGTGGGTGGACGCCCTCCGTTTCGAGATGGCTCGCGAGTTGTGTCTGTTGCTGAAGGACGATTTCAACTTGGAGATTCAGCCTGCCATCGGCATGATACCCACGATCACCGAAATCGGTATGGCGGCTTTGTTGCCGAAGGCTCAAGACTCCGCCAAGGTAATCGCGCTAGGGGGAGGCAGACTGGCGCTGGAGATTGGCGGCAAGGTCATCAAGGATCGCAAAGATCGGGTGGCATTCCTGAAGGAAAATGCGGGCGTATCGGTCTTTGACGCCAAGTTGGAAGACCTGCTTCCAAAACCAGCCAAGAAGGTCAAGGAAGGCATTCAGATGGCCGAGTTGATTCTGATTACGTCGCAGGAGATCGATGAACTGGGCGAAGCCGACAACATGGCCCAAGCCCGGCTTCAGATTGACGGCGTGCTGAGTCATTTGCGGAGAGGCGTCAGAGTGTTGGCGGATCACGGGATCAAGAGCATCGTGTTGGTAGCCGACCACGGTCATTTATTTGCCGACGAGATCGGAGACGATACGAAGATCGAGGCCCCCGGTGGCAAGGTTGAAGACATGCATCGCCGGGTATGGGTCGGCGTTGGGGGCAATTCGGAACCATCTTATCTGCGGACCTCATTGGCGTCGTTGGGAGTGGACAGCGAGTTCGACATTGCGACCCCGTGGACTTTTGCAGTCTTCAAGTCGAAGGGTGGGGCGCGAGCGTATTTTCATGGCGGATTGTCTCCACAAGAACTGATCGTTCCCGTGGTCGTGATGCACTCGGCAGTGAAGTCCTCAGCCCCCGCGACCGGCATTCAGTGGACACTAACGCCCGGTACTGCGAAACTGACCACAAGGTTCTTCTCCGTTCAGATTGCTGGTAGCCAGAGCGAATCAAACCTGTTCGGATTTGAACCGCCCAAGGTGCGGATCGAACTGCGATCTAACAAGAAGTGCGTTTCGCTCCCCGTTAGTGCCTCGTACGGATTCGAGGATGCGACCGGTGAAGTGAAGCTTAAAATTGCGGAGAACGACAACAAGCGAATTGAACCGAATACTGTGACAGTGGTGCTGTCTGAGGAGATTTCCCAGAAAACAGTGGGGGTGTATCTGCTCGATGCCACTACAGGGGCAGAACTCGCGGTTCCACTGACTGTTGATGTCGCCATTTCTTTGTGAGGACAAGCGTGCCTGAACTAGATCGAAAAGCTGCTTCCGTGTTTGCTGGCAAAGTGGTTCGCAAAGACTTGGTTCGCAAGGTGAAGGTCGGGGCCAACGTCCCGGTCTTCGTCCTTGAATACCTGCTGGGGAAATATTGCGCCACCGATGATCCCGTGGCTATCGATGCCGGGCTGAAAGTGGTCAACAACACGCTCGCCTCAAACTTCGTCCACCCAGATGAAGCCAACAAAGCGCAGTCGATGGTCAAGGACAAGGGGAAGCACACGCTCATTGACAAGGTGCAGGTACGGTACGTTTCCGAAGACGATAAGCACTGGGCCGAACTGAAGAACTTTGGCAACAAGTACGTCCACATACCTGAACACTTCTTGCGAGATTACGACCGCCTACTTATGGGCGGGATTTGGGCGCAAGTGGATATCCGGCATTCGTTCGACGAAGAACAGAAGGGCAAGCGCAGTCCGTTCTGGATTGACAGCCTGAAACCAATTCAAGTTGCGACCTTCGACCTCGAAGAGTATCGGACAGGCCGCAGCCAATTCACGACTGACGAATGGATCGACCTGCTGCTGCGCACCATAGGCCTCGAACCGTCGCACTTTAATCGCCGCCAGAAATTGCATTATTTGGCACGGCTGATACCTCTGACCGAGACCAACTATAACTTGGTGGAACTTGGCCCACGTGAGACGGGAAAGAGCTACGGATATCAGGAGTTGTCGCCCTACACGATATTGCTCACTGGACCAACGACCGTAGCCAATCTGTTTTTCAATATGGCGAGTGGCAAGATAGGTTTGGTCGGAATTTGGGATGCTATCGGCTTCGATGAAGTGGCCGATCTGCAAAAGATGCCAAAGGAAGTCGTGACAACGCTCAAGACCTACTGCGAGTCTGGGACCTTCGCTCGTGGGAAGGATTCGCTGTCCGGCATGGCTTCTATCGCCATGTTCGGGAACACGAACCAGCCGGTCGAAGTGATGGTGCGTTCGTCGCACCTGTTTATGCCAATGCCCGACGTGATCCGAGAGGACATGGCGTTCCTCGACCGAATCCACTTCTACATCCCCGGCTGGGAAATGCCAAAGATGAAGGTGGAGTTCTTCACCAATCATTACGGCTTCGTTGTGGATTATCTGGCGGAGGCGCTACGAGAGCTACGGAAGCACACGTTCACAGAAGTGCTCGACCGGAATTTTTCGCTGGGAGCGCACTTAAAGTCACGTGATGTCAAAGCGGTGAGGAAGACCGTTTCTGGTTTGGTCAAACTGATCTACCCGAACGGGAATCTTTCCAAGGAAGAGCTATCCGAACTGGTCGAGTTGTCTATCGAGGGCCGCCGACGGGTAAAGGAACAACTCAAGAAGATGGGTTCCTTTGAGTTTCATCAAACGTCATTCTCGCTGATAGACAACGAAACACGAGAAGAGAAGTTCATCGGCGTCCCCGAACAGGGAGGGCGGGACATGATTTCGCTCGACCCTCTAGCTCCCGGATCGGTGTACACGTCTTCGGTGGACGATCACGCTAAGGTTGGACTCTACCGCCTTGAAGTCGGTTGCTCACCCGGTACTGGTAAGCTCAAGATCGCCGGTGGAGTTGAGGGGCTGATGCGGGAGTCTATTAACCGGGCCTTTGCATACCTGATGGGCCAGAAGGTCAAAATGGGAGTCGGCCAGCAGGTCGATACGACCGATTTCCACGTTGAAGCCATTGATCTGCTCAGCAATCATGTCGCCTGCGAAGCAGGTATTGCCTTGGTCGTCGCTATCTACTCGGCGCTAAAGAGATTGCCAGTCCAACCGGGTCTTGTCATCCTCGGCGACCTCAGCATCCAAGGAAACATTAAACCGATGCGGTCACTGTCCGAACCTTTGCAGGTTGCAATGGATAACGGCGCACGCAAGGCATTGATCCCGCTGGAGAACAAACGGAATTTTCTCGAAGTTTCAGGCGAGATTGTGGAGAGGGTCGATCCCGTATTCTTTTCTGATCCGATGACCGCAGCAATGAAGGCTCTGGGCATGACGTAAGCAACTCTTCCGTGAGCTTGGAGAGAAGTGCACGGAAATTGCGTCCAACGATGTGATTAGTTGCGTATTTGGAGTTTATCAATGAGTTTGACCAGCGCCAGCGTGTCCTGCCCGCAATAATCCAGTAGCGCCGTCTTGATTCTGTTGCGCTCGACTTGATCCAGCCCGCCACGCACCAGCGATTCCCAAGCCAGCCCTGCGGCCTGACCGTTTGCGACTTCCATACCTTCGTAGGTCAACTCGGGCACGAGAGCAGGAAGCACCGCCTTCAAGGAGTACGAGCCCGCGAATGCGGGATGGTAGACATGGTTTCTGACAACGGGGAGCAAATCCCAGAGACGAGATTGGATGTTTGTGATCCGTTCCGAGAACTCCGGCAGCCACGCGGCGAGTTCAGAGAGCCTCTGCGACTCGAATGGGGCGTAAACGACGATGCTGCCGCTCTCACCGAGTGCACCAAACAGCGAAGTGATGAACTCGCGTCGAGGATCGGCATCATCGGTCGCCAAGAATTCGTAATGCTCAGGTTCCCCTGTGGGCTCTCTCTGTACGTGCAACGACCACTGAAAGGGTAGTTGATCGAACGGACGCATTCCCGCAAACCTTGGAATCGCTGGATTCACGCTTTCAAAATCCGTGAAGTACAGCGGATATCTGAGCGTCTCCAACTCCTTGCCGAGTTCCGCACTGAGCCACGGCTGCCCCGTCTGCACGCTCGTGCAAGCAATTCGCTGCCGCTCGCTTAAAGCGAAATCGTCGGGGATTTCGAGGATGGATTCGACACCCATTTGCTCCAGTTCCTCGGCGGTACTGGCATGGAGCCTCGGCAGATACCCGATATGGTCGATTGGTAGCGGACGATTGCAGCGGTCGAAAAACTCGCACGTGATCGGGTTGGTGCAATGCGGCCCGACGGGAATGTCTGGCGGACTTGGCATCGCTAGGACGCGGAGTTCCGACCGCACTTGGAAGGCGAGCTTCGGCTGAAGCCTCTCGACTCGGCGAGTCAGGTTCTTGATCTTGAAGAAACGACGCACGTCGATGGAGCCGCCCTGAAACACATAGTTTCGATTGACGTGGGCGAGGCACGAGGAAGCCAAGTCGAGTCCGCAGCGGGATAGGACACGGTGCTGAATTGCTACGTCGTCAAGATGCTGTTCTTTGAGATCGGAGGTTGATTTCACTTCGATGAGACGCCATCTGCCGTCTCGACGGCGGTGCAAGATATCCACCCGTACAAATACACCGCCGTCTTCAAATGCCGCTTCGAAAATGGCGGGGACCTCGGGGTTTGCGATTAGCTCGCGAGTCGTTCGGATCGCCTGCTCAGGATCGCCAAAGGGCACTTCCACGCCGCCTGCAAAAAGCTGACGAGCAAGTTTGCCGACCTCCCGCCCTTGCTCCATGATGGCGACCGCTGCGGCGTCAGGCACACCGCCCAGTTCTGGCTCATGAACCTGCCAATACAGGCGTTTGAGGCACTGCACACCTGCCATGTACTTCGATTTCGAGATTGTAATCGGCACTGTGCCTATTCCTCGCCTTGACTGCCGCGCAAACAATGGAAGCAGCGATAATGGCTATCGGTTCCCAGCGTGGTCTGTTTCGGTAGGCGCAATTCCTCTTTGATCTTCGCAATCAGTTCTTTGCGCTTGAGGATGCAGCGATCAGCAAAAAGTGTGAAAGTGTTGGTGCTCGGGCTGTACATCGACCTGCCGCGTGCGTGTTCTTCGTACTCCGTTCCCGCTGGAGCCTTGCCGAACTCCTGCCAACGTTCCCAGACGCGAATGTGGCTGCCCGGATAGTTCAACTGATCGCCGTACTGCTCGCATTCGCTCAGCGGGGCACTCTCAATAAGCAGTTTGCCATCGACCAACCAAAAGACACCCAATCGCGCTTCTGTTTTCGCATCGTGCTTTTTACCCGCAGTGGGTCTTGGCATCTGGCTGATCCTCTGTTCTAGTTCCTCTGACGGTCTCAAGCTCGCGTGCTGAGGCAAAGAAGCACATCACGGGAACTTCAGATCGTACCCAAATTCCACAAATTCCCGCCACGTTACGTGTCGCGTGTGGACTACATCTTCGCGCTCTGGGAGCATAAGCAGAAAAAGTTCCTCGTCGGAAGCCTCAAGGACACGCCACAAGCCTCCCTCCTCGTCAGCAATGATCGCTCCGTGCTCAATCTCGATTCTCATCACCCGATCCTCGCTGCGGAGACTTCGTGTCCCCTTGGCATCTTCGTTGCGACGGCACCGTCGCAGAGTCCCTGCAATCTGGTTCGGTATTTGGCGACCAACCCCGACACCGACGTAATCGCCTTCGCCGCTTTCTTCAACTCGCTCTCGATCCGGTCGATGTCGGCGAAGGTGCGCCTCACTTCGTCGGCGAGAGCAGCATTGCGCTCCAAGAAATCGGAGCCGTGAATACGCATCTGCTCAAGTAACGGCCTGAGCACGTTGAGATCACGGGGAAGCGACTGCCGCGTGGATCGTAATATCCAGATTCCATCTTTTCTTGCGAATCGGCAGTCCCTATCAACTTGCCGAAGCTGATCTTCGGTACGAGCGACAAGCACAGCGACCGCAATGGAACGCTCGCGTGCATCCCGCACGAGTTTGTCGATGTCCGCTTCGGAGATCACAGATTTATCCTTATTGTCCACAAGCATTCGCGGCTCCAACGGCGCACCGCTGGCATCCCGGTACGACAGTAGGAAATCGCCGTTCTTGGGGAGCTTTTCGCTGATGCAAATCCCTGCCCACGTTCGCGCTTCGTCAACGAAATCCATTTCCTCACGCCGACCCACTCGTGCCACTCTGGATAGCTCCGTTTCAAGCGCCTGCTTCTCTTTCCGAAGCTCGACGAGTTCCCGCAATGAGTCCTCAACCCGGTGACTGAGACTGTCATTCCGCACCGAGAGGGCTTGAAGTTCACTCTGGTGCCGCAATTCCGCGTCGGCAGTCCGCTTCGCCAATTCAGTTTCGAACCGCGCCCAGACATTCTGCTCATCGTGGTGGTGCTTTTGGAGGAGCAGGCGGAAGGCTTCTTCCGCACTAAGCTGGGCAACGCGGGCGAAATCTTTCACGCCGAGGCGATCTAGAACTTCGGTTCGTTTCAGTTTGCCTTCGCCCAAACAGAGCGGGCACTCGATAGCGTCGGTCGGCATTGCTGATCGTGTCGTCAGATGACCTCCATGAGGGTGGAAGAGAAGGGGGAGGTCTGGGGAACAGATTCCGCGACTACTTACGCTTGCCGATCACGAGACCGGGATCGGCGCTGTTGATAGAAATTAAACTGTCGTGCTCATCGCGAGTAGTGTTGAATCGCTCGCTGGTGCTCCCAGTGATGTTGTTCTGTTCGTCCCTGACGATTGTCTCGAACGAACCAACGTAGCCAGTCGTGACCGAGCCGATGATCCTGCGCTTTCCGTCCCGAATAAATTCCTTCTCTAGTGACATGTGTCCTCCTACGTATATATACCAACGGCGTTCGCAGAATCGATAGGAATTCCCGGAAAGATTTTCAGGAGCAGCACACCCGATTGCAGAAAGTAGCACACCAGTAATCCTTTCTGGTGATTACTCAAAATATTGTCCTGAATTCCTATCGATTTTCGAGATCAACTGGGTATAACAGCAACGCAGGTGAATGCGTGCACCCCTACTACAGCGGAGATAAAGAAATCGGCTTGGAGGACCTCATCCAAGAACAGCGAAGCCTCGCTCGTTCCAAGAATCCCTTCGAGCGGGTTGTCGGCTCGCTCTGCATCGGTGCGATTCTGAAGGAACAACTTGTGCGTTTGCCCAACAGCGTCATTAGCCGACTAATGACCGATTACGTCTGGAGCGATCTGAATCTTCTGGGGCCTGAGAGTGTGGTCGTTGAAGTTGCCAGCGAGCGGCTCATCGAGAAGTACGGGAAATCGATGGTTTGCCCAGAATGCGGTGAGGGGTTGCGGAGGACGGATGAATAGACCTGACCTAGCAGTGCGGCAACTACATTTGAGGGTAAACAAGATCGCATTCGAGTCGGTGCGAGTTCGGCACGATCATCGCTCGCGTGATTTCGACATTGTGATCGACGATCCCCACATCGGACGCTTTGCCCTGACCGCTGCCGTCCCCAGTCTGGAACTGCGAGACGAAGACTCCGATTGGCGGCAGGTGACGCTGGACGAATTGAAGAAGACTCTCGCGGAGGCTGCCGAACAGCCGCAGGTCTCCGAAACCGCTGAGCGCGAGTCATTCAACCGCCTCGTTGCGGAGGGCGAACACATAATGAACGCGGAGATTGCCCTATTCAGGGCGGGCATCCCGTTTCTGCAACTTCCATTTCAGCAAAACAAATTCGTCAGCAACCTTTTCATGGTGTTGAACCTCTCGAAGGCAAAAGCCTGCTTGCAGCGAGCAGGATTCCAACCAAAGGTCGATTCAGAGACGGTCCTGTTCGACAGCCGAAACGGGCAGCCGATTCAACTCATTCAAGGCAGGTATGG
>Ga0182024_10023173_pt1 | contig 11142 bp, 12 predicted proteins | sample P32metaG_FD_120480 | JGI IMG/M metagenome (GOLD analysis project Ga0182024, IMG submission 120480) | Permafrost microbial communities from Stordalen Mire, Sweden - P3-2 metaG (Illumina Assembly) | ecosystem: Environmental > Terrestrial > Soil > Wetlands > Permafrost | place: Sweden: Stordalen... | reverse complement strand
CTCTCCCAGGGGGGCATCGGAACTCCGCGCGAGAAGAGCGGCAAGACGCATTTTCGACCAACTGTGAATGGTATACGACTCCAAGACGTGCAATTGCTCGGCGGAGGTAGTTTGAGTTTGGCCAGCTTGCACAAAGAAGTTGAAAGATTGTCGACCTTGGTCAAGGTCTACGGTGGTCTAGCAATCGCCGCATTAGCAGCGCTTCTCGTCGATATTCTTCAAAGAATTCGGTAAGAACTCGCGTCAGTGCGACACCTCGGCGCGGTGCGCAGTTCGTTGATACCATCGGCTCCACCCGAGCGATAGCGCCGGATTGCTGCACCTCTGCGAAAGTTCCAGAGCCAAATCATGAAAGCCGCGGCGCCTCGCACTGTCAGCAGAAACAATAAGGAGCATATTGCGCATAGGCATCTCGGCCGGCGACATAGCGATGTCCTCGAGATCTCTTTCCGCCAAATTCGGGACGATCAGGGAATCGACCGAGTGGTTCAATGTCGCCCATGCCGTACGAGACTTTGCCATAGGCAACCGGAGATCGTCTTTGCTCGCTGGGATTTCGAGCGCTGGAACCGATTTCAAATGCTTTGAATCCGCATCATAGACATGAAGGCTATCGCTCAGGTGTGTATAAGGAGCAAGATCAACGTCAAGCCATCCAGCAAGTACTTCTTGCAAGACTGTAAACTGCACAAAGTTATATGGTGTGCCTCGGTATAGATCATTACTTCGCATGATCTGCGTCCAAAACAGTCGCCCGTTGCGAATCTTAAGCATCGAAGAGACGTTGCACGGAATATCCTCGGCTGACGGGCTGCCATCGACAAGTGGCATATCTGTCCTCGGGTCCCAGATTTGGAGTACAGCTTGTCGCGATTGCGTGTTTCTCTCAAGAGCGGAGCAGACACGCTCCAATTGGTCCATTCCGAAATGAGATCTCAGCCGAAATCCGTAAGCTCCCGGATAACTGTTGCCGCCACCTGCATACTGTGGCAGACGCGGATTGAAGTAGTTCAGATATGAGGAATCGTGCCGTCCTGCAATAATCCCAATGACCTCTACAAGAGCGAAGGGAACGCTCATAGCTGGAGTCCTGGAAAGAACCCAACGCTCGCGAGGGTCCTCAACGACAAAACACGCTGGGAGCAATTCCCATGTGGGGCCGCCTCTACTAGGCTGTAAAGAAAAGAGATCCGGTTTCTTGAACGATTCCGCCGCCTTCCGCCAAGCCTCATCTGCTGTGATTCCGCTAAACGTTTCCAGAATGAGCCTCCGGTTCTACGCGTCAACTCTGCTTCCCATCAGATATCGGGAATTGCGCACTAGTCAAAATCCGTTCGCTCTCCTTATTCGAGAGTCCTTCAGAGAATGGAAGATCCGCAAGATAAAAGCGGCAGTTCGGATTCAGAATCAGAATCCCAGGATACCCCTTCCTGTCTGCCTCCACCGAAATTGCACCAAACGCAGAGATGTGTACGCCAACAACGTGGTCAGCCCTGGTCTCGAAAAACAGATAACCAGCCAGTAAAGAGGCACGTCTTTGCAAGTGCGGCAACGTCAGGTCTGCGGAACTGATGTCATTGTATTGCAATGCGATAAAGCCGGGCAAAAGCGGCGACAGCTGCTTGGCGGCTGCCTTCATCGCTTCCAGCTGCGGTTTGGAGTGATCATCCGGTTTGCTGCTCCGCATCACGAGGATGCAGCGGCTAAGATCAGAGTGGTTCCCGGCCACGTGACAGTGTTGCCCAAAGATGTTCTTGACCCCTTCATAGAACTGTTGCTCAGACATGGCAGGAAAGTCGCAAAAGAACTTCGAATACGATTCACGTGCAATCGTGAACCCGTCGCCGGAAATCGTCCTCTGATCGCAACGACAAATTTGTTTAGTGGCCTCATGTAGCTTCGCGCGTTCCGAAGAATCGGTAGGTAGTCGATCGTCCAAAGTGACTACGATGATCTCGCTGCCTCCCGATACTCTCCCTCGGAAGTCAAGCTCAGGAGAAATAGCATCCATAAATTCATAGAAGCCTCGCCTATGTATTTTTCTCCCTGCGTCTGCCGATAACGACTTGCATTCAAGTTCGTATCCGAGAAGATCCTTCGTAAAGGACAGATCCGCATTCCCCGATCCATCCAAATCAGGCATTGTTACGTCATAGCCGCGGCTGATAAGCTGGCCAGCCATATCCATCTCTTGGTATAGCGACGAAAACCCCACTCTTGACTGTAGAGCATCTCTGATTCTTCCCTGCAGAGACTTTCTCCCAAAGTCCGACAATGACCTGTGTGTTTCTACGATCGCTCGACAGAACCGGAGGGCACGGGAAGAAATGGGACTTGAGACATTGCTTCGACCTGCTCTTTTTTCGTCGCGGATCACGAGTTCGTCGGCTAATGCCAGCTCGACCCAATGATAGTCCGATACGATTCGCTCACAGTATGGAGATCTCAGCCCAAACTTCCGCAATTCAGATATGCGTTTGTCCCACAGCCTGCACCCCGCAAGGTCGATGAATTCCGGAATATATCCTCGCAAGATCCAAGGCTCATTCAGGAGCCGATAGTTCATAGGATCACCTCAACGCATTTTCAGGAGCGTGGTACACACGGCAATGATTCAGCTCAGTCCGCTAGCTCGTCCCGAATAGCGCTTCTCGCTCTGGTTGAAGTCGCATGGATCGCCCGCAACCCTGTTCTTGGCTTGTTTGTAGCTCTCGATCCAATTGAGAAGATCCGTGCATTCCTCGATATCGAACTTGAGATGACCAATTTTGTTCTTAAATCCAATCCTCCCAAGTAGCTCTGCAGGGACCAGCGGAGCTGTCGTTCCGAAGTAGAAGAACTCCCGGGAGATCAGAACCCGGTCCACCCTTGTGTCCTTAGTGATGTTGAGCGGATTGGGAGAACCATCGGACAAACTGTGGTGGCAGTCGACCTGTATCCAATCCTGATCACATTGATTGCGATGATAGATGTTGTCCCCCACCATCATGACTCTGCTTCCGTTCCGAACTGGTCGTTTATCGAAGAATGTTTCATTTGCCCAGTACTCGTTGAATGAAACCACCTGTGTCACTCTCATCGCATAAACACAGTGGCCCGTATTTTTCAGGCGCCGTCCTCCCATACCGACGACCCAGTCTCCAAGTTGCGCATGTCTGCGAATTGGAGGTTTGCATGTAGCTAGAGTGCACGTTCCGTGAAACGGATTGGGCGCAAAGCCAAAGTCACGATCAACGACGTACATGTATACGATCACCACGCGTCAGCAATTGCCGGTGGTCGCAGGATGCACAGGTTCCCTGACGGAGTCATCGGAGTTCTGAAAGACATTGTTCCTTCCGTCGATCGCATCAATGATGCTATCGGTATTCCATGCGACAATCGAGGAGCCATAGCGTTCCAGCGCCTCCGGTTTTTCTGCGTCGGTGCTACCATACGCATAGACGCCAACAATGCGTTTACCCTGTCGGTTGGCTTCTTCAATTTCCCAGTTGACCCACGGCCGGGCATGGGTCTCTTTGCCAATTAGCACAACTACAATGGAGGCCCATGAGATTTTCATTCGCAAAAGGCGACGAATTGTTTCATCTTTGATACGGCTCTCGTCCATACGACGCTGGTTTGCGGGCTTCATCCTGACGGAGCTATTCCGTACATCACTTCCGTTGCGATTGAGTAAACCGGTCAACTGATCTACCTTCTGGCCGTCCGCGTGATGGTGACTGATGAAAACGTGGCGACGTGTCATCGGATTCTTTCCGGCACCTCCCAAGTGTGCCTCTTTTCTGCGAAGTCACAGTCTCTCGGACCGATCCGTCCCGAGAAGAACAACCGGCATTCAGACGGGGAGCGGCTCTCTACCGTACTCGGTCAAGCATTGTGTTATCAGCTGCGCCGCATCGTCAACACTCCAGACGCTGTCCTTTTCTCCCAGATCGATCTTCGCGTAAGTTGAATGGCACACTAATGGCCCAGCCTGCGTTTCGACTTGTTCAGCGACAAACTGCAGCAATTGTGACAATCCGAGCAGATTCCCCAATGCGCGTTGGATGTAGAAGTGTGAGCGATATAATGCGGTCAACATGACGCTCTTGTCCGGCAGCAACTTGAAACTGAGGTGACTGAGACAGGGCCCACCACGAACAAGCCGGCAGTCTGTCGTTGCGTCATAGAGAGGAATCTCTGCCAGGTCTGTTAAGTTCAAGGTTCCAACTTCGTATGCGGCCCGCATGGAACTGCCTGTAAGTTGCGATCGTAGTTTAGTGACGATCATTTCCAGTGGACTGACCAACGTTTGCGATTGCCGGGTCGGCTTTACGTTGCGAGTGGTCATCCGTCCCGCATACGTGCCCCAATTCTCACAGAAAACGGCATAATCTTTGGGAAACTGGTCGAATACCCCGTCCTTTCCGCCCTGAAGATAATGACCTGCGGGGAAAATCGTGTTTGCAACTGTGCTCAGGGGATCTTGCCCATGCTTCGCAAGAAAAGAATCAACCACGTCACACACTCTGAAATCCTCAGCGGTAACGATGCTGGGCGATTCGATTCCAAGTATCACGTTGTAGCACGTATGCCCTGGCGACTTCATGATGAGCGAAGTTGCTCTTACCCACGCAGGGGCACAGGTTGCCTCTTCAACGGGATGGATCAGCTTCATCTCATCACCACCACTGAATGTAGCCTTCTCGTCAGATAGTCCTCGGCCAACCATGCGTGTCCAGCTTCGCACCATTTTGTCCCCCAAGAGTTTCGTATCAAATACACGGTGTCGTTGTTTTCGTCGCCGTACCCTACCATCAGTACCGCATGGTAGCCGGCAAATTGCGAATTGCTATTGGCGCGGATCACCTGACCGGGTACAGCGTAATGAAAGTCAATCGTAATGGTCATGGTCGCTAAAACACTTCGCCCACTGTCTAGCGTCGATTGAATGTCGCTCTGGACGCCGAATTTGGCATCTCGCTTGTAGATATCGCCACAATCGGTTGGTGGTCCATAGGAGCTCACATCGAGAGGAATTTGGGGCAAATAGGGCCAGCCAGATTCCAGCGGTTGTCCGTCGTTCTTTAGAGTGATGAGCCCGTTGTCAACCGTGATCCCGACATGAGGATTGAATACAATAGCTCTCTTCGCAGCATGATAGAAAATGAACTCCGCCGAAAGTTCTTCGTAAGGCAGTCCGCGAACTTCAGCATGTGCGTCACTGACGGCAAACGCGAGGCAAGTCGGCCTGCTTCCTTGGTACCTTGCAGGTCCGAATTTGGGCCGTAAGTCAACCACAGGGACAACGCTCATGCAGCGACTGGCCTCTCACGCTCGACCCGCGACATACCAGATTCTTTTCCACGAAGGTCATAGGTAAACGAAAAGTACGCAATGGTGTCCGCAGGGTCCCAAGGCCGTGCGTGAACAGCATTGATCTCTCCGAGGAGGGGCGCCTGACTCCTTGCGGTCAAGACACGATCGACAGCGCCACCAATGCCTTCATCGGCTGGCGGAATACGGCGTTCATCATTTACGACAACGAAGCCTTCGCGCTTCAATTCGTCAAGATTCCAAAGGTAGCCGGCACTGCTATTCTCCTTTAGCCGAACTATGAATATATCGTTTGGTTCACCGTGGATGACAGTGCCTTCGTCCCGTTCAGTTAGAAGCCATACGTTCGGATGCCAATCATCGATCTCGTAAGCTCCTAACAGAGATCGCTTAATCCTCTTTGGCTGTGTCGCCACTACTTGATTGAAGGTGCTCCGATCAAAAGTTCCATACTTTAGGAGTGCGGAAGCCATCGCCTCGTAGCTGGTTCCCAACCGGAGAGACAATTGGTAAACATTCGATGGCTCAGACAAGCTCTGCCAATTCCAGTGCTGCTTGTCCGCATGGTAAGCGACCAGCCACTCAGGCATCAGAAACATCGCGGCGAAGGTATCGGCGGCGACTTCCTGGAGTGAATAGCGACGGCTGATGAATGGGTTTCTCTTCAGAATTCCTTCATCGTCCAGGCTGAGTTGGTGCTTCATCCAGAAATGGCCTAATTCATGTGCGCCGGTGAATCGTTGGATTGATAGTTGCCGCTCAGTTGTAATGAGGATTCCGGGAGATGATCCGGGGACATATGCGCCGAGCAGTCCCCGAAGAGGTCTAAAAACAAGCTCGATTTCCAACTGAAGAATGATCGAGAAAATGTCAACACAGCCTGAACCCTTTTGAAGCTGTTCCTGTGTCTTCAGCTCACGATGAAGTAGTTCAGCTTGTAGGGTGCCGTCAAGTACAGAGTCTCGCCTATTTGGCATGAGTCCTCCTTGAGGTCGATCGAGCACTCAAGAACTCGGCGAATCGTGTCAGTTCTCCTCTGTCCTGTTCTGATAGTTTCGAGGCAGCACGTGCGAGATGGGCTACATCTTCGGGCATGGCTGCCGCTATCTCAGGTTCCTCTGTGAAATAGGCCACCGGGCGCTTGTAGATCTCTGCAAGCTTCTTTAGCTCCAAAGCGTCTAAGCGGCGCTGACCGGACTCGATGAGGGAAATTGCAGTTCGTGGCACATTCATGATCTTTGCAACTTCATCCTGGGAGAGTTCCAGGTACTCTCGCGCTTGACGTAACCGTTCCCCGAGCTTCAGACGATCAACTTCAGAGTTGGACATTTAGACTCACCTCCTTTTCGACTGTTTTTTTGGATACATTTGTTCCCACTACGCCGTAGTGCTCATTAAATGCGGATTCCACGTTCGCGGACAGATCCCGGACGAATTGTTCTAAACCGCGATAACCACCATGTCGGATTACGGAAGTCTTTGGACGAAACCCTAAAATGGTTTCCAGGTCGACAAGAACTGTGACGGCCTGTTGCGATGACAATTCAGGCTGAACGTCCCATATCGTGCCACCTTCTTTCCTCGTCACCGCTGGAGGCTGCGGTGGTCGTCGAACAGGAGAAGCCATCTGTTTTGTCCACCACGATCGGAACAGTTGCTCGATTTCTGTTTTCGGGTATTTCCCGGGGGAATTGCCATTTTGATCCGCCATGACACCTCCGCGATGTCCGACTTTCTCTCATTGTCTGCTTACGATGTTCGATTGTCAAACATATTGTTTGAAGACGTAGCGTAGTTTGGATGGGGGTTCGGCGATGAGTTTGGGGCGGCTGTTCGTCTTTGAAGGCCCGGATGGGGTTGGGAAGTCAACTATTTTGAAGCAGATAGCCGCACGATTGGAGGGGTCGAGCCGTGTGGTGCGCCGAGAATCCTTTCCCGGCAATGGACCAGGCTCGCTGGGAGCGCTTGTCTACGAGCTTCATCACGAGTCGAGTAGTCATGGAGTCGATGGCGTAAGCCCACTAGCCTTACAAGCTCTTCATATCGCGGCGCATTTGGACTTAATTGAAAACACGATACTTCCGGCTTTGGAGTCTGGGGAAATAGTTCTTCTAGACCGGTTTTGGTGGTCCACCTGGGTATATGGGATGGCCTCAAAGGCCAATCAAGCTGCGCTCGAATTCCTTATTGACGCAGAGCGAGCTGTTTGGAAGGAACGTAAGCCAGAGGCGGTCTTTTTGATTGCCAGGCCCGAAGCTTTTCGACCGGAGCATTGTCACGAAGAGTTCGACCAGCACGCGCAGCTTTACCGAGAAATATATATGCGAGAGCAGGGTCGTTATCCTGTATTCGTTGTGGAGAATAACGACCTCAATGAAGTGGCCAGCTCCATTTTTGAAACTGTTATGCGGGCGGTTAATTAGCTGAAGTGCCCAGGCTCGCTAAGACAGCACCAATTCTGCATTGGCCGTCTCCGGCTCGCTGATCTGAAAACCTTCATGCTCGCTGTTATTGATGCGGAGATTTTCGGGGATGCGGCCATTGATATTCCATTTCGGCGGAAAGAACAATCGTGGGAATTGCCCGCTCGACCGATATGCCTGCTTTATTCGCGTGCGTCCAGAAATGCCGGGAATGTTTGGATGCGCGAGTCGTGAATATTTGTCCACTTCGCAGAACAGATTTTGGCAGTCAATTAATTGCAAGCGTCGCCCCCACAGGGACCTGAAGCCAAGACCGAGGCGCGCAAATTGCTCCTCTTGGGCTTCGCAAACGGCCTGAATAACTTCAGGTGCTTTCGATATGGGAAGAGCGGGAAAACATTTGCGAATGCCGTCACACGCGCCAGGACCGGGTACAACAAATTCGTCTTCGCGAAAATTGCTGAGCGTGCTGTAGTTCAGATCAGTTACGAACTGGTAAGCCAAAAAATTCCCCAGCATTGGATAGGACCGAAGCAGATGAAATGCACCCTTCATACATCTCATATCTGAGATTCGTGCAGGAACTTCTTCGCGCATCATTCGTTCGAGCAAAAGCAAATGTGACTGGTGTTTTCGCTCTGAACCACTTCGCCCACCCGATGGCATAATATACGCCGCTGAATAAACGCGGGCACCTGACTCAAGTGCCGCGGTGAGGATCCTGTCGTAGACACGGTACGAATAGCCCGAGTAAGATGGCTCACCGACTTCCTGACTCAATAATCGCCAAGTCTCAATTTTGTTAAAGAGCTTGAATAGGATGATCCGGAAGAATAGCTCGTTTGGCGATTGGTCACCTTTGTAAGCGACCTCGCGAATAAGAAATTGGCTCACACGATCTGCCGCGCGATACGGATTTGTGAAGCGAAACGTGGCAAGAATCGGATCTTGCGTCCACGGAAGCAAATCCTCAAGCCGACGGAAGAAAATGGACTGACGTTCGGAGGCGAATCTCCAATAAGTATCAAATACGCAGGTGGCGCGCAGACGCATCTTGTCGCAAAGGAAGGTGCTCTCCTGCATCTCTTCCTTCTTCTCGATTTCGCCGAAGCAAAACTGCTGATTGAGTGTCATACACTTTTTGAGCATACTAGACCTCCTGGATGAGGCATATTGTTGATTTTGATGACCAGCAATTTTCCCGCATGGACATCATCCGATCGAATGTGTGACAGACAGCATCTCGCATGTGCCCAATGCCGTTGATTTGCCTACGTCATTGCTTGCAAGCTGTTTGAGCGTCCCAGAATCATTCGTAAAGACGATTGCACTATGGCTGGCACGTGAGACGGAGACGTAACCAAAGCGGGAATTGAGGAGGTCGGGGTGGATGCCGGTGTCGGGGTTTCGGGAGGAGATAAGGGGACATGGAGGAGATAAGGAGGAGATAAGGGGACATAGAAGATAAGGGGAAGATAAGGTCAACATGATACCTATCCCCGTCTGAATTATAAGCCTTACCCTCGCCGCTCTAAACTCAAAGAACCCGGTAACGAAAGAACCCGGTGTACACTCGCTCTCAACTCCTGCCGGCGATCCATTTTCTCTCCAGGGGTGGAGCAAGGTGAATGGACCCAGCACCACGCAACCCGCCCTACCTACACCTGCGAAGCGTGCTCGCGGTGGGCGTCGGCAACGCGCTTGAATTCTTCGACTTCCTTACCTTCTCCTTTTTCGCGATCCCCATCGGTCACTGCTTCTTCCCCCAATCCTTAACTTCACACGGACTCCTCTACTCGCTGGCGACGTTTGGCGTCGGGTTTCTCACTAGGCCTCTTGGTGCCGTGGTCATCGGTATCTATGGCGACCGGACCGGCCGAAGACCGGCGATGGTCCTATCCTTCGCGTTGATGGGCGCAGCTATCCTGGGGCTTGTGTTGACCCCGTCTTACGCCCAGATCGGGATCGCGGCCCCAATCCTGCTGGTGATGTTTCGCCTGGTACAGGGATTCGCGTTGGGTGGCGAAGTCGGCCCGTCCACTGCCTTTCTGGTCGAAGCGGCGCCGCCCCACCGGCGGGGCCTTTACGTCTCCCTCCAGTACATGACTCAGGACGTGGCGGTGGTCGCGGCAGGCTTGGCCGGCTTTCTGCTCAGCACCTGGCTTTCGTCCGCCGCGCTCGATGCGTGGGGCTGGCGGATTGCCTTCCTGATCGGGCTGGCGGTCGTCCCGGTTGGCCTGTATATGCGCCACCACCTGCCGGAGACCATCCACGACCGCGATCGGCGGGTGACGACGGCAGAGCAGCGGCGCGTATCGATGCGGTTGATTGTGCTCGCCCTGGTGTTGATGATGGCGACCTCGATCTACTTATATGGGGTCGACTACATCACGACCTACGCCCAGGATAGCCTGCACCTGTCTCCCACCCTGGCCTTCGGCGCAACCGTGGTGATCGGGATCGCCGCTGTGCTGGCCGACCCGCTGAGTGGTCTGTTGTCGGACCGCATCGGACGGAAGCCGGTCATGATCGGCGCGGTCGTGATCCTGGTGCTGCTGCTGGTCCCGGCCTATATGGCGATGACCGCGCTGCGCAGTGTACGTGTCGTATACGGCGTGATCGCGCTCCTCGGCATTTTGCAGGCTTTTCTCACCGCACCGGCCCTGGTGGCGGTCACCGAGTCATTGCCCAAGGCCGTTCGCTCGGGTAGCCTCGCCATCATTTATGCCGTGGCCATTTCGCTCTGCGGCGGTACGACCCAGTTCGCCATCAAAGCACTGACGGACCTCACCGGAAGCCCACTCACGCCTGCCTGGTATATGACCGGCGCTGTTCTGATCGGAGGCATCGCCATGGCGCTGATGCACGAAACGGCGCCGGTAAAGCGAGGACCTAATGCGGTGACAACATACCGGTTGCAGCCAATAAACACCCTTGACGGTGAATAGGTATCTGTCGCCGTATTTCGTCCATTCCCTATGAGGTGAGTCCTGTGTCCCGGAATGCGCGAGTTTCCGGAAGCCACCCTCTGATGCTTTGTATCAGGGCCCGACTTTAGTCGGGCCGTAAGGCTCCACAAAAAATCTGGGCTTCAGCCCCTGAGGTACGTCCTTCCTGAAGGGTGTGAGAACTTCACTTCCGAACTCGGTACCGCAGGGACGGGTGAACTTCGGGTTGTGGGTGACATCCACGATAGGTAAAAGTCAACGGGGAGATAAAGGGACATGATACCTATCCCTCGCTCTTTCTTCTGTGTTAATTTGCGCCGTGGCACGACTGGCCCGCACGGTGGTTGCTGGTCTCCCGCACCACGTAACGCTGCGTGGGAATCGGCAAGAGGCGATCTTTTTGAGGACGGCGACCACGAGATCTATCGAGATCTGCGCTTGCGCTTGTATCG
>Ga0182024_10023172_pt1 | contig 11143 bp, 13 predicted proteins | sample P32metaG_FD_120480 | JGI IMG/M metagenome (GOLD analysis project Ga0182024, IMG submission 120480) | Permafrost microbial communities from Stordalen Mire, Sweden - P3-2 metaG (Illumina Assembly) | ecosystem: Environmental > Terrestrial > Soil > Wetlands > Permafrost | place: Sweden: Stordalen... | reverse complement strand
CTTACCGGGAGATGCAGGCGCTTGCAGTACTGTGAACCAACTACCGAAGAGCGTGGTGCGGTAACTCCGCACGCCACGTTCTGTGGGAACCGGAGGCGGGCAACCGCCTCCGGTGACCCGGTGATCGCGTGGGCGTCCGGCTCTCGCCGGTGACGCCGGCAAACGACTGCGGTCCTGACAGCGACCCTCAGACAACTTACGGGTATGCGGTCGAACAGCTCAATGCTTTTGGCCTTGCCTATATCCATCTTATCGAGGGCGCCACACAAGGTCCCCGTGATGTCGCCCAGTTCGACTATCGGGCCCTACGGCGGGCCTTCAAGGGCTTTTATATCGCCAACAATGGCTATGACGTGGCCCTGGCCAATACAGCCTTGCGGCGGGGCGACGCTGATCTGATTGCGTTCGGCAGGCCGTTCATCGCAAATCCCGATCTGGTGACGCGGATGCGGGTTGGCGCGCCCTTGAACATTCCCGATCGCGCAACCTTTTTTGGCGGCGACGAACGTGGATACATCGACTACCCCATTTTGGCGGAGCCGCAAGAGGCAGACCAGCCGGCCGCGGAATAATGGGCATGCGAAATTTGCCGCTTTCCAGGGTCTACCGGCTCATCGAACCGGGGCCGGTGGTTTTGCTGGCGACGGCGCGTCCTGGTCGCGCCAATCTGATGGCCATGTCCTGGCACATGATGGTCGAATTCGAGCCGCCACGGATAGCGTGCGTCGTCAGCGACAGAAATTTCAGCTACAAAGCTCTCCGGGCAACTGGTGAATGTGTGATTGCGATACCATCCGCCTCTCTTGCCCGGAAGGTGGTTGCAATCGGCAATTGCCACGGCAACGTCGTCGATAAATTCCGCCGTTTCGCGCTGACACCGCATGCCGCCGCCAAGGTTGCGCCGCCGCTGGTGGAAGAATGCCTCGCCAATCTTGAATGCCGGGTCGTTGACAAAAGTCTGGTAAAAAAATACGGCATTTTCATTCTTGAGGTGATGAAGGCCTGGTATGATTCGCGCCAAACAAAAGCGAAAAACATTTCATCATCGCGGTTATGGGGAATTTGCCCTTGACGGCCGGATAGTCCGTCTGCCTTCGAAAATGCGCTGAATCTCTTGATCGGCATCAAACCAGCCGGCGCAAGCAAGCCTCATAAGATTGATGCGAAAGATTTGGAGGATCAGATGAAATTGCGGGCCATGGTTATCACGATTTTGGGCGCCCTGCTGTTGAATGCGCCAGCCGAGGCACAAGGTAATGCCGGCCAGCGCGGGGGCCATGCCGCATCACCGCGTGGCGCCATTTCCGGTGTGCCGCGCGGCAATTCGGGCGCGCCCCGGGGACCGGTCGGATGGGGCGATTTCCACCACAACGAGGCTCCGGTACGGATTTCCCCGCACCGCTTCGGAAGCACAAATTTTCCCGCGCCCAACGCATGGCGCGGGAATGTTCGCTCTTTCGACGCCGTTCGCTGGCAGGGCGGCCAATGGTTGCATGTGAGCCATGGCGGACGATTGGGCTGGTGGTGGGTTGTTGGCCCCGACTGGTATTTCTATGACGCTCCGGTATATCCTTACCCCGATATTTATACGCCGCCTGGCGAGGGGTTCGGCTGGTGGTATTGGTGTGATCCCTCCCAGGAATATTATCCCTATGTGACTTACTGCCCTGTTCCCTGGCAGCGGGTGCTGCCCCGGGATTGACCTGAGCGTTTTGGTCTTGACGACGTGGTGCGTCGGAGCCCGCATTCGCTGGAAAGGGAGTGCATGTGCTTTTCGGCGACTGCCAGCTTCGGCGCAGCCGCGTTAACCGGATCTGCCGGCGTTGCTGCCATGGCGCGTGCGCATCCGCCGAATGAATTGCCGCTGGCGGCAATACCTTTGATTTTCGCAGTCCAACAGGCGTGTGAGGGTTTTCTCTGGCTGAGCTTGGCAGAGTCGCCGGAAAGCGTATTTGTCCACTTACTGGTCGGCACCTTTTCGGTCATCGCACTGATGGTTTGGCCCATATGGGTGCCGGTGGCGGTCGGCATGATCGAGCCGCAACCCATCCGGCGGCTGATGATTTATTTCCTGCTGCCGCTGGGTGTGATTGCCGCGCTTTATTCGGCCTTGGACATGTGGCGGCATCCCTATACGGCATCTCTGGCCGCCGCCAGTATCTGCTACACCAACCGCGTGGCGTTTCCCGAGGCTATTCTGGCGCTCTATGTGCTCAGCACATGTATTCCGAGTCTGCTTTCAAGCCACAAGGCCGTGCGCGCCTTTGGCGGATTCGTTGCGGCGGGACTGCTTGTCTCGACCCTATTTTATACGTTCAGCCTGATCTCGGTTTGGTGCTTTTTTGCCGCCATGGCCAGTATCGGCATCTATGCACTTTTCCAGCATCGGTTGGGATTGGGATTCGAACCCCGGTTAGCGCTCCCGCACATAAGCGCCCGGGGCCTCTGAGACTGCTTTATATCCCTTGGCCGGCGCGCCAAGCGCCGGGGGCTTTGTTACCACTCCGGAATGCTCGGTCAACCAAGCCACATAGGCAGGCCACCAGGAACCGGTATGGGACTCGGCGGAAGCCTGCCAGGCCTCGGGCGTCAGATAAGGCGCGTCCGGCCTGCGATGGGCAATACGGAAATGGCGGCCTGCACGTCCGGGTTCACTGACAATCCCGGCGTTATGGCCGCCAGAGGTCAAAACAAAGGTGATATCGCCCTCATTGAGAAGATGGATCTTGTAGACCGAACGCCAGGGCGCCACATGATCGGTTTCCGTTCCCACTGCGAATATCGGCGCTGTAATTTCGGAAACCGCCACCGGTTCGCCGTCCACCATATAGCGGCCTTCCGCCAGGTCATTTTGCAGGAACATGTGATGCAGATATTCCGAATGCATGCGATAAGGCATGCGGGTGGCGTCCGCGTTCCATGCCATCAGGTCCGTGGCCGTCTCGCGCTCGCCCATCAGATAGCTTTTGATCAGGCGAGACCAGAACAGGTCGTTGGAGCGCAGCATCTGGAACGCGCCGGCCATCTGCCCGCTGCCAAGAAATCCCTGCTGCCACGTCATGTCATCAAGTAGGGCCACCTGGCTTTCGTCGGTGAAGAGCTGCAGTTCGCCGGCCTCGGTGAAATCGGTCTGCGCGGCAAGCATCGTCACACTGGCCAGCCGCTCATCGTTGTCCCGTGCCATGGCCGCCGCGGCGATCGCCAACAGGGTACCGCCAAGACAATAACCGCAGGCATGCACTGTCGGCTGACCGGTAATCGCTGTGACGGCGTCCAAAGCCGCCATGACGCCCTGCCGGCGATAGTCCTCGAAACTGGTGTCGCGCATTTCGGCGCCGGGATTGCGCCAGGAAATGCAGAACACGGTGAATCCCTGCGTAACAAGGTATCGTATAAAGGAATTGCCGGGAGAAAGATCCAGAATGTAATACTTCATGATCCAAGCTGGAATCAGCAAAATTGGCTCGGGATGAACATGTTCAGTCTCAGGCGCATACTGAATCAGTTCCATTAAGTCGTTGCGGAATACGACCTTGCCCGGTGTTGCCGCAACATCCCGGCCGACAGCGAACTCTCTTCCCATCACGGGTGCGTGGCCCTGCATAAGGCGTTGCGTGTCTTCAAGAAGGTTTCGGAATCCGTCCTGGAAATTCTGGCCAGAGCGCGCCCAAGTCGCGCGCAACACTTCGGGGTTGGTCCAGGGAAAGTTGGAAGGCGAGAAGATGTCCAGAATCTGGCGGGCGGTGAACGCCACCACATCGCCGTGCGACCTGGATACGCCCGGCAATTCCGCCGTTGCGGCGCGCCACCAGTCTTCCGCCAAAAGAAAGGATTGCGAAAAAATGTTGAAGGGCGGCTGGGACCATGCGGGATCGTTGAAGCGGCGATCCTGAGGACCCGGCGCAATCCATTGCGCGGGATCGGCCAGCCGAGCCCATTGCTTCATCGCCTGTTCGGCAAGGATCATCCGCCGGCCGGGCGCATTCGCCAAGTGCAATTTCCAATCCAGAATGGCCAGCAACATGCTAGCCGGCGACAATGCTCCGGTGAGCCTGGCTTCCATGGCATGCAGGGCGCGGTCCATAGCGATTGAATCGCCCACGGTTTTTTCAACCCGCGACGTCTCAATAAGTGCCGCGGGCGCGATTGTTTTTGCAAGTGCCGGTATTGCGTCCATGTAACAGAAGCTCGGAGATCAGCGTTTTCCAAAAGCCCTAAAATCCTTTGGCGAGCCTTGATCTGAATCAAAACAGGTGAAGACGGGGAGTGCCACAATACCATGAGTTCTCTGAAAGGAATTTTCATGGTTACGGCGAATTCAAGCAAGGGCGATAGCAACGCCAAAACCGGGATATTCGGATTTCCGGCGGGTTTTCCTGCGGTAAACCTCGCGGGAGGTTCGATCATCAGCAAGGCAAACCAGATTGTCTCCGATTCCATGAAGACCATATGGGCCAAGGAGGTCGAGCTGGCCAAGCTGGAGACGGAGCAGGCCGCCAAGCTGTTCATGCCCCCCAAGCGCAACGGCGATGCCCGCGAGGCGGCTACCGAATATTGCAGCCAGTTGCATGAAGGCTCGGAGAAAATCGTCGCCGAAATGCGCAGCCTTGGAGATGCGATGAGGGATTGCGGTTGGCAATTGTTCGACCTCTACGCCGAAAGTTTCAAACGAGCCGAATGACCGGCTGCAACTTCCGTTTGGTGTTCGATAATCATGAATAGAACCGCACTTGTCAGCGGCGGCATAGCCGGCATTGGCGCCGCGACAGCAAAATTGTTGAAGGCCTCCGGTTATAATGTCATTGCCAATTTTTCCAACAACCAGACCGAGGCCGATCTGTTCCATGGCAGCACCGGGATCCCGGTGCGCCGATGGGATGTTGCCGATTTTGACGCCACGCAGAGCGCCGTGGCGGCAGTGGCGCGGGAATTCGGACCGATTGACATCCTGATCAACAATGCGGGAATCACCCGGGACAGCACTTTGCACAAGATGACTCATGAACAATGGCGTGAGGTGATCGATGTTGACTTGGGTGGCTGTTTCAACATGTGCCGTGCGGTCATTGAAGGTATGCGGCAACGCGGGTTCGGCCGCATTGTCAATGTTTCGTCTGTTAATGCCCAATCGGGACAATTTGGCCAATGCAACTATGCAGCAGCCAAGGCCGGTCTGATCGGATTCACCAAGTCCCTGGCGCTGGAGAGCGCGGCACACGGCATTACGGTCAACGCCATTGCGGCCCGGTTATACTGATACCGCGATGGTGCGCGCGGTGCCCGCCAAAGTCATGGAGGGCGTTTTGGCGAACATTCCTGCAGGACGCCTCGCGCAGCCCGAAGAGATTGCACGCGGGATTCTCTTTCTTGTCGAAGACCATGCCGGATTCATTACCGGCGCCACGCTTTCCATCAATGGCGGCAAATACATGGCTTGAATCCGATATCGGATCCAGCTCTGCAAATCTGAAAATGCCTTATCGCCAAAACCAGGACCTTCCGGAATCGATTCGCAGTCACCTGCCCGATCACGCACAGGACATCTATCGCGAAGCATTCAATCACGCCTTTGTCGCTCACGCGCGAGATCCTCGCCAGGAAGAGGCGGCGCATCGAATCGCCTGGGGAGCAGTCAAAAAGCTTTATTGGAAAACGGGTGGCCGCTGGATATTACGAAACTGATCATCTGGCGTTCGGTAGATCAACTTCCCTTGCCGCCTTGTCATTGCGAAGGCCGAGAAAAACCGGTTGGCGCAGCTTCTTGCCCGCGGTCAGCTCCTGGTAAGAAATCTGCGCCACCAGCCGTGGCCTGAGAAAAGCCAGATTTTTCCCCGGAGGCGGCTCAAATGCCGGGCTTTTGGTCCTGAAGGGCTGGAATTTCCGATAAAGCGCCGCGAGCGAGGCGCGATCAAAGCCCGCCCCCACCTTGCCCACATAGCGCAGCTTTCCCCGATCATGCGCGCCCAACAACAGGGCGCCAAAATACTGGCGCGTGCCGCTGGGCGGCGTATAGCCCAGGATTAGGAATTCGTCCTCCTGGTGAAGCTTTACCTTGAGCCAGAAGTTGGAGCGCGCGCCCACATAAGGGGCGGTCAGGTCTTTCGCCACCATGCCTTCCAGGCCCTCGTGTCTCGCCTCGCGAAAGGCTTCCAGCCCGTTGCGGGCGAGTTGGCGCGCGGGCAGGAGAACGGGCCCTCTCCGGAAAACCTGTTTCAACACGGATTTTCGCGCCGACAGTGGCTCGTGGCGCAGATCCCGGCCGTTGTAATAGAGGCAATCAAACACGGCGTAGACCGGTTTCCCCGCGCCTTTCTGCAAGTCCTGGAAATGGGAAACACCCTTGCGGTCAAACACAACCATTTCTCCGTCGAGAATCAAGGAGCGGGCTGGGAGGCGCGAGATGGCGCGCGCAATTTTCGGGAATTGCTCGGTGCGGTCCTTGCTGTTGCGGGAAACAAGCCTGACGCGGGTTTTCTGCTTGTAGGCCAGGATACGGTCGCCATCGTATTTTTCTTCGTAAATCCATCCCGGCTTGTGAAACGGCTCGGCGACTAGGGTGGCCAGCATGGGCCGCACCCGGCGGGGAAGGGCTGGGTCACCATCGTTTTTTCTGCTAGTTTTGGTTTTCGGGGCCATTGCTTCCAAACTTAAGCTGGGCGAGGTCCTGGCAAAACGCCCAAAATTCAAAGGCCGAAAGGAAATGTTTCGGGGACGCCTTGCGGCCGCATGGATGCGAGCGGCGTGACAGCCCGGCTGGTTTCGAACCAGACCATGGCATCGAATTGTTCACTCATAACGGCCTGGAAATAGTGGCTGAGCAATTCCGTATCCGGCCGGTACACCACACCGATGGCGCGCTCAAGGCGCGGGCCCGCCAACAATGCCCGCAATTCTGGCTTCGTCCGCCAGTCCGTCAATGACCGGGCATGTCCCGACTGCCGGAAAAGATACTCATAACTGTCAGGCCGCGCCGGCAATACAGTCTTGATCTCCATGGGTGAATCCCAATCCGACGCTGCCGCCACGGTACCCCGGTCGGTTCCGAAACCGATGGCCACCATGTCCACGCCAAAGGCGGTCCGGCAAAGCTCGCCGATATTGAATTCGCCTTCCCAGCCCATGGAGGTGGCCGCGGCGTTGCCGATATGGGAATTGTGCGCCCAGACAATGACTTTTCCGTCTGGCCGATGCTTCATCAGCATCTGCAATGTGTCGAACATGTGCCGGTCCCGCAGATTCCAGGATTCGCGCGAACCGCGATACACAGTGCGATAATAGCGCTCCGCCGCTCGCACAATGCGCGCATTCTGCGCGGCGTCGAAGAAACTGTCGCCATCTCGGGCGGAATATTCCAGGTGCTGCTTCAGAAGTCCGAGAAGCTGTTCGTTGACCTCGCTTTCGCAGGTTTCCCCACCCATGACCGCGTGATGACCATAGCGCGCGGGTTCGTCCTGCCAGGGGGTCAGGCAGCCATAGCGATGGCGGGCTTGGCGGGCAGCGGCAGGATCCACACGCTCCAGATAGGAGAGAACCGAAGCGATAGACGCGGAAAGGCTATAGATATCCAATCCGCGAAACTCGACCCGTTGAGCCGACGAACGTTGCTCATTCTGTCCCCGCAGCCAATCGGCGAATTCCAGCACTTCGACATTGCGCCACATCCAGCTGGGGAATCGCGCGAAGGCCTCGCCGCGCGAGGGTTCCGGCGCGAGATGACGGACATAGCGGTCTATGCGGGCGGCGTCCGGCCAGTCCGCCTCGACAGCGATAATGTTGAATCCGCAATTCTGAATCAGAAAACGCGAGATCGCCGCCCGGGCCCGGTAGAACTCGCTTGTCCCATGAGTCGCTTCGCCCAGCAGGACGACATCTGCTTCGCCAAACCGCGCAAACGCGGCGCCAAACGACTCGGCATGTTCGGGCGGCGGCAAGTCCTCCGCGGCCGCGGCCAGCAGCCGGGCCGCCTGTGCGTCATTCGACCGGGGTTCCAGTGTCTCAAGATTATTGTGGGGCATGGCGCGTCCTTATTTTTTCAAGAGGCCATTAATGCCGGGGCGGGCTTTCTTTGCCGTTCCAGAAGAGAAACTACATCCGCGTCGCTCACCTGCTCAAAGTTCCCGTAAAAACGTCCAACCGCTTCAAAAGGCTCTGGCGTGGCCAGGCAGACCACCAGATCGGCCTCATCGCGGAAATCCTCTGCGACACCTGGCGGGGCAACGGGCACGGCCATGACGATTTTTCCAGGATCGCGCAGCCTTACAGCCTGCAAGGCGGCGCGCATTGTGTTGCCGGTCGCCAAGCCATCGTCCACCACGATGACGATTTTGCCTTTCAACTCCGGTGGGGGCCTACCGCCAAGATAGAATTTGCGCCTGCGCTCGATCTCGGCAAGTTCTTGGGCACAGAGGTCGCGGAATTGCGCCTGGCTTGCACCTGTCAACGCGATCAGCTTTTCATCACGGATGATGATGGGATTTCCTCCGTCTATGATGGAGCCGATGGCAAGCTCCGGCTGACGCGGCGCGCCAATCTTACGCACCAGCAGCAAATCCAATGGAGCGTTCAGAGCCGCGGCCACGTGGGCCGCAACAGGCACGCCGCCGCGGGGAAGCGCCAAAACCACGCAATCCCTGCCTTTCAGCGGTGCTAGGGCCGCTGCCAGCTTTTGACCTGCATCGTCGCGATCGCGGAACAGCACAGCATCCTCCTTCAGACGGGACTAGATGTGAGATAACGTTCGAACCATTGGCCGGCCAGAAGCATGACGCGTTCCATGGCTCCGGGTTCCGGGAACAAATGCGTGGCGCCCGGAACGATTTCCAGCGAAGACAGGCCCTTGAGCCGGGCCTGCGCCAGCCGGTTGAGTTCCAGAACGATGTGGTCAGCGCCGCCTACAATAAGCAATGTGGGCGCCCGAACCTTTTCCAGGGCCGGTCCTGCCAAGTCCGGTCGGCCACCGCGCGAGACGACCGCGCTGATGCGTTCGGGAAGACGGGCGGCTGCGACCAGCGCGGCGGCTGCGCCCGTGCTGGCGCCGAAAAAACCGACTGGTATTTCGGCGGAAACGGTGCGGTCCGCCCATTCGACCGCCCCCATCAGTCTGCCCGCCAACAATGGAATATCAAAAACTTTTGCCCGGTTCTCCGCCAATTCCTCCTGGGGCCGCAGGAGGTCGAACAGCAGGGTTGCCATGCCCACCTGGTTCAGCGCCTCGGCGACCCGCCGATTGCGGACGCTGTGCCGGCTGGAACCGCTGCCATGTGCGAAGATGACAAACGCGGAAGTCCGGCCCGGATTGTTGAATATGCCCGGCAACTTCTCCGGACCTACCTGGACCTCACTAGAGGAATTGGATGTCGCCTTAGCCATTTCAGCCATAATGAAAGCCTATCAAGTCCTGAGCTGGAGGATTTGAGCGGGATCAAGCCCGGAAAAGGTGCAGAAAGACCGGCAATTCGCCTTGACGCCGATCAAAGCCGCTGGCCGGCAGATGTGCTCATCTAAAATGGGTAATGAGGTTATTTGCATGGCGCTATTTTCGTTTCTTGAACCTTCACAGACTGCAATTTTGCTTCCTGCGTCCGCGAAGACCAACGACTGCTCGGTATTCACCGCGCTGGAACGTCGCAGGACGATTCGCGATATCAGCTCCGCGAAACTGCCCCTGCAGATTGTTTCCAATCTGTTGTGGGCGGCGTTTGGGATCAATCGCAAGGCCGGTCCCTTTGGCGTTTCCGGAAGGACGGCTGCATCCGCCAGCAACTCGCAGGAAATTGACGTTTATGTCGCCATGGAAGAGGGCGCTTACAAATATGATGCTGAACAACATTGCCTGTTACCGGTCATCGCCCAGGACCTTCGTCAAGCGGGCCTGACGCCGGGCCAGCACAGCATTGACGCGCAGGCACCGATCACCTTGATTTATGTCGTCGACATGAACCGGCTTGAATATAGCCGCGGCTACAAGGAGCCGGGATTGAAGGATCCGGAGATTCAAAAATCCTATTACTATGTTGATACCGGCCTTATCGCGGGGAATGTCTATATTTATGCCGCAACTGAGGGCTTGGCTGCCTGGTTTCACAATTGCGACAGAGACAAGCTTGCCGCAAAACTGGCACTGCGACCCGAACAGCATGTATTATTCGCTCAATCCATTGGATATCCGGATGGCGCATAGAGCAGGTTTCGCGTGGAGCTTTCCAACAATCAGGTTCTGATAACCGGTGGCGCAAGCGGCATCGGCTTCGCGCTGGCGGAAGCCTTTCTGCGTGCTGGCAACACAGTTGCCATCTGTGGCCGCAGCCGGGCCCATCTCAGCGAGGCTAGCTTAAAATTGCCAGCTCTTCTCACCCTTGATTGCGATATAGCGAACAGCAAGGACCGCTATAACTTGCGCGACTGGATCGCGAGTGAATTGCCCGGCCTAAATGTCCTAGTTAACAATGCCGGAATCCAACGCGATATCAGCTTCGCTGCAGGCATTGATGAATTTTTGGCCGGCGAAAATGAAATACGGGTGAATCTAGAGGCCCCCATAGTCCTCACAGGCTTGTTGATACCGGTTCTTTCCAAAAATGCGAATTCGGCGATCCTGAATGTATCGTCCGGCTTAGGCTTCATTCCAGCAGCGCGCATGCCAGTGTACAGTGCCAGCAAGGCCGGGATGCACGCATTTTCCATGGCGCTGCGCCTGCAATTGGCCAAAGAGGGTATCAAGGTTTTCGAGATCGTTCCGCCGGCCGTGGATACCAATCTCAATCCGGAAGGCCGTGCCGGGCGGGGCAATTTCAAGCCGGATCTGAGCCCCAAGGCCTTCGTTGCCGCCGTCATGCAGGCACTGGAGCAGGATATCCCGGAAATTGGGTTCGGGATGACCGCAGGACTGTTGCAGGCCTCCAGAGCGGACTTGGATAAACGTTTTGCCGAGATGAACAGCCGCGTATAGGCGACTTCTAGCGCATTCTGGCGGGCAGCCAGCAATCCCTGGAATATTTGCACGGAATTGATGCTGGTCAAATTGGTCGCGTCCCGCCGAGTGGTGTAGGAGCTGTGGGTAAGTAGCCCGCCGCAGCGACCGGCAACGAGTCATGCGGAGGCGGACTACTTATCCACAGCGTTGGCCATCGTGAATCTCCGGTAG
>Ga0182024_10023171_pt1 | contig 11143 bp, 5 predicted proteins | sample P32metaG_FD_120480 | JGI IMG/M metagenome (GOLD analysis project Ga0182024, IMG submission 120480) | Permafrost microbial communities from Stordalen Mire, Sweden - P3-2 metaG (Illumina Assembly) | ecosystem: Environmental > Terrestrial > Soil > Wetlands > Permafrost | place: Sweden: Stordalen... | reverse complement strand
GCGATCGTGCTCGCGATCAATATCCGCGGCCTTCACCTGGCGCGCTGGATCACCGGCGCGGGCGGCGCGCTCATCATCGGCCTCTATCTGCTGGTGGTCGCGCTGTTCGCATGGCGCGCGCTGCGCGGCCTCTCCATGGCGCAACCAGTGCTCGCGTTCACCTGGCCGGCGATGACGCTCTTCACCGTCAACCTGTTTTCCAAGATGGCGTTCAACGCGTTAAGCGGCTTTGAGCAGGCCCCCATCTTTGCCGGGGAGTGTCACGCGCCTGAGCGCAATATCGCGCCCTCGGTGTGGATCGCCGCGCCGGGCATCGCGCTGATTTATATTCTGGGCACGTGCGCCATGTTGGCCTATGTGCCGCGCGACCGAATCGATCTGATTGCGCCGGTTTCGCAGATACTCGGCGCCGCGCTGCATTCCTCGGCGCTGGCGGCCGCGCTGGGCGCCGGAGCGATTCTGGCGCTGCTCGTCGCATATTTCACGCAGACCGTGGCGTGCGTGGCGGAAGTATCTCGTTTGCCGATGGTGGCCGGATGGGATGGCTGCTGCCCGCGCGGTTCAGCACGCTGCATCCGCGGTTCCGTGCGCCGGTGCAGTCCATCGCGTTGGTGGTGACGATTTGCATCGTGCTCGGCGCCGCCAGGCTGTTTCAAGTCGGCGAACAGGAGGCCAACCAGATACTGATGGCCGCGGGTTTTGCTTGTAGCGGGGTTACTATCTCGCCATGTTCGCGGTGGTGCTGCGCGGAAAGGCGCCGGTGTGGCTGCGCGTCTCGGCCTGCGCCGCGGGTGACGGTGCTCGCGGTGGGGTTCGACGTTGTGCCCATTCTTGACGTGGCGCGCCCCGCGGTGTTTGGGGCGAAGGTGGCGGGCGCGGTGGTTGCGACCAATGCGATTGGCGTATGGGTTTACCGCCGCCGCGGACGTTACCGCCGCAGCAGTTGAAATGCGAAATCGCGGCCGTAGCCTTGGCCATTGGCCAGGGAGATCCACAGCATCGCAAACGGCTCCAGCAGCCGCGCCTGACGGAGCGGGCCGGCGTCTCGTGGGTCGAAACCGAGTTCGGCGGCGAGCGATTTCACGGTCTGTTTGGCTGCCGCATCGTCGCCGCAATAGAAAAGCAGTGCGCGGCTCGGGCCGAATGACGGATCGGCCATGATGTTGAATCCGATTGTGCTGAATGCTTTGACGACGCGCGCTCCGGACGCGGCTTGTGGGGCAGGCAATCTTGCCTGCAGCGGCCTGGTCAGCCGGCTCTTTCGGCGCACGCGCAAGCCCTCGAAGAACCTCCCTCATAAAGTGACATGTACTGTCTGGAGCATCTCTCCGATGCCGTCCGGGGCGAACATGCAGGCAAGTTATCGGGCGCCGGGCCGAAGCCTGGCCCACACTCCGAAAAAACAACGCCAGTCCGAATTCAATCGCCCGCGAAGGGTCAGCTAAAGAGCCAGTGACTGCTACCGATTATTTACACTCGTCTAATCATTCTGTAACACCAGGCTTACTATAATCGTGCGGATAGCTAATCGCTAAGACTGAGGTTACCAACCGCATGAGTCATCGAATTCTTGCCGTGTCACTCGCCTGTCTTGCCGCCGCTCCTTTTGCAATGGCGCAGCAGATGCTGGGTACGATCGCCGGAAATGTCGTGGATGCCACGGGATCCGCGGTGGAGGCGGCCAAGGTATCCATACGCAACGTGGACACGAATCTGGAGGTGCGGACGGTTTCGCAGTCCGGCGGTTCCTTCCAGGCATCCAACTTGCCGATCGGTAACTATACTGTCACATTCGGCAAAGAGGGATTCAAAACCGAGACCCATACTTCGATTCCGGTGCAGGGCGACCGCACCACTACGGTGACGGGCAGGCTGGACGTGGGCGCAGTGGCTACCACGGTGGAAGTCTCCGGCACGCCGCTCTTGAATCAGACCGACACCACTACGGGCTACGTCCTCGATTCGGACGCTATCAATAACTCGCCCCTCGGCACGGGGAGTTTCACCCAACTCGCCATTTTCAGCCCCGGGCTGAACGCCGATTTTCTCAATGGCTCGGGCAGCAATGCGGGCCTGGGAAACCAGGCCATCTGGGCCAACGGACAGCGCGATTCCAGCAACAGCTTTTCCATCAACGGATCGAGCGCCGACAATCTGTTCAACGGCAAATCCACCAGCGGCGTAGCCTCCGGCCGGTTCACCTTGAACACCGGCGAAAGTTTCCAGAGCGATAACAGCGTACAGACCAGCGGGGCGGTTTACGATGCGGCCGGGCAGGGTTTGCCGACACCGGCGCCGGAGATGATGCAGGAATTGCGCGTCAATGCGGGCGGGTACGACGTGTCCCAGGGCGGCAAATCGGGGGCGCAGATCGAGACCATCACGCGCTCGGGAACCAATGCTCTGCATGGGCAGTTCTACGACCACCTGGAAAACAACGTATTCAACGCGGCGCCTTTTTTCCGCAACAACAGCGCCGCTTACACCGCCAACAACAAAGTTCCAGCCCTGCATTACAACCGTTATGGCGCCACCGTGGGCGGCCCGGCGATTAAAGACAAGCTCTTTTACTTTTTCGGCTATCAGGGGATACAGGACAGCGATGCTTTGTCCGGCCAGAGCACCCTCACCGTGCCGCTCAGTCTGACTGGCGATCGCAGCGCGGCGGGCTTGGCCGCTATAGCGCAAGCGTCCTTTGGAGTCACCATCGCGCCAACCGCCATCAGTCCGGCCGCCGTCGCGCTGTTCAACGCCAAAGTGGGCAGCCAGTATGTGATTCCCACTCCGTTTACCAACAGCCCGGCAACGCTCAGCGCTTTGGGCTACGACGCGGTGCTCAGCGGTCCGTCGACGTTCTCGCAGAGGCAGGGCGTCGCCGACGCCGATTACCTGGTAAACGCCAGGGAACGGCTCTCGGCCAAACTCTTTTATCAGGACAACCCCACCTCCAGCCCATTCGGCTCATCGGTGCTGGGCTTTCCTAAAGTAACCAAGGCCGGAGCGCCCACTCTTACCCTTAGCAGCACCACCGTCCTCACTCCGAATATGACTTGGGAAAATCGGGCCGGCTTGGTCCGCCAGTACACTTACTCCAAGACCGAGCAGCCCTTCAATCCCGAGACTCTCGGCATCGATATTTTTGGCAGCACCAACTTTCCGGCGCTTGAGATCCAACACTCGGACCCGACCACCAACCGGAGTCTCACCATCGGTAACAGCTCGAACTTCGCGAATGCGGGATTTTACCAGAACAACTACGAAGGCTCCAGCACCTTGAGCTGGGTGAAAGGCCGGCATACCCTCCGCGTGGGCGCTACCTGGACGCATTCGCAGCTCAACATCGTCAACAACCAGGACAACACGGCGTTCATCGAATTCCCGGACTGGCCGACGCTATTTACCGGGTCCCCGGAGACCAACGGGAAATACTACGCCGGCAGCAGCAACCGCTATTACCGCGCGGATCAGGTGGGCCTCTTCGTGCAGGACAACTTCAGGCTGGCACCCAACGTGAGTCTTACCTTGGGCGTGCGCTACGATTTCGACGGGCCGCTTTCCGAGAAAAACGGCTACCTGACTAACTTCGATCCCAGTCTCTACCAGTACAACGCCGCCACCGATACCATTGTGAACAGCGGGATTGTGGTAGCCGGCAATAACTCCGCGCTGGGCACGCACGGCATCTCCGATTCCACCTTGAGCGGCCGCCAATGGAACGTGGCGCCGCGCATCGGAGTGGCTTGGACGCCCTCGCAGTTAAAGAATGTGGTGGTGCGCAGCGGAATCGGGATCTATTCCGACCGGGGCGAATACTTCAGCGAGTTTTCTCCAGCGGCCGGCAGCGGATTCAACGGCCCGTTCGGAGTGACTCTGGCGCCGCCCTTCATACAGCAGGTGGGTAACACCGGGACGGGCACGCTTGCGGAGCCGTTCGCCGGAACCACCCTGCCGCCTCCGGTGACCAACGTTTCCTCGCTCAACGCGCTGCTGCCCAATGCCGCAAAACTCTCGACGGGGGCGACTCCTTACCTCTTTGGCGGGTATGACACCGCTAACAAACTGCCCTACACCGTAAATTGGACTTTCGACCTGCAATGGCAGCCCACTAACAGCTTGCAATTGAGCCTGGGCTATGTGGGCAACCATGGCAACCACCAGGTACTGCCGATTCCCTTCAACCAGCCGCAAATCGCTACACCCTCTAATCCGATCAACGGACAGAGTTACTCTTACGGGTTCAATGTAGTTCCGGCAGAGACCCTGAAGACATACGACGGCGGCAATACCGATTTGCGCACGCCGTTCCTAGGCTTCTCGGATAACTCAGTCCTCTATGAGGCGGAAGGCATCTCCAATTACAATGCCCTGCAGTTTGGACTGCGCAAGCGGCTCAGCCATGGGCTGCAGATCACCGCGGCTTATACTTACTCGCATACGCTCGACGAACAAAGCAACCTGGGCCTTTTCTTTGAAGGAAACAATCCGGCGAATGTGCACTCCTCTTACGGAACTTCCACCTATGACCGGCCGCATGTAGCCGTAGCACAGCTGTACTACGAAATTCCCAGAGCCGCTTCAACCGGCTCACTGATGGGTAAGTCCGCCAATGGTTGGGCGCTGAGCGGAATCACGACGTTCCAGAGCGGCCTGCCTTATGACATCTACGATTATTCAGGCTCAGTGGGCGGCCTGTATTACAGCAGCTTCGTGGAGCTGATCAACCCCGAATTGCCTCTCAGCCCGGGGGTCACGGCGAACCAGGCCAAGCTGCAAGGCACCACGGGCATCAACCCCAGCTTACCGCTGGTGAACTCGGCGGATTTCTACATCCCGACAATAGCGCCCGGAACGGACGGCGTGCCTCCTTGCGCCGTGTCGAACGGCGCCCAGGTTTGCGATAACGCGGAGACCATCTTCGGCAACACCGCGCGCAACCTGTTCCGCTCTCCGTTCCAGAAGCGGCTGGATCTTTCGATCATCAAAAATACCCACATCAGCGAGCGCTTCACGCTCCGTTTCCAGGCGGACGCCTTCAACCTCACCAACACTCCCAGCTTCGACGCGCCGAATAACGATCTGAGCCTGTACTCGGTAAAGAGCGGAGTGCCTACCGTAAAAAGCATCGCTTCGCAAACCACGTTCGGCGTCATTCAAAACACCATCGGCAGCCCCCGTTTCATGCAGATGTCGCTCAGCTTGATATTCTAAGCGTGAACGGCGGTGCACCGCCTACTGCGAAGGCCGGTCAGTGGCAGCTCCGCGTCGAAGTCGAATCTCATCCACTTCCCCGGCCCACGGTAACGCCGGCGCCGTACCCGAGGACATCTGGCCTGACGCCTAGACCCCACCGAACGCAGTCTCTGGAATGCCTGCGTATTTCCCGCCGCGCGCTCCCCATCCGGCTACCGCAACCGGCTGTGGATGTACGCGCCCGAAACCGCCACCGCCGCGCAGAAGCAAGCGTACCTTGCCGCGCGCCGTTACAGCGCCGCGGAATCGCCTGGCTAGCCGATCAATCCGCCTTTCACCAGCGCCGGCACGCCATTTGGAAAGACCGCGGTAACCCCGCTGGTGTACAATAGCGCCAATTCAGGATACTGCCATGAACTCAAAAAAGCCGATGCGTACCGCCATCCTCATCACCGCCTTCTTGGCGTTTTTCACGGGAAGCGCCTTTGCCCAGACCAATTACGAAACCGTATTGAAGAACCTGAAATTCCGCAGCATCGGCCCCGCCACTATGGGCGGGCGCCTCGATGACATCGCGGTGGTGGAATCCGATACGCGCGTCATCTATATCGGCGCCGCCGCCGGCGGACTCTTCAAGACGGTCAACGGCGGCATCACCTGGCAGGCGCTCTTCGACAACCAGCCCAACCCTTCCATCGGCGCCATCGCCATCGCGCCGTCGAATCCCTCCATCGTCTACGTCGGCACGGGCGAAGCCAACAACCGCCAAAGTTCCTCGTGGGGCGACGGCGTCTACAAGACCATGGACGGCGGCGCCACCTGGACCCACCTCGGCTTGCCTGAGACGCATCAGATCGGCCGCATCGTGGTGAATCCCACCGACCCGAACATCGTCTACGTGGCCGCTCTCGGCGACCTTTGGGGGCCGAACAAAGAGCGCGGCGTTTTCATGAGCGCCGATGGCGGCGCGCACTGGACGCAATCGCTGACCATCAATGAGGACACCGGCGTTTCCGATATCGCCATCGATCGGCAGAGCCCCAACATTCTCTACGCCACGGCCTATCAGCGCCGCCGCACCGTGTTCGGCTATAACGGCGGCGGCCCCGGTAGCGGGCTTTACCGCACCACCGACAGCGGCGCGCACTGGACGAAGCTCGTCGGCGGACCGACATCGACGCTCGGCAGAGGCCTGCCCGCTAATGGCGACTTCGGCCGCTGCGCCATCGATATCTACCGCAAGAACACCAACATCGTCTACGCGCTCATCGAGCACGCGACTCTCGGCGGCACGTATCGCTCCGAGGATAAGGGCGTCACCTGGACTCACATGAGCGATACTAATCCGCGCCCGTCCTACTTCAGCCAGATTCGCGTCGACCCCGGCAACGAACTGAAGATCTGGCTCGGCGGCGTCAACATCTATATGTCCGAAGACGGCGGCAAGACTTTCGATCAGAGCCGCTTCCGCGAGGTCCACAGCGACGTTCACGGCATCTGGATCGATCCCGGAAATTCCGACCACCTCGTCATCGGCTGCGACGGCGGCATATGGGTCACATACGATAGCGGCCGCGCGTGGAGGCACATCAACAATATTGCCCTGGGTCAATTCTACGAAGTGGCTTACGATTTCCAGAAGCCCTATCGCGTTTGCGGTGGCGCGCAGGACAACTACTCGTGGTGCGGACCCAGTTCCACCGGGCAGACGCACGGAATCGGCAATGAGGATTGGATCACGGTGGAGGGCGGCGACGGCTTCTACAACCGCATCGACCCCAGCGACCCGACCGTGATCTACGCCGAATCGCAGGACGGTAATCTTTCGCGGCGCGATTTGAAGACCAGCGAGAGCAAGTCCATCCGGCCTCTTGAAGACAGCGATGCGGATCCCCGCTATCGCTTCCAGTGGAATTCTCCCCTGGCCATTTCGCCGCACGACCCCAAGACTATTTACTTCGGCGGCAACTACCTGTTCAAGTCGACAGACCGCGGCGACAATTGGGTGCGCCTCGGTAAGGATTTGACCACCGGGCAAGATCGCACCAAGCTCATAGTGATGGGTAAGCTGATCGCCCCGGGCGCTACCCTTTCCTACGACGATGGCGTTAATACGTGGCCGTGCATCACTGCCATCGCCGAATCGCCGATGCGCGCCGGAACGCTATGGGCTGGTACCGACGACGGCAATTTGCAAATGAGCCGCGACGACGGCAAGAACTGGACCAACGTGGTGTCGCACGTTATGGGCATTCAGAAGGGCGCCTACGTGAGCCGCATTGAGCCCTCCCGCAAGGACGAAGGCACGGTCTACGTATCGTTCGATAATCACCGCGCCGCCGACTACGGCATCTACATTTACAAGACCACCAATTTTGGCGATTCCTTCACCCGCATCAGCAACGGCATCCCGCCGGAAGCCGGCACGGTTCATGTGATTCGCGAGGACCCGGCGAACCCGAACCTGCTCTTCGCCGGCACCGAGTTCGGTCTCTTCTTTGCGCTGGACAAAGGCGCCAACTGGCACGCGTTGAAGAACGGGTTACCCACGGTGCCGGTATTCGACTTGCAGATTCATCCGCGCGATCATGATTTGATTCTGGCCACGCACGGCCGCTCTTTCTGGATCATGGACGACATTTCCGCGTTGGAAGAGATGAACGATCAGACGCTCAGCAGCGACCTGAAGCTATTCGGCGCGCGTCCCGGAATTCAATGGAAGATGGCGGACTACCGCAGCTTCATCGGCTCCGCGCTATTCCTGGCGCCGAACGCGCCGAGCGGCGTCCTGCTCGATTATTACTCGAAGGCCGCGGGCCCCGTTCGCATCACGGTGACGGATAAAGCCGGCCAACAGGTTCGTCAACTGACCGCTCGCGCCGAGGCCGGTGTAGTCAACCGCGCCACGTGGGATATGCGCGTCGATCCGCCGATCCCGCCACCCGTTGGCGGTGGAGCGGCGGCTGGTGGCGGCGGAGGTGGAGGAGGCCGCGGCGGCGGACGTGGGGGAAGAGGTGGCGGACGCGGAGGTGCGGGTGGAGGGGCAGGTGGGGGGACTGCGGTGGCTGACACCGCGGCCGCAACGCCCCCGGCAGGCGGCGCAGCCGGACTCGCCGGCGAGCTCAACAGCGAATTCGGCCCGGAAGCCGCGGGCGCCGGTGGCGGCGGAGCAGGTGGCGGAGGCGGTGGTGGAGGTGGCCGCGGCGGGCGCGGTGGCCCCCCGCTGGTTGATCCCGGCGAGTACACGGTCACCATTGCCATGGGCGATAAGAAGGATTCGCACACCATGGTAGTGGAAGAAGACCCGCGCGTCGTATTCTCGGCCGAAGACCGCGCCAAGCGGCGCCAGGCCATCGACACGTTGGTCGCCATGACCAAGCAGACTGCGGAACCGGCGCGGAGAGCCAACGCCATGACCACCGCTCTGACCAGCTTGACGGCAAGCTGGGCGCTGCCGAACGCACCTCCAATTCCCGACAACGTGAAGAAGGCCGTGGACGACCTGAACACGCGCGTCAAAGTGGCGGCGGCCGTATTCGTCGCAGCCGGCGGAGGCCGTGGCGGACGCGGCGGTGGTGGCGGCGGCGCGGGAGCCGCGCCCTCGTTTGTACCGCCGCCAGTCACGCAGAAGATCCAGCGCTTGATGGGCCAGATCGACGGCTACACGGAAGCGCCCACCGTGCGCCAATTGGCGGACCTTCAGGCCACGCAGGCGGAGTTGCAAAGAGGCATCGCCGAGATCGACAAGCTATGGGACGAGTTACCCAAGCTGAATAAGTTGATGGCCGACGCTGGTGTCCAGTACTTCAAAGTGAACCTGGACGTACCGCCGCCGCCGGCGCCCGGCCGGGGCGGCGGCAACTAACAGAAACCACAGGTCACTCCCCCAGTTTTTGTGGGGCAGGTTGCCAAAACCTGCGGCCGATTGGCAAATCGGCCCCCGCGAGACGCCACGCCTGTATTTGGCTGCAGCGATGCTGCGTTGTGGGGCGGGCCAATGGACACTGGCGGGCGACCTGCCCGAATCTGAAATGGCGACAACCTAGTCTGTTACGATTAAGAGTGCAACGTGCCGGAGCGCTCCCGCTATTGACAGAAGTCCCGGCAATCTCTACTCTTAAAACCATGGAAGTACATCTCAATCCCGACCTGCAAACGAAGCTGAATCGAGTCGCCGCCGAAAACAGCAGCGATCCGGACGGTTACGTTCAGCAACTTGTCGAGCATTACCTCGACCATGATGCATGGTTTCGCCAGAAGGTCAAGAAGGGCTTGGAACAACTCGACCGGGGCGAATACCTCACGCACGAAGAGGTAGGAGAGCGAATCGAGCGGATGTTCCAGACGTAAAATGGAGGTCCGCTGGTCACCGGAAGCCGCCGACGACCTTGCCGCCATCGTTGCATATATCCGGAAAGACGATTCTGCCGCCGCGCAACGCACTGCCAAAGAGATTTACGAGCGCGCAGGTGCACTTTCGACCTTTCCGTATCGCGGCAGACAGGGCCGCGCGAAAGGCACGCGGGAATTGCCGCTGCCCCCGCTTCCGTTTATCGTGGTGTACCGGATAACTGCACATGCGGTTGAAACCGTCAACATCATTCACGGCGCGCAACGCTGGCCTTGATCGGGATTAGAAGTCCCTACCCACTTGCTAACCTAGACCCATGGGCTTCCGCCTCGGCATCGACTACCGCCCTCGCGGCGATCAGGAAAGCGCCATCGCGGAATTGACGCGTGGCATCCGCGAGGGCGAACAGCACCAGGTTTTATTAGGCGTCACCGGCTCCGGCAAAACCTTCACCGTCGCCAAGGTGATCGAGGCCGTCCAGCGCCCCGCGCTCGTCCTCGCGCACAACAAGACTCTCGCCGCTCAGCTCTATCACGAATTCAAGAGCTACTTCCCGGAGAACGCCGTCGAATACTTCGTCAGCTATTACGATTACTACCAGCCCGAAGCCTACATCCCATCAAGCGACGTCTACATCGAAAAGGAAGCCACCACCAACGACGAGCTCGACAAGCTCCGCCTCGCCGCCACCAAGTCTCTCTTTGAGCGGCGCGACTGCATCATCGTCGCCAGCGTGAGCTGCATCTATGGGCTCGGCTCGCCCGAAGCCTACTACGGCATGCTGCTCATGCTCGAAAAGGGTCAGAAGATTTCGCGCAATCAGATTGTCTCGAAGCTGGTCGAGATTCTCTACGAGCGCAACGACGGCGATTTCCGCCGCGGCACGTTCCGCATCCGCGGCGATGTCATCGAGGTCTATCCCACCTATGACGACAACGCCTTCCGCATCGAGTTATGGGGCGACGAAGTCGAGAGTCTCTCGCAAATCGACCCGCTGCTGGGCCAGGTCAAGCAGACTTACGTGCGTCTGCCTATCTATCCTAAGACGCACTATGTGATGTCTCAGGAATCCAAGGAAACCGCCATGGCGAGCATCCGCACCGAGCTTGAGTGGTGGCGTCCGGAGCTCGAAAAGCAGGGCAAGCTGATCGAGGCGCAGCGGCTGCACCAACGCACCATGTTCGATCTCGAAATGATGAAAGAGATCGGCTACTGCCACGGCATCGAGAACTATTCGCGCCATTTTTCCGGCCGCCTGCCGGGCGAAGCGCCGCCCACTCTGCTCGATTATCTGCCCAGCGACGCCATTCTCTATATCGATGAAAGCCACCAGACCGTGCCGCAGTTGCATGCCATGTATCATGGCGACCGCTCCCGCAAAGAGGTGCTGGTGGGGCACGGATTCCGCCTGCCCAGCGCGCTCGATAACCGCCCGCTCACGTTCGAAGAGTTCGAGCATCGCGTCAATCAGTTGATCTACGTTTCCGCCACTCCCGGCCCTTACGAGCTCACCAAAACCGCCGGCACGGTGGTCGAGCAGATCATCCGCCCCACCGGCCTGGTGGACCCCACCGTCGAGATCCGCCCCGTGAAGGGCCAGGT
>Ga0182024_10023170_pt1 | contig 11144 bp, 8 predicted proteins | sample P32metaG_FD_120480 | JGI IMG/M metagenome (GOLD analysis project Ga0182024, IMG submission 120480) | Permafrost microbial communities from Stordalen Mire, Sweden - P3-2 metaG (Illumina Assembly) | ecosystem: Environmental > Terrestrial > Soil > Wetlands > Permafrost | place: Sweden: Stordalen... | reverse complement strand
GCGCATCTCGACACCGTGTTTCCTCCAGAGACCAACGTCAAGGTTACGCGCGAGGGGACGGTGTTGAAAGGGCCCGGTATCGGCGACGATTGCCGCGGACTCGCGGTGATGCTGGGCGTGATTCAGGCGTTGAAGGACGGGAACGTGCAGACGCCGGGCACGATCACGTTTGTCGCGGACACGGGCGAAGAAGGGCTCGGCGATCTGCGCGGCACCAAGAATCTTTTTGCGGATAGCTTGAAGGGACAGATCGATAAATTTATTTCCGTGGACGGCACTGGCCTCAGCATCACCAACATCGGCGTGGGCAGCTACCGTTACCGGGTGACGTTCAAAGGGCCGGGCGGGCATAGCTTCGGCGCGTTCGGCATGGCGAATCCGATTCAAGCGATGGGCCGCGCGATTGCGAAGATCGACGCATTTGAAGTGCCCACTTCTCCGAAGACGACGTTCAATGTGGGGCGCGTGGGAGGAGGAACTTCGGTGAATGCGATTCCGTTCGAGGCGTGGATGGAGGTGGACATGCGATCCTCCGATAAGACGTCTCTTGAGGCGGTGCATGCGAAGTTCAAGAACGCCATCGAGGAGGCCGTCGACGAGGAGAACAAGCGATGGAACGGCCGCGGGCCAGTTTCCGCAACGCCCGAACTGGTCGGCTTCAGGCCCGCCGGCAGCACGTCGGCCGATTCGGCGATCGTGATCACGGCACTCGCCGTGTCGAAGATTTTTGGACATACTGGGAAGCTCGGCGAAGGATCCACCGATTCAAACGTGCCGATGAACGTGGGAATTCCCGCGATCACGATTGGCGGAGGAGGCTTGGGTACGGGCGCGCATGCGCTGAATGAGGCGTTCGATACGAAGGATTCGTGGCTGGGGACGCAGAGGGCTCTGCTGCTGGCGGTGGCGCTGGCTCGGTAGACGGCGACGATTAGCATCTGAAGGTAATAGCTGAACGCTGAATAGACGTATCGCCGAAGCCGTTTGAGTCGAGTAGTATGCGCAGATCCCTTTCTAACGCTTCGCTTACGCAAGGGCCCACTATGATTCGCGATACCAACTCCGGGATGAAGTTGCGTTTCACGAACTTCCGGCCTTGCTCAGAAACGGAGTGGCTGATCCTGGGAGGCTCGTGAACGTCAGGCGTAACGATGCGCCATTCGTGTTCTCTCTGGAAGCGTGGTTCTTTGAATCGAATGGCAAAATTGAGTAATGCTACCATGACCTCGCTCCAGAATTGCTCAGCTTCTTTATAAGTCAGCTGATGAGGAGCATCGAGTTGCAGCGCGGTATCGCAAAGTTGTTCGACTGTCTTGCGCAGATGCTCAGCATCATATTGCATGGGAATGACGTCGAAAGCACCTGATTGCCCTCCGAAGTGGTGCAGGGCGCTTGCGCGGAACCCAATCGCCAACCCCATACCCTTGTCGCCGTAGGCGCACCACTGGCTCGGAAGGTCCGCTTCAGTACAGAAGCAGGCAGCGTACATATCCCAGTCCCGCTCGAAGCCCATATTATCTCTTGATCGAAAATCATCCGTGAGGCGAACCGGAAGTTCGTTCCAGCGGCTCGTCATCACCTTGCGCACTATGGCAATCGAATACCTGAATTCAGTTTGATCCGACATTGAACTTACACCGTACGCTCTCTGGATGCCGCTCTTAAGAATCTTGGAGGCAGTATCGAAAGTCGTATAGTGATAGATTTCGTCCGGGTAAACTATTCCGAATCCAGCCCAAAGCTCCTTAGCTCTGTCTTGGACTTTATCAATCATTTTTCGAAGCTCAACGCTGTTATGTGGACCAGGGCCCCCCGCCATGTTGGAATCATCCTAGCGCAAATCAGAGCCGAGCGCTTTTGTGGGCGATGGGTCTGCGCAAGCAATAATGTGTTGAGGGGGTTCTATGAAGAGTCTAGGTGGATTGATTCTTATTTCGAGTTTGTTCGCGCAAACTCCCGCACCCGCCCCCACAGAGCCGACCGTTCCATTGAAAGACCAGGCCTGGAGCATCATTACCAATGCGTTACAGGATAAGAATCCCGACACGCGCGTGCAGGCGGTGCAGGCGATGGGATTGATTGGCGTGCACGAGCCTTACATTTCGACGCTGGTGGGTATGCTGGACGATAAGGACGTGCAGGTCCGCGTGGCCACGGTGCAGAGTCTGGTCGATCTGAAGAATAAGGGCACCGTGCCGGCGCTGAAGAAAGCGCTGGGCGACGTCGTGCCCGAAGTGAGTTTCGCTGCCGCGAAAGCGCTCTATCTATTGAAGGACCCGGACGGTGAAGATGCCCTGATTTCGGTACTGAGCCGGGAACTGAAGACATCCTCCACGTTCGTCACCAAGCAGATCCGCGATTCGCTACGCATGCTGCAAACACCGAAGCCGCTGGTGATGTTCGCTATTAGAACAGGGGCCGGTTTTGCACCCGTGCCGGGCCTGGGTGAGGGAATTTCTTCGCTCCAGGGGATTCTGGCGGACCCCAGCATGTCCGGCCGGGCGGCGACCGCTCTCCTTTTAGCTTCCGACAAAGATCCGCGCGTGCTGGCGGCGCTGATCGATGCGCTACAGGATAAAGAAGGATCCGTGCGGGCGGCGGCGTGTCATGCGATTGCGCTCCGCAACGACCGCAGGCTGGAGAAGGACTTGATTCCCATGCTCGACGATAAGAAGCCGGCGGTGCGGTTGCGCGCGGCTGCGGGGTATCTGCGACTGGAATCGCTGCCGGTTGCGGTGAAGCGTCCGGTGGCCACGAAGGCACCGGCGACGAAGGCGGATGTGAAGAAATAAATCTCACAGGATAAAGCCTGTGCCACCTGTTCCTGATCAGAGGTGACACAGACGCTGGGCAGGTCGGGGACTACAGGGCGCCGTGGCGGCTTGCGACCGTGGCTCCGAGGCGATTCGCGAACCCGCCGATTTTCGATGCTGGCCAGTCTTGATCCAGACCGTGAAGAAAGGCGGCGGCGAAGGCGTCGCCTGCGCCTACGGTATCGACAACGTTGACTGGAATGCCGCCGATCTCTGCATATTCGGTGCCTTTCAGAACGGCGCAGCCATGCTCGCCGCGGGTGACGCAAACGGCGTCCCACTGGAAGCGCGACGCGTAATCGCGGCAGAACGTTTCGATCGACGTGTGGGAGGTGCCGGCCATTTGCTGCACGCGAACAAACTCGTCGTCGTTGAGCTTGACGACGTCGGCCAGGTGGAGCAGTTCCATCACCAAGGGAACGGTGTAAGAGTCTTTCCTCAAATTAATATCGTAGAAACGCCGCGCCGAGGGATAGCTGCGGGTCAGTTTGTGCATGCGCGGCTCCATGAAGTGGAGGGTCCCGTGATAGAGCCAATCGGGGTTTAGCGGCTCAGCCGGGATCGCGGCGAAATCGTATGCGGCGGGACGGTGCAGCACATAAGACGGCTGGCCCTGCGCGTCTACCGTGACGGACACTGTGCCTGTCGCCGCATCTTTTACGATGCGGATGAATTTTGTCGACAGGCCCATTTGCGCCACCGCGGTAAGCGCTCGGCGTCCGCGATCGTCGTCGCCGACGGCGCTGATAAACGATACGTCATGACCCAGGCGCGATAGCTGGACGGAAAAATTGAAGGTCGCGCCGCCGAGGAGTTCCCGATCGCCGATCAGGTCCCATAGAATTTCGCCAAGGCTCGCGACGCGCACTTAACGAACGAAGGCCTCCTGCAAGCCGCCGTCTACTTGTATTGTCTGGCCGGTGATTTTGGCCGAGCGGTCCGAGAGCAGGAAGTAGGCTGTCTCCGCCTGATCTTCCGGCGTGATCGCCGCCTTGGTGAGAGTGCGCTGCGCGTAATAATTCGCGAGTTTGTCGCGCAGCGATTCGTCTTTTTCCGATTCCTCGAAGGGGATAGAATACTTCACCAGCGACGCAATCACGCGATCGCGCGGGAACATAGTCGATCCGGCGACCACTGTCGCGGGCGCGAGCGCATTCACGCGTACAAGCGGCGACAATTCGACCGCGAGGCCGCGCACAAGATGATTGGCGGCGGCCTTCGATGCATCGTAGGCGAGCGATCCTTTTTTCGCGACCACGGCGTTGACGCTGGTCGTGATCACCAGGCTTCCACGCAACCCTTGCCGCGCGAACACGTGCCGGGCCTCGTCGCCGACAAGATAACCGCCCATCACATTCACGTCGAAGGTCAGCTTCCACTGATCGTCCGTCACATGACCGGAGCGATCCGGCGCAACATACACGCCTGCCGTTACGACGATATTGTCGATGCCTCCATAGGCGAGGACCGCCTGCTTCAGCATCTCCCGAACGCTGGCGCGATCGGTGATGTTGACCGATACGCCGATCGCCGGGCCGCATCCGGAAATTCCAGTGCCCGAGACGCCGATACCGATTCCGTAGAGTTTCGTCAGTTCCTTCGCGGTCGCCTCGGCTGCGCTCTTATCGAGGTCGGCGCACACCACGTGCGCGCCCTCCTTCGCGACGCGATGCGCCACTGCCCGGCCGATGCCGTTGCCGGCGCCGACCACGAGCACCACGTTGCGCGCCATTTCTTTTTCCGGAGGCATGCGCTTCAGTTTTGCTTCTTCGAGCAGCCAGTATTCAATGTCGAACGCTTCCTGCTGGGGCAGCGCGATATACTCGTCGATCGCCTCGGCGCCGCGCATCACTTCGACAGCGCAGTTGTAAAATTCGGCCGTCACGCGCGATTCGCTCTTGTCCTTGCCGAACGCGATCATCCCGATGCCGGGGATCAGGATCACGGTCGGATTCGGATCGCGCATGGCCGGAGAATTGTGATGCTTCGAGCGTTCGTAGTAGGCGGCATAATCCTGGCGATACTGCTCCAGACCCGCGGTCAGCTTGGCTTTGAGCCCATCGAGATTTTCCTTCCGCGGATTCCAATCGATATAGAGAGGTTTGATTTTCGTGCGCAGGAAGTGGTCGGGGCAGGACGTGCCAAGCTCCGCCAGACGCGGCGCATCATGGCTGTTGACGAATCGCAGAATGGTCGGGTCTGACTGGATGGTCGCGATGAAGCGCTTCTTCTTCGACACCTCGCCGCGAAGCCAGGGGAGCAGTTCGTACAACAGTTCATCGCGCTCGGCATCGGCGACAATTTCGTATTTTTTGCCGCCGAAGGTCTTCTCGCCCTGGTCGCGCGCCTCAATATAGTCCGCCGCTTTTTCGATCAGCGCGAGCGTCAGCTCATAACATTCTTTATCGTCATTGGCCCAGTTGATCAGGCCGTGCTGGCCGAGGATCACGCCCTTGCCCTTCTGCTCGGCCTTGGCGATCCGTTCCAGCTCCAAGCCAAGTTCGAACCCGGGACGCAGCCAAGGCGTCCAGGCGATTTCGTCGCCGAAAATTTCCCTGGTCAATTCTTTCGAACGCCTCGACGCCGCCACGGCGATTACCGAATTGGGGTGCATGTGGTCGACGAATTTCTGCGGAACAAATGAGTGAAGCGTGGTATCGATCGACGATGCGCGAGGATTCAAGTTGAAGGTGCAGTGCGTGAACAGTCCCACCATCATGTCTTCGTGAGGGGTTTTCGGACCCTTCTCTTTACCTGAAGCGTAGATCGTCTGCAGCGCGATCAGCTTGTCCTGATAAAGGGATGAAAAGTTTTCAAGCTTGCTGGTGCGCAGGTCGCCGCCCGAGCCTTTCACCCAGAGCACTTCGGTTTCGCTGCCCGAGAGCGGATCCTTTTCCATCAGCTTCGACGAGGTGTTTCCACCACCGGTATTGGTGATGCGCTGATCGGAACCGAGGAGATTCGAGCGGTAAACGAGGCGCTCGGCCGGAGACAGGGAATTGGCCTTCTGGTCGTCCCAGAGGTAATTTACGTGTTTCATGTTTGTACTTCTTAGGATAACAACGTTAGCGTTATTGCTTCGAAATGAATCGTATCAAGCCTTGCGCGGGCGCCTCTTCTGACTCCATCCACCGAGCTCCAAGGCGACTTTGGTTGCAGCCGCCCGAAGCTTGTCGCCGAGGGCGCGGTCGTTCATGGATCTTGCCACAACCATCCCTCCGATACACAGAGCGGCGATGGCCATGGCAGCTTTTTCGCGCGACTGCGAACTGTTCTTTACATCGCGGCCGAGCAGTGTCACCATCGCTTTAAAGACGGTCTCGAAGGCGGCCTTGACGGTCTCATCGCTGCGCGCGACATCGTTCGGCAGAGCGACCAGCGGACAGGAATTCTCGACATCGTCGAAATGATGACTCGATAAATACGCGCGAACGATTTGCGGCCCGGCGTCGGCGGCGGGGTCGAACTTGACGCCCTCCCACTTGTGCTCCCAGTGAGGATCGGTGAAGAAACATCGCATCACCTCGGCATAGAGGTCGCTCTTGCTGTCGAAGTAGCTGTAAAATCCGCCGCGGGTCAGGCCGGCGTTGGACATGATGGAATCTACGGAGACGCTCTCAAATCCATGTTGGTTGAACAGGCGGCGGGCACTGTCCACGATTTTCTTGCGAACCTGTTCGCGATGGCCGGCGGGGTAGGGCATGGTTCACCTCCTAAAAGATTATCTTGATCATATTTTACCCGCATGGTCCAATGCCGTATGGAACAACAAGTGACGCGCCGCTTGATTCTCGGGTGTCTTGCGATTGCGCCGGCTCGCGCTCAGACCCAGAAGCCGGGCACGACGATTCACTTCGACGTCGATTACAAGACGACGCCGGAGCGGATTTATCAGGCTCTGCTCGATGCGAAACAATTCAAAGCATTCTCGGGCCTTCCAGCCGAGATCGACTCTAAAGCCGGCGGGTGGTTCAAGCTGTTCGATGGACAGATTGAAGGCCGCAACGTTGAACTGATACGGGAGAAGAGGATCGTACAGGCGTGGCGACCCGCATCGTGGGCGGCCGGTATTTATTCGATCGCACGATTTGAGCTGGTCGCGCGCGGTTCGGCAACGCGCGTCGTTTTCGATCATGTGGGGTTTACCGAAAGTCAACAGGAGCATCTGGCGTCAGGCTGGACGGAGCATTATTGGGATCCGCTTCACAAGTATCTGAACGCGTGACTGATCGGCGTTGCGGATGGCTATCATCTCTGGTTGGATAAAGCAATTGACATCGGGCTGGGGACGTGCGATTTCTTGCGGTCGAGCCGCTTCTTAATCCCTACCGTTCGCGCTCCGCCTTTCCAGGTATGATTCGGAAGCTCGGTCTCAAACCCCGGTGATTCGGAAGACCACCTTGTAACACCATTTCATCCGCCAGCGTCAGGTCTACAGGAGGCCACCTTGAAAATGCGCACTTGGCTCCTGCTCCTGGCGGCATTGCGGCTTTCGGCCGCGATGACCGTATCGCTGCAAACCTCGAGAACTTCGCCTGTGCCAATCGGCACACAGGTCACCTGGACCGCTTCGGCCCTAGGAGCCAGCGGCGGGATGCTAATGTATCGCTTCCGGGTTCAGGGTGCCGGCGCGGATTTCCGGACGGTCGTGGATTACGGACCAAGCGCATCACTGACGTGGACGACCATCGATCAGGAGGGCACCTACCAAATCGAGGCCGCGGTGTTTAACAGCGATACGCTTGAAGAGTCGGTGACCACGAGTACGATGTCTTTCAGCCCACTGGTCAGCGGCTCGGCTCCCGTGGTGACATCCAGCGCCAACCCCATGGTGTTCATCTACAGCGCTCCACCGTGCCCAGGTGGCGAGCGGATCAGAGTTCAATTCCAGGCTTCCACCGGCCCGATTCAGTACACGCCTTATCAGGCATGCGTGGCAGGGGCCAGCAGGAATTTCTACCTGGCGGGCATGCAGCAAGGCACAGGCTACCAAATCCAGCACGCCATTGACACGGGCCGGACTGCGGTGGCTGGGCCGGTGATAAACTTCTCGGTTCCCTTCACTCCAACAACTCCCCCGGCGTTCACCGCATTGACCCAGGGTGTTACTCCACCAGGCCTGCTGTTGCAAAGTCTTTTCGGGAGCGCAGCCCTGGCGACCGACCTGAACGGCAACCCGGTCTGGCAGGGTCCACCCGACGTCACTTACATCACTCGGCCCGTAACGGGCGGCACCTTTCTGGGTATCGGAGAGGATGGCACCAAAGATCCCTCTCAACAGTTCATTCGAGAATTTGACTTGGCCGGAATTACCGTCGCGGAAACCAATGCGGCTCGAATCAGCCAGCAATTGGCCTCCCTGGGTGTACATGCCATTAATGGTTTCCACCACGAAATGAGAAAGCTTCCCGGCGGCGGCTACCTGACGCTCGCGGATTCAGAGCGTATCCTGACGAATGTACAAGGTCAGGGCAACGTGGATGTCATCGGCGACACCATTCTGGTCCTGAACCAAGACCTCCAAGTAACCTGGGCATGGGATGCCTTCGATCACCTGGACACCAGCCGAAAAGCTAGTTTGGGGGAGACGTGTACATACCCTGCTGGACTTACCTGTGCGCCGTTCTACCTCACCACCGTCGCCAACGACTGGCTCCACGGCAATGCGCTGCAACTGACGCCGGACGGAAACATTCTGTACTCGCCCCGCCATCAGGACTGGGTGGTCAAGATCGACTACGCCAAAGGCACCGGGAAGGGAGACATTCTCTGGCGCATGGGAACCGACGGTGATTTCCAAATTCAGTCCTCCGATCCGAACCCCTGGTTCTCCCATCAGCACGACCCCAATTTCGAAGCCAACAATACGGTGCTTCTGGTCTTCGATGACGGCAATGTGCGGGAGGCGAGCGATCCCAAAGCTCATAGCCGTGGACAGGTGTTCCAGGTGGATGAGACCAATAAAGTGGTCAAGCCTATACTCAACGCCGATTTGGGAGTATACTCCGGGGCGCTCGGCTCGGCGCAGCAGCTTCCGGACGGAAACTACCACTTCGATGCAGGCTTCCTCCTCACCACGGACGCGAGCGGAAACGCCGTGTACAACGCGCAATCGTTAGAAGTGGACTTGTCGGGCCACATTGATTTCGGCATTCAATTCGGCACCCTCGAATACCGGACTTTCCGAATGCCGGACCTGTACACGGCGCCGGAAGACGCTTTGCCCACTTTGAGCCCCCACCCCCCGATTCCTGGCAGATGATACTGGCGCACGCGGCCGGTAGAATTGCTCCGAGTTCTCTGCAGATGGTGGATTCTTAACGCCTGCTTTTCTTGACTCTGCTGAGGTAGACGCCTACACTTAAGTGCTGACCCGATCGCGAAATAGGGAAATTCCTTGGTGCGAAGCATCATTGTGCGGCCGATTAATGAATGAGGAATCACGAGATGAGTCAAGAAGCATTTTCCAGACGTTCGTTCCTAAACGCAGGCGCTGGAACCCTTCTTGCCGCTTCGGCTGTCCGGGCTCAATCCTCACGGCCGCCCAACTTTATCGTGATCTGCTGTGACGACCTGGGTTACGGCGACCTCCATTCGTACGGATCGTCGCTACCGACTCCGAATCTGGATCGAATGGCTCAGGAAGGCGTCCAGTTCACCCAGTTCTACGCGGCGAACAACGTCTGCTCGCCGTCTCGCGCGGGACTTCTGACGGGCTGCTATCCCACCCGCGTCGGCGTGCCGGCAGTGCTTTGGCCCACCGACACCACCGGGCTCTCGCTTACGTCGCCGACCATCGCCGAAGTTTTGAAGCCCGCCGGATATACCACCATGTGCACCGGCAAGTGGCATGTGGGCTCCGCGGCGCAATTCATGCCGATGAGCCGGGGCTTCGACCATTATTACGGCATCCCCTACAGCAGCGACATGGCGCCATCGATATTGATACAGGACGGTGCGGTCATCGAATCGCCTGTCCAATTGGATACGCTCACCCAGCGGTACACACAGCAGTCCGTCAATTTTATTGCGAACAACAAGAACAACCCATTTTTCCTGTACCTGGCGTATAACTCTCCTCACCTGCCGCTGACCGCATCCCCGGCGTTTCTGGGCAAATCGCCGATGGGGCTGTACGGCGATGCGGTTCAGGAAATCGACTGGAGTGTGGGCCAAGTCCTCCAGTCCCTCGAAGACAACGGAATCGACGGCGACACAATGGTGATTTTCACCAGCGACCACGGGCCGTGGTATCAAGGCAGTTCCGGGAGGCTGCGGGGACGCAAATGGTCGACTTATGAAGGCGGAGTACGCGTACCATTCATTGCACGTTTCCCCGGCCAGATTCCCTCCATTTCCACGAGCCGCGGCGCACTTCAACGAAATAGCGTAACAGGGGGCCGGGTGAGTACCGCGGTGGCGTCGGCGATGGACATCCTCCCTACCATCGCTCGCATGGCCGGCGCTAAAGCGCCGAATACTTTGGACGGCATTGACATCGGGCCGATCCTGTCTGGAGCGGTGGGCAGCATTGATCGCGATGTCATCTTGCATTTCAACAACTGGGACCTGCAATGTGCGCGTTACGGGCAATGGAAACTGCACATCTCCCGCAACAGCAACTTTCCCTGGGGTCCCGCCCCGGTCGGCGGTGCCTACAATCTGCCATTGCAACCGCCCGAACTTTACAATCTGGAACTGGACGCGGATGAAAGCTGCGACGTGGCACCGGCGAATCCAGACGTCGTTGCGGACATCGTCGCTCGCGTGCGGAAACAATTGCCCACTTTTCCGAGCGACGTAATGAACGCTTGGAACCACACGATGAGCCTGCAGGTGCAGAATACCTCCGTCGGAGCTCTACCCGTTCTGGGACCCTAGTCTAGCTAGTGTAGTGTCCAAGAATTAGCTGGACAATCGGATCGGTAGGGCGGACCCCCTGCCGACGCCTTCGTCGGCCTTTACTTAATAACCCGACATTTCAGGCCATTGCGAGAAGCCGGCCTGGGGGCCGGCTGCGGACCACCAGCAGGATGCTTGGAGCACCAATCTTGCCCTGCGAATGACTTTTTCATCACCCCGCTCGTCTAGGTCTTCGGCCGCGAAGTTTGGTTCCATTGCGCTCCCAGCCGGTCACGGCACTCAAATTTTCTCTATCCCCTTTCCTTTTTGAGCTTTGGAATCGCCCTGACACTCCGGGCGCTGGATACTCGTGTAATCTCTTAAGCGGAAAGGGTCTCCTACCGGGGCTCTTTCTGACTGGTTTTTTCGCGGCCGCGAAACGTCGTATTACGGTGGTCCTGGGCCTCTGGAAATGGAGGACCTTGGGGT
>Ga0182024_10023169_pt1 | contig 11144 bp, 7 predicted proteins | sample P32metaG_FD_120480 | JGI IMG/M metagenome (GOLD analysis project Ga0182024, IMG submission 120480) | Permafrost microbial communities from Stordalen Mire, Sweden - P3-2 metaG (Illumina Assembly) | ecosystem: Environmental > Terrestrial > Soil > Wetlands > Permafrost | place: Sweden: Stordalen... | reverse complement strand
GCCATCTCGAACACCGCATTTCCATACTCTCGGACGTGCTGGCCGAGCGCACGCAAAGCCACGACGGCGCGCCGTCGCGGCTTGAAGCGATGTTGGAATCGCTGCACGACAAGATCGAGCAAACCTCGCGCGGCGCTGGCGACGCGTTCAGCCATCTCGAGCATCGCATCGCCGTACTCGCGGATACGCTGGCCGATCGCGCGCAATTCGGCGCCGCTGCGCCGTCACAGTTGGAAGCGCTTATGGAATCGCTGCTCGACAAAATCGAGCAGATGCAAAACACGCGCGGCCACGACGATGCCTTCGGCCACCTCGAAGATCGCATCGTCCAGCTGGTGGAAAAGCTCGACTCTTCCGATGCTCGCCTCGGCCATCTGGAAGGGATCGAACGCGGCGTCGCCGATCTTCTGGTCCACATCGAAGATATGCGGACGAACAAGGAAGCCGGCGGATTGCGCGAGCAGCCGCAGGTCGACGATCTCAAGCACGATATCGCCCGCACCCACGATGCGCTGGAAGCGGTGCATGACACGCTTGGCCAAGTCGTCGACCGTCTCACCTCGATTGAAAATGATATTCGCGGCGACCTCGGCGCGCGCGGAGAGACCGACCACGACGTTCAGCCGGTCCGTACGGTCACCGACGCGCCCGACCTAGCGCCGGCGATGCCCACGCCCTCAACGGCGATCGCGCCATCGCTTGCGCCTCGGCGCTCGCCGGCGGGCCCCCAGATGCCGATCTCTTCCGGTCCGACGGAAGATGAGCCGCTCGAGCCCGGCTCCGGACCGCCGACTTTGCAAGCCAATCCGGCCGCCCGCATTGCCGCCTCGCAAGCCGCTCTCGGCGGTGCGGCACCCGCCGCCGCGCCTGGCGGAAAATCCAGCTTTATCGCCGCCGCGCGCCGCGCCGCTCAGGCCGCCGGCCAACAGCCCGACGCCCGCCCGCGTGCGGAGCCGTCATCCGACGCGCAAGGGCCCGAAACCGCATCGCTGCGCGCTAAAATGATGAAGCGGGTCAAATCCCTGTTCGTCGCAGCCAGCATCATCGCCATCGTGGTCGGATCGGCCCAGATCGCCGGCAACGTGTTCAATCTCGGCAAATCCACAACCCAAACGGCGGAAGTGCCCGCTTCGGATCCCGAGACCACCGAGGCCGTGGACCCCCCCGCGCCCGACGCGACCGCCAGCATTCCCGCTGGCCCGCTCGCCCTGCCGAAACAGCCGGAAATAGAGTCGCTCGCGTTGCCGTCCAGCGGCTCCATCGCGGCTGCGCCCCCGCCGGGCACAAACCAGATTCTGCCAGCGATGCCGTCGCTGTTCGCGTCCATGCTCGGATCGAACAACGACATCACCGGATCGATTTCCCGTCCGGCGGCCAAAAGCCTGGCGGCGCCATCGGCACAGCCAAGCCAGGATTCGGCCGACGGGCTGCCAGCCGCCATCGGCGGACCCAAATTGCGCGACGCGGCGCTCGCCGGCGATGCTCCCGCCGCCTATACGGTGGCCGAGCGCTTTGCCGAGGGGCGCGGCGTGCCGGCCAACATGGAGCAGGCAGCGCATTGGTTCGAGCGCGCCGCCAGCAAAGGTCTGGTGCCGGCGCAATTCCGCTATGCCAGCCTGCTGGAAAAGGGCTTGGGCGTGAAGAAAGATCTCCCCCAGGCGCGCCGGCTCTATCTCGCCGCCGCCAAGCAGGGCAACAGCAAGGCGATGCACAATCTCGCCGTGCTCTATGCCGAGGGCGTCGACGGCACGCCGGATTATGCCACCGCCGCGGAATGGTTCCGCAAAGCCGCCAACCGCGGCGTTGCCGACAGCCAGTACAATCTCGGCGTGTTGTGCGCGCGCGGCCTCGGCACCGACAAGAACTATGCCGAAGCCTACAAATGGTTCGCGCTCGCGGCCACCCAAGGCGACCGGGAGGCGGCCAAGAAGCGTGACGATATCGCGGCCCAAATGGACGCATCGTCGCTCGCCACCGCCGAGAAAATGGTCAAAAGCTTCGTGCCCGAGTTGCAGCCGCAAGGTGCCGCCGTCGTACACGAGCCGGCGGGCGGCTGGGATCACGCCGCCGGCGCGCCGCCGGCCGCCAATCCGCGGTCGGCCGGGCCGCTGGCGCTCGGCAGCCTCGGGGCAGGAAATCGGTGAACAAGCGCATCCGATCACGCAAAAGCGTGATCGGCGGCTTGGTCACCGCTAAGATCGCCTCACCGATGGCCCAGAGTCGCTGCTGGATCCGCAAGACGCGGCGTTGACCGCAAGGTGAACCCCGGCGTCGGCGCGGACCGGCCAGTGGCGTATTGGCCGTAAACGCCGGACGATGTCCCTTGCAGATTTATCTTCCGATCGCCGATATGCCCGTCAACATCTTCCTCGTGCTGGGGATGGGGCTCGCGGTCGGCTATATTTCCGGCATGTTCGGCATCGGCGGCGGCTTCCTGATGACGCCGCTGTTGATCTTCATCGGCGTATCGCCCGCGGTAGCGGTGGCGAGCGTGGCTAGCCACATCGCCGCTTCCTCGTTCACCGGCGCAATCACCTATTGGAATCGACGCGCGCTCGACATCGCGCTCGCATTGATGTTGCTCGGCGCCGGCATTATCGGCACGGCGACCGGCGTCTGGCTATTCACGACCTTGCGCGCGCTCGACCAGCTCGACTTGATGATCGGGCTGTCTTACGTGACGCTGCTGACGATTGTCGGCGGCCTGATGATCTACGAAAGCGTCCGCGCCGTGATGCGCGCGCGCCAAGGCCGTCCGGCCACCATCCGCCGGCCGGGCAGCCATACCTGGCTCCATGGGCTGCCTTTCAAGGTTCGGTTCAAGCGCTCGAAAATCTACGTATCGGCGATTCCGGTCTGGGCGATCGGCTTCACCATCGGTTTTGTCGGAGCCATCATGGGTATCGGCGGCGGCTTCCTGCTGGTGCCGATGCTGATCTATTTCCTGCGGGTCCCGACCGCTACCGTGATCGGCACATCGATGGTGCTCACCCTCGTCACCATGGCGTCGGCGACAGTGATGCATGCGGTCACCAACCATCTGGTCGACGCGGTGTTGGCGTTGATCCTGATGGTCGGCGGCGTGGTTGGCGCGCAATTCGGTGCACGCACCGGACAGCGAATGCGGGGCGAATGGCTGCGCCTCCTGCTCGGCCTCCTGGTTTTCGCGGTCGGCCTGCGCTTCGCGTTCGAGTTGGTCGTGCAGCCCGACGATCTGTACTCGATCCGCTACGTCAGGGGCGAATGATGCGACGGACCGCACTCATCCTCTTGGCGGTCATTCTGGCCTGCGGCGCCGAGCCGGCGGTCGCAGAACGCCTGGTGGTTTCGCTGTCGAACCAACGGGTAGCGATCAATTCGAACTTCGTCGGCGAGGAGCTGGTGCTGTTCGGCACCATCGAGCCCGACGCCGGCAAGACCCCGCTGCGATCCGCCTATGATCTTGTCGTCACCGTAACCGGACCGCGCCAGACGCTGCGCACCCGGCGCAAGCAGCGCGTGCTCGGCATCTGGGTCAATGTCGACTCGCGCGAATTCGTTCGCGTACCGTCTTATCTCGCCGTCCTGAGCAACCGCCCGGTTGCCCAGATCGCACCGCGGGATACCTTGCGGCGCTTGCAGATCGGGCTCGACAATTTCCTGCTGCCGCAGCGCATCGGGCCCGACATTGCCGATACCGTACGCGACGAGCCGTTCCGGCTGGCGTTCGTGCGGCTGCAAGTCCGGCAGGGCTTTTACCGCGAAATCACGGCCGCGGTGACTTTCCTCACCCCGACCGTATTCCGCACCGCCATTCCGCTGCCGGCCGACGTGCCGACCGGCAAATATGGGTTCGACGTCAAGCTGTTTGCCGAAGGCGCGATGGTGGCGCGCACCAATTCGGCGCTGGAAGTGACCAAGGCGGGCATTGAACAATATGTCGCCGACGCCGCGCGCGATCACGGCTTCTTGTATGGCCTGGTCACCATGCTGATGGCGCTGCTCACCGGCTGGATCGCCAGCGTGGTGTTCAAGCGAGACTAAATCTCAATCCGGCAGGCAGCGCTTGGCGGCGAAGGCATAGAGCCTGCGCTCCCCCAGCATATGCGCCGTGAACTTCAATGTGCCGAACAGGTCGGCGAAAGCGGCATCGCGCACGTTGAGCCCCCCGGTAAAGGCGCCGAACGCGGGCATCACCAGGCGCGTCGCGTCCGCCGCAAAGCAGCGCCGGCTGACGGCGCGCCCGCGATGCGCGACACGCGCCACCGGATGCAGATGGCCGGCAATTTCGCCGGCGGCGCCGGTCGGCAAATGGCGGAACGTCAGGCCGCCGACGGTCACCGCCGTCTCGAACACGCCGCCGATCGCCGCCGCCGGCTCGGGATCGTGATTGCCGGCGATCCAGATCCAGTCGCGGCCGCGCTGCAGGGCGCTTAACGATTCGCGGTCGTCGCGGGCAAGCTGCGCCGGACCACCGCCGTCATGGAAGCTGTCGCCGAGCGCCACCACGCAACGCGGCGCGAAGCGCGCGACCAGGCGGGCAAGGCGCGCCAGCGTCGCCGCCGTATCATAGGGCGGCAGCAACACGCCGCGGGCGGCGAAACTCGAGCCTTTTTCCAGATGCAGGTCGGCAACCACGAGCAGGCCTTGCTCGGGCCAATAAAGCACGCCGTCGGGATCGGCGATCAAGAAAACGCCGGCAACGGCGATGCCTTCGTTCCGGACTGGCGCCGCGCTACGTGCCGCCAAAATCACTGCATCGCCTCCTTCACTAATTCGTCCGCCGCCTCCGCCAACAGCGAGTCCGACGCCTCGCCATAGACCGTCTCGCGCCCAATCTCCAGCATCACCGGAACCGCCAGCGGCGAGACGTGGTCGAGTGATTTATGGACGATTCGGCCCTTGATGCGCGAGAGCATTTCGCCGAGCCGCTTGATGCCGAGCAAGCCGGTGGCGGCATCGGCGCGCGCCGCCCGTAGCAGCAGGTGGTCGGCCTGATGCTTGCGCAGCACGTCGTAGACCAAGTCGGTCGAGATCGTGAGCTGGCGGCGCGATTTCTCCTCGCCCGGGAAGCGCCGCTCGATCAGCCCGGCGATGATGGCGCAACTGCGGAAGGTGCGCTTCATCAGCGCCGATTCGGCGAGCCACGCTTCCAGATCGTCGCCCAGCATGTCCTGGTCGAACAATTGGGTGAGCGACAGGTCGCCGCGCGCAATGCGAAGCCCAAGATCGCCCAGGCCCCACACCGCCAGGGCATATTCATTGGCGACGAAGCCAAGCGGCTTTTGTCCGGCCCGCTCCAGCCGGCGCGTAAGCAGCATCCCCAAAGTCTGATGCGCAAGCCGCCCTTCGAACGGGTAGCACACCAGATAATACTTGGCCGCGCGCGGGAAGGTTTCCACCAGCAGATCGCCGGCGGCCGGCAGCAGCGAGCGCCACTGCTGTATCTCCAGCCATTCACGCACTTGGGCAGGCAAAGCGCGCCAGGTATCGCTGTGCGCCAAAATCGACCGCACGCGCGCCGCGAGATAGGTCGAGAGCGGAAACTTGCCGCCTTCGTAGGCCGGCACTTTCGGGTCGGTCGCGGTCGAGCGCGAGACGTAGACCTCGTCTTCGACCAGGGCCTCGTATTTGAGGATCTCGCCGGCGAACACGAAAGTGTCGCCGACCGACAGCATCTCGATAAAATATTCTTCGACTTCGCCCAACAACCTGCCGCCGCGCGGGATCATGGTGCCCGACGCCCGCGAGCGCACCAGGCGGACTTTCAGCATGTCGGCTTCGACGATGGTGCCGACATTCATGCGGTAGCGCTGCGCCACGCGCGGATGAGTAATGCGCCAGCGGCCATCCTTTCCCTGCCGGATCTTGGCGAAGCGCTCGTAAGCCTTGAGCGCATAGCCGCCGGTGGCGACGAAATCGACCGCGGCGTCGAAATCGGAACGCGCCAGCGCCGCATAGGGCGCGGCAGAGCGCACTTCCGTATAGAGTTCGTCGGACAAAAACGGCGCACCGACCGCTCGGCCGAGAATGTGCTGCGCCAGCACGTCGAGCGTGCCGGTGCGCAGCGGCGGCGTGTCCTGCGCATTCTCCGCCACGGCGTCGATGGCGGCGCGGCATTCCAGCACCTCGAACCGGTTGGCCGGGACCAGAACCGCCTCCGAAGGTTCATCAAGGCGGTGGTTGGAACGTCCAATTCGTTGCAGCAGACGCGAACAGCCCTTGGGCGCGCCGACATTGATGACGAGATCGACGTCGCCCCAATCGACGCCGAGATCGAGCGAGGAGGTGCAAACAACCGCGCGCAACTTACCGGCTACCATGGCGGATTCGACCTTGCGCCGCTGGGCGACGTCGAGCGAGCCGTGATGCAGTGCGATGGCGAGGTTGTCGTCGTTCGCGCCCCACAATTCCTGGAACAGGAATTCGGCCTGGCTGCGGGTGTTGACGAACACCAGCGTGGTCTTGTGCGTCTTGATCAGCGCGTAGATTTCGCCGAGCGCGTGGCGCGCCGAATGCCCGGCCCAGGGCAAATGCTCCTCCGTGTCGAGCATGGTGACCTGCGGCTGCGCCCCGGCTTGCGCCACGACCAGGTCGGCGCGCGCCTCGCGGCTCGCGGACCGCGGCACCAAATAGCGGGCGAGATCGTCGGGCTCGGCCACCGTCGCCGACAAGCCGACGGTGGTGATGCCAGGCGCCAGCGCGAACAGCCGCGCCAGACCGAGCGACAAAAGATCGCCGCGCTTGGACGTGACCAGTGAATGCAATTCGTCGAGCACCACGCGGCGGAGCGAACCAAATAGATAAGGCGCATCGGCCGACGCCAGCAGCAGCGCGACCTGCTCCGGCGTAGTGAGCAGAATGTCGGGCGGATAGCGGCGCTGGCGCTGGCGTTTGGACGCCGGCGTGTCGCCGGTGCGGGTTTCCAGCCGCACATCCAGGCCCATCTCGCGCACCGGCATTTCCAGGTTGCGCGCGATGTCGACGGCAAGCGCCTTGAGCGGCGAGATATAGAGCGTGTGCAGGCCTTGCGGGCAGCCGATGTCGCGCCCGGTCGAGGCCAGCCGGCGCGGCGCGGCGGCAGCGTTGTGCAGTTCCACCAGCGTCGGCAGAAAGCCGGCCAGGGTCTTGCCGCCGCCGGTGGGCGCGATCAGCAGCACCGAACGCTCTGCCCGCGCTTTGGCGAGCAATTCGAGCTGATGCGGGCGCGGCGCCCAGCCGCGGCCGGCGAACCAGCGGGTGAACACGTCCGGCAGCAGCGGCATGGTATCGGTCCGATCGAAGGCGGTTGCGGGTTCCATTCTGTGATTCTAAGCATATCTGAAGTCGCGCACGCCAATCGTGTTAGGCTGGAAACATGATCGAAGACCGGACCACCCCAGGAGAAAAACCGATGAGCAACGGCACCGTCACCAAGGTTTTCGGCGGCTCGCCGCTGGCGGTGCTGCTGCGCCTGATCCTGGTGTCGATCCTGGTCGGCGTCGTCCTGGCGGCGCTCGGCCTCGATCCGTACGACATCGTGCGCAGCGTGGAGCGGCTGATCCGCTCGATCTGGAACATGGGCTTCGACGCGTTCCGCTGGCTGTGGCGCTATTTCCTGCTCGGCGCGGTGATCGTGATCCCGATCTGGATCATCATGCGCGTCGTCAATGCGCCGCGCGGCCGCTAGCTCGGCCAACTCTCCGCCGTAATATCCGCCGCATCCGAGCCGACCATGGACGTCAGCGAGTTGCGGTGACCGCGCTTGAGCGCCGCCAGCAGGTCGGCCTTGATCTCGGTGACCGCCCCGATGCCGCGGTATACCAGCCCGGTGTAAAGCTGCACCAGCGTCGCGCCGGCCTTGATCTTGGCGATTGCCGTGGGTCCGGAGTCGACGCCGCCGGCGCCGATCAGCGGAAACACCCCCTCGGCACGCACGAAGGTCTCCGCCAGCATGCGGGTCGAAAGCTTGAACAGCGGCCGACCGGACAGCCCGCCCGCTTCCCTGGCCTTGTCGCGCTCGCGCAGCGAGCCGGGGCGCGAGATCGTGGTGTTGCCGACGATCATGCCGTCGACCCGGTGCTTGCGTGCGATGCCGACCGCGTCGTCGAGATCCGACAGCGTGAGATCGGGCGCGATCTTGACCAGCACCGGCACCGGTCCGACGCGCGGGCGCACCCGCTCGCGCGCGTCGAGCACGCGGGCGAGCAGATCGTCGAGCGCCTTGGCCTGCTGCAAGTCGCGCAAGCCGGGCGTGTTGGGCGAGGAGACGTTGACGGTGAAATAGCTGGCGACCGCCGCGAAGGTTTCGACCAGCCGCACATAGTCGCCGCTGCGGTCGGCGCTGTCGCGGTTGGCGCCGATATTGACGCCGACGATGCCGCCCTCGTCGGCGCGCGCGGCCAGCCTCTTGAGCGCCGCCGCCGCGCCTCCGTTGTTGAAGCCGAGACGGTTGATCACGCCCTCGTCGGATTCGAGCCGGAACAGGCGCGGGCGCGGATTGCCGGCCTGCGGCAGCGGGGTGATCGTCCCGACCTCCACAAAGCCGAAACCCAGCCGCAAGAGCGCGTCCGGGATCTGCGCGTTCTTGTCGAAGCCGGCCGCGATTCCGACCGGATTGGGAAAATTAAGGCCGAAGGCACGGACGCTCAGCTCGCGCGCGTCGGCGGCCGGCCGCGCCAGCGGCATGTAGCGTAAGGCCTTGATCGCCAAGGCATGAGCATCCTCCGGGTCGAGGGCCCGCATCAGCGGGCGGGACAGGCGGTCGAAAAAACCGATCACCGCATTCGGCTCCGGGTTGGATGGACTTTGACCCTATCGGCGGGGATGCCGCCTGTTCAAGGCACGGCGCAAGGAAACGGTTGCGGAAGGGGGGCGACTCACGGCTATAATTCCTATATATTGGACTAGAGTCTTATAAGCACCCCGGGACCCCGGACTTGTCATGCTGACACACAACCAAATTTGGACTGCCATCGACCGGCTGGCCGCTCGCGCCAAGCTGACGCCTTCCGGGCTCGCCAAGAAGGCCGGCCTCGACCCGACTACGTTCAACAAGTCCAAGCGCATCACCCCGGAAGGCCGGCCGCGCTGGCCGTCTACCGAATCGGTGGCCAAGGCGCTGGCGGCCACCAGCACCAAGGTCGACACTTTCGTCAACCTGATCACCGACAGCGGCAAGGTGGCGATTTCGAACGTTCCGCTGATCGGCTTCGCCGAAGCCGGCGCCGGCGGTTATTTCGACGACGGCGGTTTTCCGGTCGGCAAGGGCTGGGAAGAAATCGCCTTCCCCTCGGTCACCGACGAGCACGCCTACGCGCTGGAAATCTCCGGCGATTCGATGAAGCCGGCCTATCGCGACGGCGACGTCATCGTGGTCTCGCCGGCCGCGCCCGTGCGCCGCGGCGACCGCGTCGTGGTCAAGACCAAGGACGGCGAGGTGATGGTCAAAGAGCTCAAGCGCAAGACCGGCAAGAGCGTCGAGCTCAAATCGCTCAACGCCGAGCACCGCGACCGTACCTTGCCGATGTCCGAAGTGGTGTGGGTCGCCCGCATCGTGTGGGCGAGTCAGTAGCCGAGCTCAGGCGTACATCTACGCGCTCCGCGCCAGGGCGCCGTCGATCATGTCGATGGTGTTTTGCAGGCTATAGACCGCGACAAACGAGCCGAAGCGCGGGCCTTTCTCCTGCCCGAGCAGCACCTGGTAGAGCATGTTGAACCAGTCGAGCGAGACGCCCGGCTTGCCGTCCTTGGCCTTCTTCTTCTGATCGAGGAACGGCTCGCGCCGGCCGACCTCGTAAACGACGTCCTGGATTTCTTCCGCCGAAGCTTGCGCCGGCAAATTCGACAACGCGTCGCGCAGATCGATCAACGCCGCGCGCTCGACCTCGCTCGGCCGGCGGAATTTCTTCCCCGGCTGCACGAAGTCACGGAAATAGTGGATGGCGTATTCCACCTGGGCGTTGAGCTTGGGATGCGTCTGCGTCGTGACGCCCGGCCGGTAGCGGCCGATGAAGCCCCACAGCGTTTCGGCGCTTTCCGCGTTCGACGAAGAAACCAGCGTCAGCAGCATGGAGAACGTGACCGGCATCTCGACCTTGGGCGGATGTCCGGAATGGATATGCCAGACCGGGTTCGATAGTTGCTGCCGGGCGCCCTGCCGCTGATAGCCGTCGAGATGCTGCTGGTACTCGTCGACGCTGCGCGGGATGACGTCGAAGTAGAGGCGCTTGGCCGCCTTCGGCTCGCGATACATGAACAATGACAGGCTTTCCGGGCTGGCATAACGCAGCCATTCGTCGATGGTCAGCCCGTTGCCCTTCGACTTGGAAATCTTCTGGCCATTCTCGTCGAGGAAGAGCTCGTAATTGAAGCCCTCAGGTGGCTGGCCTCCGAGCGCCCGGCAGATTTCCCCCGACAGCTTGACCGAATCGATCAGGTCCTTGCCGGCCATTTCGTAGTCGACGCCGAGCGCAACCCAGCGCATGGCCCAGTCCGGCTTCCATTGCAGCTTGCAGCGCCCGCCGGTGACCGGCGTGGTGACAGGCTGCTTGGTGTCGGGATCCTCGTAGGTGATGGTGCCGGCCTTGGCGTCGTGCGAGAGCACCGGCACCTGCAAGACAATGCCGGTGCGCGGATCGACCGGCAGAAACGGTGAATAGGTCGCGGCGCGCTCCTCGCGCAGCGACGGCAGCATGATCGCCATCACCTTGTCGAAGTGTTCCAGCACCTTGAGCAGCGCGGCATCGAAACGGCCCGACGTATAGCAATCCGTCGAGGACAGAAATTCGTAGTCAAAACCGAAGTGATCGAGAAAGGTGCGCAACCGCGCATTATTGTGTTCGCCGAAGCTCGGGTGGGTGCCGAACGGATCGGGCACCTTGGTCAGCGGCTTGCCGAGATGGCTCTCCAGCATCTCCTTGTTCGGCACGTTGTCCGGCACCTTGCGCAAGCCATCCATGTCGTCGGAAAAGGCGATCAGCCGCGTCTTCACCTTGTCGTCGGTGAGCACGCGGAAGCCGTGGCGCACCATGGTGGTGCGCGCGACCTCGCCGAAGGTACCGATATGCGGCAGCCCGGACGGACCGTAGCCGGTCTCGAAGATCACTTCGTCCTTGGGATGCTTTTTAATCCGCGCGACAATCTTGCGCGCTTCCTCGAACGGCCAGGCGTTCGATTGCTCGGCG
>Ga0182024_10023168_pt1 | contig 11144 bp, 6 predicted proteins | sample P32metaG_FD_120480 | JGI IMG/M metagenome (GOLD analysis project Ga0182024, IMG submission 120480) | Permafrost microbial communities from Stordalen Mire, Sweden - P3-2 metaG (Illumina Assembly) | ecosystem: Environmental > Terrestrial > Soil > Wetlands > Permafrost | place: Sweden: Stordalen... | reverse complement strand
GTTGGTCCCGGTGACGATGACCGACGTGCCACCGCCGGTCGGTCCGGTGGTGGGGCTGATCCCGGTCACCGTCGGTGCGTTGTAGTACGTGAAGTCGTCCGAGGACCCGGTGGCCGATGTGCCTCCGATGGCGGTCACCTGAGTGTCGACCGTGCCCGCCGCACCGGAGGGAGTGGTCGCCGTGATCTGGGTGGATGAGCTCACGGTGTAGCTGGCAGCAGGATTGGCCCCGAAGGTGACCGCAGTGGCCCCGGTGAACCCTGTACCGGTGATCGTCACCACGGTGCCCCCGGCGGTCGGTCCCCCGGTTGGGCTGACACTGGTGATCCCCGGTGGGGCCACGGCGTGGATCGTGACCGAGGACGTCGGGGAATTCACCGGGGGGCCTGTCGCGTGAGCGGTCGCGATGTTGGTGACCGAGCCGTTGATGACGGCTGTCGAGGTCACGGTGTACAAACCCGTGCACGTCTCATGGGCTCCGGAGGCCAATGTTCCAAAGGGGCAATTGACTGTGGAGACCTTGTTGTCGGTGACCGAGACCCCTGAGACTGTCGATCCGTACAAGTTGGTGACGACGTAGCTGTAGGGAATGGTCTGACCGGCCTGCCCGTAACCGGTCGAGGTGGTCGACTTGGCGAGCGACAGGGCGGGTGGGCTCCCGTCGCCCCGGTCGGCGCCGCTGTCGCTCCCGTTCCCCGGGTCGACGAAGAATGGCTGCGACCAGAAGTGGGGTTGGGTAAAGTCACCCTGATTGTCGCCGATGTACAGGATGCACTCGGTGTTCAAACTGCAGGGAATTCCCGAGGTCTCCCCAAGTGTGGGGAAATCGGGCAAGGCGTAGACGGTATAGAGCGAGCCCGTCTCCGTTTGCAGGTTGATCGACCCGTCGGCATGCGGCCTTAGGCTGGCACCCTGGATCGTCTCGCCATCGCAGTTCGACGGGTCTGTCGGGACAATCCCTCCGGGAGCGCTGCACTCGAGAATATTGACGTTGGTCGCGGGAGGAAGGACCGTGTTGGCCGGCACTACGACGTTGATGGTCTGACCGCTGGCGAACGGTGTGCCGGTGGTGACCGTCCCATTGGTGGCGGCCGCACCGGGGATGATGCTGCCGCTGGCCGGACTGTAGTTGACGGTGACCTGGGAGGATAGCGAGGAGACGGGATTCGACAGCGAGTCGGTGGCGTTCGCCGTGGCGGTGTTGGTGACCGAACCATTGGTCACGTCAGCTGCGACCGTCGTGTAGGTCCCCGTACAGGTTTCGTTGGCCCCGGCGGCCAGCGAGCCCGATGGGCAGATGACGGTGTTCTTGTTGTCGGCGACCGAGACGCCGGTGACTCCATTGTTCCCGGTGTTGGTGACGAGGTAGGCGTACGGGATCGGCTGGCCGGCAGCACTGAAACCGGTGGAAGTGGTCGCCTTGGACAGCGAGAGGCTCGACGAAGCCGCACCCCCGTCGCCCGGGTTGATGAGGCCGGTGTCGCTACCACCGTTCGGATTGATGTAGAAGGCGGGCGACCAGTAGTGAGGCGCGGTGAAGTCATTATTGTTGTCGCCGATGTAGAGCATGCACTGCACGGTCAGGCTGCACGAGGGACCGCTGGTTTCTCCGAACGTCGTGAAGTCCGGGAGCGCGTAGAGGGTAAGCAGCGAATGGGTCTGGGTCTTCAGGTCGACCGACCCGTCTGGGGCGGGGTGGATCGAGGCGCCCTGGATGGTCTCGCCGTCGCACTGGGATGGGTCCGTGGGGATCACTCCGCCGGGAGCGGAGCACTCCACGATGTCCAGGTTGTTACCCGGCGGGAGATTGGAGTTGGCAGGAATCGTCACGTCGATGTTCTGCCCGCTCGAGAACGGCGTGTTGGAAGTGAACGGGATCTGAGGCACGGTGGCTCCCGGGACGATCGTCCCGTTCCCAGGTCCGCTGGCCCCAGCCGGGCCGGCGATGCCGACCGTCGAGATGACCGCGGCAGTGACAACCGCTGCGATCGCAGCGGCCAGTGTCCTCGCCCCGTCTCGCCTGGACATGTGGATGGATCCTCCTGTGGCTCTCAGGTCAAATGGCCGACCAACAAGGCTTCTTCTCACGTCTGCGAGGTCGATTCAACCTAGGAGAGGGGGTGACACGAAGAGATCACCCACCAATTGATTACCGATCACGAAGATGTCACCCAAGGGTCAAGGTTTCTTCCGGAGATCACTTGATCGAGCCAGGGGACCCGGCCCCCGGTCAAAGGGAGGGTCCAGCCGAGCGCCGGGTTGTCTCTGAGCAATGTCCATCACGGTCAGCAAAGGGGCCAGGAGAGTCAGGATTGCGAGTTCCCGAGCGCGGTCACCGGCGGGACACCGGAGAAGGTGACGTTTACATTGGAAGCGGTGGCCGTCGCGACGGCGTTCAGGGTGAGCGTCGGGGTACCGCCACCGGACAGCACGTAGTCCCCCGAAGGTAGGCCCGCACCACCGACCGTCACGTTGTTGAAAGGCGCCGGCAAGTTGCCAGCTGGCACAATGTCGGGCGGGAAGTTCCCCCCGGCGCTCAGGCTCACCGTTGCCGATCCGGCGATGGTGCTGACCGGGAGGGTTGCCGCGCACTCGTTGTTCGGTGCGGCAATACCGTCCGCCGGCGTTGAGACCGTAGCCGCCACCGACTCGTCAGTCAGCCGAGGGAAGCCGAAGGACGTGCTGATGTCAGTTCCGATTTCGTTGTCGAAGTTCTTGCCTGTCGAGTTGTCGGTTGCTTTATGGAAATTGACGTTGCCGTCACAGATCCAGTTGAGGAACCCGGCCGTCGACGCCCGCACCGTGTCACTTCGATAGATGTTCCGAAGGGTTATGGCTGTCGGGTAGGCATCAGACAGCAGGTTGGCAGCGGTTGGAAGAATGCCTCCGTTCTCGCTCAGCTTTGAACCGGAGGACGAATTGCCGTTGATCGTCACGGCCCCGGCGTAGGGACTGGTGTTGAACACGCCGTTCGACTCGATATAGATGGTTGTCGAAGCCTCGATCGCCTGGTCAACATAGTCGGGGTTCGGAAAGTCGGATTGGGCAAACTGGTCGATCTGATCCGAATTATTCTGTAGGGCAATGTGGGCCGAGTTGGGGCTCGGAGCGGTTGACGGATTCGGGTCCCCTGGTGAGTGGGCGTTCATGTTGGAGGCTCATCCACCTCCGGTGACGTTGGAATTGGCGAAGGCGGCGAACGTCGATTCGATGCCCGAACCCGTGTTGACCCCTATCAGCCGAATCGGTAGCCCGATCGGCGCCCCCGAGTCCTGGGCGATCACGGTCCCGATGTTGAACGTCAATGTTGCCGTGGACGACGAGACGGTTGCGCTCTGGGAGAGGATCAGGCCAGTGCCGGAGACCGACGACACCGTCGTCCCCCCAGGGATACCGGGGCCGCTGACACTCTGACCGGCGGCGATCGCCGAAGGGAACGAGGGGGCGGGCCCGGTTCCCGTGAGGGACGCGGTCGCCGAGCCCGAGGTGGTCGTCACGTCGACAATCTCGAGATTGGGACCCAGATTGGACAGCTGACCCCAGTCGGTGATCCGAGCCGCCGGACCGGTGGCCAGGTCCGAGGCGCACCACAGCCGATAGGCGGTGCTGTCGCCGCCACCGCCGTTGTCGACGTTAGAGATGTCCGAGAGACCGGTTCCGTTGTAGGGGCCGCCCGTCGGGTCACCGGGCAGCCAACCGCTTGCCACCGGTCCGATATTCCCCCCATTGACGGAGTCATAGCCCGAGAACGTCGAGGTGCCGTAGGTTGACGGGTTGAGGGAATAATCGATGGCCGGAACACCGTCCTTGGCGTAGCCCGTGTCGACATCCGGGCACCCCCCGATAGCGGGTGCGGGTTTGGTTCCACGGGCGAAGTCAACCGGCAAAGGGGTCGTGAGCGAGCCACACAATTGCTGCGCGCCCGGAGTGCCGCCGATGTCATCGACTCCTTCATAGACTTCAGTGCGGTCCCAGTTATCAGTCACGTCGGTGGTGGCGATATTCTGGTTGGCCTGGCAGTACACCTCCTCGTTGCCGGAGCTCGATGCCGGGTCGCTTGAGTTGTAGAGCGTCTGACCAGCGCTTGAGTTCAAGGTGCAGCCGTAGAGTCCGGCACCGGTATAGAGATCCGAGAGCCTCTGCATCAAGAACAAGGTCGTGTCGGACCCGGCCCCTCGGATCGCTGACACATTTCCGTTGTAGAAGTGCGGGGCGACCGGGTTGGCGCCGCCGGCCGGGTCGGTTGGAGCTGCCGCCGCCGCCACTCCGGATCCGAAGACCATGGTCACCGCCAGAGTCACGGCGCCCAACGTCGCCGCCCCGGCGGCGCGGAGCGGCTTGTGGATGTGCATGTTCGGTTGCTCCTTTGGGTTGCCGTCGAACCGCCGGATCACGCGGTGGTCGGCCTCAGGAGGCGTATCTTGACTAAATCTATGGATTTTGTCAAGATACGGCGGGGTTTCCCCGGCCTCGATCGGTCCAACCGGCCCGGCGCCCCGGCGACGTGTCGGCGCGCCCCATCCCGGGAGCCTCGCAAGTGACCGGTCGTCATCGGAGTCGCGACACATGACCGGGGCGATCCTGCGTCGACGAAGCCCGGAGAGCGCTTACGCCACATGCGGCGGGGAAACGGATTGCCTTGCGTCGTGGTGCGGGCTCTCGGGCCGCACGGTGAGGCGCTCTCACCGCCCCGCCCCGCCCCGGTCGCCGCCACCGACGCCTTGAGGAAGGGCCGACTCACCTCGGCGTCCGCTGGCTGCGGCTCGAATCTTGATAAAACTTATCGAATAAGGTAAGATTAACGGGGATGGCGATGTCGGCCGCGGATACCACCTTGGGAATCGGTCCGACCGCGATGAGCGGGACACGGGTTCGCCCCACCGCCACGGTCGGAAGGGCTCAGGACAAGGTCAGCAGGCAACGCCATGATTGGCCGCTCGTTCTGGTTGTCGACGGCGATGAGAGCTACCGCCAAGTCCTGGCGTCCGTCCTCAGGCAGGAGGGATTTGAGGTCGAATGCGCGGCCAATGGTGGCGACGGGTTCCGGTTGCTGCACCGTGTCCAGCCTGATCTCATTCTTCTCGACGCGATCTTGCCCGACCAGTCGGGCATGGATCTGTGCCAACGCATGCAGGCGACGGGACCCACCCCCGTCATCATCGTCACCGCGCGGGACTCCGAAGTCGACACGGTGTTCGGTCTCGAGCTCGGCGCGTCAGATTACGTCTCGAAGCCTTTCCGCGTACGCGAACTGGTCGCCCGCATGAGGGCGGTCTTGCGGCGAGTGACAACCGAGGCTGGGAACGACGTGCTGGCTTTGGGCCCCGTGAGGCTGGCCCTGTGGTGCCGAGAGGTTCAAGTTCGTGGCCGCACCATCGAACTCTCCCGGAAGGAATTCGATCTTCTCCATCTCTTGATGTCCCATGCCGAGGAGGTGGTGACCCGCGAGTCGTGCATCGACCGCCTGTGGCACGATCGGCCCCTCATGGACACGCGAACCCTCGACACCCATGTGAAGAGGCTCCGCAGCAAGATCGAACCCGACCGAGCACGCCCTCGCCACATCGTCACCGTCCGGGGGGTGGGCTTTCGTTTTGAGTCTTGAGGGGTCCAAGCTGTGGCTGGGAGGAATCGCGTCGTCCTTCCCGATTCCCGGCGGGTCAAAACTATGCGGAGCCTCATCAGTACCTGACTCGACCAGGAATCCTCCTGTCGGGATCGCCCCACCGCGGCCCCGTGTCCGGAGTTGGCCTCACGCCGAGCGACACCACGGATTGGTGCCCCGAACCCCCCTTTGCCCTCGGTGGCAGGGCGTCGACGAGCTCCAATTCAGGGCACGATCAGCTCGTGGGTCCGATGACGCTGTCAGCGGGGCACCGTGACCGACACTGTAGGCAAGCAAAGTGTCTTTGACGGAAGGCGACGATGACGAAGTTGCACTTGGCGGAGGGACGAAGCAGCATGTTGAAATGAAGGCAGCGGTCTACTACGAGACGGGCGGTCCGGACGTCTTCCGCTATGAGGACATCGCCGACCCGGACGTTCCGGACGGAAACGTGCTGGTCCGCGTTGAGGTCATCAGCATCGAGGGCGGTGACTCGCTGCACCGGTCCGGAGGTGAGATGACGGAGACCCCCCACGTCGTCGGCTACCAGTGCGCCGGCACCGTGGTGCGGGTGACCCCCGGGGTGAAGGGCATCGCGGTGGGTGATCAGGTGGTGACCGTGGGGCTGGACGGCTCATACGCCGAACTCCGCTCGGTCCCCGAAGCGTTCTGCTGGTCCATCCCGGCGGGACTCGCCCTCGAGGAGGCGGCGTGCATACCCGTCGCCTATGGCACGGCGCACGACTGCCTCTTCGAGTTCGGCCGATTGCGGGCCGGGGAAACAGTCCTCATCCAGGCTGGAGCGAGTGGTGTCGGCATCGCGGCGATCCAGATGGCCCGCCAGGCCGGTGCCCGGGTGCTTGCCACCGCTTCCCGTCACGAGAAGCTGGAGCGGCTCCGTGAGTTCGGGCTGGACCAGGGGGTCAATTACTCCGAGCTGGACGTTTCTACCGAGGTCCGTCGGATCACCGACGGCCGTGGCGTCGACTTGGTGGTCGAATCGGTCGGGGGCTCTAGCCTGGGCCGGAGCCTCAGCTGCCTCGCCTACCGGGGGCGATGTGTGTCACTGGGCGACGCCGGTCGAGGAGGGGCCACCATGGCCGACGTGTCCACGATGCGGCCGAACAACCTCACCCTCGTCGGCTATTTCCTCGGGGCGGAGCTGTTCTTGGACCCCCGGACACACAGGATGGTGGGGGGTCTGCTTGACGATGTGGCCGCCGGCCGGCTCCGGGTGGTGATCGACAGGCAGTACCCGTTGTCGGACGTGTCGGCGGCCCATGCCTACATCGAGAGCCGGCAGGCCTTTGGCCGGGTCGTCCTTATTCCCTGAGGCCCCCGGGGGCGAGCACCCACACCCACGTCCCCTCCGCTGCCCCCGAGCCATGCCATTCGCGGTGGGTCCGTGAGGTCCCTTGAGCCACCCCGGCGCTCGGGAGAGATCCGACGACCAGGACGGGCCGGCCTCCCGCCCATTCGGACCCGGATCGGGATCCACCGGGTCCTCCCGGGGTATCAGAGGCCGAGCTTCGTCAGGTAGGCGGCGACATAAGGGGACCCGGCGGCCAGCGCCAGGTCCGCAGCCGGCCGCAGGGGTCGAGGGAGCCGCCGCACCAGCAGGAACCCGGCGGTCCCCATGACCACCGCAGTGACGAGCTTCGCCCGGGTGCTCGGTCCGAGGATCTCGACGGGGCTTGGCTCGGTCACCATGATGCGATTCTAGGTTGGTCGAGGGCTGGGGCCGGCCCGCGGACCCGTCCGGGCGGATCCGGCGTGGACGATGCTGCGGTGGCGCCGCACAGCCGAGCGTAGAAGGGTTCTCAGGAGCCCTCGGCGCAACCTAGGGGGACGTTGCGCGACCAAATCCCAATCGGAAGATGTTTTCTTCGCGTCACCGGGGATTTCAGTCTTGAAGGCTGTGCCGAGGGTGTTACAACGTGCTTGTTCCGCACTTTCCCGCGCGTCCTCAGGCGCCTTAGATCCGACGGGGGATCCGCCAAATGTTCAAGCGAAACGGGATCAAGGCTCTCACCGCCACTGCTCTCATGGCGTTGATCGCGACGGTGACCCTCGCCGCCCCGGCTGGAGCAACCGGGCCACCGAGCGGGAGCATCGTCCCCGGCGTCACCGTGCCACAGTCCCCGTACACCCCGAACGCCCCGTTTTCGAGCGGCCAGAATATCGACATCACGATACCGGCCAACACCGTTCTCACCCCCCACGCAGACCTCGCGATCATCGAGTGCTCCGCCCCCGGAGGGGTGCTCCCGACCGACGAAACGACCTGCGACGGTGAGACCGAACAGGGGGCGAGCATCGCCCCCCAGCCGAACGGATCGGTCGACCTGAAGACCCAAACCCACTCCTTGTACACGATCTACGCGCTCCCGGACCTCCCCCAACTCGGCGAGTCTGCGAGCCCGGCCCAGTGCGACCTCAACGACGCTTGCGTGCTCTACATCGGCGACGACATCACCAACTTCACCGCCCCCCACTATTTCTCGCCGATCTTCTACGTCGCCCCGAACGGCACCGATATCCCCACTACCACCGGCGACGGCAGTGCGCTGTCGTCGGGTCTCTCACTGACCAAGTCCACGACCTCCACCGGGTTTAGCGCCGCCGGACAGCACATCCCCTACACCTACCTTCTCAATAACACCGGCAATGATCCTCTGACCGGGGTGTCGGTTACCGACAACAAAAACTCCGTTTCCTGCCCCCAGGGTTCACTTGCCGCCGGAGGCACCGAGACCTGCACCGGGACCTACACCACGACCGGGGCTGACGTCACCAACGGCTCGGTGACCAACGTGGCGACGGCCAAGGCCACCGACCAGGGTGGGAACCCCGTGTCCTCGGCGTCCTCACAGGTCACGGTGGGTCTCACGTCTGGCCCGGCGAACGGAACGACCGTTGCCGGAGCCGACGCCCCCGTGGCACCGTTCACTGCGAATACGCCGTTCTCCAGCGGCCAGAAGATCAACGTGGTCCTCCCGGCGAACAGCGATCTCCCTCCGGCCACCAACGTCAACATCGTCGAGTGCAGCGCGCCCAACGGCGTGATCCCGACCGATCCGTCGGCTTGCGACGGTGAGACGATCCAGGGCGCCTCGATCCACCCGAACCCCAATGGCTCGGTGAACCTGCAGACCGAGACTCACTCGCTCTTCACGCTGTACGCGCTCCCCAACTTCACCACGCTCGGCGAGACCTCGGGGCCGGCCTGCAGCCTCACCGTCGAATGCATGCTCTACATCGGCGACAATTACAACGACTTCACCGCGCCTCACTACTGGTCGCCCGCCTTCTCGATTAACCCGAACGCGGGAGTCGACAACGGGGCCAACCCCGGTGACGGTAGTGCGCTCCACGAGGGCCTGACCCTGGCCAAGTCGACCACCTCCACTGGGTACGGTGCCGTCGGCCAGGTCATCCCGTACTCCTACCTGATGACGAACACCGGGAACGCCGCCCTGACCGGCATATCGGTCAGCGACAACAAGAACGCGGTGAGCTGCCCGAGCAGCACCCTCAACCCGGGCGCCAACGAAACCTGCACCGGGTCCTACACGATCACCGCGGTCGACATGACGAACCGGTCGGTCACCAATATCGCCAACGCCAACGCCACCGGCCCGGCTCCGACGAGCTCGACCTCCTCGCAGGTGACGCTCACGACCTCGGGTCCAGCGGACGGGAGCGTCATCCCGGGCGCGGCCGCAACCAGCGGCACGGTCTCCCCCGGACCATTCTCGAGCGGCCAGCAGATCGACGTCGTCATCCCGGCGAACTCCGATCTTCCTCACCACACCAACGTCAATATCCTTGAGTGCAGCGCACCCAACGGCGTAGTCCCCACCTCGCCCAGCGCCTGCGACGGGGAGACCATCCAGGGGGCGTCGATCCACCCGAACTCCGACGGATCGGTGAACCTGCAGGTGGAGACCCACACCCTTTATACGCTCTACGCCCTCCCCAACTTCGGCACCCTCGGCGAGACATCGGGTCCGGCCTGCAACTTGGGTAGCGAGTGCATGCTCTACATCGGTGACAACCAGGGGGACTTCACGCAGCCCCACTATTGGTCCCAGGCCTTCTATATCAACCCGAACGGCGGGGTCGACAACGGAGCGAACCCGGGCACCGGCCCGGAGACCGGCTGCCCGAAGCCGATCATCACCAGCGCCGACTCGGCCACTGCGGTCGCCGGGACGCCCTTCAGCTTCACGGTCACGACCTGCAGCGTCATCGTCCCGGTCATCAAGGGATCGGGCTTCCCGGGCGGCATCCTGCTCACCGACAACCACAACGGGACGGCGACCATCTCGGGCACCACCTCGTCGAAGTACGCCGGGGTGGACTCCTCGGCCGTCATCAGCGCGGCGATCGTCGGGAGTTCCACCACCCAGGACTTCACCCTGACCGTGGACAGCACCCCGGTCTTCAGCTCCAAGACCACCGACCTGATCCACACCGGGGTGGCCATGACGCCCTACTTGGTGACCACCAAGGGGGGCTACCCGGCGCCGGCCATCACCACGGCCTCGCCGCTGCCCGCCGGGGTGCATCTGACCGACAACGGGAACGGGACGGCCGACTTCAACGGCACCCCGGGCCCGACCTCGGGCGGGGTCTACCCGATCACCATCACGGCCACCAACGGCATCGGGTCCCCGGTCAACCAGAGCTTCACCCTGACCGTGTACCAGGCGCCGACGGTGACCCCGCCGGCCAACTTCACCATCATCTCCCAGCAGGCGATGACCCCGGTGACCTTCGCCTACGCCGGCTACCCGTCGCCCCTGATCAAGGCGGTGGGCCTGCCCAAGGGGTTGACCCTGGTCAATAACGGCAACGGGACGGCGACCATCTCGGGGACCCCGGTCTTCAAGGTGAACGGGGTCTTCCACGTGAGCATCAACGCCTCCTCGAAGGCGGGGACCTCCTCGTCGCCCTTGGTGATCACGGTCGACAGCCCGCCCTTCTTCACCTCCAAGGCCCCGCCCCTGGCCCACACCGGCACGGCGATCACCCCCTTCACCGTGACCACCCTCTACGGCTACCCGGTGCCCACCATCACCCACGCCACGGCCCTGCCGGCCGGGATCACCCTGACCGACAACGGCAACGGGACGGCGACGCTGTCGGGCACCCCCGACGCCACCGCCGGGGGGGTGTACTCGATCACCTTCGACGCGGCCAACGGGGTCGGGGCGGGCGGGGTCGGCCCGGGCCCGGTCACCCAGACCGTCACCTGGACCGTGTACCAGGCCCCGGTGCTGGCCCCCATCTCCAACGCCAGCGGGACCCAGGGGACGGCCATCACCCCGATCGGCGTGTCCGACACCGGGTACCCGACCCCGACCCTCAAGGCCTCCGGCCTGCCCCCCGGGGTGACCCTCGCCTACAGCGGCAACTCGGGGACGATCTCTGGGACCCCGGCCAAGACCGGCACCTACAACGTGACGGTGACCGCGGCCTCCAAGGCCGGGACCTCGGTCCAGACCTTCACCTTCACCGTCAGCTGACCAACGGG
>Ga0182024_10023167_pt1 | contig 11145 bp, 10 predicted proteins | sample P32metaG_FD_120480 | JGI IMG/M metagenome (GOLD analysis project Ga0182024, IMG submission 120480) | Permafrost microbial communities from Stordalen Mire, Sweden - P3-2 metaG (Illumina Assembly) | ecosystem: Environmental > Terrestrial > Soil > Wetlands > Permafrost | place: Sweden: Stordalen... | reverse complement strand
TTTCCGTCCCCCTTCAACGCTGCTCGCTTGAGGTTAGCTTGGGGTTAAGCGAACTGCAGATCCCTCGGCTGCCCCGGATTTCCTGTCGAGCTTGGTGGGTCAGCGAACTTCATGCGGCTTTCTTCAAGGAAAGCCGCACACGTGGCCATCTCTGGTGCCGCGTAGTAGGAAATCCGGGTCCGCTCGGGATGACACAGGAAAGAGCGGTGGTAATGGTCGAGGACTCTTTCCACGGGCTTCAAAGCCCGACGTATTCTCAATCATTTACGGCGACTAAAGTCGTGCCCTGATACAAAACAGAGTTTTTCCGCAGCCTGTTCAACCCGTGCCCTTCAGAGGATCCCCACCAAGCCTTACAGGAAATCTGAAGGATGGGTCACCTTTTTTCCCGGCGCTAACTGCCATGCCAACACCACGTTGTAGCTTATTTCCGTCAATCGACGAGCCCTCTTGCGGCGCCGCCCATCTAATGTTGCGGGTGTCCCGTTGAGTACTCTGTTTTCTCCCCCAGCACCTTCGGTGCTGTTAGACTGGAATATAGCCTATGCCTCTAAAAACGTTACTCTTAAACCCCCCTTCGTTTGAGAACTTTGATGGTGGCGCCAGCTCTCGCTGGCCCGCTACGCGCGAGATTGAGTCCTACTGGTATCCGGTCTGGCTTGCGTATCCGGCTGGCATGCTGGAGGGCTCGCGGATGCTCGACGCGCCACCGCATCACATCTCCGCGGCCGAGACCATTGAGATTTGCAAGAGCTATGAATTCCTGGTTCTGTTTACCAGCACCCCGGGCTGGACCGGCGACCAGAAGCTGGCCGAAGCCATCAAGCGCGCCAACCCGCAGATGAAGGTCGCTTTCGTTGGGCCGCCCGTTACCACTTCCCCGGATCGTGCCCTGAACGAATGTCCGGCGATCGATTTTGTTTGCCGCCGGGAATTTGACTTCTCCGTGGTGGAGTTTGCCAACGGCAAGCCCCTCGATCAGATCCTGGGCATCAGCTACCTCAAGGATGGGAGCGTTACCCACAATCCTGACCGGCCCCAGGTCGACAACCTGGATCAAATGCCCTGGGTCACCGATGTCTATAAGCGTGATATCGACGTGACTCGCTACAACGTTCCGTTTTTGCTTTACCCCTACGTCTCGCTTTATTCCACTCGAGGCTGCCCCGCGCAGTGCACCTTCTGCTTATGGCCACAGACACTGAGCGGACATGCCTGGCGCAAGCGTTCCACCGATGACGTGGCTGCGGAGATGGCGCACGCCAAGGAGCTCTTTCCTGAAGTGAAGGAGTTTTTCTTCGACGACGATACCTTCAACATCCAGAAGGTGCGAACGGTTGAACTCTGCGAAAAGCTCAAGCCGCTGAAGCTCACCTGGTCATGCACCTCCCGCGTGACCACGGACCGCGAAACTCTGAAGGCAATGCGCGAAGCCGGTTGCCGGCTGCTGATCGTGGGCTTTGAATCCGGCGATCCGCAGATTCTCAAGAACATCAAGAAGGGCGCCACGGTCGAGCGAGCGCGCGACTTCGCCCGCGATTGCCACGAGCTCGGCCTGACCATTCACGGCGACTTCATCCTCGGCCTGCCGGGTGAAACCAAGGAGTCGATCCGCAACACCATCAACTTCGCCAAAGCCCTCGACGTGGAGACGATCCAGGTTTCGATCGCCCATGCCTATCCCGGCACGGAGTTCTATGACTTCGCTGCCGAGAATGGTTTCATCATCAACAATGGGGCCATGGTCGACGAGGGCGGACACCAGCTGGCGCACATCGAATATCCAGGGTTGCCCAAGGATTATGTGCTCGAAATGGTGCACCGCTTCTACGATGAGTATTACTTTCGTCCCAAGGCTGCGTGGCGCATTGTGAGCAAGGCCATCGTCAATCGTGACGTGAAGCGGCTCTATGTCGAGGCTAAGTCCTTCCTCAAGCTCCGAGCCGCGCGCAACAAGGTCGTAGCGGACGGTAAGCTCAAGGCCGCCAAGACACCCGGCCCTGCAGTGAACGCGGGAGCATGAGCCGATAGCTCATCATGACTCTGCGGAAGTATCTGATTCTTGGCCTGGTGACGCTCACCTCAGCGTTCGGGGATATCTCGCTGGCTATCGGGATGAAGCGGCTCGGGCCGGTTTCCCTGTCTCATCCAGGTGCGCTTCTTTCCGCCTTGCGGACGCCGTGGGTGTCAGGTGGGATCCTGCTGCTGCTGGTCTTCTTTGCCTCCTATCTGACGGCGCTCTCCTGGGCTGATCTGACCTTCGTGCTGCCAGCCACTTCCCTCGCCTACGTCGGGGTCGCCCTTCTATCCAAGTTCTGGCTTCACGAGCAGATCTCGGCCGCGCGCTGGTTGGGCGTAGCCTTGATCACCGCCGGAGTAGGTTTCGTAACCCAGGGCCCGGCCTACACTCCGCGCGACTGCGTCGATCCTGCGTTTACAGGCCCGGTACGGGAAGCGCCATGAACCTGGCTTCCGGACCCGCTATTGCTGCCATGGTCGGCGCCATCGTGTTGACGGCCACAGCGGGCGATGTCTTCGTTGCCTCCGCGATGCGGGGGGTTGGGGACCTGGACCGGATCATGGCGGAGCGGGGCTTGCAAGGCGCGATATGGGCCGTGATCAGCGAGGGCCGCTTCCTGGCCGGGGCCGCCTGCATGGCCCTCAGCTTCTTCTCCCTGCTCTTTTCTCTCAGTCACGCGGACGTGAGCCTCATCGCTCCTGCCGCGGGTTCCCTCACCTTCGTCAGCAACGCCGTGGTGGCGAAGTGGGTGCTGCATGAGAATGTCGATCGCCGGCGCTGGCTGGCGGCGGTATTCGTCTGCTGTGGCGTCGCCCTGCTGAAACGCTAGAGCCTACCTGCTCCACGCCCGCAGCAGGCCGCCGATCAAACGCCGTCCGATTACCGCACAGATGTTGTTGCAATATGATACGCTGATGCCACCGAGGCTACATTCTGTGGCGCATGGACATCTCCATACCAATCTCTCCGCGGCTCCGCGCGAAAGCCTGTCCACCCAGACCCTCGACCAACTGATTGGGTGGTTGAAGGACGGAACATTCAAATCGGGCAGCAAGCTACCTTCGCAGAATGAATTGGTTGAGTATTTTGGGGTTAGCCGTACCGGTGTTCGCGAAGCTCTTCAGATGTTGGCCGTGCTGAACCTCATCGAAATCAAGCCAGGTTTAGGCTGTTTCGTAAAACGTGTGTCGTCGGAGTACATCATTCATGCCGATGTGCTGGCGATTCTTCTGGAAAAAGAATCCGTGATGCATGTAATCGAGGCCCGCAAGCTGGTGGAATCCGGCATTGCTGCCCTGGCAACGGAGCGTGCCCTCCCCGAAGATTACTGGAAGATGGAAGATGTCCTGATTGCGATCGATCGATCCATTCAGAAGAACGAAAGCCTTGCCGTGATTGCCACAGATTTTCATTGCGTATTGGCAGAGGCCAGTCACAACCCCGTGCTCGCCAAACTGCTTCGCTCATTCACTCAGTTGATGGCCAAGGCGGGGAAGCTGTTGGAGACCAGCGCTGAGGATCTGCCTGCATTCAAGCGCCAAGAATTAAAAGCTCATCAGGACTTATTTCAGGTTATCAAGCAGCGCGACCCGGAAATGTCACGAAAAGCCATGATCGACCACATTACTCATTCCGAAACGCTGATTGTGGCTGCCCTGAAGCGCGCCGCAGAAGTGGAACGCGCAGCCCTCGATGCGGCGAACGCAGGCGTCTAGATCCTCTATCCTGGCGGGCCGGAATCAGACACTGATGGATGACTTGGCCAGGATTCCCCCGTCGCAGATTACGTGCGAACCAGTCATATAGGCGGTTTCATCGGAGAGAAGCCAGACCACGATGCGGGCCTGATCCTCCGGTTGCGCCAACCGCCCCAATGGGATCTCCCGGCAGAGCTGGGCGCGCATCGTTTCCACATCCTCGGCAGGAACGTTGTTCCAGCCCAATTTGGTCTCCGTTGCTCCGGGAGCAACCGCATTGACGCGTATGCCGAATTTCGCATAATCGATGGCCATACAACGAACCAGAGAGGATATGGCTCCCTTGGTTGCGCTATAAGCGCCACAGCTGCCGGCGGCCAGGGCGACAAAGCCGGCGGGTGAGGAAGTACAGACAATCGAGCCGGGAACCTGCGCATCCAGCATCTGCCGCAGACCATGCTTGCATGCCAGGAAAATGCCGGTCAGGTTGGTATCCAGAATGTGTTTCCACCGTTCGAGCGGCATCTCATGGATGAGTCCACCCACATCGATCCCAGCATTCGCGAAGATGCCGTAAGGAGCACCGAACCGTTCATGGATATGTGCGAAGGATTGAGCCACCTGCTCTTCGTCGGTAACATCGCAAGCTAAGCCCAACGCTCCCCCCGCGCCTTCGATACGTGCCGCATCAGCAGTCTGTTTTGCGCTCTCGCCATTCCTGTCCAGAATGGCAATGCGATCACCGCGTCTTGCGCAAAGCAGAGCGGTCGCACGGCCAATACCGTCGCCCCCGCCGGTAATGACGATAAGCCTACTTTCTGATGATGCCATGGGTCATCACCCTATCCAGATTACAGACTCAAATTGCTGGAACAAACCTAACCTTTGTCATCCCGAGCGAACCCCGAATTTCCTGCCACGTGAGGCCACCAATGAACACGTGTGCGGCTTTCCTTGGAGAAAGCCGCATGAAGTTCGCCCACGCAACCAAGCCAGACAGGAAATCCGGGGGAAGCCGAGGGGTCTGCAGTTTCCCGTCTGGGCCGCAAACGCCGCAGCCGAAACCCTAAGCCTAAAGGGGCCGGTAGGCCACGCAATCGATCTCCACCTTCATGCCCTCGGCTACCATCCCGGCAGCGACCGTTGTGCGAGTGGGCTTGTGCGGGCCAAAGACTTCGCCATACGCTTCATTCATCGCACTAAAGTCTTTCGCATCGCTCAGGAATACGGAACACTTCACGACGTCCTCCAGGTCGGCCCCGCAGGCCTGCAGAATCGTCCGCACATTGTGCAGTACGAGCCTGGTCTGTTCCTGCACGCTCGCCTCTGCCTGTATCTTGCCGGAGGCGGCATCTACCGGACCTTGACCGGAAACAAACACGAAGTCTCCTGCGCGCACCGCGCTTGAGTAAGGCCCCTGCGCCTTGGGTGCACCTGCCACTTGCAAGCGTTCCAGCATGAAGTTCTCCCTTATCCTGTCGACCTGTCTGCTCTGATAACTCGCTTACTGCCCTTACAATATACACACCAGTCCCCTTAGAGCGGTTTCGCCCGGATAGCCATTGCGCCGCTGTGTCTCTCAGGTTCCCATGAAGCCGCTCTCTTCACAGACCGACAGCGTGCCCGGCCTGCGAGCGAACGCCCTTTCTTTCTCATCGGTGCTTACCCAGGGCATCACGCACATCGCGCCCGCAATGGGCCTGGTGGTGACCGTGCAGTTCGTTACCACGATGGCTGGAATCGCCTCTCCGTTGGCCTACGGAATCGCATTCCTCATCGTACTGATGCTCGGTGTTTGCCTGGCACAACTGGCTCTTCATCTGCCTTCGGCCGGCGGATACTACACCTACGTCAGCCGCTCTCTGAACCCCAAGGCCGGCTTCCTCGCGGCGTGGATGTTCTTCTTGTACGATCCGCTCACCGCCGCGGTAAACCTGGCATACATGGGCTTTCTGCTGCAGACGACCTTGAGGATCGAAGCCCACGTCAATTGCCCATGGTATGTGTTCTACGTCATCCTGGCGCTCCTCATCACCCTGCTCATTTACCGGGGCATCGAAATCTCCGCCGCGTTCGTGACCTGGCTTACCGTCATCGAAGTCCTGATCATCATCGTCCTGGCGATCGCGAGCCTGATGCACCCGGGCGATGGACGGCTCCATCTGCAAGACTTCGTCTCGGTGCACGACTTCAGGAAAAAAGGGCTCTATCTCGCGATCGTCTTCTCCATCTTCACCTTTACCGGCTTTGAGGCGGTCGCCCCCCTGGCGGAGGAAACACGGAATCCCCGGCGCGCCATCCCCCGCGCCATCCTGCTCTCGATTACCCTCATGGGCGCTTTCTTCGTCTTCACTTCCGTGGCCATACTCACGGGCTGGGGCAACAGCCACATCGACACCTTCGCCCAGTCGGCTGAGAACCCCGTCATCCTGCTGGCCAAGCGCCTTTGGGGCGCGGCCTGGATATTTGTTTTGGTTGCCGTCGTCAACTCCATCCTCGGCGCGGCGATCTCCGGCACCAACGCCGCGATCCGCGTCTTCTATGCCATGGGCAGAGCGCGATCCCTCCCCGCCGCGCTGGAGTACATCCATCCGCGTTTTCGAACCCCGGTCAATGCCATCCTGCTGCAGACTTTCATTACCCTCACCATCGGCATTGCCATCGGCTTCTGGATCGGCCCGGATCAGGAGTACTACTTCCTCGGGGTCACCATGACCTTAACCCTGATCTTCATCTACTCCGCAGGCAACGTCGGTGTCTTCTTCCTTTACCGGCGCGAGCGGCGCGCAGAGTTCAGCCCCGTGCTCCACTTTCTCTTTCCCGCGCTTTCCACGCTCTCCCTGTTATGGGTTGCCTATCATTCCGTGGTGCCTCTGCCGGACCGGCCGCTTCGCTACGCGCCCATTCTGGTGGGGACCTGGCTGCTTGCCGGCCTGCTGGTGCTGTTGACCGTGCGCAGGGCCTCCAACATGCCTCTGCTGCCTCTGGATTCCGCCAACCTGAACAGCGCAAGTGTTCCGGCCCTCACGGGCAATCCAAGGCAGGGCATTCGAGCGCGATAACAGACAGGTATGATTAGCACAGGAAACTCCCTCTCTGGTTCCGATGAAGCAGTCCTCTCCACCACCGGCGCAGGTCCTGCGGGCGGATGCCCTTTCCTTCGCATCTGTGCTCGCGCAGAGCATCACCCACATCGCGCCTGCGGTGGGTCTGGTTTTCGTGTTGCAGTTCATTACCACCATGGCTGGAATCGCCGCGCCTCTAGCCTTTGCCATGGCATTCCTCATCGTGCTGATGATCGCGGTTTGCCTGGTCCAGCTCGCGCTTCATCTGCCTTCCGCCGGCGGGTATTACACCTACGTCAGCCGCGCTCTCAATCCCAAGGCCGGCTTCCTTGCAGCGTGGATGTTCTTTTTGTACGAACCGCCCACCGCCGCAGTGAACCTGGCATTTCTGAGCTTCATGCTGCACAACATTGTGAAGATCGAAGCCGGCATCAACTGCCCGTGGTATGTCATCTTCCTGACCGCGGTGGCACTGATCACCGTGCTTATTTACCGGGGCATTGAAATCTCCGCCACCGTCGTCATCTGGCTGACTACGATCGAAGTCCTGATCGTCGCCGGCCTGGCGATAACCAGCTTTATGCATCCCGGCGACGGACGGATCCATCTGCAGGACTTTGGCTCCTTACATAGCTTCCGGCAAAAAGGGTTCTATCTCGCGGTCGTCTTCTCGATCCTGATTTTTACCGGCTTTGAGGCGGTCGCCCCTCTGGCAGAGGAGACACGCGATCCCCGGCGCACGCTTCCCCGCGCCGTGCTTCTCTCGACGACGCTTACCGGCATTTTCTTCGTGGTTTGCTCCATGGCCATACTTACCGGCTGGGGCAACAGCCAAATCGCCACCTTCGCTCATTCGACGGAAGCCCCGGTCATCTTATTGGCAAAGCGGCTTTGGGGTGCGGCCTGGGTGGTGGTTCTGCTCGCCGTGGTCAACTCCATTTTGGGTGTGGCCATTGCCGGCAACAACGCCGCCACCCGCGTCTTCTTTGCCATGGGCAGAGCGCGATCCCTCCCGGCCACGCTCGACTATGTCCATCCCCGTTTTCAGACCCCGCGCAATGCCATCCTGCTGCAAACGTTCATTACCCTCGTGATCGGCCTGGGCGTTGGCTTCTGGATTGGTCCGGATCAGGAGTACTACGTACTCGGCGTCGCCATGACCTTAGGCCTCCTCTTCATTTACTGCGCGGGCAACGTCGGCGTCTTCTTCTATTACCGGCGTGAGCGGCGCGCAGCGTTCAACTACCTGCTCCACTTTCTTCTTCCCTTGCTTTCGACGCTTTCCCTGATCTGGGTTGCGTATAAATCGGCGGTGCCCTTGCCCGAACCGCCGGTTCGCTATGCGCCCATCCTGGCCGCCACCTGGCTGGTCGCCGGAGTGGTGGTGATGTTGACCGTGCGCCGGATCTCGGGCACTCCCCTTCTGCCTCTCGACTCCGCGAATCTGATCCCCGCGAATGTTCCGCCTACCGTGGCCCTCGAAGGCAATGCCACACCATGATGAAACGTATTTGAAACGGGGATCACTATCAGGCGGGAAGCGGCCCTTATGACCAGACGCGAGCACTACGACGTTGCCATCATCGGGATGGGCACCATGGGCAGCTTCGCCGCTGTCGAGCTGGCCAGGCGCGGCTTCTCCGTCGTAGGGTTCGATCAGTTTGCGCCTCCCCACGGCCGCGGCAGCCATTCCGGCGGCACTCGCGTCTATCGCGTCGTGTATCCCGAAGGCACCGGCTATGTGCAGCTGGCGCAGCGCGCCGGCGAGCTGTGGGACCGCGCTGCCGAACAACTGGGCACGCAACTGCTGCACCGGGCCGGCATGCTTTATATGGGGCCGCCGGACCAGGCATTTATCCGGGAGATTGCAGAGAGCGCATCCACCAACCAGCTCAGGATGGAGACACTATCAGCCGCAGAGGTACACCGCCGATATCCTGCATTCGAAATTCCAGAGGACTATGCCGGGCTGTTCGACGCGCAAGCAGGCTGGATCGACGTCGACGCGTCGATCCGTTCCAGCCATGCATACGCAGCCGCGCTTGGCGTCGAATGCCTCTTCGATCAACCGGTGAAGGGATGGGAGGCGTCGGCGACCGATGTCCGTGTGCATCTTCAAAATGAAACCGTCACTGCCGCCGGCCTGGTCATCACTGCCGGCGCCTGGACGGGCAACTTGCTGCACGACCTTCACCTTCCGCTGGCCGTGAAGCGCAAGGTGATCGCGTGGTTCGATCCACTGGTTCCTGAGCTTTTCGCTCCTATACCTGTCTTCACCTTCCCGGAGAACGCGATCTATGGATTCCCCAGCGTGCCCGGCCTGGGTGTCAAGGTGGCGGAGCACATCGGCGGCAGCTACCTGCCCCATGCCGATAGCCCGGTTCCGGCGCCTGGACCTGCCGACCTGGACCCAATTTCCGCCATCGCTGCGCAATACATGCCCAAGCTTGCCGGCACTTATTCAGAGGCCCGTTCCCACCTGCAGCGTTCGGCTACCTGCCTCTACACCATGACGCCGGATGAAGACTTCATCGTGGATCATCACCCGCGATTCAAAAACGTGGTCTTCGCTACCGGCTTTTCTGGCCACGGTTTTAAATTCGCTCCTTTGGTTGCGGTAGCTTTGGCCGATCTGCTGCTGGAGGGCAAGACACCCTTGCCCATCGGCTTTCTTTCCCTCGGCCGCTTGCCGCCCCAAGTCAGCGCCACCACCATGTGGAAAACAAGCAGCGGTGACTAACAAATTTTTCGGAACTCGAAATCCAAACTGGCAAGTACGACGTAAAGGGGAAGACAGGAGCGATATGAAGATCACCAAGGTGGAAACCCACGTTCTCCTTGTCCCGGACTATGATTCGGCAGCTTGTTCTTCGGCCCAGGATGACATCGTCGTGATGATCCATACGGACGAAGGCCTGATCGGCATTGGCGAAACAGATACCAACCCATGGGTCGCCGAGGCCATGATCCATGCCCGCGGAACCCACAGCCTCGGCCTTGGCCTCGAAGAGATGCTGCTGGGAGAAGACCCTCTGAACGTTGAAGCCATCTGGGAGAAGCTCTACACCGGCAGCATCATGACCGGGCGCCGGGGGCTTGGCATCTGCGCAATTGGAGCCATCGATATGGCGCTATGGGACCTTCGCGGCAAGATCCTCGGGTTGCCGTGCTGGCAGATTCTGGGCGGAGCCCGAAAGAGCCATGTCACCGCATATGCTTCCCTCTTGCCGGTGGGCAGCACGCCGGCGGCATACCTGAGTTCGTTGACCACAAAAATCAAGGAAGCCAAACGCCTTGGATTTCGCGCGGCCAAGATCGAAGCAGGGATCAAGGGTCCTTACAGCCACATGGGACTTCAAGCCAGCGACGAACTCATCGTCGAACTAACTGCGGCGTGCCGCGAAGCCGTCGGTCCTGAGTTCACGCTGATGGTCGATGCCATCTATAGCTGGACCAATGCCAAGGAAGCGTTACGGACAATCAACCGGCTCGAACCGTATGACATTTTCTTTGTCGAGACGCCGCTTCAGGTCGACGACCTTGATGGTTATGCATTTCTGCAAGACCATTGCCCTATCCGCATCGCGGCCGGAGAGTTGCAGAACACCCGCTTCGAATTTCTCGATCTGCTTGATCGCGCCAAGCTCGACGTTGTGCAGCCAGACATCGGCCGCGTCGGAGGTCTGACCGAAGCACGCCGCATCTGCGATATGGCTGCCGACCGGGGACGGCTGGTGGTTCCTCATTGCTGGAAGACCGGCATCGGCATCGCCGCATCGGCGCACCTCTGCTTCGCCAATGCACACTGCCCATATATCGAATTTCTGCCGGCGGCTCTGGCCGAATCCGCCTTGCGCCGCGAATTGGTCGTCGACGAACTGGAGTTAGTTGATGGACAGATTGCGCTGCCCCACAAGCCTGGCCTTGGCATAGAACTGAACCAAGAGGCCCTGGAACGCTTTCGGGCGGATCGTGTCGTCGCTGAGTTGGCTAACTAACAAATAAACGGAGGTTGCCCCCCACGTTCGCTCCCGCGGCGCGGAATTGAGCGCGATTGCGACCTTCTGGGAAAGCATTGGAAAAAATCATTATCGGCCCAGGTACCCCGGATTTCCTGTCGAGGTTGGTGGCGTTGTCGACCGACGGGGCATGAAACGGGGCGTTTCTTGTTCTCGGCCGAAAGTGCAACAAATATCCGGGTGCCCCATCCCCCCGGATTTCCTGTAAGGAAATCCGGGGGCTGGAGTTTCTACATTTTTCCGGGTCGCAGGCGGCTCCGGACACAAAATCATGTTCGATCATTCCATCGGGGTGTAGGATCTGGCTGGAAAAGGGATTGGCTTTGTATCAGGGCATGGCCTTT
>Ga0182024_10023166_pt1 | contig 11145 bp, 9 predicted proteins | sample P32metaG_FD_120480 | JGI IMG/M metagenome (GOLD analysis project Ga0182024, IMG submission 120480) | Permafrost microbial communities from Stordalen Mire, Sweden - P3-2 metaG (Illumina Assembly) | ecosystem: Environmental > Terrestrial > Soil > Wetlands > Permafrost | place: Sweden: Stordalen... | reverse complement strand
TGCTCACACCGACCGAATACGAGAACCAACACCAACAACAACGCATCGCCGCCTGATTCCAGACCGCCGACTCCGAGAAACCAGGGTCAGATCAGTCTCCGTGGAACCCAGGATGGCTCACGCTCCCTCAGCGGCCCGAGCCGGCGATTCGCTCTAAGTCGTCGAGACGGGCTTACTTCGAGCCCTCGCGACTGGCTGTACAGGAAGGGAGCGAACCAAAGAGTAGCTCCAAGCTTTGGAGCCCCAACGCATGCTGAATACAGTACGCGAGCTACGTGACGGGCGGAGGCGGGCGATGCGGCGTTCGCGGATGGTCGGAGAGTTCAGAAGCGCCCTTGAAGCTGCTGCCGCTCCGGCCACAAGCGCGGCTGCCCTTGCCACGGATGCGGAAGTGCGCGACTTGCGGGAGGTCTGGTGATGCAAGGCGGGCGGTTCCATCTCGTGGAGATACGACGGTACACCCGCGCGTGTCGACCGATTGTCCAATTCGGAGGCGGAGCGTTATGTCGGCCCCACCGGCGGCCGATTGGTACTCGTCAACCGTCGCTCAGGGCAAACCCGTCGCGAGGCGGGGACGCAAAGCCAGGGATCTCTCGGAGACCGCCCGGCTGCCGACCTCCACCGATTCGGTGCGGGCCGCGTGGCAGATGGAGGTCCTGAGATGCACCACATAGTTCACTCCCAGCAGGTCCCGGGTCGCGCCCAGGAAGCGAGCGCCGCGGCGGAGCGTGTGCGATCGGTTGCGAGTGGGCAGCATCTCGCTCCGTCCGTGAAGCAGCTCGCTCAGGTTGCTGTTGCGACGCTGCTCGTAGCCGGTTGCCCAGTAGCAGTCGTCTGGTGGCTCCGCGCTTCAGGAACAGTGTCATCGGCTGCATTCGGCGTGATCGTCGGGATGGCCCTGTCGCTCTGTGCCTCCTATGTCGGCTGCCTCGTATGGGAGAAGCGCCCTGGCTCTGAAGACCTTTTGTTCAGCGAGTTGATGATCTGGGGGTATCTGCATCGCTGGCACACTCAGCGTCGCCTGCGCTCCGCGCTTGACCTTGTCGGGCCGATGAGCGAGGCGCAGCGCCGCACCCAGGACGGGCTGAGCACCAAGGGCCAAGCCAAGCTTCTGGAGCGGCTGGTCGCGCGTATGGAGACGCGCGACCCTTACCTCAACGGTCATTCCCGCCGTGTAGCCCGCCATTCCTGGATGATCGCCAGACATATGGGCCTCCCACGCGCGGAGGTCGCCCGTATCCGCACCGCGGCCGCGATCCACGATGTCGGGAAGATCGAGACACCCAAGGCGATCCTTCACAAGGCGGGTCCGCTGACCGACGAGGAGTACGCAGTGGTCAAGCGCCATCCAGGCGACGGGGCGCGAATGACCGCCGTACTCCGCGACGCAGAGCTGACATCGATGGTCCGCCACCACCACGAGCGCCTCGACGGCACCGGGTATCCGAGCGGCCTTTCCGGAGAGGAGATCCCACTTGGAGCACGGATCATCGCCGTCGCAGACATCTTCGACGCCATTACCTCGACGCGTCCCTACCGGTCCGCGAGTCCACACAAGAAGGCGATCGACATCCTCAACAACGAGGCCGACACAAGGCTCGACCCAGCCGTCGTGCGGGCGTTTTGCGGCCACTACGCCGGTCGCGTCCCGCTGGCCCTGTGGTCAGCGGTCGCCGGGCTCCCCGAGCGGGTGGTCTCGTGGCTCGGCGGTAGCTTCGCGAGTGTCGCGTCTGCGGCCAAGGTGATTGCGGTTGCGGCCCTCGTCGGCGGCGCGGCCGTCACATCGTCCACGGTTGCCCTGGCAGCCCCCAAGCCCCATCCGTCGAAGGCGCCGCCAGCCTCAACAGCAGCACCACAGGCAGCAAGCGTCCACTCGACGCAAGCGGCAGCGTTAGTGCTTACTCACCCGGTAGGGATGCCGAGAAGCCGACGCGGTGGCCGGGTGCAACATGCCGTTACCAGGCGTTCCGTTCACAGCGGATCGCCCACACCTCCTCCCACGACCTCGTCGGGCGGTGGCGCTGTCGGAGCGCAGCCGGGCAACACTGGCGGCGGTATCCCTGAAGGCACACCCGGCAAAGGCAAAGAACCCTCCGCCAAAGGCAAACCTGAAGAACCCGCTGGCAAAGGCAAAGAACCCCCCGCCAAAGGCAAACCTGAAGAACCCGCTGGCAAAGGCAAGCCCGAAGAACCCGCTGGCAAAGGCAAGCCCGAAGAACCCGCTGGCAAAGGCAAACCCGAAGAACCCCACGGGAAAGGCAAAGCATGACCGCTGAGCGCCTCGGAGCATGGAAGCCCCTTGGAAGCCGCGGCGACCTCGAGGGACAAGCGATCACTCGGAAGTTCTCTGCTCTCGTAGCAGTCGATCCCGCGCGTTAGGACCCCGGTGATCGGGCAAGGTCCAAGAAAAGCCCAAGCGTATGAGAGCTCATTGGCTCGTGCCCGCGATGGCCACGACGATCTCGACATCATCCATGAGCTCTCCGAATGGACGGCGATCCATGGTCGTCCGCCCGGCTGGGCCGACTGGCTTCACACGACGCCTCAACATCCGTCAGCCACTGCCGTCCGGGCACACTTCGGCAGCTGGCAAGGTGCATTGGCAGCCGCTGGCCTGGATCACACCGATGGCCGAGGCCGACAAGCGAGCTGACCGGAGAACGCCGAGCGCGATGGGCTCGACTAAGCCCTACTCGCGCATGGCAGCAGCCGTGACCGCTGCTTCTTTCGCACGCAACCGAGCGCGCGGAGGACCCAGCTCGACGTGCCCCCTTTGACGACAAGCGAAAGCGCACGAATGCGGACTGAGCTGCTTCGCCGGAGGCGCCCGAATGGGCGAAATGCGACTCCTTGCTGTCCTGGCGAGAGGTTGCGGCCGGCCGGCCGGCGCGCCCGCAAGCGCAACGCCTAGCGGCCGGATCCGGACGTCTCTTTGCCGGGCGGGATTCTCGCGACACGCTGGTTCGAGCGGACCTCGCGGGGCTTTTCTGCCTGCCTCGGCTCCGAGTTGCCTAGAGCGATACGGGCCAGCCATAGTGGTGATAACAGGCGCGCACGACCTCGTTGCATCGCTTACGCCATTGCAGGGTCTCGCGGCCGGAGGCAGTTGGCTCGGATGCGACGAGTCCCTACTGAAGGAGTTCGCACGTCGCGTGCATTACCGCCGTGAGTGAAGGGGCTAGCGGGTGTGGCGGGTCTGGGAAGCTTCCTTCGACGATCAGGCCCCGCAGCGGCTCGTCGAGCTCGATTGCCGTTTGATACCACCCCTCGTGGGTGATCGGTAGCCAGGAAGCGGTCCACTGCTCGGGCGCGCAAATCTTGCACATCGACACGTAGTGCTCGATCGCCTCTTGTGCGCTCAACAGGTGGCCGGAGTTCAGGACGGGCCACCAGCCATGCGCGACCCGCGCTTGCCCGTCTCGCCATCTGAGAACCTCGACGAGGTCCTCGGTCAGCTCGTGCGGCTCGACGGTTCGCCGGAGGGCATCGAGCTCCGCCAGCGTGCATGGTGGCTGCAGGCTCTCCCAGAGATGTGGGGCCTCCGCTGGCAACAGCTGCTCCAGGCACTCCAGGGCTAGGCTCATTGTGATCCTCGTGCTCGCCGGGGTAAGCGCGAAGGACATCGTGGCGCCGACAGGAACAGAAGTCATCGCGGTGTCCCCGGCGCGCGAAGAAGCAGGCACCGTGGACGTGACGATCACGACCATCGACGGCACCAGCGCCATCACGAGCAAAGACCACTACAAGTACCTGCCGGTGATCACGCGCGTGTTCCCGAACACCGGATCCACCGCAGGGGTCTCCGAGTTCGGCATTCAGGTCATCGACGGTTACGGATTCGCTGAAGGGTTCCCGGCATCGGACGTGTTCTCGTTCGGGGGCACAACCGAGACCGGAGAACACGTGTCCTGCGGCCCGCACACGCTCTGCGAAACGTTCGTTCCGGCGCACGCGGCAGGAACGGTTGACATCACCGTCACGGTAAACGGTGCCACTAGCCTCAAGACGAAAGCCGACAGGTACACCTACAAATGATCCCAAGCGCATAGCGTCACACGGCGGCCCGACCGCGAGGGCTGGGCCGCCGGTTCGGCCCGATGTACCGGGGAGGGGGGCGTGGGGTCGCAGCAGGGGCACTACCCCGTCGTCGTCGAGCGAAAGGCTCGATCTACAGAGTTGACCGCGTGGAGCGATGCATCAGAGCAATTCTTCGTCGAACCAGTGAGTTTCGCCGTTCCCGTGTGCGGCACCGAGCGCGTTGCGGACGATGCGGCCGTTAGTGGCCGGGATGCAGGCAACCTTGATGATCAGAACCCTTGCTTCGCCAGTGCCGTGGTAGTGAAAGACGATCAAGTCAGAGCGGCCACCAAGCTGCTCGTCGCAGCTCTCGTGTGGACCGCGCGGTGGCAGGGCATTTAGCTCGCTGGCGAGATAGCTGATTACGTCCGGTCGGACGATCCGAAGCGCTTCAGCTAGGCTCCGGCGGGGGTGTCCGTCTTCAGAGGGGTGCGGGGCAAAGCCCCCCCAGTAACGGCAAAGGACAGCGCTTGTCGGGTGCCCCGGCGCGAGCACATCGCCTCCCGCCTTGCCGAGGACTAGACGTGGCTTGGCGTCACTTTTCGGACACAATCGGGGGGAGGCCAACAGGGAGATCGGCGTCTTCCCAGACGGTGCTGTCAATCTCGTCGCCTTGCCGCATCCCGAGGCCAGGACCGTGACGACGACGAGGGCAACGATGCCACGACCCATATCCAACAGCCTAGCCCCGGGGTTGAGAAGATCGCAGCAATAATGGCCGCATCACGGTAGCCTCGACAGGTGCGCGCACTGGGAGCCGATAGGCAGCGTGCTCATCGAGTAACGGCCTCGGACTACCGAGCTAGGCTTTTCCACCTGACGTTTTGCGGTGTTTGGGGCGTAACCTCTGCGTCCTCAGACCTGCCACGCTCGTTTGGGCGGCTAGTTCATCGGCGGGCCAGGGATGGGTCTAGCGCGACACACCCTCCCGGAGGGTGATCGAGGCGTATAGTCGGGCGTGCGTTAGGGGGGCATCTCGGTCCTCGGGCGCCTCCGGGCGGCGCAGGTCGTCTGGCGACCGGTTACGCCGAATAGGGAGGACAGGATGAGACTGAAGACATTGGGCGTCGGCTTCCTCGCCGCGCTAGCACTAGGGGCGTCCGCAAGCGTGGCCTCTGCCACGCCGAAACTGTGGCTACTCACAAGTGGGACTTCCAAGGGCGTCGTCGGTGAAAAGGCGGAAAACCATCTGGAACTCGTCGGACCTGGAGAAAATTTCAGGTGTGGCAGAAATTACACTGGAAAGCTCCTCTCCAACGGGCTGGCGAGCGACTCCCTCGAATTTCCGACCTCGACCGGCTTTTGCACCGCAGGGTCGGTGTCGCGTGGCGGACAGGCGGCGACAGTCGTGGCCACCGCCAAAGGTTCGTTCAAACTCACGTTCAAACCGAAGCTGATCGTGGGAGAGCCGGGTTGGTGCGCATATGAACTAAGCAAAATCGAATTACCATTCAATACAACGGGACTCGCGTTTCTCTTCTGGCACAACCGCGCAGCTGCCGCCACCGCGAAACTCGACAAAGCGCACACCCTGGCCGAAAACTGCCCGGCGACGCAAGCTTGGGAAGTGCGCACCGAGGCCGTGTACGACCACTACGGCCAGGAAGGGTTCGAATACGGGACCGAAGTGGTCGGCTAACGCAGGGCCCGCCATGCCGACTGTCTGCTTGGTATCGAGTAGTTACTGCGCCTCGACGACTCGGCCCGCGTGCCGGTTCGGGCGAATGTAGCCAGGGGGTGTGGCCTGTGCGTCACAGCACGGCCACCACCCGTCGTCGTCAAGCGACAACCACGAAATACCGAGTTGTAGCAGCGAGCGGCAGGTCGCCCCCGTGGGCCGAGCTGATGCTACTCGCCCGTGCGGCTCGTGTGGTCATCTGCTCGCGCGCGGGTATCTTCCAGCCTGGGACCTCGGAAGCTACGCTTACGCGGGGGGACTGACGTGGTGCTCATGAACAAGGCGGTTCGGCGCGCGACGCCGAAACCCCTATGTGGTCGTCGCGCATCCGATTCCGGGTCGTCTGCAGGCGCTAGATTTCGCCGATGGCCGCCCCACCCCAGACTGAGCGGCCACGCGAGCCAGCAGCATGGCTTCAGGCCGCGGTCGAGGCCGAGCGCCGCGGCGAGCTGCTGAGCGCTTTCGATCTCGCTGAGCGCGGGTTGGAGATGTATTCGAATGATCTGGGCCTCAAGCACAGGGCCGTGTTGGCGTTGGCGCGGACGGGCGCCACGGATGAGGCTGCGCGACGATTCGAGGAATACGGGCTCGCTGGCATCGAGGACGAGGACGTCGCGGCGCTGCAGGCGCGCATCGCCAAGGATCGCGCCCTCGCCACCACGGGAGCACCGCGGCGGCAGCTCGCGCGCGGCTCGGCTGACCTTTACGCGGCCATCCACCTGCGAACCGGCGGTTACTATCCCGCTATCAACGAGGCGACGCTGCGCTTGATCGCGGGCGAAGCGGATCGCGCCGCGGCCAGTGCGAGAGAGATCCTCGATGTCCTGGGCCGCGCCGACCACGAGTCCTATTGGTCCGTCGCAACCGCTGCCGAGGCCAAGCTGTTGCTCGGCGAGACCCAGGATGCGCAGGCAGAACTTGAGCGCGCCGCGGCGCTCCACCGCCGTGATCATGGCGCACTGGCGACCACCCGCCGCCAGCTCCGCACCATCTGCGACGTGGCGGGGCTCGACGTCAGGGTCCTCGACGCGCTAAAGGGGCCCGAAGTGGTGCATTTCTGCGGCCACCGGCTCGACCTGGGGCATGTCGCCGGTCGCTTCCCCGCCCATGCCGAGGACCGAGTCGCTGCGAGCATGCGCGACGAGCTCGACCGACTCTCGCCTGCGTACGCGTACGGAGCGCTGGCCGGCGGCGCCGACATCCTCTGGGCCGAGGCACTGCTCGAGCGTGGCGTGGAGCTCTACGTGGTGCTGCCATTCGCACGTGAGGAGTTCCTCGAGAGCTCGGTCGCACCGTCCGGTCCCGGTTGGGTGGAACGCTTCGAGCGCTGCTTGGAGGCGGCGGCGAGCGTCGCCTTTGCGACCGAGGACGCGTACTTGGGGGATGACGTCCTCTACCGGTACGGCGCAGAGCTCGCGATGGGCCTGGCACTGCTCCGTGCCCGCTACCTCGACGCGGACGCCCGCCAGCTCGCCGTCTGGGACGGCCGGCCGGCATTGGGCGATGCCGGCACCGCCATTGACATACAGGCATGGCGGCACAGCGGTCGACCGGTCACAATCGTTTCGCCCGACGGGAGCACCGAGCGGCCGGCACCCGGCGCTCACCAGCCCGCCGTATCCGCGTCGCGGCGCGTGGTACGAGCGATGCTGTTCGCCGACGTCAGGGGCTTCTCGAAGCTCACCGACGAGGAGCTGCCCCGCTTCACCGAGCGGGTGTCAGGTACCTTCGCCGACGTACTCGCGCGCCACGATGGGCTCGTGCTCTACCGCAACACCTGGGGAGATGCCCTTTATGTAGTGCTCGCCGACGCCGCCAGCGCTGCGGAGTGTGCGTGTGACCTGCAGGCCGCGATGGGCGCCGTGGATCTCGCCAAGGCGCGTTTGCCAGGACATCTGGCGCTGCGCCTGGGTGCTCACATGGGACCGGTATTCGCGACCCGCGATCCGGTGCTTGACGCCCCCACATTCATCGGCTCCCACGTCAGCCGCACCGCGCGCATCGAGCCGGTCACGCCACCGGGCGCAATCTACGTCACGGAGCCGTTCGCGGCAGCGCTGGTGCTCGCTGGGCGCGACGAGTTCCAGTGCGAGTACGTCGGCCACATGCCGGCCGCCAAGGATTACGGACGTCTGCGGATGTACCGGCTGCGCCGGCGCTAATCGCCCCGTGCAGCCGCCTGCTCGAGCGTGGTGAGCTTGTGAATTCCCTTCTGTGCGCGCATGGCGATCGCCAACAGGGCCGCGGGATCGTCGCAGGCGGGGCAGGTTTCCCATCCGCGTATCTCGCCCGTTTCGTCGGCGGCATAGACCATTCCCCCGTCCGGACTGAATGCCGGAGCGTCGACGAGCGCTGGATCGCGGTAGATGCGCAGCAGCCGCCCGCTGCGCGCTTCCCAGAGGCGCGCAGTGTCATCGACGCTCGTCGTCAGGACATCGCGGCCATTCGGGCTGTAGGCGACGCCGTTCACCCCGCCGGTGTGACCGGTGAGCGCGATTGTGCGCCCGCTGAGGAAATCGAGCAACGTTGCAGTGGTGTCCCAGGAGGCGATTGCGACATGCGCGTCATCCGGTGCCATGGCTACGGCTGCGATCTGACCGCCCTCATTGAAGTGGCGCAGCAAATGTCCGCTGCGGGCATCCCAGACGTCGACTTCCCCGCAGAAGCTCGCCGCCACCAGGTAACGCCCGTCCGGTGAGAATGCCGCGTTCTGGAAGAGACATTCAGGAGCGCGGCCGGCGAGGTGCACCGTCGCTCCCCCGGCCAGGGTCAGGATCTGCAGCGGACCGGAGGCGACCATCTCGGCCAGCCGCGTTCCGTCCGGGCTCAGTGCGGCGGCATCCAGGTGAATCGGGGCGAGGTCGTGGACTAGGCGCCGCTGCGCGACATTCCAGACGCCAACGTGCTTGGCCCCAAACTTTCCGTACACGAGAGCGAACCTGCCGCCCGGCGTGATCTGCGCAGCCAGCTGATTGAACCCGTTGAGTTCGCTGAAGCCGAGTGAGAGCGGCGGGGCGAACGGTTGTCCGCCTGGCAGGCTCCAAGTGTCCAGGGTCTCCTCGTCGCTGGTCTGGCCGAGGGAGTACAACCGGCCGGACGCGGCTGCCAGTTGCTCGACGACGGCCCGCTGCGCGATTTCGAGCTGCTCCGCACCGACGGTGCGCCACTCGCGCAACGAACCGTCGGCCGATCCTGTCACGAGCTCGTGTCCGTCCGGTGCGAATGAAACCGAATCGATTCCCGCCGTGTGGCCCACGAGTGGTAGGAGCTCATTATCGCCGCTCAACGACCACAAGCCCGCGATGCCGTCATCGCCGCCCACCGCCAGCTCGCGCCCGTTCGGGCTGAAGGCAATGGCGGAGATTGCTGTCCCTGAGACCTTCACGGGGGTCGAGATCCGCGTCCAGTCGTTTGTAGCCCACAGCGACACGGCGAAGCCTTCGGTGCTCGACCCTGTCGTCACCGCGACCTCCGCGGCGACGGGGTCTGCGGCAACCATCACACCGCCGTCGAGAGCGGGGATCTTGTGGAGGAGCTGACCGGTGCCGACGTCGTAGACGGCGGCGTAGTTGAACTGCGTCCCGACCACAAGCTCGTGTCCACCTGCTGTGAACGCCAGGCCGTCGTAGTTGGAGGTTTCGGGATGGGTGCGGTCGACCACCAACGCGCGCTGACGACCGCTGGCCACGTTCCACAGGTCGATACCAGCAACACCGCTGGCGGCGACGGTTTGGCCGTTGGGGCTGAACGCGATCCAGCCGGGTTTGCTGAAGCCGGTCAGACGACGCTCGACGACGAGCGTCGAGCCGTTGAGCAATGTGATGCCATTCGGTCCGCTGACCGCAAGTAGCGAGCCGTTCGGGCTGAAGGCCAGGTTGTAGTCGTCGGATGAGATCCGCGCGCTGTGGAGCACGGCGCCGCTGGCGGGGCTCAGTAGCTCCACCTCCCCGGGACAGGGTTCCTCCGCGATCTCGCCGCTGCGGGGATCGTAGGCGGCTTGCGGCTCACAGGATTCCGGCGAGCCGCCCGACGACAGCGAGAGTAAGAGCGGCGAGGCGTCGAGGGCCTCGCGCAGGGCGAACATCGCGTCCGGGGTGGGCTTGGTGCGCACCGCGCGCATACCGAGCAGCACCGAGATCTCCGGGTCGACCGTCAGCTCAGCTTCGCTCCTTGAAGCGAGCGCGCGCGAGCTTGCAGTCTGCTGTTCGTTGATGGCTTCTCCTCGGGAGATGAGCGCGAAGACGAGCAGGCCGACCGACACTACGGCGACGGCGAGGCTTGCGCCCACAAGAGTGCGCTGACGCCGAGCAGCGGCCTGGCGGCTGGCGAGCAGGTACTCGCGCTGCAATTGCGTTGGTGCGGGCTCTGCCCCCTCGGGGCTCCCGGCCAGCCATGCCTCCGCCGAGCGCAGCTCGGCTCCGCGCAACAAACGGCTTCTCTCTCGCCCCTCGGAGTCCCACTCGAGCGCTTTGACCAGCCAGCGGGTGTGCGCCCTGACTGCCTCCAGATCGGTGTCCAGGGCGCCTACGAGTCGGGCGACCGACGCGTCGAACTGCGCTGCATCGGTGAACGGGATCCAGTTGCGCACCCGGATCTCCGTCGGCAGCTGCGGATCGGGCACTGGCACACGCAGGATCGGGACGATCCGCTTCTGCATGTCGCGGGCGTACTCCACCTCGTTCTCGCAGTACGCCGACGCGACCGAATCCGGTGTAATCACGAACACAAACGCGTCCGACTGCTCGATGGCGCGCTTGATTGCCTCCGGGAACACCTCGCCGTCGGCGATGCCCTCTGTATCCACCCAGACGTCCTTGCCCCGACTCTCGATCGACTCCACAAGCCGCGAGACGAAGACCGAATCGGTGCGCGCGTAGGACACGAAGACGTCGGGCACTAGCCCCCCTTTTCTGTGGCCTGTTGCGTCGTGACGTGCCTCACGGCACCATCTCCGTCCCGATCTCTCCCGTTGTCGGTACTGCTTCCCAGTAATCCCGGCGTCGCTGAGTCTAACGCCGGGCGCCATCCCGCTCAACGAGGCTGGCGGCGCAGCCTGAGCGAACGGATCGTCAAGAATCGGGCCAACCGGGCGCGGACCGGTGACCTGCTACCGGCCGCTCCCGCTGTAGGGCAATACTGGCACGCTCAAAGCACAAGCCGTCTCGCACGGTAGTGCTGAGTTGGAACGTCACCAGCACGCCAAGACACCGCTCCTCGTACTTCCGCTTCGCGCAGCCGAAGCAGCACTATTCGTCGGGCTCAGCGTGGCTTGCGCTCCGGACGGTGGGTGTCGCGCAAAGGCTGGCGGCCGGGTGACAGCGACGTTGGTGGCGACAATCGCCCCGACTGAGGTGTGTGTCACTCGGCCCGTAGGCGCTGTCCGGCGGCCC